>Ga0307505_10002439_pt1 | contig 12909 bp, 11 predicted proteins | sample 23_S_MG_FD_202183 | JGI IMG/M metagenome (GOLD analysis project Ga0307505, IMG submission 202183) | Soil microbial communities from Populus trichocarpa stands in riparian zone in the Pacific Northwest, United States - 23_S | ecosystem: Environmental > Terrestrial > Soil > Riparian zone > Trees...
AGCTCGTTGACCACGCCCTCGAGCAGCGCGTGCGCCAGGCCGGCGCCGCGGTGCTCGGCGGCGATGGCCACCGAGAGTAGCCATCCCGCGTGCTCGCCGGCGGTCAGGGTTGCCAGCGCATAGCCGGCCACATCGCCGGCCGGCGATTCCACCACGTGCACCAGCCCACCGAACGCGTCGATCGCCTGGCGCAGAAAGAACTCAGGGTACGGCAGCGACGGGAACGCCTCCGCGTCGATCTCGACGATGCGCGGCAGGTCCGCGACGCCGGCCGCACGGACCCTGGCTCGTTCCTCCGGCTCTCTCAGAGCGAGAAGGACTCGCCGCAGGCGCACGTCCGTGCCGCCTGGGGGTTGTCGAAGTGGAAGCCCCGCCCGTCGAGGCCTTCCGAGAAGTCGAGCGTTGACCCCTCGAGGTAGGCCGCGCTGGTCGGATCGAGCAGAACGCGCAGGCCGGAGGACTCGACCAACTCGTCGCCGGCGCCCGCGACGGTGTCCCACCCCAGGTCATGAGTCAGGCCCGAGCAGCCGCCGGCGATGACGAGCACGCGGAGGTACGCCGCCGACAGGTCTACTCCCTCACGCTCGGCGACCTCGCGCAGGCGCGCGGCCGCGCCCGGCGTCACGGTAAGCGTCGCGGGGGTCTCGATCGCGGGCATGGGTAGCATTAGCGCAGGATTCGCGGCGCGGCGGGCCGCTTCGGGCGATTTTAACGGGCGCGCCGGCAACCGGGCTGCCTGCGAGCGGTCAAACTAGTCCAGGCTTAGGCGCCGGCCGGCGCGGGGTTCCCACCACGGCGGCCACGCAGGCCGAATCAACCCGACCGTCACGATGAGCTACACCGAGCACGACTTCTTCGAGGACGTCGCCCAGGAGGGCTACAAGTACGGCTTCGTGACGGACGTCGAGTCGGAACTCGCGCCGAAGGGGCTCACGGAGGAGACCGTGCGCTTCATCTCGGCACGGAAGGAGGAGCCCGAGTGGATGCTAGAGTCCCGACTGAAGGCGCTCGCGCACTTCCAGAAGCTCCTCGCGGAGAAGGGCATGCCCACGTGGCCGCACCTCCGTCTGCCGGAGATCGACTACCAGGACGCCCACTACTACTCCGCGCCGGGCAAGAAGGCCCGCTACGACAGCATCGACGACGTCCCGCCCGAGGTCCTGGAGTCGTTCGCGAAGCTGGGCATCCCCCTCGGCGAACAGGCCCGCCTGGCCGGCGTGGCGGTGGACGCTGTCATGGACTCGGTGTCGGTCGCTACCACCTTCCAGGCGGAGCTGGCGAGCCAGGGGATCATCTTCTGTTCATTCTCCGAGGCCGTCCGCGAACACCCCGAGCTGGTGCGGAAGTACATGGGCAGCGTCGTGCCGTACACCGACAACTTCTTCGCCGCGCTCAACTCGGCCGTTTTCTCGGATGGGAGCTTTTGCTACATCCCGCCGGGCGTGCGCTGCCCGATGGAGCTCTCGACGTACTTCCGGATCAACGAGGCCAACACCGGCCAGTTCGAGCGGACGCTTGTCATCTGCGATGAGGGCGGCTACGTCTCCTACATGGAGGGCTGCACTGCGCCCATGCGCGAGGAGCACCAGCTGCACGCGGCCATCGTCGAGATCGTCGCCCACGAACGCGCGGAGGTCAAGTACTCGACTATCCAGAACTGGTACCCCGGTGACGAGGAGGGCCGCGGCGGCATCTTCAACTTCGTGACCAAGCGCGGCCTCTGCGAGGGTGCCCACTCGAAGATCACCTGGACGCAGCTCGAGACCGGAAGCGCGATCACCTGGAAGTATCCCTCCTGCATCCTCAAGGGCGACCACTCCGTCGGCGAGTTCTACTCCGTGGCCTTCACGAAGGACTACCAGCAGGCCGACACGGGGACGAAGATGATCCACCTCGGGAAGCACACCCGCAGCACGATCATCTCGAAGGGGATTTCCGCCGGCCACTCGGACAACTCCTACCGCGGCCTCGTCCGCGTCGCCAAGGGCGCGGCCCACGCACGCAACTTCTCGCAGTGCGACTCGCTGCTGCTGGGCTCGACGTGCGGTGCGCACACGTTCCCGTACATCGAGATCCACAACAGCACCGGCCACGTCGAGCACGAGGCGACGACCTCGAAGGTGGGTGAGGACCAGATCTTCTACTGCCAGCAGCGCGGCATCGCCGAGCAGGACGCGATCAACCTGATCATCAACGGCTACGCCAAGGAGATCCTGGCCCACCTGCCGATGGAGTTCGCCGTCGAAGCCCAGAAGCTCCTGTCGGTGCAGCTTGAGGGGTCAGTCGGGTGAGGTTGTATAGGGTGCATGGTAGATGGTATATGACCGTCAGTAGTCAGTAGTCAGTAGTCGGTAGTCAGTAGTCAGTAGCTATAGTGGTGACGGCAACGAGCAACGAGCAACACGCAATACACTCCGCACCATACACACTCTACCCTAACGAACAACATGCTCTCCGTCAACAACCTCCACGTCTCCGTCGAGGGCCACGATATCCTGAAGGGCCTCTCGTTGGAGGTTGGTGCCGGTGAGGTTCACGCGGTCATGGGACCGAACGGATCGGGCAAGTCGACGCTCGCTGCGGTGCTCGCCGGGCGTGAGGACTACGAGGTCACTGAGGGCAGCGTGCAGTTCCAGGGGATGGATCTGCTCGAGATGGACCCGGAGACGCGGGCCCGCGAGGGGCTCTTCCTGGCGTTCCAGTACCCCGTGGAGCTCCCCGGTGTCAGCACCGTCCAGTTCATGCGGACGGCCGTCAATTCGGTGCGCGCCCACCGCGGGCTGCCCGATCTCAACGCGGCGGAGTTCCTCAAGCTCATGCGCGAGAAGGCCGACTACGTGGCGCTCGACGCCAGGCTGATGCAGCGCGCCGTGAACGAGGGCTTCTCGGGCGGCGAGAAGAAGCGCGCCGAGATCTTCCAGATGGCCATGCTCGAGCCCCGCCTCGCCATTCTCGACGAGACGGACTCCGGCCTCGACATCGACGCCCTGCGGGTCGTCGCCGACGGTGTCAACGCCCTCCGGAGCCCGGAGCGCTCGTTCGTGGTCATCACGCACTATCAGCGGCTGCTCAACTTCATCACCCCCGACTTCGTGCACGTGCTTATCGACGGCCGCATCGTCCGCGCCGGCGGCCCCGAGCTGGCGCTGGAGCTGGAGGAGAAGGGCTACGACTGGGTGAAGGAGGAGGCGGTGAGCAGTTAGCGATTCAGCGATTCAGCGATTCAGCGATTCAGCGATTCAGCGATTCAGCGATTCAGCGATTCAAGTTCTAGAACTACAATCAACTAACGACGACCTATTTACAACAAACCATACACCATTCACCATACACAACACCACGTGCCCCCCTCCTCCACCCCCGACCTCATCATCCGCGCGCTCGACGAGGCTGCGCGTGCGGCCGGAGGTGACGGGCAGCCGCGGCCACTGGCGGAGCTGCGCGCCGGCGCGGCGGTGCGGCTCGCGGAATTGGGGGCGCCGACCCGGAAGCTGGAGACGTGGAAGTACACCGACATCCGGCCGATCCTTGCGCGCGACTACCGCTTCGCCGGCCGCGCCGGCGCCGGCCGCGCCACCCGCGCGCACGTCGACGCGGCGCGCGTGCCCGGGCTCGACGCCCACCTGCTGGTGTTCGTCGACGGCGTTTACGATGCCGACCTGTCGGACGCGCCGGCCGGCGCCGGCGTGGTCGCCGGGTCGCTCCGCGAGGCCCTCGCCCACGGCCGGCCGGAGCACTTCGCCGCGCTGGCGGACTCCCGCGACTCCGCTTTCGTCGCGCTGAACGAGTCTTTCGAGCTCGACGGTCCTTACGTGCGCGTCGAGGCTGGCCGGGAGCTCGAGCGCCCGATCGAGATCCTCCACCTGGCGACGGCTACGGAGCCCACGTTCGCCCAGTCCCGCGGCCTGGTCGTCGTCGAGGCCGGCGCCCACGCGCGGGTGGTGGAAATCCACGCCGGGCCCGCGCCGGCCGGCGCGACGGCGAGCTTCGGCAACGTCGTCACGGAGGTAGTGGTCGGCGACGACGCAATGCTGGAGCATCACCGCATCCAGCACGAGGGCGACGCGGCTAGCCAGGTCAACACCGTGCACGTCGGCCAGGGCGCGCGGTCGACGTACCGTACGGGCACGTGGACGTTCTCGGGCGAGCTCATCCGCAACGATCTCACGGTGACGCTCCGGGGCGAGAACGCCGAGACCAACCTTGCCGGGCTCTACCTGCTTCACGGAAAGCGTCACGTGGACAATCGGACACTGCTCGACCACGCCGCGCCGGGCTGCATGTCCGACGAGCTCTACCGCGGCATCGTCTTCGACCGCGGCGTGGGCGTGTTCAACGGGAAGGTGATGGTCCGGCGCGAGGGCCAGCAGACCAATGCCTACCAGCAGAGCCAGGGCGTTGTCGTCTCCGACGACGCGAAGCACTACTCGAAGCCGGAGCTGGAGATCTACGCCGACGACGTCAAATGCTCGCACGGATCGACGACAGGCAAGGTCGACCCCGAGGCCATGTTCTACCTCCGCTCGCGCGGCATCGCGTTCGACCGCGCGCGGGCCCTGCTGTTGACCGCCTTCGCGCACGATGTCGTCGAGCGCGTGGGCATCGAGCCACTCCGCCTGTACCTGGATCGGCTCATCGACGCCGGCCTCTCATGACTACGCGGGACTTCCTGATCGAGGGTCGCGAGGCCGAGTTCACCCCGCTCGAGCAGCAGATGGTGGAGGTCCTGCGCACCATCTACGATCCCGAGCTGCCCGTCCCCATCTGGGACCTGGGACTGATCTACGGCTGGGACCTCATCGAGTCGCCCGACGGCGCCGATGTGGCCGTCCGCATGACGCTCACGTCGCCCAGCTGCCCGGCTGCCGAGAGCCTGCCCAGTGAGGTCGAAGCCGGGATCAACGCGCTCGAGGGGATCAAGACCGTCCAGCTCGACCTTGTATTCGTGCCGTCCTACTCGATGGAGATGCTGTCGGAGGAAGCAAGGCTGACGCTCGGATTGTTGTGAGGCCAACCCCCGGCGCGTATGGTCGGGAGGCGGCACAGCAAAGGGGGGTCGACGATCCGAACTGGAGGGCCGATCGCCGAGGCCCTACGGTTCGTCGGCGCTGGGACCGTAGATCTGCGGCACGGTTGAGCCCATCGGACGCAGGTACGTCGAGACCTGCCCGCGGTGGTGCACGACGTCGAACAGGAAGCTCCATGCCAGAGGGGACGCCGGCCGCGCGCTCCCGAAAAAGTCCACTGTGCCGTCCCAGCGCTCCTGTGGCAAAGCGCGCCAGCGCTCGGTGATCTGGCCGCTTTGCCTCTCGTAAGCGTCGACGACCTCCCGCATCGTCGCCGGCATCGGATCAGGGCTCCAGGAGACGGTGCCGGTCTCGAGCGACTCCACGATCATCTTCTCTTCCGCTACGATCTGCCAGGCGATCTCCTGCGCCGTGCGCGACTTCGGATCCGGACGATAGTCCGACCCCTCCGGGATTCTCGACATCACCTTTAGGGTCGTTCTCGCCTCCTTCGCCCAGAGGTCGAGAAAGAGATCTCTTTCATTCATGGAGTCCGCGGTTCGTCGGAAAGATCGCGGCGGGCCATAGTACGCGTCCGCCGGTCGCGAGCCTTTCTACTCGTATCCCCTCTGGGCCAGCGCGAGCCCAGGCTCAGGTGGTCGGGCCCTTCCGTTCGCGACCCGCGCGCTTCCTGTTATCTGGCCGCCGCACCCTCCACCGAGGCTCCATCGGTCGCGGGCAGGCGACCCTCGGCCCCGAGCTTCCGGCGTACCTCGCCCTCGATCCAGCGGTAGGTCCGCCCGAGGCCATCCTCCAGGGATACCTGCGGTTCCCAGCCCAGCACTTCGCGCAGGCGGTCGTTGTCGGAGTTGCGGCCGCGTACGCCCTGCGGGCCGTCGACGTGGCGCTTCTCGATGGCTACGCCGGCCGCGCCGGCGACGATGTCGGCGAGCTCGTTGATGGAGATCAGGCGGTCCTGCCCCAGGTTGAGCGGCTCCGAGTGGTCGCTGCGCATGAGGCGGTACAGCCCCTCGACACAGTCGTCGATGTAGCAGAAGGAGCGCGTCTGCTCGCCGTCGCCCCAGATCTCGATCCCGGGATCGCCGGTAAGTCTGGCCGTCGCCACCTTGCGGCACATCGCGGCCGGCGCCTTTTCGCGGCCGCCCTCCCAGGTGCCCAGCGGGCCGAAGATGTTGTGGAAGCGGACGGTCCGCGTCTCGAGGCCGTACTGCGCGCGGTAGTGGTGGGCTAGCTGCTCGGTGATCAGCTTCTCCCAGCCGTAAGCGTCCTGCGGCTGCGCCGGGTATGCGTCCTCCTCCTTGAGCGGGGTGACCTCGGCCTCGGTCTGCAGGTACTCGGGGTAGACGCAGGCGCTAGACGTGTAGAGGTAGCGTTTGACGCCGTTCTCGCGCGCCGCGTCCATCGTGTGCGTCGAGATCAGAATGTTGTTGTGCAGGATCTCCGCGTGGTATTTCGAGATGAAACCCATCCCGCCCATGTCGGCGGCCAGCGCGTAGACCTCGCCGATGCCGCGCGTCGCCAGCAGGCAGGGCTCCCAGCGCCGGAGGTCCAGGATCTCGAACTCGTCGGCCGCCGTCGCCTCGAACTCGGGGTACTTCAGATCGACCCCACGCACCCAGTAGCCGTTTCCCTTCAGATACTTGACTAGGTGATGGCCGATAAAGCCTCCGGCACCGGTGACGAGGACGCGGGTCATGCGGATCGGGTGATCGGTGTGTCGGTGATCGGCGATGGTAACCGTGATCGGCGACCAGTGATCGTGATCCGACCCGGCGTGCGAGGATTGGTTGGCCGGCGTCGTGATGGCGCGCGGCGCTGCGGTGTGCGGACGCCATAAGAGGCATCGCGCGGCTGCTAGGCTCGAGCGCGGGCGATCTCGACGGCGGCGGCGGCCATGAACTGGGGCACGATGCGGGCGTAGCGCCGCCACAGCCGGCGCGGCTCGATGGCGAGCCGGAAGGCCCACTCCAGGCCCGCGCGCTGCACCGGCGCGGGCGCCTGTCGGACGGTTCCGGCGTGGAAGTCGAACGCGGCGCCGACGCCGACGAGCACGGCAGACACCTGGCCGCGGTGTGCGTGGCACCAGCGCTCCTGCCGAGGGCACCCGAGGCCCACGAACACGATGCCGGCACCGGAGGCGGCCAGTTCGGCGACGTGCGCGGCGTCCTCGGCCGCGGTCGGGGACCGGAACGGGGGCGCGATGGCGCACGCGATTTCGAGTCCCGGCGCCAGCCGGCGCAGGCGCTCCTTGAGCCGCGCCAGCGTGGCCGGCGTGGAGCCGTAGAGCGCGATCGAGATGCCGGAAGTGGCGGCCTCGCGGCACACCTCAAGCATGAGGTCGGGTCCGTAGACGCGCTCGGCGCGGCGGACGCCCAATGCGCGCAGCGTCCACACCAGCGGCGTACCGTCGGGCACGTTGAGATCGGCACCGTTCAGTATGCGCCGCAGCGCGGCGTCCTCCCGGGCCTCCACGAGGCCGTGTGCGCCGGTGGCGTAGACCGTCCGGGCGGCGCCGGCGCGTGCCCAGGAGACGATTCGGCGTGCGGCGGCGGCGAGCGACGGCGCGTGCACCCACACGCCCATCACCTCGCGTGCGGGCAGGGTGTCGGACGTGGGCGTGTCCGCGAAATGCGCGGAGAGCGAGGGAGCGGCCAGGGTCGTCATGGGGAGCGTCGGATTCACACCCCCTCTATCGATCAGAGTGCCGCCGGGTCCCCGGCCGCGATCAAACGGCCCGAACGACGTGCGCGCGTTCCTCTCCGTCCCCCGCGGAGAGGCCTGTCTCGAACGTGGACGGGTGATCCGCCGGCCGTAGAGCGCACCCCTGGTGGGGCGCCGCCCCGGGCACGGGCGCGACGCCGACGCGCGCTACAGTTGCGGTTCCTACCGGTGAGCCCTATCGTCCAGTACTCAGCGCCCCGATGCGATGCGCAGGCTGCTGCTAATAGGCTTCATTACGGCGTCCGTATGTGGCGCGCCGCCGGCCCAGGGCCTGACGTCCGGCTGCGCGGCGATCCCGGACACCGTGCCCATGGCAACGGGGTCGATAGAGATCCCGCTCGTCGTGCGCGTCCTACCTGCGATCCCCAGACCATGGAGTGCGAAACCGACGATGAGCACCATGGATGGAACGTCCCCACCGCGCGCATCCTCGAGGGCGTGGACCGGATGAACGAGGGCTTCGATGGAACCGGCTTCTCCTTCCGCCTCATCGTGGTCTCACGGACGCTGCACGAATCGTGGAGTCTCATGGTGGATGGAGACACCGACGAATCGATAGAGGCCATGACGGCCCTGGCCATCGATCCCGGGCGCGTCCTGAACCTGTACGTGAGCGGAATGTGCGACAGAGGCTGGGCGCGCTATCCCTGGGACGCCGAGGGGAACGAACGCCGCGATGGGATCGCCGTCCGGGGCTGGGTCGTGGCCGACGAACCTCACCGCGGAACCACGCTGTCGCACGAAGCGGGACACTGGCTGGGGCTGTGCCACACGTACGAGGGTGGGTGTACGGGCCCTGGAGATCACGTCGACGACACGCCACCGCTGATCGCGACGACCGCTGACACCAGCTACACGGCGTGCGAATCCCGGGTCTACACGTGTGGGGGCGATGACCCCGACCCCATCGACAACATCATGGGGTACCACTATCGGTGTCGAAATAGGTTCACGTCCGATCAAACGGAGCGAATGCGTCGTGCCGTCACGCTCTACCGTTACGCACTGTCTGAGGACCACGCCTTCGAGGAGGACGTCGAGCTACGCGCGGGGACGACCTGGGAGCTATTCCCCGGAACGCTGCGCTTCGCGGCCGGCAGCCGGCTCATCGTGCGGGGCGAGCTCACGGCCGCGGGCGTCACGTTCACGGAGGCGGCCACGGGTCAGGGTTGGGGCGGCATCGTCGCGGCCGGCGCCCAGGGCCGTGTCGAGCTCAGCGGTGGCAGCGTGGTCGAGCACGCCGACGCCGGCGTAACGGTCTACGAGCCGGCGCACACGGAGATCACGGGGTCGACGACAGCGCTGCGCGACAACGAGATCGGCCTACTCGTCCTCAGCAACGGCGGCGGCACCGCACCGGGGGCCACGGTTGATGGCGCCGAAATCGTTGACAACGGCACCGGCGGGCGGACCGACTTCACGTGCACGTGGGACAGCGGCGCGTTCCCGTCGTGTAGCGCCTTCGTGCCGACCCCCGGATTCGTCCGAATAGACGACGCCTCGGTATCCGGCAACACCGGCGTCGGCGCGTACGTGTTGAACGGGAACGCATGGATCGAGAACACCTGCTTCTCCGCCAATGGAGCCAGCGGGCTTGTGGCGGCGAACGGCGCGGTGGATCCGTTCCTGTTCAACACACTGATTGAGAATGGCGCATCCTCTGATGGCCACGCCGTCTTCGTCCACGCCGCCGGCAACGTGCAGTTCGGCACGTCGCAGCAAATTGGGCGCAACAGAGTGCTGTCCAACGCGACGTCCGAGGTCTTCGTCTGGGAGGGCGGGACCGCGTTCATCGGCTTCGGCCCGAACAGCGGGGAGAACCGGATCACGGATGGGGGAGGTCTGGTGTACGCCTCCACGGGTGTCGACGTGCCGGCGCGCCGGACGTTCTGGGGCGGTGGCGCGCCGCCGACGAGCGGATTCCCGGGGCCCGGTGACGTGGACCGCGCGGACCATAGAACCTCGGACCCGACGTCGGACGCGTGTAGCATCATCGAGTCAATGGCGCCGCAGGCCGGCTCTGGAGGTGAGGCCTTCGCGGGCGGGGCCGGCGAGCACGGCGCGGAGATCCGTCGCGTACGCGAGTTGATCGAGGCCGACCCCGGTGCGGCGGTCTCGGAGGGCCTCGTGCGCCGCCTCGTCTCGCTTCAGCGGGCCGACCCGACCGACTTCTTCGGCGAGGAGACGATGACCCGCGCCGCGCTGACGGCCCTTCGTCGGCGACTCGACGCGGGTACCGTCCCTGCCAGCGTCCGACCGGCCGCCGAGGCGGCGCTGGAAGCAGAGGTCACCGACGCGCTCGCCCGAGGGGACTACCCGGCCGCCCGGGCTCTGCTGGCGCAGTACTCGGGCCGGGTCACTGGCGATGGCGTTCGGCGTTCGCTCACGGTCATCCAGGCCTATTTGGTCGCGCATGAAGGGCGGCGGGCGGAGGCCGCGGCGCTGGTCGAGGCGGTGGCCGCGGAAGAGCGGAATCCAGCTGCGGCCCGCGAACTCACGATGCTGGCCGCGGCACTGGCCGACGAGTTTGGATCCGGCGCCGGCGGGTTCGCACCGGATGGACCCGGCCTCGCCGTGGTAGCAACCGCGCAGGAGAGGGGCCTTCGCATCGTGCCGAATCCTGTATCGGGAGCGGCAACCGTACAGCTCGTGTTGGAGGCGCCGGCGGGCGTGATGCTGGTGGTGTACGACGTCCTGGGACGGGTCGTCGCCGAGGTTGCGGAGGGCGACCTTCCGTCGGGGGCACACGCGTTGGTGTTGGACACGCCCAGCCTGCCTGCGGGGATGTACGTCGTCCGCGGCATCAGCCGGTCGGCCGGTGGTTCGGAACGGCTGTACGCGGCGCGATTCACCGTCGTCCGCTGAGGTGCGCACCGCTGACCGCGCGTTCATCGTGGCGGGGGCACTCACGCTGGCGAGTGCCTCCAACGCGCAGATCTCGGTCGCGCCGGAATCGGTGCGCGTAGTGCTGCCGCAGCACCAGGAGCTCGCCGTCGGTCTTGTGCTGGCGAACGGCGGAGCAGCATCGCTTGCGTACTGCCTTGACTTCGACCGTCCGCTTCAACGTGCTGGGGATGGCGGCTTGGGCGCAGACTGCGGGGAGCCGGGCGAGCTCCTCGCCACGTTTGACACCTCCGACTACCCAGGTGCCGGGAGCTTCAACCCCAACTCGTTGACGATGACATCATTGGGTCGCCTGTTCGCTTCGGAGCTTGGCGACGTTACGTACGAGTTCACGTCCAACCTTCAGTACGTCAGACGTTATACGCACCCAAAGGTGAACGAACTAGACGTTACGCCGTTGACTGTCGGCGTCACGTTCGATGCCGACAGTGGGACCATGTGGTGGACGAATGAAGAGGCGGTGGGGCAGAAGCTCCTGCGCTACCTCCTGCTGGAAGGCACACTTGACGGCGTAGCCACCGGGCGGCGGATCGAGCTGCCTCGTGTGCCTGCACCCCCGGAGTATCCCAACCCATGGGCGTTCTTCTACGGCGCGAGCTACAGCCCCGCCACTGGGCGCTTCTACTATTCAGATCCACAGAACGAGCATCTGTGGGCAATTGACACCACCGGAAGCGTTCCCGACGGCTACCCGTTATCGCTGGAGGCCCACCCGCCTCCACCGAGCATTGACGACGGCCCACTGAGAACCGACGTTCACGGCGAGGGGGTGGGCCCAACAGCGGAGCGCATCGAAGTGCAGGTGGTTCTAGGTGCGTTCCCGCAACACTACTACCGGGTCGAGGTGACAGACCCCCGGGGGCGTGACCTGGGGCTGCCGGCAACGCCTCTCGACGAGGTTCAGGCGATCGAGGGCGACGCGAGCCCTGTCAGCTTCCTCCGGAGCCGGATGGACCCCAACGGTGTTATGTACGTGACCTACGTCACGTTCGGCCCACAGGGGATCGCGGCGATCCGGCCCCAGCCGCTGGCGCCGTCTTGGCTGGGTGTCTTGAAATGGAGGGGCGACATCCCGGCCGGCGGTAGCGTGCAGGTGCCGCTCACCTTCCGCGCCGGCCAGCGCGCGCCGGGGGAGTACCGGAGCACGCTGGTGGTGGAGGACACGGCCGGCGTGGTGCTGGCTTCCGTGCCGCTGACGTTGGTGGTGGAGCCGGCTACGCCGGCGAACGAGCCCGGCGCGGCGGAGGCCGGCCTAACGCTGAGCGTGTCGCCCAACCCGGTGGCCCTTGCCGGCGCGGTGACGGTGACGCTGGCGCGGCCGGCCGCGTTCGCGCGCGTTGCGATGTTCGACGTGCTTGGCCGTCAGGTGGGAGGCCTTCACGACGGCCCGCTGCCGGCCGGCGCGTCGCGGCTGCCGCTGGACGCGAGCGCGCTGCCGGCGGGCATCTACGTGGTGCGCGCCACCACCGCGGGCGGCTCGCTGTCGCGGAGGGTGACGGTGGCCCACTAGCGGGCGCGCCGGCGCACGTCCGACATCGCGCCGTCGCCGGCCGGCGCTTCGAACCCAGCAGCCGGCGGCGCGGGTTTCGTCATCCGCCGGCCGTGGAGCGCCGTCTCATGGGCGTCGATTTGCTCCTCCGAGAACCGCCGGCCCACCACGCGCGCCGGCACGCCGGCCGCGATCGCGTACGGCGGCACGTCGCGCGCCACCAGCGCACCGGCCGCGACGATCGCGCCCCGCCCCACCGTCACGCCGGAGAGCACGATGGCCCCGTAACCGATCCACACGTCGTCCTCGATCACCAGTTCGTCGCGCAGGCCCGCATCGAAGTCGGCATCCCCGATCCACGGCGCGCGCCGCATCGGGCGGCCGACGGCGCGGTAGTCGTGGTCGTTTCGCCCGACCAGCCCCACACGGTTGGCTATCAATACGCCGTCGCCGATCCGACCGTCGACCTCCACGGTGCATCCCTTGCCGATGTAAACGTCCTCCCCGATCGTCAGAGAGCGCGACGCGTCGACGATCGTGCCAAGACCGAGGTGCAGCCCCCGCCCGAACCGGACGTTCTTCCGCACCGCGTACAGGCGGTAGATGGGTTGCCAGAGTCGTTTGGGCATTGATTTGGTGGTTATCAGCTATCAGCTATCAGCTATCGAGGTACAGACCGGGCTGATGGTTTACACATCAGACCGGGCTGATGGTTTACAGTGCTCAGCCCTGCCCTGTAAGCCGTGCCCTTCCACACGACGGACCCTA
>Ga0307505_10002440_pt1 | contig 12904 bp, 12 predicted proteins | sample 23_S_MG_FD_202183 | JGI IMG/M metagenome (GOLD analysis project Ga0307505, IMG submission 202183) | Soil microbial communities from Populus trichocarpa stands in riparian zone in the Pacific Northwest, United States - 23_S | ecosystem: Environmental > Terrestrial > Soil > Riparian zone > Trees...
CTCTTCCAGCCCGAGGCCAGCGGCGACTACACCATCTGAGAGAGCGCGCCCCAACGATAACGGGCCCCTTCCGGGGCCCGCGTCACTTCGGCTGGACAGCCTGGATCACAGCCGCTCGAACACCGCGGCAATACCTTGCCCGCCACCGATGCACATGGTCACCAGCGCATAGCGGCCGCCGGTGCGGTGCAGCTCGTAGACCGCCTTCGTCGCCAGGAACGCACCCGAGCAACCGATCGGGTGGCCCAGCGCGATGGCGCCGCCGTTCGGGTTGGTCTTCTTCATGTCGAGTTCCAGGCCGCGCGCCACCGCGATCGCCTGGGCCGCGAAGGCTTCGTTGCTCTCGATGACATCCATCTGGGCCAGCGTCAGGCCGCTCTTTTTCAGCGCCAGCTTGGTCGCGGGGATCGGGCCTTCGCCCATGATCTCGTTCGGCACGCCGGCCACGGCGTAGCCGACCAGGCGCGCCAGCGGCTTGTGGCCATCGGCCGCGGCCTTGGCGGCGTCGGCCAGCACGAAGAAGGCGGCGCCGTCGTTGATGCCGGACGCATTGCCGGCGGTGACCGAGCCGTCCTTCTTGAACGCCGGCTTCATCTTGCCCAGCGTTTCCATCGTCGTGTTCGGCTTCACGTGCTCGTCGGTGTCGAAAGTGACCTCGCCCTTGCGCGTCTGCTTGACGATCGGCACGATCTGGCTCTTGAAGCGCCCTTCGGCAATGGCTGCCGCGGCGCGGCGATGCGATTCCGCTGCCAGCGCATCTTGCTCCTCGCGCGTGATGCCCCACTTGGTGACCAGGTTCTCGGCCGTGATGCCCATGTGGCCGACGCCGAAGGGGTCGGTCAGCGCCGCGACCATCGCATCGACGATCTTCACGTCGCCCATGCGCGCGCCGCTGCGCATCTGCGGGCTCAGGTAGGCACCGCGGCTCATCACCTCGACACCACCGCCGACGCCGTAGTCGCAGTCGCCGAGCAGGATGTTCTGCGCCGTCGTGACGATGCCCTGCAGACCCGAGGAGCACAGGCGGTTGACGGCCATGGCCACCGAATCCATCGGCAGCCCGGCCTGGATCGAGGCCACGCGCGCCACGTACGGATAGCGGCTCTCGGTGGGGATGCAGTTGCCGACGGTGACGTAGTTGATCGACTTTGGGTCGACGCCGGAGCGCTTGACGGCCTCCTTCATCACCAGACCGGCCAGTTCGGCCGGTTCGATATCGGCCAGTGACCCGTTGAACGTGCCGATCGCCGACCGGGCTGCGCCCAGAACCACCACATCACGCTTGCTCATCCCCGTCTCCTTGCACCAAGAAAGCTGAAAACGTCGAGGCTAGCGCTGCGGGCTGGCTGCACCCTTACGCCCGCACCCGGGCCGTCGCATTGCATTTGGCGGAGCCGGAGGGATTCGAACCCTCGATGCAGGTTTTGCCCACATACTCCCTTAGCAGGGGAGCACCTTCGGCCGCTCGGTCACAGCTCCGTCGAATTGCTTTCGATTCTACCCGCAGGCACGCGCTCTCAGGCCGCCAGTGCCTGTTCCAGGTCGAAGGCCTTGTGCAGCGCGCGCACCGCCAGCTCCATGTACTTCTCGTCGATGACGACGCTGGTCTTGATCTCGCTGGTGGTCACCATCTGGATATTGATGCCCTCCTCGCTGAGCGTGCGGAACATCTTGGCTGCCACACCCACGTGGCTGCGCATGCCGATGCCGACGATCGACACCTTGCAGATCTTCGGGTCGCCGGTCACCTCGGCCGCGCCGGTGGCCGGGCCGACGCCGCTTTTCAGCAGCTCGAGCGCACGCGGGTAGTCGTTGCGGCTGACCGTGAACGAGAAGTCGGTGCGTCCGCCGTGCGACACGTTCTGCACGATGACGTCGACATCGATGTTGGCCTCGGCGATGGCGCCCAGGATCTGGTAGGCAATGCCGGGCCGGTCGGGCACGCCGACCACGGTGATCTTGGCCTCGTCGCGCGTGAAGGCGATGCCGGACACGACAGCTTGTTCCATCTTTTCGTCTTCCTCGAAGGTGATCAGGGTGCCGGAAGCGGCTTCCTCGGCGATGGCTATGTCCCAGGGCGTGAAGCTGGACAGCACGCGCAGCGGCACGCGGTACTTGCCGGCGAATTCCACCGAGCGGATCTGCAACACCTTGGAGCCCAGGCTGGCCATCTCCAGCATTTCCTCGAAGCTCACGGTGTGTAGCCGGCGCGCCTCGGGCACGATGCGCGGGTCGGTGGTGTAGACGCCGTCCACGTCGGTGTAGATCAGGCACTCGTCGGCTTGCATCGCCGCCGCCACCGCCACCGCCGAGGTGTCGGAACCGCCGCGCCCCAGCGTGGTGATGTTGCCCAGGCCGTCGATGCCCTGGAAGCCGGTGATGATGACCACCTTGCCGGCCGCCAGGTCGGCGCGCACGCGGGCGTCGGCTATGGACTCGATCCGCGCCTTGGTGTAGGCCGAATTGGTGCGGATCGGCACCTGCCAGCCGGCATAGCTCACCGCCTGCAGGCCTTCGGCCTGCAGCGCCAGCGCCAGCAGGCCCACCGACACCTGCTCGCCGGTGGCGGCAATCAGGTCCAGCTCGCGCAGCGCCTGCGGCGTCTGCTTCTCCGGAGCCAGTTCCTTGGCCAGGCCGAGCAGCCGGTTGGTCTCGCCGCTCATGGCCGAGGGCACGACCACCATCTGGTGGCCGGCGCGCGACCACTTGGCAACGCGCCTGGCGACACTGCGGATGCGCTCGGTCGAGCCCATCGAGGTGCCACCGTACTTGTGAACGATGAGTGCCATGAAAGCCTGGAATGCGTCGAATCGGGCGGGCGCGGGATGCGCACGCAAACCGCGCATTTTAGCGATCCGGCAGCCAGCGCAGACCGAGCATCGGTGTACCGCGCGGGGCTTGGCAGCGCGCGTCGATGCCGAGCCCGGGAACGAACAACAAGTCCTGCGCGCCGTAGAGCAAGGGGCCGCCGCGCTGCCAGGCAGGCACGCCGGCGTCCTGGAACTGCTTCTTCAGACTGCGCGGCGGCGTGCCACCGGCGCGCTGGAAGCGTTCGCCGCCGCTGCGTGCGCGCAACTCGCAGTGGCGCAGGCGCTGCGGCGCCAGGCCGGCCGCGTCCACCGCCCACACCTCGAAGCTGCCGCGCCAGGCGGGCACGGCAAAGCACCCTTCCCGGCTCAGGTCGATCGGCTGCGGCTCGGGGACGGCATGGGTTTTCGCGGCGCGCACCACCTGCAGTTGCCCGGTGTGCAGCCGTAGCTCGCCACCGGGCCAGGGCCAAGCGCTGGCACTCGCCGCTTCGGGCAGTTCGCGCAGCAGGCGTTGCACCAGGCTTTCGGGCACGCCATCGCTCGTCTGGCCCGACAACCACGCGCGCAGCAGATTGGCGCGGCGCGCGGCCGACAGCGCCAGCCACGTCGACAGATGCAGATTGCCGTCCGGCGAGGCATCGATCTGCGCCAGTTCGCGCAGGCAGGCGGCGGCCTCCTGCGCGCGCCAGGCGCTGGCCACCAGGCTGGTTTCGGCATGCTCGAAGCTGCGGGCCAGCGCCGGCCAGAGTTCGTGGCGCAGGCGGTTGCGCGCCAGGCGGTGGTCGGCATTGCTGGGGTCGTCGACGAAGCCCAGACGGTGGCGCCGCAGATAGGCCTCGATGGCCTCGCGCGGCTGCTCCAGCCAGGGCCGCACCCAGACGACGCCGTCGCGATGCGCCTCGCGCGGCATCGCCGCCAGCCCGGCCGCTCCGGCACCGCGCAGCGCCTGCAGCAGGAAGGTCTCGGCCTGGTCGCGGCGGTGGTGCGCCAGCAGCACGATGCCGGCGCCGCAACCACGTGCCATATCGGCCAGGGCCGCATAGCGTCCGCGGCGCGCCCAGGCCTCGATGCTGTCGCTGACAGCGGGCGCTCCCTGCAATCGCCGCCACTGCAGGCCGACCGGCAAGCCGCGCGCCGCCCAGCGCCGCGCCTGGGCTTGCAGGTGTCTGACCCAGGCATCGGCCTCGGGCTGCAGGCCATGGTGCACGTGCAGGCCGATCACCTGCAGTGCACTGCCCCGGGCCGCGCGGGCGGTGGCATGCCACAGCGCCGTGGAATCGCGGCCACCGCTGACGGCCACCGCGATGCGCTGCTGCACGGCGGGTCAGCGCTCCTTGGTGTCGTTGAAGCGACCGTAGGACTGCAGCCGCTCGTAGCGGCGCTGCAGCAGCTCCTTGGTCTTCAGGTCCAGCACCTGGCGCAGCGCGTCGTTGAGCGCACGCTTCAGGTTGACCGCCATCTGCTTGGTGTCGCGGTGCGCGCCGCCCACCGGCTCGCTGACGATCTTGTCGATGACGCCCAGCGCCTTCAGCCGGTGCGCGGTGATGCCCAACTGCTCGGCGGCGTCCGAGGCACGCTCGGCCGTCTTCCACAGGATCGAGGCACAGCCCTCCGGCGAGATCACCGAGTACACCGCGTACTGCAGCATCAGCACCTGGTCGGCGACGCTGATGGCCAGCGCGCCGCCCGAGCCGCCTTCGCCGATGATGGTGGTGATGATCGGCACCTCGAGCTGGGCCATCTCGAAGATGTTGCGGCCGATGGCCTCGGACTGGCCGCGCTCCTCGGCGCCGATGCCGGGGTAGGCGCCGGGCGTGTCGACGAAGGTGAAGACCGGCAGGCCGAATTTTTCGGCCGTCTTCATCAGGCGCAAGGCCTTGCGGTAGCCCTCGGGCCGCGCCATGCCGAAGTTGCGCTGCCCGCGTTCCTTGGTGTCGCGGCCCTTCTGGTGGCCCAGCACCATGCAGGCCTGGCCGTTGAAGCGGGCCAGCCCGCCGACGATGGACAGGTCGTCGGCAAAGCTGCGGTCGCCGTGCATTTCCTGGAAATCGGTGAAGATCTCCGACACGTAGTCCAGCGTGTAGGGCCGCTGCGGGTGGCGCGCGATCTGCGTCACCTGCCACGGTGTCAGGCTGGAATAGATTTCCTTGGTCAGCTGCAGGCTCTTGCTGCCCAGGCGCTCGATCTCGTCGGAGATGTCTACGGCAGATTCGTTCTGCACGTAGCGCAATTCCTCGATCTTCGAATCGAGCTCGGCGATAGGTTGTTCGAACTCCAGAAAGTGTCGCTTGCTCATACTCAATAGTCTACCGGCAGCGGGTCCAGGCTGCGCCAGATGTACCAGGTGGCGACCGAACGGTACGGTGCCCAGGCGTCGCCCACTTCGCGGGCTTCGGCGCGCGACACCGGCTCGCCGCTGAAATAGCTCAGGCTGATGCCCTTGAGCAGCCCCAGGTCGTCCAGCGGCAGCACGTTCGGCCGCATCAGGTGGAAGATCAGGAACATCTCCGCCGTCCAGCGGCCGATGCCGCGGATGGCCACCAGTTCCTCGATGATGGCTTCGTCGTCCATCTGCCGCCATTGCGGCACGTGCACCGCTCCGGAGCTGAAGTGATGCGCCAGATCGAGCAGGTATTCGGCCTTGCGCAGCGACAGCCCGGCCTCGCGCAGCGCTTGCGGTTGGGCGCCCTCCACCGCAGACGGCGGAATGCGCGTCGACGGCACGCCCAGCAGCGCGACGAACCGCTCCCACACCGACTGCGCCGCCTTCACCGAGATCTGCTGGCCGACGATCGAACGCGCCAGCGTGGTGAAGGCATCGCCGCGGCTGCTCAGCCGCGCCTCGCCGAACTGCGGGATCAGCTTCTTCATCACCCGGTCGCGCCGCGTCAGGTGCTTGCAGGCCTCGTCCCAGTAGTCGGGCGTGATGCCTGCGCTGGCAGCCTTGGGCATGTCCGCGCGCCCTCAGGCCTTGACCCAGGTGGTGCCGGACGCGCTGTCCTTCAGCACCACGCCCTGCGCGGCCAGTTCGGCGCGGATGCGGTCGGCCGCGACAAAGTCGCGCGCCTTCTTGGCCTGCGCGCGATCGGCGATCAAGGCCTCGATGCGCGACGCGTCGAGCGTGTCGCCGCCCTGCAGGTAGCTGCGCGGGCTTTGCTGCAGCACGCCCAGCGTGCGACCCAGGCCCTTGAGCAGCGCCGCGGTCCTTGTCGAGCGCGTGCGGTTCAGTTCGCCGGCCAGCTCGAAGAGCACGGCCACCGCGGGCGGCGTGTTGAAGTCGTCGTTCATCGCCGCGCGGAAGGCGGCCGCCTGCGGCTGCGTCCAGTCGACAGGCTCGTCGGCGAACTCCAGAGCGTCGAGCGCGGTGTATAGCCGGCGCAGCGCGCTGCGCGCGTCGTCGAGATTGCCGTCGCTGAAGTTGAAGGGGCTGCGGTAGTGCGTGCGCAGCATGAAGAAGCGCAGCGTCTCGCCGTCGTAGCTTTTCAGTACGTCGCGGATGGTGAAGAAGTTGCCCAGCGACTTCGACATCTTCTCGTTGTCGACGTTGAGGAAGCCGTTGTGCAGCCAGACGTTGACGAAGGGCCGGCCGGTGGCGCCTTCGCTCTGCGCGATCTCGTTCTCGTGGTGCGGGAACTGCAGGTCCATGCCGCCGCCGTGGATGTCGAAGTGCTCGCCGAGCACCGCGCAGCTCATCGCCGAGCATTCGATGTGCCAGCCCGGCCGGCCGGGGCCGAAGGGGCCGTTCCACTTGGCGTCCTCGGGCTCGTCGGCCTTGGCCGCCTTCCACAGCACGAAGTCCAGCGGGTCGAGCTTGCCCTCGAGCACGGCCACGCGCTCGCCGGCACGCAGCTCGTCCAGCGACTTGCCCGACAGCTTGCCGTAGCCGGGGAACTTGCGCACCGCGAAGTTGACGTCGCCGCCTTCGGCGCGGTAGGCCAGGCCCTTGCCCTCGAGCGTGCCGATCAGATCGAGCATCTGGCCGACGTATTCGGTGGCACGCGGCTCGTGCGTGGGCGGCAAGATGCCTAAAGCGCCGATGTCGCGGCGCATGGCCTCGATCATCTCGTCGGTGAGCTGGCGGATGCCGATGCCGCGCTCCAGCGCGCGCTTGATGATCTTGTCCTCGATGTCGGTGATGTTGCGCACGTAGGTGACGCGGTAGCCCAGTTCGAGCAGCCAGCGGTAGACCACGTCGAAGGCCATCATCATGCGCGCGTGGCCCATGTGGCACAGGTCGTAGATGGTCATGCCGCAGACATACATGCCCACCTGTCCCGGGACGATCGGCGTGAAGACTTCGGTGCGGCGGCTCAGCGAGTTGTGGATGCGCAAGGTCATGGGTGATGGACGCGAGGCTCTGCGCATCGGGCCCGGCGGGACGGTGATGCGGGGCGCAAGGGGCAGCACGCAAGGCGCGTGGCTACAATCGATTCAGTATAGCGGCGGCACTTTCGCCGGCCCTTGTCGGCCCCCTCCCCTCGTCGATGTCGATCCGATTCCCGTGGACCGCGCTGCTTGTCGCGGCTGTCTTGCTGGCGGCGCTGCCGCTGCGCGCCGACGAACTGCAGGACATCGACAAGCTCTACCGCGCCGGCGACCTGCAGCAGGCGCTGAGCAAGGCCGACGAGGCCATCGCCGCGCAGCCGCGCGCCGCGCAGATCCGCTTCCTGAAGGGCGTGATGCTCAGCGATCTGAAGCGCAATGTGGAGGCCATCGAGGTCTTCACCTCGCTGACCCAGGACTTCCCGGAACTGCCCGACCCCTACAACAACCTGGCCGTGCTCTACGCGGCCGAAGGCCAGCTGCAGAACGCATTGACGGCGCTGCAGACGGCACTGCGCAACGACCCCGCGCACCGCGCCGCGCGCGAGAACCTGGGCGATGTGCATCTGGCGCTGGCGGTGCAGGCGTGGACGGCGGCGCAGGCCGGCAGCAAGGGCGACGATGCCGGCCTGCAGCGCAAGCTGAAGCTGGCCCGCGAGATCCAGGCGCACCCGGGCTAGACTCGCGGTCCCTTCACACCCGAGAAACACGATGTCGAAGATTCATTGGCGCTGGCTGCTGAGCGCGCTGTCCGGTGCGCTGCTGACGCTGGCGGCCCACGGCGCGGCCTGGGCGCAGAAGGTGCGGCTGGACACCAGCATGGGCGAAATCGTCATCGAGCTCGACGCCGCCAAGGCGCCCAAGACCGTGGCCAACTTCCTCGAATACGTCAAGGCCGGCCATTACGACGGCACGATCTTCCACCGCGTCATCCCCAACTTCATGATCCAGGGTGGCGGCTTCGACCCCGACCTGAAGCAGAAGCCCACGCGCGCGCCGATCTCGCTGGAAAGCAAGAACGGCCTGACCAACGTGCGCGGCAGCGTGGCCATGGCGCGCACCAGCGTGCCCGACTCGGCGACCGCGCAGTTCTTCATCAACCTCAAGGACAACGCCTTTCTCGACGCGGCCAACACGCCCGACGGCAGCGGCTACGCGGTGTTCGGCAAGGTGGTGTCGGGCATGGACGTGGTGGACAAGATCTGGGCCGTGCCCACCGGCAACAAGGGTCCCTACCAGAACGTGCCGGTGACGCCGGTGCTGATTCGCAAGGCAAGCGTGGAGAGTTGAAATGAGCAAGACCGTCGAGATGGAAACCAGCGCCGGCACGATGCAGATCGAGCTGGACGACGAACACGCCCCCGTGAGCGTGCAGAACTTTCTGGACTACGTGCGCAAGGGCCACTACGACGGCACGATCTTTCATCGTGTCATCAAGGGCTTCATGCTGCAAGGCGGCGGCTTCGATGCCGACATGCGCCAGAAGCCCACCGCGGCGGCGATCCAGAACGAGGCCAACAACGGCCTGAAGAACAAGCGCTACACGCTGGCCATGGCGCGCACCTCGGCGCCGCACAGCGCGACCTCGCAGTTTTTCATCAACACCGTCGACAACGGCTTCCTCGACTTCACGGCCGAGTCGGCGCAAGGCTGGGGCTATGCGGTCTTCGGCCGCGTGGTCGCGGGCACCGAGGTGGTGGACGCGATCGAGAAGGTGCGCACCGGCAACAAGTCCGGCCACGCCGACGTGCCGCTGGAGGCGGTGACGATCGTGCGTGCGGTCGAGATCGGCTGACAGTCGCCACGAGATGTCCGCTATTCCGACCGCGCTGCCGCCGGCCACCGAATGGGTGGTGCCGGTGCACTGGCAGGCGGTCGATTTCATCTCCGACCTGCACCTGAGCGAGGCGCTGCCGCGCACCTTCGAGGCCTGGGCCGGGTACATGCGCGGCACCGTGGCCGACGCGGTGCTGATCCTCGGCGACCTGTTCGAGTTCTGGCCCGGTTCCGATGCCGTGCAGATGGACTTCGAGGCCCGCTGCGCCGAGCTGCTGCGCGAGGCGGCGCAGCAGCGCCACGTGGCGGTGATGATCGGCAACCGCGACTTCCTGCTGGCGGCGGACATGCTGCGCGGCCTGGGCGCGCAGCCGCTGGCCGACCCGACGCTGCTGCGCGCCTGGCAACAGCCGCCGCTGCTGCTGACGCACGGCGACGGCCTGTGCCTGAACGACTTGGCTTTCCAGAAGTTTCGTGCGTTCACGCGCAACCCGCAGGCGCAGGCCGTGTTCCTGATGAAGCCGCTGGCCGAGCGCGTGCGCATGGGCGTCGAAGGCCGCCATGCCAGCGAAGCCGGCCGCAGCCAGGAAGCCCCGCCCGGCGGCTGGCCCGACCTGGATTTCGCGGCCGCAGTGGCCTGCCTGCAGGCGGCGGGCGCGACGACGATGGTGCACGGCCATACCCACCGTCCGGGCCTGTCGACGCTGGCGCCGGGCTTCGAGCGCCAGGTGCTCAGCGACTGGGACCTCGACGACGCCAGCCCGCGCGCCGAAGTGCTGCGCCTGCGCCGCGACGGCCTCGTGCGCCTGTCACCGGACGCCGCCAGCCGGGCCTGATGGGCGGCTGGTGGCAGCGGCTGCGCCGGCGCAGCGAGCAGCGCGCCATCGAGCGCCGTGCCATCCCTGAAGACCTGTGGCAGCTGACGCTGGCGCGCTACCCCTTCCTGGCACGGCGCGATGCCGCCGACCTGGCCGAACTGCGGCGGCTGAGCTGCCTGTTCCTGGACAGCAAGGAGTTCAGCGGCGCGCACGGGCTGCAGGTCGGTGATCACATGGCCGTGGCCATTGCCGCGCAGGCCTGCCTGCCGGTGCTGCGACTGGGCCTGCGCCCCTACGACGGCTTTGTCGGCATCGTCGTGCATCCGGACGAGGTGCAGGTGCGGCGTGAGTTCGTCGACGACGACGGCGTGGTGCACGAGTACGACGACGTGCTTGTCGGCGAGGCGATGGAAGGCGGCCCGGTCATGCTGTCGTGGAGCGATGTCAGTGCTGCCGGCGAGTCGGCAGACTGGGGCTACAACGTGGTGGTGCACGAGTTCGCCCATGTGCTGGACATGGGCGACGGCTTGGCCGACGGCATCCCGCCGTTGCCTGGCGCGGCCGAGCGCGCGCACTGGAAGCAGGTGCTGATGGCCGAGTACGAAGCCTTCTGCATGCGCGTCGACGCCGGCGAGGACACCACGCTCGACCCTTACGGCGCCGAAAGCCCGGAGGAGTTCTTCGCCGTTGCCTCCGAGGCCTTCTTCGTCGCGCCGATGGACATGCGCGACGAGCACCCGGCGCTCTATGCGCTGTTCGCCGGCTACTACCGGCAGGACCCCGCTGGGGCCTGAGCTCAGGCGGCAGTGATTTCCGGCCGTGCCTTGTCGCTCTTCTTCGGCGGCTGGATGTCGAGCAGGATCTCGTCCTTGTCGTCGATGTCCACCGTCAGCCGGCCGCCGTCGACCAGGCGGCCGAACAGCAGCACCTCGGCCAGCGCACGCCGGATCGTGTCCTGGATCAGCCGCTGCATCGGCCGCGCGCCCATCAGCGGGTCGAAGCCCTTCTTCGCCAGGTGCTTGCGCAAGCCATCGGTGAAGGTGACCTCGACCTTCTTCTCGGCGAGCTGGCTTTCCAGCTGCAGCAGGAACTTGTCGACCACGCGCAGGATGATCTCCTCGTCCAGCGCACGGAAGTTGACGATCGCGTCCAGCCGGTTGCGGAACTCGGGCGTGAACAGCCGCTTGATGTCGGCCATCTCGTCGCCGGTCTCGCGCAGCGTGGTGAAGCCGATCGTCGCCTTGTTCATGGTCTCGGCGCCGGCATTGGTGGTCATGACGATCATCACGCTGCGGAAATCGGCCTTGCGCCCGTTGTTGTCGGTCAAGGTGCCGTGGTCCATGACCTGCAGCAGCACGTTGAAGACATCCGGATGGGCCTTCTCGATCTCGTCGAGCAGCAGCACCGCATGCGGCTTCTTGCTGATGGCTTCGGTGAGCAACCCGCCCTGGTCGAAGCCGACGTAGCCGGGCGGCGCGCCGATCAGCCGGCTGACCGCATGGCGCTCCATGTATTCCGACATGTCGAAGCGGATGAGGTCGATGCCCAGGATGTAGGCCAGCTGCTTGGCGACCTCGGTCTTGCCGACACCGGTGGGGCCGCTGAACAGGAAGCTGCCGATCGGCTTGTCCGGCTTGCCCAGGCCCGAGCGCGCCATCTTGATGGCCGCGGCCAGCGCGTCGATCGCCGGGTCCTGGCCGAAGACCACGCTCTTCAGGTCGCGGTCCAGCGTCCTGAGCTTGCTGCGGTCGTCGCTGGACACGCTGGCCGGCGGGATGCGCGCGATCTTGGCGACGATTTCCTCGACTTCGAGCCGGGTGATGGTCTTCTTCTGCTTGTTCTTGGGCAGGATGCGCTGCGCCGCGCCGGCCTCGTCGATGACGTCGATGGCCTTGTCGGGCAGGTGCCGGTCGTTGATGTACTTCGACGACAGTTCGGCTGCCGCCTGCAGCGCGCCGACCGCGTACTTCACGCCGTGGTGCTCCTCGAAGCGGGTCTTCAGGCCCTTGAGGATCTCGATGGTCTGCTCCACCGAAGGCTCGATCACGTCCACCTTCTGGAAGCGCCGCGACAGCGCGGCGTCCTTCTCGAAGATGCCGCGGTATTCGGTGAAGGTGGTCGCGCCGATGCACTTCATCGCGCCGGTGGACAGCGCCGGCTTGAGCAGGTTGCTGGCATCCAGCGTGCCGCCCGAGGCCGCGCCAGCGCCGATCAGCGTGTGGATCTCGTCGATGAACAGGATGGCGTGCGGCTGGTCCTTCAGCTGCTTGAGCACGCCCTTCAGGCGCTGCTCGAAGTCGCCGCGGTACTTGGTGCCGGCCAGCAGCGCGCCCATGTCCAGCGAATAGACGGTGGACGCGGCCAGCACCTCGGGCACATCGTTCTGCGTGATGCGCCAGGCCAGGCCTTCGGCGATGGCGGTCTTGCCGACCCCCGCCTCGCCGACCAGCAGCGGGTTGTTCTTGCGCCGCCGGCACAGCACCTGGATGACGCGCTCGACCTCATGCTCGCGGCCGATCAGCGGGTCGATCTTGCCGTCGCGCGCCAGTTGGTTGAGGTTTTGCGTGAACTGGTCCAGCGGCGAGCCCTTGCCGTCGCCGCCTTCTTCCTTCTCGGATTCGGCGCCGCCGCTCTCACTCGATTTGCTCGGTTCCGGCGGGTCGCTCTTCTTGATGCCGTGGGCGATGAAGTTGACCACGTCCAGCCTCGTCACGCCCTGCTGGTGCAGGTAGTACACCGCGTGCGAATCCTTCTCGCCGAAGATCGCCACCAGCACGTTGGCGCCGGTGACCTCCTTCTTGCCGCTGCCGGTGGACTGCACGTGCATGATGGCGCGCTGGATCACGCGCTGGAAACCCAGCGTCGGCTGCGTGTCCACCTCGTCGCTGCCGGAGACGGTGGGCGTGTTCTCCTTGACGAAGGTGACCAGGCTCTTGCGCAGGTCGTCGATGTTGGCGGCGCAGGCGCGCAGCACCTCGGCGGCCGAGGGGTTGTCGAGCAGCGCCATCAGCAGGTGCTCGACGGTGATGAATTCATGCCGCTGCTGGCGTGCCTCGACGAAGGCCATGTGCAGGCTGACTTCCAGTTCTTGCGCAATCATGCGGCCTCCATAGTGCACTGCAACGGATGGCCGACGCGACGCGCCGCAGCCACCACCAATTCCACCTTCGTCGCGGC
>Ga0307505_10002441_pt1 | contig 12897 bp, 13 predicted proteins | sample 23_S_MG_FD_202183 | JGI IMG/M metagenome (GOLD analysis project Ga0307505, IMG submission 202183) | Soil microbial communities from Populus trichocarpa stands in riparian zone in the Pacific Northwest, United States - 23_S | ecosystem: Environmental > Terrestrial > Soil > Riparian zone > Trees...
GGCCTCGGACCGGGTGGCCGCATCGGGGCCCGGGTGCAGCCGGTCCAGGGTGCGGTGCACCACCCCGGCGTGGTCCACGGTGATCTCCCCGGCCGCCAGCGCCGCCCCGGTGGGCGCGAGCTCGGTGTTCACGGCCTCGGCCAGCGCGACCCGGGCGGCGGCGCGTTCGGGTCGACTCCCGGTGGCGTGGGCGAACCAGTCCGCCGTCCGCGCCGCACCTGAGGGGGCGCCGACGTCCCGGGCGTGGGCCTCGGCCAGCAGCCGCAGCCGGCCGGCCTCCAGCCGGTTGGCCTGCCGCTCCAGCTCCACCACCGCGGCCCGCAGCTCCTCGTCCCCGGCCCGCCACCACTGCGCCGCCAGCACCTCGTCGATCGCAGCCGTCAGCGCCGGGAGCACCTCCCGGGGATCGACCACCGCCTCAACCGCCATGAGTCGAACATACGTTCTACCACCGACAGTCCGGGCGGACTGTCCACAGGGGATCGGCGAGGCGGTCGGGGCCTGCGCAGGGGACTAGGCCGCGGCCGGATCGGTAGCGAGTCGCCGGGGTGGGGGCGTGTCAGACGCCCGGGCCCACCGGCTTGGCGTCGGTGACCTCGGGGACCGTGACGGGGCCGGCGGCCGGCTCCGAGCCAGGTCCGGCCTCCGCGCGCCCGTCGGGCCCGTCGAGAGCTGAGCCAGGTCCGGACTTGTCGTCCGCGCCGCCCGACGGAGCCGAGTCCGCCCCGGCCGCGGGCGCCTCGGGCCCGCCGCTGATCTCCACCCCACGACCGCGCAGCCCCGCCACTGCCGCACCGACCAGCACCAGCAGCACTGTCGCGGCCACCAGCAGCCGGTAGTCCACGACCGCCAGCACCGACGCCGCCACCGCCGTCGCCGCCGTCTGCGGCAGGTTGAACACGAGGTGGGACGCCGCCGCCGTCCGGCCCTGCAGGTGCGGCGGCGTGAGTCGCTGCCGCAGCGTCACGTAGGCGACCACCACCCAGGTGACCCCCGCCCCGCCCGCGGCCAGCCCGGCGATGACCGCCGGAAGGCTCGGCGTCGCCAGCGGCGCCATCCCGGCCGCGAGCAGCAGCAGCCCGACCAGGACGACGCGACGCTCGCCGAGCCGCTTGATCGCCCAGGCCGCACTCGTCCCGCCGGCCACCGCTCCGATGCCCTGCAGGCTGACCAGCGCCCCCAGCGCGGCGGCCGGCACCCCCAGCCCCTGCTCCATCACGGGGAAGATCGCGGCGTTGATCATCCCGCTGGCGCCGAAGGCCACGGCGATCGCCACGGTCGGCGCGCTCAGCGCCGCCGTCCGCGCCAGGTGCCGGATGCCGGCGGACACCTCGGCCAGGTAGCTGCCCCGCTCCTCGTCCGCGGACGGCCCGGACTCCGCCACCTGCACCCGCCACAGCTGGACGGCGGCCGCCGCGAAGCAGACGGCGGTGGCGACGGCGACGACGTGCGGCCCGAAGGCCGCGTACACGGCGGCCCCGGCCAGCGGCGAGACCAGCCGCAGGGCCTGGTCGATCGTCGACAGCATCCCGTTGGCGCCGGGCAGCTCCTCGTCGTCCAGCAGGTCGCGCACCAGCCCGGACTGCGCCGCCGCCGTCAGGTAGGCCGCCCCCGCATAGACGAGCGTGACGGCGTAGACCAGCCAGACCCGCGAGGCGTCCTCGACCGCCAGCAGGCTGAGCACCGCCAGCGCCACCACCACGTTCGCGGCCGCCAGCAGCCGACGCCGCGACACCCGGTCGGCCAGGTGGCCGAGCAGCGGGGACGCCAGCGCCGGCAGCCCGAGGGCCACCATCACCAGCGCGGCGGCGCTGTTGGACCCGGTGAGGTCCTTCACCCAGACCGCCAGGCTCAGGTACAGCGCGCTGTCGGCGATGTTGGTGAACACCCAGGCGCGCGTCAGCTGCCGGAAGCCGCGGTGCCGCCACGCGAGCGGTCGCCGGGCCACGAACGCCTTCACCGCGAACGCTTCTCGTCGCCGGTCGACGCCGCGGCGCCGCCGTCGGGGTCGCGGTCCCACGGCGTCTCCGGCGCCAGCGACCCCAGCACCCGGAACCGTCGGCTGCGCGCCGGCCGGGACGCCGGGTCCGCCGTCCGGGCCGGGAACTCCGCCAGCGCCTCCTGCAGCGCCCGGCTCACCCGGGCGGCCTCCGCGGCGGTCAGCCACGTCGACCCGCTGGTCAGGGTGGTCGCCTGGATCCACTCGTCGGGCTCGGCGTCCGCGCCGGCGTAGAACCGCTGCAGCCGGTCGGCCTCGCGCGTCACGGTCAGCGAGGCGAGCTCGGCGACCGCGCGCAGCGAGCCGGACACCTCCGGCGAGGGCCGCAGGTCGTGCCCGCGCTCCGCCAGCCGCCACGGCTTCTCCCGGCCGCGGCGCGGGGCCGGCTCGATGTAGCCGTACTTGGCCAGCATCCGCAGGTGGAAGGAGCAGCTCGCCACGGACTCCCCGACGGCGGACGCGGACTCGGTGGCGGTGGCCTCCTCGACGTCGCCGAGGTGCTCGAGCAGCTCGAGGCGGACCGGGTGGGCCAGCGCCCGGATGCGCTCCGGGTCGGTGATGGGTCGGGACGGCGGCATGACCAGGACGGTAGCAACCTAAAGAACTCTTTCGCAAGAAGTCTTTAGAATCATGCGTGGGAGGATCCGGCGGTGATCGAGCAGCAGCACGCCCCGACCCTGGACGGCTGGCGGCACGTGTACTCCGGCAAGGTCCGCGACCTCTACGTCGACGAGACCGACGAGGCCCGGCTGCTGGTGGTCGCCAGCGACCGGGTCAGCGCCTACGACCACGTGCTGGAAACCCCGATCCCGGACAAGGGCGCGGTGCTGACGGCGTTGACCCTGTGGTGGTTCGACCGGCTGGAAGACGAGCTCGACCTGCCGAACCACCTGCTCGGCACCGACGTCCCGGACGCCGTCCGCGGCCGGGCGATGGTCTGCCGCCGCCTCGAGATGGTGCCGGTGGAGTGCGTCGCCCGCGGCTACCTCACCGGCTCCGGTCTGGCCGACTACCGCGCCACCGGAGCGGTCTGCGGCGTCGAGCTGCCACCCGGGCTGGAGGACGGAAGCCGCTTGGAGACAGCGATCTTCACGCCCGCCAGCAAGGCGCAGCTCGGCGAGCACGACGAGAACGTCACCTTCGCCGCGGTCGCCGAGCAGGTCGGCCCCGAGCTGGCCGAGCAGCTGCGTGCGCTGACGCTGCGCGTCTACGACGTCGCCGAGCGGATCACCCGCGAGCGCGGCGTCGTCCTCGCCGACACCAAGCTCGAGCTCGGCCACGACTCCGGCGGCGTGCTGACCCTCGGCGACGAGGTGCTCACCCCGGACTCCAGCCGGTTCTGGCCCGCCGACCAGTGGCAGCCGGGGCGGGCGCAGTCGAGCTTCGACAAGCAGTACGTGCGGGACTGGCTGACCAGCCCGGCCTCCGGCTGGGACCGCGCCGCCGACACCCCGCCGCCGCCACTGCCGGCGGACGTCGTGGAGCGCACCCGGGAGCGGTACGTCGAGGCCTACGAGCGGATCACCGGACGTCGCTGGGACTGACCTCCGGGTCGGTGTGAGCGGGGTCGGCGGGGGCCCTGTCACGGGGCGCAGCGTCGGCCGTCGCGTCCGCGGCGCGGTCGGCCAGCTCCGCCCGCACCCCGACCAGCCGCACCGGCCTCCCAGGCGTGAACCGCGAGAGCGCCTGTGCCGCAGCGCCGGTGAGCACCGACGCATCGGCCGACGGCGACGCCAGCGGAACCCCGTGGGTCACGGTCTCGAACGGCGCGAACCGCACCTTGACCACCACCCGCACCGCTGGCCGCCCCTCGGCCTCGACGTCCTTCGCGACCCGCAGCGCCACCTCCCGCACGGCGTTCTCGACGTCCGCCCACGAGGTGAGGTCGGCCTGGAACGTCTTCTCCCGGCTGCGGGACCGGGCCCGCCACGGCGTCCCCACCACCGGCGAGGGGTCCCGCCCCTGCGCCCGCGCCACCAGCCACGGACCGGTGGCCGGCCCGAACGCTGCCGCGACCTCCGCCGGGTCGGTCGCGGCGAGCTCGGCGACCGTGCCGATCCCCAGGCCGGCCAGCCGGCGCACCGTCCGGGAGCCGATGCCCCACACCGCATCCGGCGCCCGCGGCCCGATCTGCGCCGTCCAGCCTTCGCGGGTCAGCCGGTGCACCCCGGCCGGCTTGGCGAACCCGGTCGCGGTCTTGGCCAGCAGCTTGTTCGGGCCGATGCCCACCGAGCACTCCAGCTCGGTCGCCGCCCGCACGTGGTCGCGGATCCGCCGGGCCAGCCGCTCCGGGTCGTCCACCGCGGCACCGAGGAAGGCCTCGTCCCAGCCGAGCACCTCCAGTACCCCGCCGCAGTCCGTCGCCACGTCGGCCAGCACGGCCATCACCTGCGCCGAGGCCGCGTCGTAGGCATCCCGGTCCACCGCCAGGAACACCGCGTCCGGGCAGCGCCGCGCCGCCGTCCGCAACGGCATCCCGGACCGGACGCCGAACTCCCGCGCCTCGTAGGACGCGGTGCTGACCACGCCCCGCTCGGTGGGGTCGCCGCGCCCGCCGACGACCACAGGCAGGTCGCGCAGCTCGGGGCGGCGCAGCACCTCGACGGCCGCGACGAACTGGTCGAGGTCGACGTGCAGCACCCATCGGGCCATGACCCAGTCTCGCCCTGCCCGAACCTTCCTGCTGGTTTCGCCGTGCTCGTTTCGCCCTGCACCGCCCCGCCCGCGGTGCCACGCTCGGCGCATGAGCCAGCAGACCGAGCACCGCACCACCGACGTCGTCGTCATCGGCGGCGGTCCCACCGGGGAGAACCTCGCGGCGCGGGTGGTCGTCAAGGGACTGCAGGCGGTGCTGGTCGAGGCCGAGCTGGTCGGCGGGGAGTGCACCTTCTGGGCGTGCATGCCGAGCAAGGCGCTGCTGCGGCCGGGTGCCGCGCTGGCCGCCGCCCGCCGGCTCCCGGGCGCCGCCGAGGCGGTCACCGGGCGGCTGGACGCGGCCAAGGTGCTGCAGCGCCGCGACGAGCTCGCGGAGCACTGGGACGACGCCGACCAGGTGAAGTGGGCCGAGGGCGCCGGGATCACCCTGGAGCGCGGCCACGGCCGGCTGGTCGGCGAGCGCACCGTGGAGGTGACCGGCGGCGGTGGAGACACCGTGACCTGGACGGCGCGACACGCGGTGGTGCTGGCGACCGGGTCCGAGCCGGTGACACCGGACATCACCGGCCTGGCCGGCGTCCCGCACTGGGGCAGCCGGGAGGCGACCAGCGCCCGGCAGGTCCCCGGCCGGCTCGCCGTCATCGGCGGCGGCGTCATCGCGGTCGAGATGGCCCAGGCGTACGCCCGGCTCGGCTCGGCGGTCACCGTGGTGACGGCGTCCCCGCTGCTGTCCCGCGCCGAGCCCCGCGCCGGGGAGCTGGTGGCCGACGCGCTGCGCGCCGACGGCGTCGAGCTGCGGGCCGCCCGGGCCGCCACCCGGTGCACGACCGTCGCCCGGGACGGCGAGGTGACGCTGACCCTCGACCAGGGGCGGGAGGTGGTCGCCGACGAGCTGCTGGTCGCGACCGGACGGCGTCCGCGCACCGGCGACGTCGGCCTGGAGGCTGTCGGTCTGGACGGCGACGAGCCGCTGGACGTCGACGGCACCGGCCTGGTCGCCGGGGTGCCCGGGCGCTGGCTGTACGCCGCCGGCGACGTCACCGGGGCGGCGCCGCTGACCCACATGGGCAAGTACGCGGCACGGGTGGTGGGCAGCGCCGTCGCCGCCCGCGCCGCCGGGCACGACGCCGCCGAGGGGGACTGGGCGCCGCACCGGACCACCGCGCTGCACCGGGCCGTCACCCAGGTCGTGTTCACCGACCCGGAGGTGACCTCGGTCGGGCTGACCGCCCAGCAGGCGCAGGACGCCGGGATCAGCACCCGGGTGGTCGATCTCGACCTGGCGGTGGCCGGGTCCGCGGTGCACGCCGACGGCTACGCCGGCTGGGCGCGGATGGTGGTGGACGCCGACCGCGAGGTGCTGGTCGGGGTGACGTTCGTCGGGCAGGACGTCGCCGAGCTGCTGCACTCGGCCACCGTCGCGGTGGTGGGGGAGGTGCCGCTGTCGCGGCTGTGGCACGCGGTGCCGTCGTTCCCGACGATCAGCGAGATCTGGCTGCGGCTGCTGGAGGAGTACGGCCTGTAGTCAGCCCAGCTCGGTCGCCCCGGCGCCGCGCAGGTCCCGCAGCTCGGCCCCGCCGAGCGCCGCCAGCTGACGCAGGTACACCGCCCGGCCGGCGTCGGCGAGCAGCCCGTCGTGGATCGGCACCGCCGCCAGCCGCGGCGCCACCGCGCGGGTGAACCCGATCGTCTCCTTCAGCGCGCACCACGGCGCGTTCACCGGGACGGCGAGCACGTCGACCCCCTCCGGGGCGTACTCGACCGCGTCGCCGGGGTGGAACAGCGTGGGCTCGCCGTCCGCGCGCAGCAGCATCCCGACGTTGCCGATCCGCGGGATCTCCTCGTGGATCACCGCGTGCCGGCCGCCCTCGCCGGTGACGGTCAGCCCGCCCAGGTCGACGGTGTCGCCGGGCCGCAGCGGGGACGCCTCGATCCCGACCTTGGCCATCTCGGCGGCCAGCTCGGGCTCGGTCAGCAGCGCGGCCCCGGAGTTGACCTCCAGCAGCTGGGGCAGCTTCTCCTCGTCCACGTGGTCGGGGTGGGCGTGGGTGACCAGCACGGCGTCCAGGTCGCCGACGGTCTCCCAGCCGCTCGCCAGCGTCCCGGGGTCGATCAGCACCCGGGCGCCGCCGGCCTCCACCAGCAGGCAGGAGTGTCCGAGGTGGGTCACGCGCATGCACTCACTGTGCCACCGGACGGCGCCGCGGACCTCCCCGGTAGCCTGAGCCGCACCACCTTCCTGCACCTCCCTCACGCCACGGAGTGCCGCCACATGGGACGTGTCGTCGTCGACGTCATGCCGAAGCCGGAGATCCTCGACCCCCAGGGCAAGGCGGTCGCCGCCGCGCTGTCCCGGCTGGGGTTCGACCACGTCACCGGGGTCCGGCAGGGCAAGCGGTTCGAGCTCGAGGTGCCCGGCGAGGTCACCGACGAGGTGCTCGCCGAGGCCCGCAAGGCCGCCGAGACCCTGCTGAGCAACCCGGTCATCGAGGACGTCGTCCGGGTCGCGGTCGCCGACGAGGCCCCCTGATGCGGGTCGGCGTCGTCACCTTCCCCGGGTCGCTGGACGACCGGGACGCTGCCCGCGCCGTCCGGCACGCCGGCGGAGAGCCGGTCGCGCTGTGGCACGGGGACGCCGACCTGCACGGCGTCGACGCCGTCGTGCTGCCCGGCGGGTTCTCCTACGGCGACTACCTGCGCTGCGGCGCGATCGCCCGGTTCGCCCCGGTGATGGGCCCGCTGGTGGACGCCGCCCGCGGCGGGCTGCCGGTGCTCGGCATCTGCAACGGCTTCCAGGTGCTGTGCGAGGCGCACCTGCTGCCGGGCGCGCTGGTGCGCAACGACTCCCGGCTGTTCGTCTGCCGCGACCAGCGGCTGCGGGTGGAGAACGCCGGCACCGCCTGGACCGCCGAGTTCGGCGACGGCGAGGAGATCGTCGTCCCGCTGAAGAACGGCGAGGGCGGCTACGTCGCCGACGACCGCACCCTCGACGAGCTCGAGGGCGAGGGCCGCGTCGTCGTCCGCTACGTCGGCGACAACCCCAACGGCTCCTACCGCGACATCGCCGGCATCAGCAACGAGCGCGGCAACGTCGTCGGCCTGATGCCCCACCCCGAGCACGCCACGGAGCCGGTCTTCGGGCCCGGTACCGACGGCCTGCGCTTCTTCACGTCCGTGCTGCGAGGAGTGCTCACCGCGTGACCGACACCGTTGCCCACGCCGCCGGGACCCCGGACGTCGAGCAGCCCTACGACGAGCTGGGGCTGACCGAGGACGAGTACGGCCGGATCCGCGAGATCCTCGGCCGCCGGCCCACCTCCGCCGAGCTCGCCATGTACTCGGTGATGTGGAGCGAGCACTGCTCCTACAAGTCCTCCAAGGTGCACCTGCGCCAGTTCGGGGAGAAGACCACCGACGAGATGCGCGAGAAGCTGCTCGTCGGGATCGGCGAGAACGCCGGCGTCGTCGACATCGGCGACGGCTGGGCGGTCACCTTCAAGGTGGAGAGCCACAACCACCCCTCCTACGTCGAGCCGTATCAGGGCGCGGCCACCGGCGTCGGCGGCATCGTCCGGGACATCCTGGCGATGGGCGCCCGGCCGGTCGCGGTGATGGACCAGCTGCGCTTCGGCGCCATCGACCACCCGGACACGGCCCGCGTCGTGCACGGCGTGGTCGCCGGTGTCGGCGGCTACGGCAACTGCCTGGGCCTGCCGAACATCGGCGGCGAGGTCGTCTTCGACCCGGTCTACCAGGGCAACCCGCTGGTGAACGCGCTGTCCGTCGGCGCGCTGCGGCACGAGGACCTGCACGTCTCGGCCGCGAGCGGCGAGGGCAACCTGGTCATCCTGTTCGGCGCCCGCACCGGCGGCGACGGCATCGGCGGCGTCTCGGTGCTCGCCTCGGAGACCTTCGACGAGACCGGCCCCAGCAAGCGGCCCAGCGTCCAGGTCGGCGACCCGTTCGCCGAGAAGGTGCTGATCGAGTGCTGCCTGGAGCTGTACGCCTCGGGCATCGTCGTCGGCATCCAGGACCTCGGCGGCGCCGGGCTGTCCTGCGCCACCAGCGAGATGGCCAGCAACGGCGGCACCGGCATGCGGGTGCGGCTGGACACGGTCCCGCTGCGGGACTCCTCCCTGGCGCCCGAGGAGATCCTGATGTCGGAGTCCCAGGAGCGGATGATGGCCGTCATCCGCCCCGAGGACGCCGAGACGTTCTTCGCGATCACCGGCAAGTGGGACGTCGAGGCCACCGTCGTCGGTGAGGTCACCGGCGACGACCGGCTGGTCATCACCTGGCACGACGAGGTCGTCGTCGACGTCCCTCCGCGCACCGTCGCCCACGAGGGCCCGGTCTACAACCGGCCGTTCGCCCGCCCCGCCGAGCTCGACGTCCTGCAGGCCGACGCCGCCGAGGACCTGCCCCGCCCGGCCACCGGCGACGAGCTGCGCGCCACGCTGCTGCGGCTGGCGGCCTCGGCGAACCTGTCCAGCCGGTCCTGGGTCACCGACCAGTACGACCGGTACGTGCTGGGCAACACCGCCCAGGCGATGCCGGACGACGCCGGCGTGGTCCGGATCGACGAGACGACCGGCCGCGGCGTCGCGCTGTCCACCGACTGCAACGGCCGGTTCGTGCGGCTGGACCCGTACCACGGCGCGCAGCTGGCGCTGGCCGAGGCGTACCGCAACGTGGCCACCGCCGGCGCGACGCCGCTGGCCGTCACCGACTGCCTGAACTTCGGCTCCCCGGAGGACCCGGGCGTGATGTGGCAGTTCGACGAGGCCGTCCGCGGCCTGGCCGACGGCTGCCAGACCCTCGGCGTCCCGGTCACCGGCGGCAACGTTTCGTTCTACAACCAGACCGGGGAGTCCCCGATCCACCCGACCCCGGTGGTCGGCGTCCTCGGGGTGATGGACGACGTCACCCGCCGCACGCCGTCCGGCTGGAAGGACGCCGGCCAGGCGCTGTACCTGCTGGGCGTCACCCGAGAGGAGCTGTCCGGCTCGGAGTGGGCCTGGGTCGAGCACGCGCACCTCGGCGGGACCCCGCCGCGGGTGGACCTGGAGGCCGAGCGGGTGCTCGGGCAGATCCTGGTCAACGCCTCCCGGGACGGGCTGGTGGACGCCGCACACGACCTGTCCGACGGCGGGCTGGCGCAGGCGCTGGTCGAGTCCTGTCTGCGGTACGACGTCGGCGCCCGGGTGTGGCTGGACGAGGTGACCGGCAGGGACGGCGTGGACGCGTTCGTGGCGCTCTTCTCGGAGTCCGCGGCGCGGGTGCTGGTCGCGGTGCCGCGCAGCGAGGAGGTGCGGTTCACCGACATGTGCACCGCCCGCCGCTTCCCGCACGCCAAGGTCGGCGTCACCGACGACTCCGGCAGCCTCGAGGTGCAGGGGCAGTTCGAGATCGGCCTGGAGGAGCTGCGCGCCGCCTGGGAGCCCACCCTGGCCCGCACCTTCGGCGAGTAGACCGCTCGTGATCATGGGATCCCGGCCACGCGCGTGACCGGGATCCCATGATCACCGCAGGGGTGGGGCGAGCGAGGGCGCGCGGTCAGGGGCGCAGCAGCACCTTGATGGCGCGCCGCTCGTCCATCGCCCGGTAGGCCTCGGCCACCTCGGCCAGCGGCAGCTCCAGGTCGAACACCGGGCCGGGGTCGATCTCCCCGCACAGCACGTCGTCCAGCAGCCGCGGCAGGTAGGCGCGCACCGGGGCGACCCCGCCGCGCAGCCCGACGTTGCGGGAGAACATGTCTCGCACCGGCACCTCGACGCCGTGCGGGACGCCGACGAACCCGACGGTGCCGCCCGGGCGGGCCGCGGCGAACGCCTGCTCCATCGAGGCCCCGGTGCCGACGCACTCCAGCACCGCGTCCGCGCCGGTGCCGCCGGTCAGCTCGGCGACCTCCGCGGCACCCTCGGCGCCGCGGGTCTCCACCACGTCGGTGGCCCCGAAGCGGCGGGCCACGTCCTGCCGGGCGGCGTGCCGGCTCATCGCGATCACCCGCTCGGCGCCCATCCGGGAGGTGGCCAGCACTCCGCAGAGCCCGACCGCGCCGTCGCCGACCACGGCGACCGTGGACCCGGGGCGCACCCCCGCGGCCAGCGCCGCGTGCCAGCCGGTGCCCATCACGTCCGAGAGGGTCAGCAGGGCCGGGACGAGCGCGTCGTCCGGGGCCTCCGGGGTCGCCACCAGCGTCCCGTCGGCCAGCGGCACCCGGACCCGCTCTCCCTGGCAGGCGTCGGTGTCCGAGCCCCAGGACTGGCCGATGCGGCAGGAGGTCTGGACGCCGTTGCGGCAGTGGTCGCACCGCCCGCAGCTGATGACGAACGGGGCGATGACGAAGTCGCCGGGCTTCACGGTCCGCACGTCCGCCCCGGTCTCCTCGACGACGCCGACGAGCTCGTGGCCGATCCGCCGCGGGGAGCGCACCGGGTTCTCCCCCCGGTAGGGCCACAGGTCGGACCCGCACACGCAGCTGGCCACCACCCGCACCACGGCGTCGGTGGGCTGCTCGACGCACGGGTCGGGGACCTGCTCGAGGCGGACGTCGCCGGTGGCGTGGATCAGGGTTGCTCGCACGCCTCCCCATGATGGGCGTCCGTGCGGGATGGCACCATCCGGGGTCGTGCCTCCCCGCCGCCGAACCGACCCCGCCGCCGGCCTCGCCGGGCTGCGCGCCTGGCGTCGGGCAGCCGAGACCGGCGCCGCCCCGGCCCGCCCGGAGCTGGCGGCCGCGGTCCGCTGGACGCTGGAGGTACTCGCCGAGCGGGCCCCCGGGAACAGCGTCGAGGTGCGGGTGCCGCCGTTCGCGGTGGTGCAGTGCGTGCCCGGGCCGCGGCACACCCGCGGCACCCCGCCGAACGTGGTGGAGACCGACCCCGGCACCTGGCTGGAGCTGGCCACCGGGGCGCTGGCCTGGGCCGCGGCGGTGGACGCCGGGCGGGTGACGGCGAGCGGGTCGCGGGCGGACCTGACCGGGTGGCTGCCGCTCGTGGCCGGCGACGGGCCGGTTACGGTCGAGGGGTGAGCGAGCCCGGTACCCCGACGACCCCCGAGCCGTCCGAGGAGCAGCCCACCCGCCCCGCCGGCGAGCCCGCACCCCGTGACGCGGCCCCCACCGAGGAGGAGCTGCGCACCGCGACCAGGGTGCAGCGGCGGCGCGAGCCCCGTTACGGCGTCTTCATCGCCACCGGTGCGGTGCTCGGCATCGTGGTCGCCTTCGTGCTGACCCTGCTCAGCGACCCGACCGAGTACTCCGCCGGGTCGGTGCTCGGCTACCTCGTCACGGTGCTCGCGGTGCTCGGCGGGCTGCTCGGTGGTCTGGCGGCGGTGCTGGCGGCCCGGCGCCGCTGAGGCTGCGCCGCGTCAGGCGACGTCGCGGACCAGGTCGCCGTCCGCGGCGGCGAAGCCGACCTTCGGGAAGTACTCCGCGCCGTCCCGCATCCGCGGGGTCGCCACCAGCCGGCGGAACCCCAGCTCGGACAGCCGGCCGCCGCGGCGGTAGACGAACTTGCCGACCGAGAAGTCGCGGAACCGGGGGAGCACGTAGTCCAGCTCGACCCGGGCGGTGCCGTCGCCGGCGTCCGAGAGCAGGACGACGCCGACGGTCTCGCTGCCGCGCAGCACCAGGAACGCCCAGCGGCCGGTGGTCGCGCCGTCCCAGACGAAGCCGGGGTTGTGCTGCTCGATGTCCTCGGCGTGCCGGCGCAGCACGTGCCGCAGGTAGTCCTCGCCGGGTCCGACCTCGACGACCTCGTAGGTGGCCTCGTCGTCGCGGGTCCGCAGCAGCCGGGTCAGGTGGTAGGTGTTGATCAGCGTGATGGCCAGGTTCACCGCCGCCATCGGCCAGACGCCGAGCACGGCGTTGTAGCCGGTCAGCACCACGGAGGCGACCAGGTTGTAGGTCCGGAACCGCAGCAGCCGGGTCTGCCACAGCGACCACACGAGCAGGGCGGAGCCGGCCCAGCCGACGATCTCTAGCCACACCATGACGGCAGATCGTAGGACCGCCGGGAGGGTGCTCCGTCACCGCGCGGCCCGCCCGTGCGCCACGTCACCCCCGGCCCGTGTCACCATGAAGCCGTGGCGCGCGGCGACGGCAGGCTCACCCACGACCTCCTCCCTGGCGAGAAGGGCCCGCAGGACGCCTGCGGGGTCTTCGGAGTCTGGGCCCCCGGCGAGGAGGTCGCCAAGCTCACCTACTTCGGGCTGTACGCGCTGCAGCACCGCGGCCAGGA
>Ga0307505_10002443_pt1 | contig 12877 bp, 9 predicted proteins | sample 23_S_MG_FD_202183 | JGI IMG/M metagenome (GOLD analysis project Ga0307505, IMG submission 202183) | Soil microbial communities from Populus trichocarpa stands in riparian zone in the Pacific Northwest, United States - 23_S | ecosystem: Environmental > Terrestrial > Soil > Riparian zone > Trees...
CGGCTGATGCGTGTGCGCCGAGATGACGACGTCCACCTGCGAGCTCAGCCCGTTCACGATCGGGACGATGTCGCCGCTGAAGTTGTCACAGCGGTCGGAGTCCTGGTACCCGAGCGGGAAGGGCCCGTTCTGGAAGCCGCCCTGATGGATGAGGACGACGAACGCGCGCACACCCTGCTCAGCCCGCAGCTTGGCGACGAGGTCGTTGATGGTCGGAACCTCGGGCCGGAACTCGAGCCCCGCAACGCCGGCAGGCGTCACGATCAGCGGCGTGCCCTCGAGCGTGAGGCCGATGAACGCGATCTTCGCGTTCCCAACCTTGCGGATCTCGTACGGCGGCAGAATCGTGTTCTCCGTGTGCTCGTAGAACACATTGGCGGCGAGGTACTGGAAGAGCGCGCCGCCGAAGGGCGTCCCGTCCTGGCAGCCGTCGACCGGGTGACAGCCGTTACCGCCGAGCTGGTTTCCGAACTGCATGCGCAGGAGCTCGTCGATGCCTTCGTCGAACTCGTGGTTGCCGACGCCGGTGACGTCGAGACCGAGAGCGTTCATCGCCTCGATCGTCGGCTCGTCGTGGAAGAGCCCCGAGATCAGCGGGCTCGCGCCGATGATGTCGCCCGCCCCAACCGTGATCGTGTTCGGGTTGGTCGTGCGCAGGCTCTTGATCCAGGTTGCGAGGTACTCCACGCCGCCTGCGTTGACAGTCTGCCCGCCGGGCCCCGTGGCGATCCTCCCGGACGACCCCGCCGGCGGCTGCAGGTTGCCGTGGAAGTCGTTGATCGCAAGCAGCTGGACAAATGTGTCCTTCGCCTTGGCCGGTGCGCCGAATGCTGTCGGCGCGAGGGCAAGGACGAAGACCACAAGCGCGCAGAGCGCGACAAGGCGTTTCATGTGTACCTCTCCCCTCAGTCGGATACGCGCGCGATCCTAACCCCGTCGGACTGCGATTGAAAGCCTGCGAGTTTCGAGCTGGTTAGGACTTGGCTTCGTTCCAGTCGTCGCCGACTCCGACGTCGACGGCGAGTCGCGGATCGAGCGGATAGGCGCCGCACATCTCCTCGCGCAGGATGTCTTTGATCGCCGAGATCTCGACGTCCGGCGCCTCGACGAGGAGCTCGTCGTGGACCTGGAGCACGAGCCGTGACGAGCGCCCCTCCTCGCGCAGCCGCAGGTGGATCGCGACCATCGCCTTCTTGATGATGTCGGCCGCGGTGCCCTGCATGACGAAGTTGACCGCGAGCCGCTCGCCGAGGGAGCGGGTCTGGCGATTCGAGGCCTTGAGCTCCGGAACCGGGCGGCGGCGACCGAAGAGGCTTGTCGCGTACCCCTCCTCCGTGCAGCGCTCGATCGTCCGCTGGATGAAGTCCTGGACGAGCGGGAAGCGGGCGAGATACGTATCGATGTACTCCTGGGCCTGTTCCCGTGGGATCTCCAGGTTCTCCGAGAGCCCGAAGGCCGAGATGCCGTAGATGATCCCGAAGTTGACCATCTTGGCCACGTTGCGCTCGTCCTTCGTCAGCTCGGCTCGTTCCTTCCCGAGCACTTCGGCGGCCGTCGCCGCGTGGATGTCCTCGCCCTGGGCGAAGGCCTCGCGGAGCTTCGGCTCGCCGGAGACGTGGGCGAGGATGCGTAGCTCGACCTGGGAGTAGTCCGCCGAGACGAGACGGTGACCGCGCTCGGTGACGAAGGCGCTTCTGATCTCGCGCCCGAGCTCGGTGCGGATGGGTATCGCCTGCAGGTTCGGATTCGTCGTCGAGAGCCGGCCGGTGGAGGCGACGGCCTGGTTGAAGGTCGTGTGGAGGCGGCCGTCGTCCGGCGAGATCAGCTCGGGCAACGGACCGAGATACGTGTTCAGGAGTTTCGAGTATTCGCGCCACTCCTCGATCACCGCCACGATCTCGTGCTCGCCGCGGATCGAGCGGAGCACGCGTGAGTCCGTCGAGTAGCCGGTCTTGCCCTTGCGGCCCGCGGTCAGGCCCAGCACCTCGAAGAGGATGCGCGCCACCTGCTGCGTCGAGCCGAGCATGAACTCCTCGCCGGCGAGCTCGTGCGCCCGCGTCTCGAGCTCCTCCAGGCGGTCGGCGAGTCGTGCCGTGATCTCGCCCATGCGGTACGTGTCGATCTTCACGCCCGCGTCCTCCATGCCGGCGAGCACCTCGGTGAGCGGCAGCTCGATCTCGCGGTAGAGCGGGTCGAGACTCCTTTCCGAGATGCGCTGTCGCATCGGGCCCGCGAGGCGGAGCGACGCCGCGGCGTGGCGCACGAGCGCCGCGGTGTCCTCCTCCGCGGGAGGCTCGGGCTGGAGCTCGATCCCGTATTCGGCGGCCAGGTCGTCGAGTGCGTACGTCGCCCGGCCAGGCTCGATCAGGTACGCCATAAGGAGCGTGTCGTCGACGACGTCGAGCCGGAGCGGCTTGGCGTCGTGCGCGACGAGGTCGGCCTCGCGAAGCACGGACGCGGTCTCCGGCGTCCACGCGGCGACGACGACCTCCTCCTGGGCGATCGCCACGCGCCCGTCCTCGATGGCGATCCCGGCCTCCCTGGACGGCGGGGACACCTCGCCCTCGCGCCAGGGGACGGCAACGCCCTCGAGCTTCATCGGCGCCGCAGGGAGGGCCTCGTCGATCACGTCCACGCGCTGGAGCAGGTTGCGGAACTCGTACTGCCTGAACATCTCCTTGAGACGAGAGCGGTCCGGCGGGTTGAGGACGAGCTCCGCGGGATCGCAGTCGAGCTGCAGGTCTCGGCGCATCGTCGCGAGCTCCTTGGACGACCTCGCCTGCTCGGCGTGCTCGCGGAGGGCGCGGCCGCGCGCCGGAGAGAGGTCGTCCACGTGCTCGAGCACGCCCTCGAGGGAGCCGTACTGTGCGACGAGCTGCCCGGCTGTCTTGTCCCCGATGCCCGGAACTCCCGGGATGTTGTCGGACGTGTCGCCCTTGAGCCCGATGAAGTCGGGAACCTGCTCCGGAGTGACGCCGTAGCGCGCGAAGACGCGCTCGGGCGTGTACACGTGCACGTCCGCGACTCCCCGCGGCGTCATCATCAGGGAGACGTTGTCGCTGACGAGCTGGAACGCGTCGCGATCCGTCGAGACGACGGTAGTCTTGACCCCGGCCTCGTCGGCCCGCGCGGCGAGCGTGGCGATGACGTCGTCGGCCTCCCAGCCCTCGAACTCGAGGTTCCGGTAGCCGAACGCCTCGACGATCGGGCGGAAATGCGGGAACTGCTCGGAGAGGAGGTCCGGCATCGGCCGGCGATCGACCTTGTACTCAGGATCCAGCTCCTTGCGGTGAGTGGCGCGGGTGTCCCAGGCGACGGCGACGCCCTTCGGGCGGTAGTCGGCAAGGAGTTTGAAGAGCATGTTCGTGAACCCGAGGAGGGCGTTCGTCGGGAAGCCTTCGCTCGTCGCGAGCTCCTCCGGCAGTGCGTAGTACGCGCGGTAGGCCAGGTTGTTTCCGTCGACGAGGAAGAGCTCGGAGTCGCGTGCGGGGCCGTCGTCGAGCTGGAGCTCAGCTCCTGTCAGCGTCTTGGGTGACACACCTCCACCTTAAACGCTGGGTTACTCCTCTCCGAGATACGTCTTTCGGACTTGCTCGTTGTCCCGCAGGGCCTTCGCGTCGTCGGCGAGCGCGACGTGGCCGGTCTCGAGCACGTAGCCGCGGGCGGCCGTGTCGAGCGCCATGAGTGCGTTCTGCTCGACGAGGAGGATCGGCGTCCCCTGCGCGTTGATCTCCCGGATGATCTCGAAGATCTTCTCGACGAAGATCGGAGCGAGGCCCATCGAGGGCTCGTCGAGGAGGAGGAGCTTCGGGCGGGCCATGAGCGCGCGGCCCATGGCGAGCATCTGCTGCTCGCCTCCGGACATCGTCCCGGCCTTCTGCTGCAGGCGCTCCTTGAGGCGCGGGAAAAGCGAGTAGACGCGCTCGAGGTCCTCCAGGATCTCGGGGCCCTTCTGGCGCTGGTACGCGCCCATCTCGAGGTTCTCGAGGACGCTCATGCGCGGGAAGATCCGTCGTCCCTCCGGCGACTGCGAGATGCCCATCTGCACGATGTCGTGCGGCGCGGTGTCGGTGATGTCGGTCCCCTGGAAGATGATCCGCCCTTCGCGCGGGTGGTTGAGGCCGTTGATCGAGCGCAGCGTCGTCGACTTGCCGGCTCCGTTCGCGCCGATCAGGGTCACGATCTCGCCGGCCTTCACCTCGAGCGAGACGCCCTTGAGCGCGTGGATCGTCCCGTAGTACGTGTGAATCGCGTCCAGCTTGAGGATGACGCCCTCGCCCGTCGCGACGCGACCGGGCTCCTTCCCGTTGCCGTCCTTCTGCCAGGGGAGCTTCATGCCGTCGCCGCCGTTCCGAGGTAGGCCTCGATGACGCGCTCGTCGTGCTGGATCTCCTTCGGCAGGCCCTCGGCGATCTTCTCCCCGTAGTCGAGCACGGTGACGCGGTCGGAGATGCCCATGACGACGCGCATGTCGTGCTCGATCAGGAGCACCGTGATGTCGTGCTCGGCGCGGAGCGTGGAGACGAACTCCGTGAAGTTGGCCGTCTCCTCCGGGTTCATGCCGGCCGACGGCTCGTCGAGCAGCAGGAGTTGCGGCTCCGAAGCGAGCGCACGCGCCACCTCCAAGCGGCGCTGGTCTCCGTACGAGAGGTTCTTGGCGTACGCGTCTTCTCTGCCCGGGAGCCCCGAGAAGGCAAGGAGCTCGCGCGCCCGCTCGCGCGCACCCTGCTCCTCCCGCTTCAAGGCCGGGGTGCGAAAGATGGAGCGCCAGACGCCGCCCTTGATGCGGCTGTGCATGGCCACGAGGACGTTTTCGAGCGCCGTCATATTGTGAAAGAGGCGAATGTTCTGGAAGGTGCGCGCCATGCCGAGCGCGGTCACCTTGTGCGGGGGGAGCCCGCTGATCGGAGCGCCGTCGAAGATCACCCCTCCCGCGGTCGGCTTGTAGACCCCCGTGAGTATGTTGAAGAAGGTTGTCTTGCCCGCCCCGTTCGGTCCGATCAGGCTGACGATCGAGCCCTGCGGTATGACGAAGTCGACGTCGTTGACCGCGATCAAGCCGCCGAACTCCTTGCGCACCTGGACGGCCTCGAGGATGTTCTTGGCGCCGGGGTCTGCCATCAGGTCCTCACGTCGTAGAGCGTAGCCGTGCCCTCGCCCTCGGCGAACTCGGCTTTGCGTCGCGAGCTGGGGATGAGGCCCTCCGGCCTGAACAACATCATGATCACGAGCAACCCGCCGAAGATCCCGAACTTGTACTTCGCGATCGCGATGTCGTTGCCCGAGCCCGGGATCCCCCCGTTGATCCATTCTCCGATCTTGTCGAGGCCGCGGAAGTTGAGCCAGGAGACCAGCATCGCGCCGGCGATCACTCCCCAGATGTTGCCCATGCCGCCCACGATGACCATGACGAGCACGATCACGGAGATCTGGAACGAGAAGCCCGTCGGGAAGATGCCGTTGATGAAGGAGCCATACACGGCACCGGCGAAGCCGCCGAAAATGGCGCCGATCGCATAGGCCCAGAGCTTCGTGCGCATGAGCGGCACGCCCATCGCCGAGGCGGCGATCTCGTCCTCGCGCACGGCGATCCACGCCCGCCCCAGCTTCGAGTCACGGAGCCGCAGGTTGACGAAGATCGTGATGAGCATCATGACGAGGATCGTCCAGAACCACGGCCGAAGCTCGAGCGAGTTGTAGCGGACTGGCAGGATCCCTCCCGTCGCGTTGTGGAGGGTGTCGCCGAAACCCGGGCGATCGAGTTGGGTGACGCCGCGAACGCCGCCGGTCAGGTTGTGCCCGGCGATGCTGTCCCCGTTTCGGAAGACGTCGGGAATGATCTCGCCGAAGCCGAGCGTGACGATCGCCAGGTAGTCGCCGCGCAGGCGCAAGGTCGGCCAGCCGATCAGCACGCCGGCGAACGCGCACACCGCTCCCGCGAGGATGACGACGGCCCAGAAAGACAGGTGGATGCCCGGAAGACGCGTCGCGTTCGTGTCCAGGAAGTGGATGTCGCGCGTGGAGAACAGTCCCGAGCCGAACCAGCCGAGCGTGTACGCGCCGAGGGCGAAGAAGGCGACGTACCCGAGGTCGAGAAGGCCGGCGTAGCCTACGACGACGTTCAGGCCGAGGGCTAGCATGACGTAGACCGACATGTTGAAGAGCGTGTCGTTGTCGATTCCGAGCCCGTCGTTGAAGATGAACGAGAGCGGGCCCTCGAGGCCCCACCATGGATACGAGAACGCGAGCACGATGATCGCGAGTGGGATCGCCCACCGAAGCCACCTGTGCTCTCTCCGATAGCGACGCCAGGAAGCCCGCCAGCTAGACGTGGTGGCTCGCGGCCGGCTCGCCTTCGGCGCTTGTTGGCCGGCCTCGCCGCTCATTGCCCCTCCGGCACCTGCTCTCCGAGGATGCCCGAGGGTCGGAACACGAGGATCGCGATGAGCACGCTGAAGACGACCGTCGTCGTCCAGCGCGCGTCCCAGAAGCCTTCGGTGTATGCCTGGATGAGCCCCAGAACGATTCCCCCGAGCACTGCCCCGCTCAGGTTGCCGATGCCGCCGAGGACGGCCGCCGTGAACGCGAAGAGGCCAAGGCGAAAGCCGAGGTCGAACTTCGTCGTCCCGATGTAGAGGGCGTAGATCGCGCCTGCGGCGCCTGCTAGCGCGCCGCCGAGCGCGAAGGTGAACGAGATCGTGCGATCGACGTTGATGCCCATCATCGAGGAGGCGTCCATGTCTTGCGCGGTCGCCCGCATCGCCTTCCCTGAGCGCGTACGCCGCACCAGATAGGTGAGCGCGACGAGGAGCGGAATCGTGACCGCAATGACGATGAAGTCGTCCCAGGAGTAGGTGGCACCCCGCCAGTGGAAGATCGTGCCTGTGGGGAGGATGTTCGGGAGCGGCTGGGGCCCTGCGCCCCTCCAGATGAGACCGACGTCCTGGAGGATGAACGAGAACCCGAGCGCGGTGATGAGCGGGACGAGCCGCGGCTGGTCACGGAGCGGCTTGTAGCCGATGCGCTCGATCGAAACGTTGATGACCATGCAGAAGAGCATCGAGAAGAAGAGACACGCGAGGATCGTGTAGATCTTCTGTCCCGACGACGAGTTGGCCGTCGCCGCTGCCCCGAGTGGGATCGCGAGGACGAACGACGTGGGGAAGAAGGGGATCTGGAAGGACCCGGCGTTGACGATCCCGTTCGTCTGGAAACTTCCGAGCATGAAGTTGTCCCCGTGGGCGAAGTTGATCAGCTCGATGATTCCGTAGACGAGCGTGTAGCCCAGCGCGACGAGCGCGTAGATCGAGCCGTTCGTGATCCCGATCAGCGTGACCTCGAGGAAGCGGTCCGGCGACTCGACCGCGTTCTTGATCAGCCAGTAGCCGATGCCGGCCGCGAGAACGGCCCCCACGGCCCAAAGGATGATCTGAGAGATCGGGAGGCGACGCTCGAAGGCTGGTCGAGATGCAGTGTCAGCGGTCGCCACAGGCGGAGGTTATGACGGATCCGAGAGGGCCGGTCAAGACCGGCCCTCTCGGATCCTTGACTACTCGACTATTCCGTCGCCTGCACCTTCACGGCCTCTTGGAACTTCCACGGAGCACCGCCTGCCTCCGCCAGGAAGACCGAGATGAGGCCCGCCGTCGGGTCACCGTTCGCGTTGAAGGACATCGGCCCGACGATGCCGTCGGTGATGTTCGTCTCGAACAGCTTCGCGACGACGTCTTCGCGACTGCCGTCGGAGCGGCCGATCGCGTCGAGGAGCACCTGCGCCGACGCCGCAGCGTAGGCCGTGTAGACCTCCGGCGAGCCGTACTTCGCCGTGTAGGAGTCGAGGAAGGTCTTCCCCGCTCCGGTCAGGTCCTCCGGGTTGAGCACAGGAGCGCTCCCGTACGTGCCGGCGAGGACGTCGGCTCCCGCCTCGTCGAAGAGCGAGTCGAGGACGAAGCCGTCGGAGACCATCAGCTTGACCGCGTCGTTGTCGCCGACGGTCGAGACCTTGTCCTTGACCAGCTGTCCGCCGTTGAGGCAGGCGATGCCGCCGATGTAGACGCCGTCCGCACCCGAAGCCTTCACCTGGGTCATGAGCGCCTTGTAGTTCTGGGCGTTCGCGTCCCAGCCGGTGTGCCCGGCAACGGTCATGCCCTCGTCCTTCGCGGCCTGCTCGAAGGCGTCGGCGACGCCCTTCCCGTAGGCCTCCTTGTCATCCAGGATGTAGACCTTCGTGACGCCCAGTTTGTCCTTCATGTACGAGGCGTCGACCTGGCCCTGGAAGTCGTCCGACGCGACGACGCGAGCGTAGTTGCGAACGCCGCTCGGGTAGTACTTGTCCGGCTCGCCAGGCAGGGAGCCGACGCCGACGTGGGTGAGCCCGACCGCCGTGTTCGCGGGGCTCACGTACGCGAGCGAAGCATCGTTTGCGATCGGGACCTCGATTTCCGCACAGCCCGAGTTGTACGTCCCGATCACGCCCAGGATCGACTCGTCCTCGGCGTACTTGCGCGCGTTGGCGGCACACGTGGCTTCATCCCACGCGCCCTTCGCGGCCGTGGAATCATCGAATGCCTCGAAGGAAACGGTGAAGTCGCCGACCTTGCCGCCAACCGAGTCGAGGTAGAGCTTGATCGCGTTGTTCATGCTTTCCGTCTGAGCTGCCGACGAGCCCTGCAGCGGCAGGTCGGAGACGATCTTGACCGCCGTACCGCCGCCGCCTGTCTCGCCGCCACCGGTTCCGCCGCTCGTGCTGTTGTCGTCCCCGCCGCATCCTGCGGCCAGGAACGCGAACGCGCCGAGCACCAAGACCAGTACCGACAAAAGTGTCCTTCTTCTCAACTGCGCCTCCTCATTTCGCGCGACTGTCTCTCGACGCTGCCCAAGGCGAGCATTCGCCGTGAAGGGACTTGCTGGAGCGGACGCGGACTCACGCCGAACCGGGCCGCTCGTTGTGGGGCGCCATTATGACGCCGTGAGGGACGTCCAGCAACTGTGCCGATACCATCCCACGTGATGCCTTCTGCCGAAGTGGCGGAACTGGAAGACGCGCTGGACTCAAAATCCAGTGGGGCTTTGCCCCGTGCGGGTTCGACTCCCGCCTTCGGCATCAGTCTCCCCTCCATGCAGCTCCCGAGACGTTTGAGGCAAAAGACGACCGGCCAAGCCCGAAGTTAGACCGATGGCGAAGAAGGTCGGAGTCTTGACGGGCGGAGGGGATTGCCCCGGCCTGAACGCGGTCATCCGCGCGGTCACGCGACGCTCGCTCACGCGCGGGCACACGATCGTGGGCGTTCGCGAGGGCTGGCGCGGCCTCGTCGACGGGCGCTTCATGGAGCTCGGGCCCCGGGAGATCTCGGGAATCCTCCCGCGCGGAGGGACGATCCTCGGCACCACTCGCACCAATCCGTACAAGACCGATGGCGGCGTCGAGAAGGTGGTGGAGAACTTCCGGGCCCAGGGCCTCGACGCGCTGGTCGCGATCGGCGGCGAGGACACGCTCGGGGTCGCCTCGCAGCTCTTCGCCGAGCACGACTTCCCCGTCGTCGGCGTGCCGAAAACGATCGACAACGATCTCTCCGCGACGGACTACACGTTCGGCTTCGACACCGCGGTCTTCATCGCCACCGAGGCGATCGACCGCCTGCACACGACCGCGGAGTCCCACAACCGCGTCATGGTCGTCGAGGTGATGGGCCGGCACACCGGCTGGATCGCCGTGATGAGCGGGATCGCAGGCGGCGCCGACGTCATCCTCATCCCCGAACAGCCAGTAACGGTCGAGGAGGCCTGTGACGACCTGCGCCGCCGGCACGAGCGGGGCAAGGACTTCTCCATCGTGGTCGTGAGCGAGGGCTACGAGCTCACGTACGCGTCCGGCGAGAAGCGCCAGGTGGCCCAGGAGGCGCCCGCGACCGACCAGTTCGGCCACGTGCGGCTCGGCGGCGTCGGCGAGCAGCTGGCGCGGGAGATCGAGGAGCGCACCGGCTTCGAGAGCCGAGTGACCGTCCTCGGCCACGTGCAGCGGGGCGGCTCCCCCACCCCGCGGGACCGCGTCCTCGCGACGCGCTACGGCCTGAAGGCCGCCGATCTCGTCGAGGAAGGCAGCTTCGGCACGATGGCTGCCCTCCAGGGCGACGACATCGTCGCCGTCCCACTGGCCGACGCGGTGGCGGAGCTGAAGACGGTCCCGCCAAAGTGGTTCGACGTCGCCAAAGCCTTTTTCGGCTAGAGCAGCTCGGAGAGCGGGAACGAGCGGTTGCGGCGCGGCGGGACAAGGAAGTTCTGCCGGTGCGTCGTCTGCAGGATCGAGTTGAAGCCCTGCCCGCGCGAGCGCGGATGGAGCGGGATGCTCGTGCCGTCCGGGAGGACCCCGTCCATCGCGAGCCGCGTGCGATGGAAGTCGTCGCTCGTCGGCGTGAAGACGACGAAATGGAGGCCTGCAGCCGGCTGGTCGCCCTGTCGGTCCACGTCGGGCCGTGCGCTCCAGAAGAACGGGTTGTCGAGCGTGTTGAAGTCCGCGCGCTGCGGCACCGCCGTGCCCTTCGGATAGAGGATTCCGTCGTTCCCGGTCACGTCTGCCTGCAGGCGGGAGGCCGGCTGCATGACCGAGCTGTGCCCGACGGCGTCGAATTGCTCCGCGTCCTGCTCGACGGCCTTGGCGCCGTCCGCGTCCTCTGCGTCCTGGGGAACCGTCTGCGTCCCCTCCTCCACGTCGAGCCCGGGCTTGAACGTCGTCGCCACCCGCTCGGGGAAGTCGAAGTTCAGGTACCACGCCTCGACGTCCTCGAAGAGATGCGAGAGGTGCATTGCGGTTCCACCGAGGAAGTAGCCGTCGGGAAACTGGTCGGTGTATCCGGGGAGCGTCTCGAAGTTCGCAATCCCGGGCGGGCCAAGCCCCGCCTTCTGCGTCGAGGTGAAGCCGAGGAAGAGCTCGGCGGTGTCGGGGATGAGCTCGGCGCCGCCGATCCCCGCCGCCATCGCCATCTGTTTCGGCAGGCTCTGGCTCCCGTCGAAGCCGCCACCGGCGAAGCCCCGGCGGATGCTCGTGATCGAGAAGAGACCTTTCGCCTCGTCGAAGAGGCTCGCCGACCCGTCGGCGATGAAATCCACGCTGTCGCTCCGCAGGAAGATGGCGACGTCGTTGTCCTCGAGGATCAGGTCTTGGGGGTCGCTCGGGAAGCGGATCGCGTCGATGACGCCGCGGACCTGCTCGTCCGCCGCCTTCGACGCGCGGAGGTCGACGGGGAGATGCTCCTCCGCCAGGGCGGGGACATAGCGCGTAAAGTAGGGAAGCCCCCAGCCGAGGCTGATCGACAGCCCCTTCGGCGCGGGCTCGTAGCGCGCGTCGAGTTCCTGCAGCGTCTCGCTCAGCGTCGTGCGGGCCTCGGCCAGTGCGGCGGCGGTCGGCTCCACGTTCAGCCTGGCGGTGACGACCTCGTGGTGGAGCGGCGGCACGACGACCTCGACCCCGTTGTCGACGATCACCTGCGGGCGGCCGAGGACGTGCTGCTCGGACGGGAGAACCCGCGTGCTCTCGCGCTCGGGCGCGGTGGCGAAGCGGTCGACGAGCTCGTAGATCCCCGCAGCGCCGAGCGCCGCCGCGCCGCCCGCGACGAACTGCCTCCTGGTCAGGCGCACGTCAGGACTGCTGCGGCTCGATCTTCACGAGGCCGGCCATGATCCGATCGAGGGACTTCACCACTTGGCTGTACGAGAGGCCGAGCTCGGGCACGACGTGCTGGCTGACCGAGTAGAGCGACCCGTTGTCCTTCCAGGCGTAGAGGACATGCCACGTGTCGGCGCCGTGGTTGACCGTGTAGACGTCGACGGTCGTGCCGGCGACCTCCCTTGTGCCCCGCTCGCCGCTGAAGCACGGCTGACCGTTGCAGGACGGCACCTTCGTCTCGCCGGGATAGCCGCGCAGGTTCACGTGCACCTCGCCGGCGTCGCGCTGGAACCAGATGAACCCGATGAGATAGCTGTTCTCTTTCGTCACGGAGTGGATGCCCTCCCACTGGCCTCCGATCCGGCCGACGAGTGGGTCGGGGAGCCAGCTCGGACAGTAGACGGCAGCCTCGATCTGGTCGGCGAGCTTCTGCCAGCCGCGTGCGAGCGCCGGAGGACAGGTCGGCTCGTCTGCCGTCGTCGTGATCGAATGCGGCGCCTCGGCAGAGGCGGAGCTCTCGCCGCCGCAGCCGATAGCCGCGAACGGCACGAGAACGAGGGCAAGAAAGGCCGCAAGCGCCCAGGGGAACGCGCGATTCACGAACCCATGATGCCAGACGCCCGACGGCGGGTTGACCGGTACCCTCGGTCGCCGTGCAGCCGAAAATCGCAGCTCTCGGGGCTCTTGTAGTCCTCGCGGGCGGGCTTTTCGCGGCCGCGTGCGGCAGCACCGACCACGAGGCCCACGCGCGGTCCCTCTACAACGCCTACCGCACGGCCGAGGACTCGCGGACGGACGCCGAGGAAGAGCTCCGCCTCGCCTTCCGCGACATCGCGAACGCGGCCCAGGCCCAGGACCGCGACGCGGTGCTCGAGGCGGCCCAGCGCGGCCAGGACGCCGTCGACAAGATCAACGACCTCATCACCGCGGAGCTCGAGGCAGCACAGGGGCTCGAGGGGATCGACTCCGTCTCGGCGCATGCGAAGCAGCTCTCCGACGGCCTCCGGCTCAGCCGCTCGAGTCTTGCACTCGTCGGCGAGGAGCTCGCGATCGCGCTCGACGACCCGTTCCTCGAGACGAGGAAGACCGACATCGACGACCTCGCGAAGAAGTCGGCCGACCTCGCCGTCAAGGGCGAGAGCGCGATCAGGCGCGCCGACCACGCGCTCGCGCTCGCGCTCGGCCTCGAGCCGAGGCTGGACCAGATGTTCACGA
>Ga0307505_10002444_pt1 | contig 12875 bp, 10 predicted proteins | sample 23_S_MG_FD_202183 | JGI IMG/M metagenome (GOLD analysis project Ga0307505, IMG submission 202183) | Soil microbial communities from Populus trichocarpa stands in riparian zone in the Pacific Northwest, United States - 23_S | ecosystem: Environmental > Terrestrial > Soil > Riparian zone > Trees...
GGGCGGCTCGGCGGCGCGCGTCGGGTCGTCGCGCACCAGCCGGCCGGCCTCGTCGATGACCGGACGCATCGCGCCTTCGATGTCGATGCGGCCTTCGACATAGTCTTCGGCCAGCCGGCCCACCTGGCCGGCGGCCACATGGGCCAGCGGCGCCAGGCCGGCCAGGCGCAGCGTCACTGCGGCATCGGCGGGCCCGATACGCCGGCCGCCGGGCATCACCAGCGCCAACGCAGGCGCATTCGGTTCGGACAGGGTGCCCAGGCGCTGGGCGACGAGCAGTTCGAGCGTCGACATGGATCTCGGGTCCAGGTTGAAGCCCCGACTTTACAAAACCTGGGCGCGGGTGCAACCCGCGCAGGCTCAGCCGCTGACCAGGCGCACGCGGCGGGCGGCGGCGGTGTCGGTGCGCGTGCGCGACAGCTGCAGGCGCTTCTCGAAGCTCAGGCTGTCCAGCGCCGGGGCGTACAGGTAGCCCTGGAACTCGTGGCAGCCGCTGTCGAACAGGAACTGGCGCTGGCTCTCGGTTTCCACGCCCTCGGCGATGACCTTCATGCCCAGCGCGCCGGCCATCTGCAGGATGGCGACGACGATGGCGCTGTCGCTGTCGTCGCCGGGCAGGCCCTGCACGAAGCTGCGGTCGATCTTCAGCTTGTCGATGGGAAAGCGTTTCAGGTAGGCCAGGCTCGAATAGCCGGTGCCGAAGTCGTCGATCGCCAGGCGCACGCCGATGCGCGCCAGCGCGCGCAGCCGCTGCAGCGCCTCGTCGGCATCACGCACCAGGATCGATTCGGTCAGCTCCAGCTCCAGCAGTTGCGCCGGCAGCTGGCTGGCCGCCAGCACCGCGGCCACGCGCTCGACGAACTGCGGCTGCTGGAACTGCAGCGCCGAGACGTTGATGGCGATCGGCAGCGCCAGGCCGCGCGCGCGCCAGGCCGCGCCCTGGCGCACCGCCTGCGCCAGCACCCAGTCGCCGAGCGCGACGATGAAGCCCGAGTCCTCGGCCACCGGCACGAAGCGCGAGGGCGCCACCTCGCCCAGGCCGGGGTCGCGCCAGCGCAGCAGCGCCTCGGCGCCGACGACGCGGCCGCTGCGCAGCTCGACCTGCGGCTGGTAGTGCAGGCGGAAGCGCCCGCTGGCCAGCGCCTGGCGCATCGCATGGTCGAGCTGGATGTCGGCGCGGCGATCGCCGCCGCGCCGTCCCTTCTGCACGCGGTAGTTGCCGCGGCCGCCCTCCTTGACCGCCAGCACCGCGCCTTCCGCATGGCGCACCAGCTCGTCGGCGCTGTGGCCGTGGCCCGGGCACAGCGCGCCGCCGATGCTGCAGGTCAGCGTGAACTGCGAGCCGTCCAGGTTGTAGGGCGCGGCCACGGCATCGAGCACGCGCCGCGCGGTGGCCTCGGCGATCAGCGTATCGGCGCCGTCGACCAGCAGCGCGAACTGGTCGCCGCCGGTGCGCGCCAGCAGGTCGTCGCCGCGCATGCAGCCGCGGATGCGCTGCGCCACGTCGATCAGCACGCGGTCGCCGGTTTCGTGGCCCAGGCTGTCGTTGATGTGGCGAAAGCGATCCAGGTCGACGAGCAGCAGCGCGAAGCTGCCGCCTTCGCGGCGCGAGCGCTGGCTGCTCTTGGCCACGTGCTCTGCCAGCTGGCGCCGGTTGGGCAGGCCGGTCAGCGCGTCGGTCAGCGACAGTTCCTCGATGCGCTGCTGCGCCGCCAGCTGCTCGCTCAGGTCGCGGAACGAATACACCCGGCCCATCGCCTGGCCGCGGCACCACAGCGGTCGTGTCACGCGCTCCAGCACTTGGCCCGAATGCAGCGTGAGCCGCTCGCTGGCACTGAGCAGCGTGGCCTCCTGCACGACCTGCAGCCGGCGCTGGTAGGCCTCGGGGTCGACCACGCTGCGCCGCATCCAGTCGTGCACCGCCTCGTCCTGGCGCTCGTTCAGCAGGTCCTCGGGGATGCCCCAGGTCATCGCAAAGCGGCGGTTGAAGGCGCGGATGCGGCCCAGCAGGTCGGTGACGAGGATGCCGTCGGCGGTGGACTCCAGCGTCGCCTGCAGCTCGGCCAGGACCTGCTCGCGCTCGTCCTCGGCGCGCTTGCGCTCGCTGCGGTCGCTGGCCACCACCACGTAGTGGCGCGGCACGGCGCTGCGGCCGTCGTGCAGCGGGCGGATGCTGCGCGTGACATGGACCGTGCCGCCGTCGGCGCTGCACAGCGTGGTCTCCGACTGCAGCGGCGCGCAGGCGCCGGCCGCAGCCTCGTCCCAGAAGGCCAGGTCTTCGGGCGTGGCGATCAGCGCCTCGGCCTGCAGGCCGAGCAGGCTGCCGCCGGGCGGGCCCAGCAGCTTGCGCGCCGCGGCGTTGTCGGCGACCACGCGGCGGCTCAGCGCATCGACGATCCAGGTGGCATCGGGCAGGCTGTCGACCAGCGCGCCCCAGGCCATCAGCAGCGCCTGGTCGTCGCCGGGCGGCAACGCGGCCGCGTCGGTCATGCCGCCACCCTGTCCTCTTCGTGCACCACGCTCCTGCGCGCCGATTCGAAGAAGTAGGCCACGCGCGGGCGCGGCGCCAGGTAGTCGAGCGCATCGGCCGGCAACTGCGCGGGCTTCAGGCTGCGGCGAATGCCCAGGTCGGGCGTGTCCACCAGGTTCAGGTGCAGCGCTTCCTCGCGCGGCAGCTGCGGGTCGTGCACCAGCACGTTGGGCTTGAGCGGACGCGTCGAGTTGACGCTGACCACCAGCGCATGGCGGTCGTCGGTGAGCTGCACCACCGAGCCGGCCGGGTACACGCCCATCATGCGGATGAAGGAGTTCAGCAGGCTGGCGTCGAACTGCGAACGCGACTGCGCGAACAGCAGCGACAGCGCCTCGTGCGGCGTGTGCGCATGCGCCAGCGACGGCGGGTTGCACAGGTTGTCGTAGCGGTTGACGAGCGCGACGATGCGCGCGCCGATGGACAGGCGGTCGAGCTTCAGATGCAGCGGGAAGCCGCTGCCGTCGGCATGCTCGTGGTGCTGCGCCAGCACCAGCAGCGCGCCGGGCGCCAGCCCCATGCGCTTGCCGTGCAGCACGCCCTGCGCCACGTGGCTGCGGTAGGCGGCCAGCTCGTCCTTGGCCAAGCGCTCGTCGGCATGGCGCAGCCGCTCGGGCAGCTCGAGCTTGCCGACATCGTGCATCAGCGCGCCGATACCCAGATCGAGCATCTCGTCGTCGCGCAGGCCGAAGACGCGGCCCATCAGCAGCGCGATCACGGCCACGTTCATCGCATGGGCACTGGCGTTCTCGCCGGCATTGCAGGTGAGCAGACGGATGCACATGTCACCGTCCGCTAGCATCTTGTCGAGCAGCGCGCGCGTCAGCGTCTCGGTGTCGCGGCGCGCCTGCTCGGGCCGCGGGACCACGCAGTCCAGCGCCGCGCGCCAGGCCTGGCCGGCTTCGTCGAACTGCTTCTGGCACAGCTCGATACTGGCGCGCTGCGCCGCCAGTAGCGCGCAGCGTTCCCGTGCAGCGGCATGCGGCGGCACTTCGGCGGTGGCTGCAGGCAACGCCGCTGGCGGCGCGTCGGTGTCGTCGTGCACGGCGGCGTCGGCTCGGGCCACCTCGGCCAGCATGCTCTTCTCGGGGCTCCAGCGCAGCTGCTTCAGCCCCAGGCCGCGGATCTTGTCGATCTGCTGCGCATGGGTGATGCGGAAGCTGCCCACCGGAAAGGGATGCTGCATCCAGCTCAGGTCGAGATGGATGAACATGCCTACGCGCAACTGTTCTACGTCGATCGTGCCCGACATCGCCGGCTTCCCCGTGAGTTCGACCGGGCTGCGCCCGGCCTGCCCTTGTCTTTTCGGCAGCGGCGGCGAAGGACTTGAACCGGCGCGGCGCTCAGCCGCGCAGCGCCGCCGCCAGCAGCGGCACCAGCGAAACCACGTTGCTGGCGTGCGGCACGCTGTCGCTGCTCCAGACATGGCGCACACCGGCGCGCGTAAGCTGTCCGATGGCGTCACCGACGAACAGCGCATGCGTCACGGCCACGTCCACCGCCGCAGCGCCACGTGAGTGCAGCGCCTCGGCGGTGACGGCCAGCGTGCGGCCGGTACTCGCGACATCGTCGATCAGCACCACCTCGCGGCCCTGGAACACCCTGTCGGGCAGGGCCACGCGCACCTCGCGGTCGCCGCTGCGCCGCTTGAGGCAGGTGCCGTGTTCCAGGCCCATCGCCAGCGCGGCGTTGCGCACCCAGGGCGCGGCCTCCTCGTCGGGGCCGAGCAGGATCGGCTGCCGTGCATGGCGCGCGGCCCAGGCGCCGAGCAGCGGTGCGGCCGACAGTGCCAGGCCGCGCCGGCCCGGCAGCACCTCGTCCATGCTGGCCACGCGGTGCAGGTGCGGATCGACGGTGACGACCTTGTCGAACCAGCCGGCCAGCGCCTGGCCGATGTGGCGCTGGCTCACCGCCTCGCCGGGCTGGAAGGCCATGTCCTGGCGCATGTAGGCCAGGTAGGGGCAGACCAAGGTCAGCTGCTTCGCGCCGAGTTCGCGCGCGGCCGGTGCCACGATCATCAGCTCGGCCAGCTTGTGATTCGGCCGCTGCAGCCCGCGCAGCAGTGCGACCTGCCGCGGCAGCTCGGCCGGCAGCCTCAGACGTGTTTCGCCGTCGGGGAAGGCATGGCGCTCGACCCAGCGCAGCGGCACCGCCAGCGCCGCGGCCAGCGGCTCGGCCAGGTGGCGTTCGTCGTCGAAGGCGAGCAGCAGATCGGTCATGGGTGTGCCTTCATGTCAGTCTGCACTTCTGCGCTCGGCTGCGGCGGCGCGATGTCGTGCAACCGTGCATGGATCTGGCTGCGCAGGTACTCGGCCAGCGCACGCCGGTCGGCATGGCGCGCACCCTGCGGCTGCAGCAGCTCGACATGCACACGCAGATCCTGCGCCGAGAGCATGCGCCACACGCTCTGCAGCAACGTGGTTTCGCCCAGGAACTGCGCCGCCGGGCTGAAGCGGTGGTCCGGGTCGCTGTAGCGCAGCGCCACGCATTGCACCGGCGTGCCGGTGGCAATGGCCGACTGCAGCAGGTTGGCATGGAAGGGCAGCAGCGTCGCGCCGTCGCCGGTGGTGCCTTCGGGGAACACCGCCACCATGTCACCGGCCTGCAGCGCATCGGCCACCTGGTGCAGCACACGCAACGCATCGCGCTTGCGCTCGCGCTCGATGAACAAGGTGCCGGCGCCCTTGATCAGCCAGCCGAGCAGCGGCCAGGCCAGCACGTCGGCCTTGGAGACGAAGCGCGCCTGCGGCGCCACCGCATGGATGGCGGCGATGTCCAGCCAGGAGATGTGGTTGGCCACCAGCAGCGTGGCGCCCGGCCGCGGCGTGCCGCTGAGCTGCAAGTCCAGCCCCGCCATGCGCACCAGCTTGGCCGACCACCAGCGGATGTGCCGCTGCCGTCCGGCCGCGTTCGTCCGCCGGAAACGCAAGGCCATCACCGCCATGCCATGCAGCAGATGCAGCAGCATGCGCAGCGCTCGCCAGGCAGCGCGCAGACCGCGCATCAGCCTTCGTAGGCCACGCTGCCGGCCACCAGCGTGGCGCGCACGCGGCCGGGCAATGCCATGCCGGTGTGGGCGAAGCTGAAGGGCGTGTGTTTGCCCTGGCTCTTCAGCACGCCGCTCTCCAGCCGCCAGGTAGGGTCTGGGTCGAAGACGCAGACATCGGCCACGCCGCCTTCGACCAGCCGGCCGGCGCTGGCGGCCAACGAGCCGAGCGCGTCGCCAAGCACGCGAACCGGCGCACAGGTGATAGGCGCCAGCGCGTCGGCCAGGCCGACGCCGCTGTCGGCGCCCCACTTCAGCGCCAGGCTGAGCAGCAGCTCCAGCCCGGTGGCGCCGGGTTCGGCCTCGCCGAAGGGCAGCGTCTTGGCATCGTCGTCCACCGGGTTGTGGTCGGAGACCAGCGCGTCGATGGTGCCGTCGGCCAGCGCGGCGCGCAGCGCATCGCGGTCCTTACCCTGGCGCAGCGGCGGCGTCAGCCGCATGTCGGCATTGAAGTAGCCGATGTCCACGTCGCTGAGGTGCAGCGAGTTGATGCTGACGTCGGCGCTGAGCGGCAGGCCCTCGGCCTTGGCCGCGCGCAGCAGCGCCACGCCGGCGGCGCTGCTCAGCCGGCACAGGTGCACACGCGCGCCGGTGATGCGCATCAGCTCGAACAGCGTGTGCAGCGCGATGGTCTCGGCCGCCACCGGCACGCCGGCCAGGCCCAGCCTCGTCGCCAGCGCGCCGCTGGCGGCCACGCCCTTGCCCAGGAAGGCGTCCTGCGGCCGCAGCCACACGGCGTAGCCGAAGGTGGCGGCGTACTGAAGCGCGCGCTGCAGCACCAGCGTGTCGCGGATGGCGGTGTCGGCCTGCGAGAAGCCGACGCAGCCGGCCTCGGTGAGCTCGGCCATCTCGGTCAGCACCTCGCCGGCCAGGCCGCGCGTCAGCGCGCCCAGCGGGAACAGCCGGCAGCGGCTGAGCTTGCGCGCGCGGAACTTGAGCATCTCGACCAGCCCCGGCTCGTCGAGCGCGGGTTCGGTGTCGGGCGGGCACACCAGGCTGGTGATGCCGCCGGCCGCCGCCGCCTGCAGCTCGCTTTCCAGCATGCCCTGGTGCTTGCGCCCGGGCTCGCGCAGCCGCGCCGCCAGGTCCACCAGCCCCGGCGCGACCACCAGGCCGGTCGCGTCGATCTCGCGCTCCGCGCCGAAGTCGGTCACCTGGCCGATGGCGACGATGCGGCCGGAGGCGATGGCCAGGTCGGCCCGCTCGTCGCGGCCCGAGGCCGGGTCGATCACCCGGCCGTTGCGGATGAGGATCTTCATGCCTCGTTCCCGGCGATGATCGACATCACCGCCATGCGCACCGCGATGCCGAAGGTGACCTGCGGCAGGATCACGCTGTGTGCGCCGTCGGCCACGGCCGAATCGATCTCCACGCCGCGGTTGATGGGCCCGGGGTGCATGACGATGGCGTCGCTCTTGGCCAGCGCCAGCTTCTCCGGCGTCAGGCCGTAGCTCTTGGCGAACTCGGCCGCGCTGGGCAGCATCGCGCCGCTCATGCGCTCGTTCTGCAGCCGCAGCATGATCACCACGTCGGCATCGCGCAGGCCTTCGGCCATGTCGTGGCACACGCGCACGCCCATATCGCGCAGGTCGCCGGGCACCAGCGTCTTCGGGCCGACGGCGCGGATCTCGGCCGCGCCCAGCGTGCTCAGCGCATGGATGTCGGAGCGCGCCACGCGCGAATGCACGATGTCGCCGACGATGGCCACCACCAGGCTGGAGAAGTCCTGCTTGTAGTGGCGGATGGTGTACATGTCCAGCAGCCCCTGCGTCGGGTGCGCATGGCGCCCGTCGCCGGCATTGACCACGTGCACGTGCGGCGCGCAGTGCTGCGCGATCAGGTAGGGCGCGCCGCTTTCGCCGTGGCGCACCACGAACATGTCGGCATGCATCGCCGACAGGTTGGCGATGGTGTCGAGCAGGCTCTCGCCCTTGGCCGCGCTGGAACGCGCGATGTCCAGGTTGATGACGTCGGCCGACAGGCGCTTGGCGGCGATCTCGAAGGTGGTGCGGGTGCGCGTGCTGTTCTCGAAGAACAGGTTGAAGACGCTCTTGCCGCGCAGCAGCGGCACCTTCTTCACCTCGCGGTCGTTGACGCTGAGGAAGGTGCCCGCGGTGTCGAGGATCTGCGTCAGCACCGCCTTGGGCAGGCCCTCGATCGACAGCAGGTGGATCAGCTCGCCGTGGGCGTTGAGCTGCGGGTTGCGGCGCGACAACACTAGGCCTGCTCCCGCACGGTGAAGGAGAAACGACCGGCGGCATCGCGCGCCAGCGTCAGCTTCTGCGACGCCGGCAGCACCACGCGGGCGGCGGCGAAGGCTGCTTGAATCGGCAGCTCGCGCCCGCCGCGGTCGACCAGCACCGCCAACTGCACGCTGGCCGGGCGGCCGAAGTCGTAGAGCTCGTTGATCACCGCGCGGATGGTGCGGCCGGTGTAGAGCACGTCGTCGATCAGCAGGATGTGGCTGCCGGCTATGGCGAAGGGCAGCTTGGTGGCGTCGGTGCCGGCGGCCATGCCGCGCGAGCCGAAGTCGTCGCGGTGCAGCGTGCTGGAGATGACGCCGGCCGTGCCGCTGCGGCCCAGGTCGGCGTGCAGCCGCTCGGCCAGCCAGGCGCCGCCGGACCAGATGCCCACCAACACGCTGTCCGGCTTGAGCAGGCCGCGCACGCCGCCCAGCAGTTCGGCATACAGCGCTTCGGCGTCGAGTTGCAGCATGGCGTTCACGGAAGGTTGCGCAGGAACTGGTCGAGGATCACCGCCGCCGAGGCCGCGTCGACATCGGCCGCGCCGTCTGCCAGCGCCTCGGTAGTGCTGTAGCGCTCGTCCACCTCGCTCACCGGCAGGCGGAAGCGGCCGTGCAGTTGGCGGCCGAAACGGCGCGCGCGCTGCGTGTTCTCGTGCGCCGCGCCGTCTGGATGAAAGGGCACGCCCACCACCAGCGCCGACGGCTGCCATTCGTGCACCAATGCCTCGATCGCGGCAAAGCGCGCCTCGCCTTGCGCGGCCACCGTCTTCAGCGGCTGCGCGCGGCGCAGCATCGAGTTGCCCACCGCCACGCCGACGCGGCGTATGCCGAAATCGAAGGCCAGATAGGACTGCGGACGCGAGGGCGCGGCAGTCATCCCGCTCATGCGTGCCCGGCTTCCTGCGACAGCATGCGCGGGTCGAAGCCCAGCAGCGACAGCGCACGCTCGTAGCGCTGCTCGATCGGCGTGTCGAAGATGACGGCCGGGTCGGCATCGACCGTGAGCCAGCCGTTGCGGCCGAGCTCGTCTTCCAGCTGGCCGGCCGACCAGCCGCTGTAGCCCAGCGTCACCAGGATGCGCTTCGGCCCGCTGCCGCTGGCCAGGTCTTCGAGCACGTCCTTGCTGGTCGTCATGTCCAGCCCGCCGGGCACGGACAGCGTGGAGTTGTACTTGCCGGCATCGGCCTCGCGCTTGTCGTGCAGCACGAAGCCGCGCTCGGTCTGCACCGGGCCGCCGTAGAACACCGGCTGGCGGCCCAGTTCCTCGTGCTCGAGGTTGAGTTCGACCTTGTCGAACAGGTTCTTCAGGTTGATGTCGATGGGCTTGTTGATCACCAGCCCCAGCGCGCCGCGTTCGCTGTGCTCGCACAGGTAGACCACCGAGCCGGCGAAGCTGTCGTCCAGCATGCCGGGCATGGCAATCAGGAACTGGTTGCTGAGGTTGAAGCTGCCGCTGCCCATCGCGCCATTTTATTCCCGCGGCAGGCACACTGCGCAGCATGAACAAAGCCCTGGGCCGTGCGCTGCTGTGGTTCCGCCGCGACCTGCGTGCCGACGACCATGCGGCGCTGTACCACGCGCTGCGCTCGGCGCGGCAGGTTTGGTGCATGTTCGTCTTCGACCGCGACATCCTCGATGCGCTGCCGCGGCGCGACCGGCGGGTGGAATTCATCCGCGACAGCCTGCTCGGCCTGGATGCGCAGCTGCGCGCACTGGGCAGCGCCCACGGCATCGAGGGCGTCGGGCTGATCGTGCGCCATGGCGCTGCCGCGCAGGCCGTGCCGGCGCTGGCGGCGCAGCTGGGGGTTCAGGCGGTCTATGCCAACCACGACGACGACCCGGCGGCGCTGGCGCGCGATGCGCGCGTGCTGGGCCGCCTGGCCGACATCGGCGTGGCGCTGCACACCTCGAAGGACCATGTGGTCTTCGAACGCAGCGAACTGCTCACCGCCGGCGGCAACCCCTACAGCGTGTTCACGCCCTACAAGAACGCCTGGCTGAAGAAGGCCGATGCCTTCTACCTGAAGGCCTACCCGGTGGCTCACCATGCCGGCGCACTGGCGCCCTTGCCGCCCGAGCTGAGGCAGCCGCTGCCGACGCTGGACGACATCGGCTTTCAACCCACCAACCTGCATGCGCTGAAGCTGCCCAGCGGCAGTGCCGGCGCCCAGGAGCTGCTGGACGACTTTCTGGGCGAGCGCATCGGCCGCTACCACGAGACGCGCGACTTCCCGGCGGTCAAGGGGCCCAGCTACCTGAGCACGCATCTGCGCTTCGGTACGCTGTCGATCCGCCACCTGGCGCGCGAGGCCTGGCAGCGGGCCCAGGCCGGGCCGGACTCCCGAGGCGCCCAAGTGTGGCTGTCGGAGCTGATCTGGCGCGACTTCTACCATCAGATCCTGCATCACCACCCGCAGGTCGTGGGCCATGCCTTCAAGCCCGAGTACGAGCGCATCAAATGGGAACACGGCAAACATGCGGACGAGCTGTTTGCCGCTTGGGTAGCGGGCCGCACCGGCTACCCGCTGGTGGACGCCGCCATGCACCAGATCAACAGCAGCGGCTACATGCACAACCGGCTGCGCATGGTAGTGGCCAGCTTCCTGGTAAAGGATCTGGGCATCGACTGGCGGCGCGGCGAGGCCTACTTTGCCGAACACCTGAACGACTACGACCTGGCGGCCAACAACGGCGGCTGGCAATGGGCCGCGTCCACTGGCTGCGACGCGCAACCCTGGTTCCGCATCTTCAACCCGGTGAGCCAGAGCGAAAAGTTCGACGCCGCGGGCAAGTTCATCCGCCGCTACCTGCCGCAGCTGGCCGCGTTGCCCGACAAGCTGATCCACGCGCCGTGGCTGGCGCGGCCGATCGACCTGGCCGCGGCCAAGGTGGAACTGGGCAAGGACTACCCGTTGCCGGTGGTCGACCATGCGGCAGCGCGCGAGCGCACGCTGCAGCGCTTTTCGGTCGTCAAGAACCCGCGCTGAGCGCGGGTTCAGTGCGCCGCCGCCTCTTGCACGTAGCGCCCCACCAGCGACAGCAATTCCTCTTCGGAGTAGGGCTTGCCGAGGTAGTGGTTCACGCCCAGCTGCGCCGCATAGTCGCGGTGCTTCTGCGCGATGCGCGAGGTGATCATGATCACCGGCAGGCTGGCCAGGCGCGCGTCGGAGCGCATGTTGCGCACCAGGTCGAAGCCGTCCATGCGCGGCATCTCGATGTCCGACAGCACCACGGTGGGCAGCTCCTCGTTGAGCTTGTCCAGCGCATCCAGCCCGTCCTTGGCCAGCGCGACGCGATAGCCCTCGCGCGTCAGCAGCCGCTGCGTGACGCGGCGCACGGTGAGCGAATCGTCCACCACCAGCACCAGCGGCGGCAACGCGGCCACGGCGGCCGGCAGCTCGGGCTGGTCGGCGCCTGGCCGCTGGCGCAGCTGCTCGCGCGCGCTGTCGCCATACAGCGTGGCCAGCGCCACCGGGTTATAGATCAGCGCCACCGCCCCCGAAGGCAGCAGCGTGATGCCGGCCAGCCCGGGCAGCCGCGACAGCTGCGGGCCCAGGTTCTTGACCACCACTTCCTGGTTGCCCAGCACTTCGTCGACGTGCAGCGCGACGCGTTGCGAGGCGCTGCGGATCACCACCACCGGCTGCGAGCGCCCGGCCGAACTGCCGCGGCCGCCGGCCTGCAGCAGCGCGCCCAGCCAGAAGAAGGGCAAGACCTTGTCGCCCAGCGTGATCGCAGCGCCGGCATAACACTGCTCGATCTCGTCGCCGCCGACGCGCCGCACCATCTCGACCAGGGTCGAGGGCACGGCGATGCTCAGCTCGCCGCAGCGCAGCATCACCACCTGCGTCACCGCCGTGGTCAGCGGCAGCAGCAGGCGGAAGCTGGCGCCTTGGCCGGCGGCGGTGGCGGTCTCGATGCGCCCGCCCATGGCGTTGACCTCGGCGCGCACCACGTCCATGCCGACGCCGCGGCCGGCCAGTTCGGACACGCCTTCGGCGGTGCTGAAGCCGGAGGCGAAGATCATGTTCGCCAGCTCGGCATCGCCGGGCTGCGCATCGGCCGCGAGCAAGCCCATGGCCACGGCGCGCTCGCGGATGCGCTCCAGGTTCAGGCCGGCGCCGTCGTCGCGGAACTCGACGGCGACTTCGTTGCCCTCCTGCGCCAGCTGGATGCTGATGGTGCCGGTAGCGTCCTTGCCGGCGGCCGTGCGCACCTCAGGCCGTTCGACGCCATGCGCCACGCAGTTGCGCAGCAGGTGCTCGAAGGGCCCGGTCATGCGGTCGAGCACGCCGCGGTCGATTTCGATCGAGCCGCCGACGATGTCCAGCCGCACCTGCTTGCCGCTTTCCTTGGCGGCCTGGCGCACCACGCGGTACAGGCGGTCGGCCATGCTCTCGAACTCGACCATGCGCGTGCGCAGCAGGTCGTCCTGCAGGTCGCGCGTCAGCCGCGCCTGCGAGGCCAGTTCGTCCTCGGTCGCCTGCAGCGAGCGCTGCAGCCCGCGCTGCACGGTGGCCACGTCGTTGACCGACTCGGCCATCATGCGCGTCAGTTCCTGGAAGCGCGTGAAGCGGTCCATCTCCAGCGGATCGAACTCCTGCGACGAGGCCTTGGCGGCTTCCATGCGCGAAGCGATCTGCGACTCGGCCTGCAGCTCCAGGTCGCGCAGCTGGCGGCGCAGCCGGTCCAGGTTCTCGCTCAGGTCGCCGAGCGAGCCCTTGATCTGGCCGACATCGGATTCGATGCGCGAGCGCGTGATGCTGACCTCGCCGGCCTGGTTGACCAGCCGGTCGAGCAGCGGCGCACGCACGCGCACGGCGCCCGTGCTGGCGGACGGCTTCTCGACCGCAGGCATCGGCACGGCAGCCGCCCCGCCCTTGAAGCGGCTCCAGTCGATGGCCAGCGCGGGCGCCGGGCCTGCCGCCGGCGCGAGCGGTGCGTCGGGCGCGGCGATGGATTCGTGCGGCTGTTCCTGCGCGGCTTCGGGGGCGGCCGGCTCGGGCTCTGCGGGCACCCCGTCCACGGCGGCCAGCGTCACCGGCAGTGCGGCC
>Ga0307505_10002445_pt1 | contig 12861 bp, 14 predicted proteins | sample 23_S_MG_FD_202183 | JGI IMG/M metagenome (GOLD analysis project Ga0307505, IMG submission 202183) | Soil microbial communities from Populus trichocarpa stands in riparian zone in the Pacific Northwest, United States - 23_S | ecosystem: Environmental > Terrestrial > Soil > Riparian zone > Trees...
GGATGCGCTGCAGGCGCACGAGCGCGGCCTGGTCGTAGTGGCGATAGCCGTTGCGGCCGATGCTCGAGGCCGGCAGCAGCCCGATGTCGCCGTAGTGGCGCAGCGTGCGGCTCGTGGTGCCGGCGATCTTCGCGATCTGCTGGATCGACCACTCGGGGGTCTTCCTTTCCTGCGTGCTCATGAACTCCACGGTAGAGGTTGACGCTGCGTCAAGGTCAAGGTCGATTCGCGGCATCCGCTTGAACAGTCGCGATATATCGTGTTACTCTCCCTACACGCGATATATCGCGAATACCCTCAACCCCTGGAGCACACCATGACCCTGGAGAAGTGGATCATCCACCCGGGCGAGACGCGCGTCATCGACATCGAGACCGTGCGCTCGCTCAAGGTCGGCCTCGTCGGCGGCCAGATCGACGTCATCGCCCACGACGAGCCGGGCGCCCGCATCGAAGTGCACGGCGTCACCGTCAAGGACCTCCGCATCGAGGTGATCGGCGACGTCGTCGAGATCGACCACCCGCAGCTGCGCTGGGACAACTTCCTCGAGGTGTTCCGCAACTTCGGCGCCGGCGGCCCGCAGGCCGAGATCAGCGTCGCAGTCCCGCGAACCGTCGCCCTCAACCTCGGCGTCGTCAGCGCGAGCGCCCTCGTCGCCGGCCTCGATGCCGACGTCCGCCTCAACACCGTGTCGGGCGACATCATCGTCGACGGCCTCACCGGCGACCTCATCGTCAACGCCGTGTCGGGCGACGTGCAGGTGCGCGAGCTCGTCGGCGCGCTGAGCGCCAACAGCGTGTCGGGCGACGTCGCGGCGACCGGATCGCTGCGCAAGGCCACGATCGACACCGTCTCGGGTTCGATGCTCATCGACTCCACGGGCGATGTCCATACGGTGAACCTGAACACGGTCAGCGGCTCGTCGACCGTGCGCCTCGATGAGGGCTTCGCCGCGAACTACGTCGTGCGCAGCGTCAGCGGGCGCGTGCAGGTCGACGGCCTCCTGCGCTCCGGCAACGGCGCCGGACCGACCACGAACTTCGTCGGATCGGTGGGCGAGCTCAGCGGCAGCTTCGCGGACGTCCGCGCCAACTCCGTGTCGGGCGACGTCACGGTGCTCCGACGCGCGGCGCCGGGCCCGAACACCTCGCCCGCCCCGGAGTCCGTCACCGACACCGAGGAGGAGTGGTGATGACCCCCGTCTTCTCCCACGGCGACCTGCGCCTGTACCTGCTGAACCTTCTCGACGAGGGTCCGCGGCACGGTTACGACATCATGCAGGCGCTCTCCGATCGCACCGGCGGCACCTACACGCCGAGCGCCGGCACCATCTACCCGCGCCTGGCGAAGCTGGAGGAGGAGGGCCTCGTGACGAAGTCCATCGACGGCCGCAAGACCGTCTATGCCATCACCGAGGCGGGGCACGCAGAGGTGGCAGCGCGGGCCGGCGACCTCGAGGGCATCGAGGCGGGGCTCGCCGACTCGGTGCGGCTCATCGCCGACGAGGTGCGCGGCAGCGTGCGGGACGCGATGCGCAGCCTGCGCGCCGATCTCGCAGCCGCGAGCGCCGACGCGCGCAGTTCGACGCCGCCGCCGCACGCCACGGGCGACGACCCGCGTGTGCTCAGCCGCGAGCAGCTGCATCGAGCGGATGCCGCGATCAGCGAGTTCCGCGCGCGCCTGCGCAGCGACCTGCGCTCCCATGTGGCGCGCGGCGGTGAGCTCGCGGCGTCGTTCGTCGATGAGCTGACCGAAGATCTCGATCACATCGCACGCGAGGTCACCCGCACGCTGCGGGGCTGATCACGTTTCCCGGTCCCTGAGCCTGTCGAAGGGTCACCCCCTACCGCCGCCGGCGACGCTTCGACAAGCTCAGCGACCACTGCCCGTCAGACCGGCCAGATCTCCTGGTCGTCCGGCACCGGCTCGCCGAGCGGCACGACCAGGAGCGAGCGGTGTTGCCGGTGCGCGAGGCGTGCGGCGACCGAGCCTGTGAAGAACTCGCGGATCGATTCGCCGATCCCGCGCTTGCGGGTTCCGATGACGATGAGTTTCGCGTCGACCTGCTCGGCGAGGTGCTTGAGCGCCATCGCGGGGTCGCCGACCAGCTGGCGGACGCTCCATCGCACGGCGCGCCCCTCCAGGACGGCGGTGGCCGCGGCCTCGACCTTCGCGAGCTCACCCTCGCCGGCGGCGATGTTCATGTCGATCGGCGCCGAGTGGACGTAGCCGTCGGGATCCTCGTACGTGACGAAGCGCGTCACGTCGACGTGCACCACGAGCAGAGGAGCCCGGAGCAGTTCCGCGTACCGCGCGGCTTCGACGATCACTCTGGGCGGCTGATCGGGGATGACGCCCACGAGCACCGCTCCCCGCACGTTCTCGCCTGCTGCCGCGGCTTCCGCCGCCTCGGATGCCTCGTCCGTCATGCGTCTTCGCTCCTCGTGCACGGCCGCCACAGCCCGGGAGGAGCCGCCGAGGTGCGGAGGCTCCGTGTTATCCTGAATGCTACTCTTACCGGCCTCGAGCCGGCGTCGTTGCGGCGGGCATCCAGAAGCCCGCGTCTCACAAATGAGGGGGTCTCGCATGGGGCGTGGCCGTCAGAAGGCGAAGCACACCAAGATCGCCCGCGAACTCAAGTATGACGTGCACAGCGTCAACTACGGTGCGCTCGAGCGCGAGCTCGGGCACCCGTCCGACGACGCTTACGTCGACAAGTGGGCGGACCAGGTCGAGGACGAGGACGAGGACGAGTCGTCCTCCTACTCGTACGAGAAGGCGTAGTCCCTGGAAGGCGCAGTACGAGAAGGCGTAGTCCCTGGAAGGCGCAGTCGCTAGAAGCGGCCGTCCCTACGCGGCCGCCGTCGGTGCCGCCTTCTCCGCGTCCCTGCGGGCGCGTCGTGCGCGCCACCAGGTCCAGAAGCGGTCCAGCAGGCGTTTGAGCCATGCGGCGATGCGCCGCGCCCAGCGGAACTCGGTTCCGAGCACGGCGAGGCCGAGGAAGACCACGAGCCATCCGGGTCCGGGCAGCGGCACGAGAACCAGGCCGCCGACCGCGAGCACTCCGCCGACGAGTCCGACGCCCACGCGATAGGCGAACTCCAGCCGCGGGTGTGTGCCGAGCCAGGCCCGGGCGCGACGTATGAGCCGCCTGATCGGACGGTCGAGCTTCTCCGCTGCGACGATGTCGGCGCGGATGGCGGTCTCGAGAGGGCCGGAGTCGGTCGTCATCCCGCGACGGTAACACGATATATCGCGAGTATCCTGAGAGTCGGGCAGACCGCCTCAGGCACTGCTGGACACGTGCCACGCGCCGCGGCGGACGATCCGTTCGAGTTCGTGGGCGCGTGAGGCGAACTCCTCCGCCGTGGTCGACAGCGACACGGCACCGATCGTGCGGCCGCTGCGCGATCGGACGGGCGCCGCGATGCATGCCAGTTTCGGCATGTACTCCTCGACCTCGATCGCGAGCTGCTGCGCCCGCACCTCGTCGAGGTGCTCGAGCAGCTGTCGCTCGCTCGTCACCGACTTCGGCGAGATCGCGGCCGCACCGTGCCGTTCCAGGTAGCGGTAGACGCCGTCGTCGTCGCGCGCCGCGAGCATGAGCTTGCCGAACGCGGTCACGTGTGCGGCCTCCGCGAATCCGACGTGCAGCTGGCCGATCCGGGGATGCTCCCGGGAGTCGGCGATATGCGCGACCGCGATGTCATCGCCGCGGAACACCGTCAGATAGGCGGGCGCACGCGCCTCATCGCGCATGTCGCCCAGGATCTTACGAACCCCCGGGGTCGCGACGAGCTGCGCACGCACGGCGCGCCCCAGCTCGTCGACGGTCCGTCCGAGGATGTACCGGGAGTCGTCTCGTCGGGCGATGAAATCGCGCTCGTGCAGTGTCCCGAGGAGTCGGTACGTCGTCGCCGACGACAGGCCGAGGGCGCGCGCCAGATCGCCGGCCGTCAACCCGTCCGGCGAACGTCCGATCGCGTCGAGGATGCGGAGCGTCCGATCGGCCGATTGGATCCCCGCGGCGCTGCGAGTCCCGGTGTGCGCGCCCATGCGGCGAGTCTAGGCTTCGGCATCCGCTCCAGCCACCTTCGGATGCGGACACCGTTTCGCACATCGTGAGAAACGGCTTCACGCTGAGGCGTCGCGCCCACGCACACTGAGGAAGCGCGAGTGCGCGCACGACGACAGGGAGGTCGGTCATGACGAAGAGGATCCTGATCATCACGGGCGACGCCGCCGAGACCCTCGAGGTGTTCTACCCCTATCACCGCATGCAAGAGGCGGGCTACGAGGTGCACATCGGCGCCCCCGAGAAGCGCAGGCTGCAGTTCGTGGTGCACGACTTCGTCGACGGGTTCGACACGTACACCGAGAAGCCCGGCCATACGTGGGAAGCGGATGTCGCGTTCGCCGATGTCGATCCCGAGGACTACGACGCGATCATCGTGCCGGGTGGCCGCGCGCCGGAGTACATCCGCAACAACGCCGATGCCCAGCGCATCGTGAAGCACTTCTTCGAGCGGAACGAGCCGGTCGCGGCGACCTGCCACGGCCCGCTGCTGCTGGCGGCCGCGGGCGTGCTCCGGGGGCGCACCACGTCGGCGTATCCCGAGCTGGCGATCGACGTCGAGACCGCGGGCGGCGTCTTCGAGAACGGCGGCGCGGTCGTCGACGGGAATCTCGTCAGTGCCCGCGCGTGGCCCGACAACGGCACGTGGATGCGGGCGTTCCTCGAGGTGCTGGAGGGGGCGAAGGTCCCGGCCTGACCGCGACAGCGGATCCGGCGGCGGGGCGAACCGGGGGGCTCGCTCCGCCGCCGTGCGTCAGCTCTCCTGCGAGCCCTCGACCCACGCGAGGTACTCGTCGGTGACCGTCCCCGTGATGTAGCGGCCGTCGAAGCAGCTCATGTCGAGATCGTCGAGGTCGGAGCCCTCGATGATCGCGGCCTTCAGATCCTCGACCTCCTGGAAGACCATGTAGTCCGCGCCGAGCTCCCTCGCGATCTCGGGGATCGTCCGTCCGTGCGCGACGAGCTCGTGCCGCGACGGCATGTTGATGCCGTACACGTGCGGGTAACGCACGGGAGGCGCGGCCGACGCGAAGGTCACGCTCTTGGCCCCGGCATCCCGAGCCATCTGAATGATCTCCTTCGACGTCGTGCCGCGCACGATCGAGTCGTCGATGAGGAGCACGTTCTTGCCCTTGAACTCGCTCGACATGGCGTTGAGCTTCTGCCGCACGCTCTTCTTGCGCACCGCGTGTCCGGGCATGATGAACGTCCGGCCGACGTAGCGGTTCTTGTAGAAGCCCTCGCGGTACTCGATGCCGAGCTTGCGCGCGACCTGCATCGCGGCGGGTCGCGAGGAGTCGGGGATCGGCATCACGACGTCGATGGTGCCGCTCGGCGTGTACTTCGCGATCGTGTCGGCCAGGCGCTCGCCCAGCCGCAGCCGAGCCTCGTACACCGAGATGCCGTTCATGATCGAGTCGGGGCGCGCGAGGTACACGTACTCGAACGAGCACGGCACGAGCTTCGGGTCGGTTGCGCACTGCTTCGTGTGCAGGTGGCCGTCGAGGTCGATGAACACGGCCTCACCGGGATCCACGTCGCGGACGACCTCGAACTCGCCGTTCTCGAGCACGAGTGACTCGCTCGTCACGACCCACTCGTAGCTGCCGTCCTCGTTCTTGCGGGTGCCGAGGATGAGGGGACGGATGCCGAACGGGTCGCGGAATGCGAGCAGACCGTAGCCGGCGATGAGCGCGATCGCCGCGTATGAGCCCTCGGCGCGCTCGTGGACGCGGCTGACGGCCTGGAAGATCTGCTCGGGTTCGAGGTCGACGCCCGAGATCGACGCCTGCAGCTCGTTCGCCAGCACGTTCACGAGCAGCTCGGTGTCGGACGACGTGTTGAGGTGCCGGCGGTCCTTGTGGAAGAGCACGTCGGTGAGCTCGCGCGTGTTGGTGAGGTTGCCGTTGTGCACGAGGACGATGCCGTACGGCGCGTTCACATAGAACGGCTGCGCCTCCTCCTCACTCGACGCGGTCCCCTTCGTGGCGTAGCGCACATGACCGAGCCCGAGGTTGCCGAGGAGCGCCCGCATGTCGCGCGTGCGGAACGCCTCGCGCACCTGGCCGCGCTCCTTGTGCACATGGAAGACGCCACTGGCCTCGGCGGTCGCGATGCCGGTCGAATCCTGGCCGCGATGCTGCAGGAGCAGCAGCGAGTCGTAGATCTCCTGGTTGACGTTGCCGCGGCCGACCATTCCGACGATTCCGCACATGGGGTGTTACTTCGCTCCGTTGTCATCTGCGAAGGCACCGACGAGGCGGACTGCTCCGCCGTCGACGCCCTTCGCGCCCTGCTCCCAGTGGTCGACGTCCGATCGCGCCCCGCTGCGCACCACGCCGACCTGCCATGCGGCGATTCCCTCGCGGGAGAGAGCGGATGCCGCGGCATCCGCCCCGTCTGCCGCCACGACCGCCAGGAACCCGATGCCGAGGTTCCACGTGCCCTCGGTGGCCTCGAGGCCGAGTCCGCCGAGGTCGGCGAGGACGCGGAACACGGGCGCCGGCGTCCAGGTCGACCGGTCGACCTCGACCCACGTGCCCTGCGGCAGCACGCGCGCGAGGTTCGCGGCGATGCCTCCGCCGGTGACGTGGCTGAGAGCGTGGACGGCGTCCTTCGTCTCGGTGATGAGGCGCAGCAGGGGCTGCGTGTACAGGCGCGTCGGCTCGAGGAGGGCCTCGCCCCACGTCGTGCCGTGGGCGCCGAGGTCGGGCGCGCGGTCGCCGTACTGGATGCCGGCGCCGGCGACGATGTGCCGCACGAGCGAGTAGCCGTTGGAGTGCAGGCCGCTGCTCGCAAGCGCGAGGACCACGTCGCCGTCGCGCACCCGGTCGGCGCCGAGCAGGCGGTCGGCCTCGACCGCACCGGTTGCGGCGCCGGCCACGTCGTAGTCGTTGATGCCCAGGAGTCCGGGGTGCTCGGCGGTCTCGCCCCCGACGAGTGCCGTGCCGGTCTCGGCGCACCCGGCGGCGATGCCGCGGACGATGTCGGCGATGCGCTCGGGGAACACCTTGCCGCACGCGATGTAGTCGGTCATGAAGAGCGGCTTGGCCCCCACGACGACGATGTCGTCGACGACCATGCCGACGAGGTCTAGTCCGATCGTGTCGTGCTTGTCGATCGCCTGGGCGATCGCGACCTTGGTGCCGACGCCGTCGGTGCTCGTCGCGAGGAGGGGCTTCGTGTAGGCGCGGAGGGCGGAGGCGTCGAAGAGTCCGGCGAAGCCGCCGACGCCGCCCAGCACCTCGGGTCCGTGCGTGCGGCGGACCGCCGACTTCATCAGTTCGACGGCGAGATCGCCGGCGGCCGTGTCGACCCCGGCAGCGGTGTACGGATTCACCGGCGTGTCGCCGGCGGAAGGGGCGTCGGGTGAGGAAGAGGCCACGGTCCCAGCCTACCGGCGGCGGCGGCGAGCGGATGCCGCGGCATCTCTCCCCTCGGCCGTGATGAGGGCGGCCGGATCTAGAATGTGAGCATGGGCGGCACCGGAGCTCCGGAGTGGCTGATCCGCGAAGACGCCGGTCAGCCGGTTCTTCTCGCCCTCTATCTGCGGCAGGTGCTCGGCATCCGCTCTCCCGACGAGCTGCCGCACCTGCGAGGCATCCCGCCGCGCGCCAGCGACCGCGCCGACGACGCCCAGGCTCTGCTGGAGCGCCAGTGGCGGGAGTACTGGGCGATGACGGTCGAGCCGCAGGCGCATCCGTCGCCGGTTCCGCTCGACCTCGTCGACGGCTTCGAGACGCTGCTGGCGCTGCCGTCCGAGGGAGCCGTCGAGCTGCGGGCGGCGGTGGCGCCCCACGCCGCCGAGTCGCTCGCGTTCACGCAGTCCGCGCACGCGCGGTACCGGCGAGACGCCAGTCCGGGTTCGGGCACGGCCTATCGCGCCTACGCGAGCGCCATCGCCGAGCATGAGCGCCAGGTCGGCCGGCGCGCCCACTCGTTCGAGCTCAACGTGCAGGTGCTCCCGCTGAGTCAGCGCGGCGTGTGGTGGATCGGATCCCTCACGATCGCCGTCACCGACGGCCTGCGCGGGGATGTCGCGGCCTTCGACGCCGCGATCCACCCGATCATCGCCGAGCTGGCGTAGCCGGTCGGCGCGCCGGCCAACGTGCTCGCTTCGTAGACTCGGGGGATGGTGCCGATCGAGAACCTGCTGGCGTTCACCGTCGCCGCGTTCGTCCTGATCGCCATTCCCGGACCCAGCGTCCTGTTCATGATCGGCCGGTCGCTCGCGCTGGGCCGCGCCGGCGGATTCCTGAGCGTGCTGGGCATCGCCCTGGGCGGCATCCCGATCGTCGTGGCCGTGGCCCTCGGTGTGGGCGCCGTCATCACGCAGTCGGTCGCGCTGTTCACCGCCGTGAAGATCGCCGGCGCCCTGTACCTCGTCTACCTCGGTGTCCAGGCGATCCGGCATCGGAAGGACGCCGCGCAGTCGGCGGCCTCTCGGGCCGTCCCGCGGTCGGCGGGTCGCCAGCTGATGCAGGGGTTCGTCGTCGGGGTCACCAACCCCAAGACGATCGCGTTCTTCGTCGCCGTGCTGCCGCAGTTCGTCGCGCCGAGCGCCGGCTCGGTACCGCTGCAGCTCCTCGTGCTCGGTGCCGTGGTCGTGGTGATCGGCCTCATCTGCGACTCGGTCTGGGTCCTCGCCTCGAGCGCGGCGCGTGACTGGTTCGGCCGGTCTCCGCGGCGGCTGTCCGCGATGTCCGCCACCGGCGGCGGGCTGATGATCGGCCTCGGCGGGATGCTCGTGCTCTCGGACGTCAAGCCGACGGCGCCGTGACGGCGGAATCAGGACGCGCGTCGCGGTCCTCGTCGTACCGCTCCTGCGCGTCGAGGACATCCTCGACGTGCGCTTCCGCCCATACCTGCAGGGCGATCAGCGGCTCGTGGAGGGTGCGACCGAGCGGCGTCAGGCGATAGTGGGGACCCGCCTCCGCTTCGTGGACGTGCTCGAGCATGCCGTCGCGTTCGAGGGCGCGCAGCGTGTCGACGAGCACCTTCTTCGTGATCCCGCCCACGCGTGAATGCAGGTCGGTGAACCGCAGCGGCTCCTCGTACAGAAGGATGACGATCATCGCGGTCCACTTGTTCGCGATCCGTGCGAGCGACTCCCGCGACGGACATCGCGGCGAGAACACGGTCCACTCCCGGGTCATCGGCTCCGCCTCCTGGTCACGTTGAAGTAACCGCGCCTCGCTTGCCATCCTGGCCTCTCACGCTACCCAACCGGAAGGAAACGACAATGTCCGCAAGTGAGACCGTCGGCCGCTACGGAGCCGCCGCTGCGGCCGGAGACATGACGGCGCTCGCCGCGACGCTCGGCCTCGACGTCGTCTGGCACCAGCCCGGAGACAATCCCCTTTCGGGCGACCATGTCGGTCCCGAGGCCGTCGTCGCGCATCTCGGACGGTTCATGGAGCTCAGCGGGGGCACGTTCGCCCTCTCGACCGCGTCCGTCGCCGAAGCCGGTGCGCTGGTCGCGACCACCGTCCGCTTCACCGCCTCTCGGGCCGGACGCCCCGACCTCGACCAGCACGGTGTCGACGTCTTCCGGGTCGTCGATGACCGGATCGTCGAAGTGTGGCTGATCGGCGAAGATCAGGCCGTCGAGGACGCCTTCTGGAGCTGATCGGCCCCCGAAAGCGACGAGATCAGTCGCGCCCGAGCTCGTCGCTCGCGTTGTCGAACTGCACCGACTCGTGGTCGACGACGACCTCGCGCGCACGGCGGCGCGATCGTCGGTCGAAAGCCAGTGCAGCCACCGCCGCGACGACGAGGCCGATCGGCACGCACACGAGGATGAGGAAGCCGAACACCTGACCCTGCGAATAGACGAGCCCGGTGTTCGGACTGATCTCGGTCGATCCGTCGAAGGTGAACGTGAGGATCATCGCCACGACGACGCCCAGCGCGGCACCGGCGAGCAGGAAGACCGAGATCTTCGGTGCGCGGCGCACACGCACGGTCTCGATATGGTCCTCGACATGCTCCGGCATGCATCCATTGTCCCACTCCCGACGGCGGCATGGGACGGACGCAAGAAAGGGACGGCGCCCCGCGAAGCCATGCGGGACGCCGTCCTGGGGAACGCCGGTGGTCAGCCGGCGTCGGTTTCTCCGTTGCCGCCGGCCGTCGCGCGGCGGCGGGAGAGCACGATCCACACGACCGCGCCGATCCCGAGGGCGAGGGCGATGCCCCCGACCGCCCATGGCCAGATCGGCGCCGCAGCCGGCTCGGCCGCGATGGCGTCCACGTCGGTCGCCTCGGCGACCGGGACGTCCTCGGCAGGCGCGGCCACGACGACCACGCCGCAGTCGGCGTCCACCGGGAGCACGGCCGACACCGGGTCGAGGGCCTCGCCGGCCGGGTACGTGCCGAAGGCCGCGGAGCCCGCGTCGGTGAGTGTGGCCGGAAGCGCGTCGAGCACGAGCCCGTCCTCGGTCACCTCGAGGTCGGGCAGCGCGAACTCGGCCAGGCGCACGCCCGACTGCTCGACGGGCTCGCCCGCCTGCGTCGTGCCGCTGACGTCGAACACGAGGTAGCCCGTGTCGCCGGCGATCTCGACTCGCGCGTTCGCGATCGTGGTGTCGAGCGCGCCGTCGTGACCCGTGAAGCGGATGCTGCCGCCGTAGGTCACGAGACCGGTGCGGGCTTCGGCATCCGCTGTTCCCGTACCCGAGGTCCAGACATACTCGGGGAACTCGTACACGACGCCGGTGAGCTCCCAGCCGCCCTTCGCGATCCCCTCGATGTAGTTGCGGAAGCTCTCCTTGAAGCCCCACTGCAGGCTCGCACCCTCGACGACGCAGCCGTCGAGCGCCGTCGCCGCGCGGGCGAGGGCGAAGCGGATGCCGCGATCCACCGACCCCTGGAACGTGAGCGTGTGCTCGCCGTCGGCGAGGGTCGCCGGCAGCGTGCCGGTCCACGTCGCGGTGCCCGAGGCGTCCGCGTCCACGGTGCCGAGCAGCACGGGCTCGGAGTAGACGACGACCGCGATGTCCTGCTCGTTCGACTGGAAGCCGGCGACCGAGATCGTCACCTGTCGACCGGACTCGAGGGCTTCGAGCGTCTCGGCGTCGAGGTCGATCCCGCTCGTCGCCGGGGGTGTCGCCGGGATCGTGCGCGGCGGCGCGGCGGGAGCGGCCGATGCCACCGTGCCCGTCGAGCCCGACGGCGCGGCGGCGGTCGATCCGATCGTGAACGTCACCGGGTCGAGTGTCGTCGAGTTGCCCTGGAACACCTGGTTCCGGCCGGCCGCGGTCAGCGTCGCGGGGACTCCCGCGAACGTGATCGCACCGCCGCTGGTCGTCCGCGTTCCCGCGGCGAGACTCAGTGTGGCGAAATCGACCCGCGTGCCGCCGCTGGTGACGTAGAGCGACGCCGAGGAGGGCGACGTGATGCGCACCTGCGGGTTCGCGATCGTGACGTCGAGCGCGCCGGCGTGGCCCGTGAAGCGCACCGCCCCGGAGTACGAGACGGTGCCCGTCCCCGTTGCGGCCCGGTACGTGCTGCTGGACTGGCCGAACTGGAAGAGGCCGTTCCCTCTCGTGGCGCCCCCGCTGACGGCGATGCTGCCGTGCGCGATGTCGCCCGTGACGTAGTTCGAGAACGAGGTCGAGATCGCCCAGCGCAGCGAGCCGCCGGCGACCGGGGTGGTCGTCGTCGGCGGCGTGGTCACCGGCGGGGTCGGAGGTGTCGGATCGCTCGCGAACGTCACCGCGGTGAACGTCTCGAACGGCGCGTGGACGGCGCCGCCGCCCGCGAACGTGTAGACGCCCCAGTTTCCGCCGGCGAGGGCATCCGCCGCCTGCGCCGCCGTGAGCGTCGTCTCGAAGGTGCCGTCAGGCTGGATGACGATCGCACCGCGATCGGGACCGCCGATGAGATCGACGCTCGACGCGTGCACACCCCACTTGGTGTCGTAGGCCTTGCGCGCCGAGCTGGGCGCGTGCTCAGACGGGCGCCAGTCATCGAGGAACGAGCCGAAGACGACGTACGCGCCGGCGAACTGGCCGAACAGCGGCGGCCTCGTGCCGTTCGTGCCGGGCGGGTCGGCGACGAAGCCGGTGCCGCGAACCGTGATCGTCTCGCCGCCGGGGGCGATCCCGGTCGACTTGGACACCGTCACGCGCGGCACATCGAGCGGTGCGAGCACGTCCCAGTCCGCGGTCGTGAGCGGAACGTCCGCGCGAGCGTGGATGGTCGTCGAGTCGGGTGCCGTGTGCTGCTGCCACACGAGCACCTCGTACTCCTTGCCGCGCTCGAGCTTCGACGCGGGAGCGATGACGGTGAAGTCCGTGGCGCCGTTCGCGATCGCCGGGAAGGGCAGCGCGAAGACGACATAGCCCCCCGAGCCGGTGACGGCACTCTCGGTGCCCTTCTCGATGACGGCCGCGTACGCGCCCGTCGCGGTGCCGAGATCGGATCCGACGACGCGGATCGTCGCACCGCTCGTCGCCGAGACGTCCGTCACAGTGACGTCGAGCCGCGGACCGACCGGAACCGGGTCGGCGAATGCGACCGGCGTGAACGTCTCATACGCGGGGAACACCGCACCACCACCGGGATACGTGTACACCCCGTAGTTCCCGGATGCCGCCGCCGACGCATCCGCGACCGGCACCTCCACCTCGAACGTGCCATCAGCCTGCACCAGCGCGTACGCCGGGTTCGTACCCGACGGGTTCAACGCCGAGAACGACGGCTGCGGCAACGCCCACACCACCGACTGCGTCGGACGCGCACCGGCACCGGCACCCTCGGACGGCTTCCACGTGTCAGCGAAC
>Ga0307505_10002446_pt1 | contig 12850 bp, 6 predicted proteins | sample 23_S_MG_FD_202183 | JGI IMG/M metagenome (GOLD analysis project Ga0307505, IMG submission 202183) | Soil microbial communities from Populus trichocarpa stands in riparian zone in the Pacific Northwest, United States - 23_S | ecosystem: Environmental > Terrestrial > Soil > Riparian zone > Trees...
CACGATTCACGCAACCGGCTTCCCAACGACCTAACGCCGCCCTCGAACCTAACGTGGCCCTGGAAACCCTGCTTCTCCGACAGTCCCTTTCGCCGGGGTGACGCGGGGACCGCGGTGATCCGGCACAGCGAACGCGCGAAGTCTCTTGTCAGGCCCGCCGCAACAGCACGACGCCGGCGGGGGTCAAGCCGCCGCTGCTGACTACCGCGACCTTGGCGTCGCGCACCTGGCGCTCGCCCGCATCGCCGCGCAACTGCACGACCGCTTCGTGAAAGAGACCCATCCCGTGGGTACGGCCGGCAGACAGCTGGCCGCCGTGCGGATTCAGGGCAACTACGCCGTCGCGGGCGATGTTCTTTCCGCCGGCGAGAAAGTCCTTGGCCTCGCCGATGCCGCAGAAGCCGAGGGCTTCCAGCCACGACAGACAGTTGAACGTGAACCCGTCGTACAGACAGGCGACGTCGACGTCGGCGGCGCGCAGGGTCGTGCGCGACCAGAGGTGCGCGGACGGACCGAGGACGTGCGGTTCGTGCGTCAGCGTCGACTGTTCCCACGCGATGCGCTCGGTGAGTTGCGTCCCGATCGCTTCGACGAGCACCGGCGGATGGCGTAGATCCACCGCCGTCTCGCGACGTGACACGACGATGGCGATCGAGGCGTCGGCCGGTACGTCGCAGTCGTAGAGGCCGAACGGTGTGCTGATCAATCGCGCCGACATGTAGTCGTCCATCGTCATCGGCTCGCGGTAGATCGCTCGCGGGTTCAGCGCCGCGTTGGCGCGTTGGTTCAAGGCGATCCAACCCAACGTCTCGCGCGTCGTCCCGTAGCGCGCGAAATGATGCGAGGCGCACATCGCGAGGTAGTTGGCCGCCGAAGAGGCTCCGTACGGTCCGGCGTAGCCCGCCACCCGCTGTGCTCCCGTCCCCATGGCGTACGGGTTGGTCCCGCTCCCCGCGAGGGCGGCGCGCATGCGCGCCGCGTAGGTCGCCTGCCAGACGGTGCGGAAGCAAACGACGTGGCGCGCCAGTCCGGTGGCGACCGCCAGCATCGCGGCGATCACCGAGCCGCCGGGACCGAAGGTCTCGCTGCCGCCGTTGTACCAGGTCGGGCGCAGGCCGAGGACATCTTCGAGAGCCGTGACGCCGCCTTCGCCGAAGCCGCCGTCGGTCATCGGCCCCGGATAGGTCGACAAGCCATCGATGTCGGCGAGCGTGAGCCCCGCATCGGCGACGGCATCCTTTACCGCGTCGACGGCGAGCGAAAGAGGCGGCCGCATCAGTCGGCGACCGATCTGCGACATGCCGATGCCGGTGATGGCGACCTGATCCTCGGGGCGTGGTCCCGGCGGAGCCGCGCGCAGCCAACGCCGGTGCTCGCCAGGTTGGGTCTCGTCGCCCGGCAAATCGGCATCCGGCGCGCCGTACGGAGCGAACACCGGAATCCACACGTCCTCGCGCTGCTCGAAGCGCGCGCGCACGCGCATGCCGACGCGCGCCTCGCCGGGCTCCAGATCGATGAGATTGGTGACCAGGCGCACCCGCGGATCGGCGTCGATGGCGACGTTGGCGATGATATACGGCGGCGCGTAGCGCGCGTCCCACGCCTGGTGATTCACCGTCACGCCGACCACCACCCCGGTCGGCTCGACGTCGCGCACGCCGAGGTCCTGGGAATGACAGTATCGGCAGACGGGGGCCGGCGGGTGCAGCAACGCGCCGCACTGGTTGCATCCGCCGAAGCGGAGCACGCCGTCCCGCCCCGCCTCCCAAAACGCGCGGCTCTCGTCGTCGACGAGCGGCAGAACGCGCTCAACGCCCGTCATCATCAATTTCTCGGCCATGCCGCCGTCACCTCCGTGCCTGGGCGCGCCGGACACGCGCCACCGCCGTTCCGCTCACCCGCAAAGCAAAGTCTTGAAAAAAGAGAATGAGTGTGCACCTCTACAACAATAGCGTTTTCCGAAATATGCAACAGGCTTGATGTCCATGCCAGTGGCACTCGCGCGCGATCTGGAGGTTGGGAGCAACGGCACCGCATCCGAAGATCTCTCAACTCGCCTGAGGGGCGCGGTGATCAAGGGGGGGGAATGACATCGAAGTGGTCTTCGGCCGGGCGCAGCCTGGTCATGGCAGGAATGATCGCGACCGGCATCGCTCTGGGGGGCGACGCCGGGGCGCAAACCGAGGATGCCGTCGAAGAGCAGGTCGCGGATGACGATGCGGAAGATGACGGTGGAGCCGCCATCGGCCGGCGATCCGGCCTCGAGGAGATCGTCGTCACCGCTCGCAAGCGAGAGGAGGCGCTCGTCGACACGCCGGTGGCAGTGACGGCTCTCGGCGCGCAGACCCTGCGCGATTCGAGCGTCCATCGCATCGATCAGATGCGCGAGATGGTCCCCAACCTCAACGTCCAACAAACACGGCTCGGCAACGTGGCCAACTTCAGCATCCGCGGCGTTGGAACGGGAAGCGAGGATATCCAGTTCGATCCGGGTGTCGCCGTCTACCTCGACGGAGTCTTTCTGCCCCGCGCATCGGGCTCGCTGCTGAACGTCGTGGACGTGGAACAAATCGAGGTCCTGCGCGGGCCGCAGGGCACACTGTTCGGGAAGAACAGCGTCGGCGGCGCGATCAACATCACCACGATCAAGCCGCAACCGGAGTTCGAAGGCTTCCTCAGGGTGCGGCCCGGCAACTTCAACGCGATCGATTCGGAAGCCATGCTGAACGCGCCGGTGGTCGAGGATATTCTATCGACCCGCGTCACCGTCTTCTCGTCGCAGCGCGACGGCTACGTCCACAACTCGTTCCTCGATGAGTACAATGGAGACGCCGACGAACTGTCCTTTCTCGGAAGCCTGCGCCTGACTCCCACGGATGACCTGACCTTCGATCTGTCGGGAATGTGGAATCGGTCGCACACCAGCGGAAACGGTGGGCAGTGCCGCGTCGTGCGCCAAGACGGACCCGTCGCGCCGCTGTTCCCAACCCTGTTCGACGAATGCCGGCGCACCTCGCTATTCGAGTGGACCTCGGAGGTGCAAGGGCTGTCCGACATCGAGAGCGCCGGCGTCTGGGGCGTGGCAAACTACGAGATCGGCGACGCGTGGATTTTCGAAGATCTCGCCATCAAGGGAATCGGATCGTGGCACGAGCAGACCACACGGATGCGATTCGACGTCGACGGCACGTCCGTGCACGCGACCTATCTGACGACCGCCGGTCCGCCGCCCCTCGAGGGCGCGCCGGGCCCTGCCGATCAGACCTCTGGAGAGCTGCAGATCAACGGAACGACCTGGGAAGGACGGCTGGCATTCGTCTCGGGTCTATTCGCGCAGTGGGAGCAGGCGGAGGATCACCGGGCCACCATCGTCGGGGGCGTATTGCAGTCGGCGTCGACCCTCATCGACAGCGGCATCGACAACTGGACCTGGGCGCCGTACGTCCAGGCGACCGCCGAGGTGATCCCGGATTGGCTCAGCCTGACCGGTGGCATCCGCTACACCGAGGACAAAAAGGGGTTCTCGGTGGCACAGACTCAGCCGTTTACGGGAGCCGCACTCGGCGTGCCCGCCGCCGATTCCAAGGTCTTCTCGCAGTGGACCCCGATGGCCAGCGTCGCGTCGACGCTGCCGATCGACCTGCTGCCCGACTGGACCGATCACGCCATGGCGTATTTCACCTACTCGCAGGGGTTCAAAGGCGGCGGATTCAACGCCCTGCCCGGCGGTAACGACGCGACCGAACTCGCCGAGCCTTTCGATCCGGAAACGGTCGACAACTTCGAGATCGGCTTCAAGACGATCTTTTTGGACCGCCGACTCACTCTTAACACCGCCTTCTTCCACGCCATCTACGACGACATCCAGAAGGTCTCGGTCGTAACGAGCGGCCAGGGCCAACAGATCGCCGTCAACCGAGTCACCGAGAACGCCGCCAAGGCGACGGTCGAAGGCTTCGAGATCGAGATGCAAGCGTTGCCGATCGACGGATTGCTGGCGATGGGCAACATTGGATTCACGGACGCCACCTACGACGACTTCCGCAATGCGATCAGCGATTACGACGGTTCTTTGATCGACCGCTCGGGCGAGACCTTCAACTACGTGCCCCAGTTCACCAGCTTCCTGGCATTGCAGTACGGATGGCCGATCGATGTCGCGAACGAAATCCTGCAAGGCGAGCTGACGCCGCGACTCGAGTGGTACTACCAGAGCGAAAACCACCTGAACGGCCCCGAAATCGCGGCGTCGGAGCAGTCGGGCTACAACCTGCTCAACGCGCGGCTGTCGTACGACTTCTGGGACGCGCGCGCCCAGATCGCGCTGTGGGGAAGAAACCTCGCAGATCAGGAGTACATCATCTTCTCGACCCCGACGGTCAGCACCTTCGGCACCGTGTTGAACTATCCCGGTCTGCCGCGCACCTTCGGCGCCGAGCTCTCGTATCGATTCAACTGAGAAGACACCCGCGCCCGCCGACGCGACAATTTCGAATCCGGACGCGCGCTCCTCAGCTGCGGCTGCGCGGCAGGCCGAGCGCGAGCTGGGCGATGAGGCTGCGCATGATCTCGCTCGTGCCCGCGTAGATCGTCGGAGCCGGGGCGAACCTGTATGCGAACTCGATCTCGCCGTCGGCCGCCGCGCCTGGCTCGCCGCTCTGCAGCAGCGACTCCGGTGCGGCGAGGTCGAGAAGATCCTGGGCGTCCTCGACCAGGATCTCCGTCTGGAACAATTTCGACATCGGCCCCTCGCCGCGTTGCGGCAGGCCCTCGGCCGACACCCACAGCGAACGGCGCGCCAGCACCCGCGCCGCCTCGAAGTGGGTCGCCGCACGGCCCAAACGCTCCTTGACGCGCGGGTCCTCGATCGCCGGCCGTCCGTGCCGCCGCGCCGCACGGGCCCAATCGACGGCCGCGTCGATCAGGTCGCGCTGGTGCTTGGGGTAAGTTCCGCCGTGCTCGAGCTCGAGCGCGTGCCGAATGACACCCCAGCCGCCGTTCACCGGCCCGATGCGATAGCGATCCGCGACGCGGACGTCCGTGTAGTAGGTGATGTTCGTTCGCTCGTCGCTGAGCGTATGGACCGCTTGGATCTCGATGCCCGGCGTGTCGAACGGCACCAGAAACATCGTGAGACCCCGGTGCTTGGCCGCTTCGACGTCGGTCCTCGTCAGGAGGAAGACGTACTGGGCGACGTTGGCACCGCTGGTGAACATCTTCTGCCCGTTGATCACCCAATCGTCGCCGTCGCGCACCGCGCGGGTCTGCGCCGCGGCGATGTCCGAGCCGGCGGCGGGTTCGGTATAGCCGAGCGAGGTAACGGCGTCGCCCGAACAAATCCGCGGCAGCACCTCGCGCTTGAGATCGTCGCTGGCGAAGCGCATCAGCGTCGCGCCGACCATTCTGGTGGTGCCGAGGGCGTGCGTCGTCCAGCCGGCGCGATAGAACTCCTCCTCCAACGCCATCTGCTCGTATACTCCGCGCTCTTCGCCACCGAACTCGCGCGGCCACGACGGAAACGCGAGCCCGGCCGCCGCGAGCGTCCGGTTGAAGTCGCGGTGGTGTCCGTCCCAGGAAAAGTGCGCGTGGCCGCGCAGCTCCGCGGTGAGATTCTCTTCGAAGAAGCGCCGCACCTCGAGGCGGAACGCTTCCGCCGCCGCGCCGAGCTCGAAATCGAACGGCACCGCGCCGACGTCCGGCAACGAGACGGTCGCGCCGTTCCAAAGGCGGTCGGCGACGCGCAGCAGCTCGTCGTTCGGATCGCCCGCCAACAAAGACACCGCCTTGGCGCGCCGGTAGTAGATCTGAACGTCGTACTCGAGCGACAGCCCGTAGCCGCCGTGCGTGTGCAGGCTCCGCCGCACCGCTCGCGTCGCCGCCGAAGCGGACCAGGCGAACGCCATCGAGATCAACGCCGCGGCTTCGGGGCGATCTTCGGCGATCGCCCACAGCGCCTCGTGGACCAGCAGCCACGACGCGTCGACCGCGGTGACCGCATCGGCCAAAGGATGGGCGACGGCCTGGAAGGTGCCGATCGGCCGGTCGAACTGGATGCGCTCGGTCGCGTACGCGGCGGCGATCTGCAGCGCTTCGCGCGCCAGCCCGGCGACGTACGAGGCGGTGAGCAGCTTCCACTCTTCGAGCGCCGCCTCGAACGCGGCGATGGCGCGGTGACCGCTGGCCAGCACCTCCACATCTCGCGCGGCGACCACCGACCATCGCCCGAGCCCGGGCGCGCCGAGGTTGCGCATATCCACGGCGTCCGCGGGTCGTCGCACGATGACCACTGCGTCCCCCTGGCGCGCGAGCGCGGCCGCCGCCCGACTACCGCCGGCCAGGAGAAGGTCCGGGCCGTCGTCCAACGACCGCAACGCGAGCGACAGGACGGTGGCACCGGACAGCGCCGGCGCGAGCAGGGCCGCGCCGCCGAGTTCGGCGACCAGCCGACAGGCGAGGACGTGCTCGGCGATCGGACCCGTGGCAAGGCGACGGCCGGCTTCGTGGAGAAGAACGGCGGCCTCGAGGAGCCCGAGGCCGCTGCCGCCGAGTTCTTCGGGAACGCGAATGCCGAACGCGCCGGTTTGCGCCAACTGCCGCCACAGCTCGTCGTCGAAGCCGGTCTCCTCGGCTCGCCGCACGCGCTCCGGGCTCGACTCGGTGGCGAACAGACCCGCGAAGGTCTCGCGCAGCAGCTCCTGCTCTTCGGTGAGGGCGAGGTTCATAGGGAGTTGTACCTCAATCTGGACGCACGGCGTCTCGGGTCGAGCCGTGTGGGATAGATCGCATGCTTCGCGGCGGTCAAACGGCGAACGTGAAACACAAGCGGCGAGCGTTGCATGAAAGACTGTTCCAGCCCGTGATTCTCGCCAATCGCCTTGACCCGTTCGGATCGCCGGTAGAATATGCCTTTACTTCAAAGAGGGTCAAGAAATACCGTGTCGTTTCCCAGTGCCTGCGAACACGGCCCGACCTGACGAAGAGGAGAAGGAATGCCCACCGGGTACGACAATCGTTTCCTCCATCACGCCGATCGTTTCTTCATCGGCGGCCAATGGGTCGAGCCGTCATCTCAATCGCGTATCGACGTGCGCGACAGCGGGACGGAGGAAGTTTTTCTATCGGTCGCCGAGGCGCAGGTTGAAGACATCGACCGGGCGGTGGCGGCGGCGCGTGATGCATTCGATCGCGGGCCCTGGCCGCGCCAGAGCCATCGAGAGCGAGCGGGCTGGCTGGAGAAAATCGCCGACGCGTGGGTGAAGCGCGTCGACGATTTCGCCGAGACGTGGACGCGTGAATCGGGGATCCTGCACAAGCTCGCGAAGCGGGCCGTCCCGGGCCCAGCCCATACCTTCCGCGTTCACGCCGGCTACGCCGAGACCTTCGAATGGGAGGAACCGCACGTGTCGCAGGACGGCAGGCGCGCGATGCTCGTGCGCGAACCGGTCGGCGTGGTCGGCGCGATCATCCCCTGGAACGCGCCGAACTCCCTCGTCGCCTATAAGACCGCCGCCGCCCTCATCGCCGGATGCACGGTGATCGTCAAAGCCTCGCCCGAAGCTCCCGCGGCGCCTTACATCCTGGCCGAGATCTGCGACGAGATCGGCTTGCCGAAGGGCGTCTACAACGTCGTCACCGCCGACCGCGAGGTCTCCGAGCGACTGGTGCGCCATCCCGGCGTGGACAAGATCACATTCACCGGCTCGACGGCCGCCGGCCGGCGCATCGCCTCGATCTGCGGCGATCGCATCGCTCGATGCACACTCGAACTCGGTGGGAAGTCGCCGGCGATCATCCTCGACGACTACGACCTCGACAAAGCGGCGGAATCCCTCTCGCAGAGCGCGCGCGCCATCAACGGCCAGGTCTGCTCATCGCTGACGCGTTTGATCGTCAGCCGCCACCGCCACGACGATTTCGTCGAGGCGATCGCCGCCAGATTCGGCGCGGTGAAGGTCGGAGATCCGTTCGACGAGGCTTCGGAGATGGGACCGCTGGCGAGTGAGAGCCAGCGCGATCGCGTGGAATCGTACATCGCCAAAGGACGTGCGGAAGGCGCGCGCCTCGCCACCGGCGGCCATCGACCCGCGCATCTCGATCGCGGTTATTTTGTCGAACCGACCGTGTTCGCGAATGTAGACAACCACTCGTCCATCGGGCGCGAAGAAATCTTCGGGCCGGTGCTGAGCGTGATTCCGGCGGACAGCGAAGAGCACGCCATCGAGATCGCCAACGACACCATCTACGGGCTCAATGCATCGGTGTTCACCAACGATCCTGAACGGGCCTACGCCGTCGGGCGCCGCATCCGCGCGGGGACTGTGGGGCACAACGCGTTCAAGACCGACTTCACCATCTCGTTCGGTGGCTTCAAGCAATCGGGAATCGGCCGCGAAGGCGGCACCGAGGGGATGTATCCCTACTTGGAGGCCAAGACGATCATCCTCGACGAGAAAGTGCCCAAAGCGACCTGATTAGGATCGGCGTCTGAAAAACTCCTTGCCCGACTTGCGTCTCGCGCGCTATGCCCGGACGTGGACTTGCTTCACGTTCCGGGGGGATTCGCTATGAGGCAGTTTGGCAGCGACAGTTCGTGCTCCACATCCGCCGGACTTGTCGGACCGGTGACACGCGCGAAGCGCTCATCGCACGCGGATCACCTCTCCGTTGAACGAGTTGCGCGTGGCCTCGCGGAGCTCTGCTTGACCGCGGTCGTGGTGTTGGGCGCTTGCCCGGCGACCAGCAAGGCCGTGCCGCTCTTCGCGGCGCCACATTTTTCACTGGCATTGAACGACGGAGATTCCCTCAGCTCACCCGAGTTCGCGGATATCGACGGGGACGGTGATCTCGACGCGTTCGTCGGCGAAACGAACGGGTCGCTCTTCTTCTTCGAGAACATCGGGACGACCGATTCTCCGGTATTCGCGTCTCCGGTGGAGAATCCCTTCTCAATTGCCGATCTCGGCCCCGGCGCAACTACATCTCCCGCCTTCGCCGACATCGACGACGACGGCGATCTCGACCTCTTCGTCGGCCAGTACTCGGGCTCCATCGCCTACTTCGAAAACATCGGCTCCCCGGAGAATCCGAGCTTCGCTACCCCTTCCGTCAATCCCTTCTCGCTGACGGATGTCGGGACAGCGGCATCGCCGACCTTCGCAGACATCGACGACGACGGAGACCTCGACGCGTTCGTCGGCGAGATCTCGGGCTCCACCTATTTCTTCGAGAATGTCGGAACGCCCACCACTCCCTCCTTCGGCCCGGTGACGACCGACCCCTTCGGCCTCGTCAACGTCGCCCTCGTCCTCCCGTTGACTCCCGTCGTATTCAGCTCGCCTGCCTTCGCCGACGTCGATGGCGACGGTGATCTCGACGCGTTCATCGGCGCGTACACGGGCCACTGCGTGTTCATGAGGAACCTCGGTTCTCCGTCCGTGCCGGCATTCGGCACGGCAAGCATCCTCCCGCAGATTGGCGACGTCGGTTTCAATGCGACCCCGGCTTTGGTCGACATCGATGCCGACGGCGATTTCGACATCTTCGTCGGCGAGCTCTCGCGTTCCGTTCATTTCTTCGAGAACACCGGCTCGGATTCTGCCTTCAACTTCGCTCGTCCGGCCGCCAATCCCTTCGGTCTCGGGGACGTCATCTCCTTCGCGTCTCCAGTCTTCGTCGACATCGACGGGGACGGCGATCTCGACGCCTTCATCGGCCAGCAGCCCGGCACGGTGGTGTTCTTCGAGAATACCGGCTCCGCCGCAGCGCCAGCCTTTCCCGCGTCCACGACAAATCCATTTGGCCTCACAGACGTCGGCCAGTATTCCGCCCCGGCCTTTGCGGACATCGACGGCGACGGAGATCTCGACGCCTTGATCGGCGAGGGGACGGGGAACTTCTTCTACTTCGAGAATGTGGGGTCCTCGACCGCACCCAGCTTCGCGGCGGCCGTCGTCGAACCGTTCGGGCTCGCCGGTGCCGGTCCTGAGAGCAGGCCGTGTTTCGCGGACATCGACGGCGACGGAGACCTGGATCTCTTTGCCGGGCACGCGGCAGGGAACATCTTCTTCTTCCAGAACACGGGCTCGGCGACCTCACCCGCCTTCGCTCCCGCTGTCATCAACCCATTCGGTCTCGGCGATATCGGCACCGACAGCACCCCGGCGTTTGCGGACATCGATGGGGATGGGGATCTCGACGCCTTCACCGGCGAGGGTCGGGGCGCGATCGTCTACTTCGAGAACATCGGCACCGCGACTGCACCGGCGTTCGCCACGGGATCGATCAACCCCTTCGGTCTAGAGGACGTCGGTTCATGGAGCTCTCCGACCTTTGCCGACATCGACGGCGACGGGGATCTGGATCTCTTGGCCGGAGAACGTCTGGGCGCGACGTTTTTCTTCGAGAACGTGAGCGCCTTCGGGTGCCCGACGACGCCGGCCAACTGCATCGAAGGCTCCACCAAGGCGCTCCTATCCGTCAAGGAGAAGAGCGCCGGCGAAGAGAAGCTCCTCGCCAAGCTCGCTCTCGCCGGACCGTCGATCTCCCAGTCTGATTTCGGCAACCCACTGATCAGCGCCGGTACCGCCTACGGCCTGTGCATCTACGGCGACGACGACCTTCTCGCCGGCCAGCTGGTCGTCGATCGCGCCGGAGGCGCCTGCGGCGCCCTTCCCTGCTGGAGAGCAGTCGGCGGTGCGCCACCGAACGGCAAAGGCTTTGCCTACAAGGACAGCACGAGCGCGTCCAACGGCGTCTCGATCATCAAGGCCAAGTCGAGCCCTGCCGGCTCCGCCCGGCTCCTGGTGAAAGCCACCAACAAGACCGGTCACCAGCCGATCGGCATTGCCGGCGAACTCGCGGGAGACATTTCGGCGACGATCCAGATCCACACCAGCGACGCCGCCTGCTTCTCCGGATCGGTCAGCGACATCAAAAAGAACGACGCCACCGCGTTCAAGGGTCGTTAGCAGTGAGTTGCGAATCGAGCTTGCCAGCGTGAGCGGCGTCAAGGAGGTTGCGTGTCGGCGCCTTCTGGCGATCGCAGCAGGTTCTGCACCAGGTCCGCCAGTTGCGCCTGGCTGTAAGGCTTCTGGATGAAGGAAGAAGGCGACAGCGATGCTCGCTCCTCTTGATTCATCGTGTCGCCGAATCCGGACGTCAGGATGGTCGGGAGAGTCGGGCGCAAGCGATGTGCCAAGCGAATGAGGTCCGCGCCGCTGATTCCTGGCATCGTCAAGTCCGTTACGATGAGATCGAAGGCGGCTGGATCACTTTCGAGAATGAGTCGTGCGGCGTCGCCATCACTGGCCGACGTCACCTGGTGGCCGGATCGCAGGAGGAAGCGCTCGGAGACGCGCCGGATCTGCTCCTCGTCGTCGACGAGGAGAATACGTCCGCAGGCGGGTGACGCCTCGCTGACGGGTGGCGCCGATGCGGGCCGTTCGTCGGGCGCGCCTTCGACCGAGGGCAGATAGATCTGGAACGAGGTGCCGCGACCGAGTTCGGTGTAGACATCGATAGCGCCGTCGAGCGACGCGACGATGCCGTGGACGCTGGCGAGCCCGAGTCCGGTGCCGCTTCCCGGAGCTTTCGTCGTGTAGAATGGCTCGAAAATGCGTGTCAGGTGCTCGCTGGCGATGCCGTCTCCGCTGTCGCGCACGAGCAAGCGCACATACGGCGCCTCGGCCTCGAGGCCGGGATGTGTAGAAACGAAGTGCTCGTCAGGAACGAAGGAGCTTACCGATACAAGCAGGTCGCCGCCGCCCTTCCCTTCCATCGCATGCGCGGCGTTGGTGGCGAGGTTCATCAGTATCTGTTGAATCTCGGCGGGATCGGCCATCACCAGTGCTCGGGAATCCAGGTCGCAGTGGATCCCGACATTCGAGGGCAGAGCCGCGCGCAGAAGCGGAACCGCTTCCTCGATGAACTCGCTCACGGACACCGCGCGTCGTTCGTGCATCGATCGCCGACTGAAATGCATCATCTGCCGGACAATGTCCCTGGCGCGGTGACAGGCCATGATGATCTGCCCGACCGCGTCGACCGGAGTCGCACCGATTTCCACGTCGCGGATGGACTCGGCGACGGCGAGGATGGATCCGATGATGTTATTGAAGTCGTGAGCCACGCCGCCAGCGAGGGTGCCCACCGCCTCGAGCTTCTCGCTCTGCCGCAGCCGAGCTTCCAGTTGACGTTCGCGACTGACGTCGCGCAGCAGGACGACGTGATGCAGCAGGCGACCGTCGTCCTCGCGCAGTGGCCCGACGACGACCTCAATTTCTCGTGCCTGGCCGGCGCCGTCCTCTCGCGTCACCGCGGCGTCGCACGACCGCCCTTCGCCGATCGCACCGGCAATAGGCGCCAGCGGATCCGATGCCGGCCAGATCTCGGCGACGGTGCGGCCGGTGAGTTCGCTTGCGGGTGGGTCGTAGAAATCCGCGCAGGCGCCGTTTGCATAAACGATGCGACCGTCGTTGTCGGTGATGAGAATACCGTCGCGCCCCTGCTCGATCGCGCGGGCCAGCCGGGCGGTTTGTTCCTGGGCGCAGCGCCGGCTCTCCACTTCGCTGGCGAGGGCGGCATTGGCAGTAACGAGGCGCGCCGCGTTCTCTTCGAGGGAGGATGAAATCGCCTGTTGGTTCTGGAGAGAGCGCTCGAGTCGCGCGAGAAGAATCGCCGTCGAGGCCATGAGGACGCCACTGACGAACGCAAAATTCAGCGAGATGAGAGCCCACTTGGCCAACGGCGCCTGTTCGAGGGTGGCGAGGTGAATCTCGGCGTCCGCGAAGTAGCCGACGAGCAGCAGGGTAAGCGAGCTTGAGACGAGGGTGGCGCCGCCGGCTCGAATTCC
>Ga0307505_10002447_pt1 | contig 12847 bp, 5 predicted proteins | sample 23_S_MG_FD_202183 | JGI IMG/M metagenome (GOLD analysis project Ga0307505, IMG submission 202183) | Soil microbial communities from Populus trichocarpa stands in riparian zone in the Pacific Northwest, United States - 23_S | ecosystem: Environmental > Terrestrial > Soil > Riparian zone > Trees...
ATAAACTCGCCGCGCCGCTGTCGCACGCTAGGCGCGCTGACTTGGGTAACCGATCATCCCCACGCCTGAAGGCGTGGGCTACTTTCTCTCGCCCGCTAGCGGGCGTATCGGGCGGTGGAGGGAGGGCAAACGCCGAGGAGCGCCTCCCGAACAGGGAGGCGCTCCTTGTTGTGAGCGAGGCTAGCCTCGGAGCTGCCGTACGTGCCCAAGGCTATGCCGACGCTGCCGGCCTTGCCGGCTAGTTTCTCGTCGTCGCCGGTGGCTTCGCGAAGAACACGTTCCACGCGATGGTGGCGCCCTGCGAGCCGTCGGGCCGGTCGATGTTCGTCCAGTAACGGAACTCGTGACCATGCTCGTCGTAATGACTGCTTCGCTGGTAGTCGAGATCGATGGCCGTCACCAGTCCCTCGAGTCCGGACATTTCCTCCTGCGCGGACCGCCCGTCGTGATTGCTATCGGTCCAGAGCTTCAGCGAAACGTAGATCGCATCCGCGGCATCGATTCTCCCGTCGCCGTTGCCTCCATTGAACGTGTCATCGAATACCTCCAGTGCCCGGAATCCGTTGGGATCATCGGAGGGAAGCTGTGGCGTCCTGTCGCCGAAGACTTCGGTTCCGTCATCGATCTGTCCATTGCCGTTTCGGTCCAGCACGAGAAACGCTTCGTCCGACTTGGCGAGTGTCCAGGCCGTCCGTTCCGGCTCGCCGTCGAGATCGAGGTCGAACTTGACTCCCTCGTGGTGCGAACTGAGGGGATAGTGGGCGTCGGCCAAGCTGATCAGAAGGGGATCCGGCAGATCCGGATTCTCCCCGCCTCCGGTTCCCGTGCCTCCTCCGCCGGGCGTGCCGCAAGTCGGACACTGAGAGCACGTTATCGTCACATTCTTGTGCTCCCTCAGGCTGCATCCCGTGCTGTAGTACTTTCGGTATTGCGTCGTCATTGACCACTGCCCGGCTCTCGCATCCCATAAAGCACGGGCATTGAATATTCTATCCACGTTGCATTTCGGAAAGCATTGCTGCGTGAGTTCCTCCGTTTCGCTAGCCGCCTCCCCCGCATTGGGGAGATTGCATCCATAGATACAGGTCGCCCGGAGGCTGAAACGGAACTTGGTCGGCAGGGAACTGCAATTTGCCCCTGACTGGCTCTCGATCGTCCGGCCTGTTACGTTACAACCTGCGGGCTGGGCCAGACTCGGCGATGCGACTGAGAGCACCACGCCCGCAATCAACAGAGCTGCGAAACCTCGGAGCGTCATTTGCGCATCTCCTTTTCGACCCGATCCTTCCAATCCGAGGGCAGATGTTCCAACGCCGCAAGGTGGTAGGCGTTCAGCCTTCTGAGAAGAGAGGGTGCGTCGATGGTGTTGCCCTCGCGAGCCAGCTCGTAGTCCGCGCGCACGGCGGAGAACCCGATGCCCTCGGGCTGGCTCTGCCGGACAAGCTCCAACGCCTCCGCGACAGGAGTGCCGGCGGCCAGGGCTTCGCCGAACAGCCCGTACGCCCTCCATGCGTCGACCGCGTGTTCGGCGCGAGCCTCGAAATGGCGCGATGCCGTCGCGGAGTCGCCCTCAAAGGTCGCGTCCTCGAAAATCACCACGACCGGCCCACAACTCTTCGCGGCGAATGGTCCATCGAGCTCCCTGGGATCCATCGCCGCCTTCACGAGAACGCGCGCGCCCGGCGGAATGAATGCATCGCCCTGCGCCGGCGGCATGTCCAGCAGCGCAGAGACCGAACGGCTTTGATAGGAATCGGTCGACGCCGCCGTCACCGTCGAACGACCCAGTTGCGAGATCACGACGCAGCCGAACGTCCACGCCGTGATGGTCTTCTGTGAGCCATTCACCAGAGTGAACGTCGCATCCACGACGCCCGGCTCCGTAATGCTCGGGGCAATGGTCTTGCTCTCGACCTGCAACGAGAGCCTTTGTGCCGCTGTCGCGGTGCAGGGACTCGATAGCGCAACCGCCAGGATCAGACCGAACAACGGTCCTCGGCGCAGTACAGACTCACTGATCATTTTCTTTCCTCCCTTTCGACATTCACTCTCCAGTTCGCATGGCGCACATCGTCGGCAGATCACCCGCGCAGCTCAATGGCAAAGAGGTGATTTGCACATGACTGAAGATGGCGTTTCCCCCGAGACACTTGCGCAGACAACTGACCGGCGGAATCGGAGCAAGACGCAACGCCAAGCAGCTTCGCCGTCCATCTCGAGGCGAGCGTGACATTTCGCTTCACAAAACTTCACCATTACGCTATGGCGGTGAAGGCTCGCATCAACATCTCTCGTCGAGGATATCCCGCGACGGGGGTCGTCATTTCGGCTTCACTTCCACCGCTGCGCGAGCGGATCTCGGACATCGAGCGGCCCACCCCGACACGTGTTGGAGCGAGTTGCTACACGTCGCTGGATCGGGCACCGTCATTACGGCAGGGGGTCGGGGCCGACCCCCGGGACAGCGCCCCAACCGGTGCAGATCTGTTCAGCGTCGCTGAGCGGCGATGCTTCCGTGAAGATCCCACAAGTGTGCAGCGCTTCGTGGAAGATCGTCTGCTTCAACCCGTACTTGGGATCCTGATTGGGGCAGTTCTTCGCCTCCGGCCAGAGAAAGACCGTCATCCCGCCGAACAGTGTTGGCGTGGTTTCCCCACAGGCATTTTTCCCGTACAGGAGATCCTTCGAGCCACGCTCGCCTTTCTCGCACAGAATCGTGGGGAGTTTTCCGTTCTGTTCGTCTGAGAGGCGTTCCTGCATGCATGCGAAAACGGACTTCTTCGCTCCCGGCTGCGAGCCATCCGCATTCATGGGCGAAAATTGCAGTTTCAGCAGATACGACCGGCATTTGTCACCCTGGAGATATTTCCTCGCGTCGACAATCGCTTTGGGGACGTCCAACTCCGGTCCTTGACATTCGCACGATTTGTCGACGATGAACAACCCGAGCGGATCCGATAGCCGTACAGGATTCTCTCGCGCATAAGCAAACACATTCGGCTCAGCGGACACCGGCAGATAGCGATCCCCTTGGGTATATCGCCCCCACCCTGCTCGATACCAACGGAACACGTTGTAGCTGCGCTCGGTCGCGGCCAGCGACTCCGCTTCCTGACCGGGGAGGCGCAGTGGTTGATGCTTCGTCGCGCCGGCGCGGAAGGTGAAGACCTTGCCATAAGGCTCGTACTCCGCGCGCCAGACGACTTGACCGGTGACATCGGTCTGGATCAGCGGCGTGCCAAGATGGTCCGTGAACGTCCACGCGACCGATGCCGGTGCGGCGTCGAACTGTGCCACCGGCAGTCCGGCGAACCAAATGTATTCGTGGGCAATGCCTTTCTGCGGCGCTGTGCTCACTTCGGTCTCCGCGAGCAATTTCGACTCCGGCAAGTAGAGAGAGACCCGGATCGGATCGGCGGGATGGATGGCATCGAGACCAGGGGCGATGGTGCCGAGGGCCAGAGCCGGAAGGCAAGGCTCGAGGGCGATGGAGGCACACTTGGCCATGGCCGGCGACGCCTGCACGCTCTTCGCGCTACCCAGCTCGTCGAACGGGCTCAACACCTCGAAGATGTCCGTTCGCGTCAAATGGTTGTAGGCGGCCTGGATCAGGACCCCACGCCGTTCCGCGATCTCCGAAGTGGCGATGGCGAACATCTCCGAGGTCGCACCGGCGGGAACGTTGACCGAGGGCGGAACGCTGGCGACGCCGGGCCGGGAGCCGGAGAGGGAAACCACCGCACCACCCGCCGGAGCCGGTCCGCTCAAGACAACCATACCGATGGCGTCCGAGCCACCCACCGCATCTTTCACCGAGACGGACAGCAACGTCACGGTGCTGGTCTCCGGGATGATCGTCAGCAGCGCCCGCTGCATCGCCCCGCTCAGTGAGGCCGTGACCACGACGTCGCGCGGGAAAACCACGGGAACGGATTCGATGAGGAACAGGGCCGAGGTCGAGCCACGGGGCACGCTCACCACCGCCGGGACCGTGACCAGGGACGGATCGCTGCTGACCAGCGACACGGCAAAGCCGCCCTGTCCACCCGGGGTCATCAGGGTCACCATGCCTTGGGCCTTATTGCCGCCAACCAGTCGTGGCTTTCCGACGGAAAGCGCGGTCACGGAGTTGCCCGAAGGCGGCAGCAGAAAGACCTCCGCCTGCTTCTGCGTCACGGCATGCCTGGCTTGCACCGTCGTCTCCCGCGCCTCGGCGACGGTGTTCGTGGAGACGGGCAACGAGGCCTGGATCGCGCCCTCCGGTACGGTCACGTATGGAGGCAGTGACACGCTCAGCGGAGCAAGGCTGCGCAACTCGACGTCAACGCCGCCGGGGGACGCCGGCGCAGTCAAGGTGACCGTTCCCATAGCGTCGTTGCTGCCGATCAGAGTCGGCGGAGTCATGGTGAAGGACGACAGCGTCACATCGAGCGGCCGAACGGTGATCGAAGCCGTGACAAAGGACGCCCCGAGCGTTGCGGTGAGCGTGCTGATCACCTCCTCGGCTTGCTGGCTCGTTCTCACCGCGATCTGGCCGGACGTGGCGCCGGCGGCAAAGGTAAGCGCATCCGTGATCCAGGCTGCCCCGTCACTGCTGTCGAAGGTCACCTGCGTACCGGCCGCCGCGGGACCGCTCAACGTCACCGTGGCCAGAGCTTCCTGGCCTCCCTCGACGCTGCCGGGAATGATGCTGAAACTCGAGATGGACGGCGGAACGATGGACACGATGGCCGAAGCCGTAGTCCGCCACGTCGCGGTGATCACTACGTCTGTCGACGTTGACACTGCTGCCGGTGCGCCGATCGCGAAGGTCGTCGCGCTGGCACCTGCGACGACGGTGACCGAGGACGGAACGGTCAGCAGCGCGGGATTCCCGTTGCCGAGAACGACCACGGCTCCGCCGGCCGGTGCCGGCAGGAGCAGCCGGACCGTGCCCGTGGCAGAGTGGCCGCCCTGAACCTGTGGCGGGTCGAAGGACACCGACTCCACCCCGCCCGAGAAGACCTGGAGTTGGGCAGTGCGAGTCACCACGCCGTGAGATGCGGTGATGGTTGCCGTGACTTCATCCGTTACCGGGGTCGTTGCAATGGTGAACGTCGCCGCCGCGACTCCCTCCGGGACAGTGATCGAGGACGGAACGGCTGCCGAGGCGCTGTCGCTACTGAGCGAGACCACGACACTCCCCTGAGGAGCCGGCCCTTCGAGTACGACCCGTCCGCTTCCGGCTTGACCGCCGCTGATGATGGAAGGATCGAGGGTGAGCGAGGCCAGCGATGGAGGCGTCACCGTGACAGTTCCGGTCCGGGAGCCGGTGCCGTACGAGGCGGTGATGGTCACCGACACCGGGATGGGCGTGGGATGAGTGTTGACCGCAAAGTTGGCCGCGCTCGCACCGGCGGCGACGTGTACCACTGCCGGCACGGTGGCGTGCGCATCGCTGGCCTCCAGCGCGACCGCCACACCTCCGGCCGGAGCAGGCACCGCCAGCGTGACGGTTCCCTGGGTCTCATTGCCGCCGGCGACGGATGCCGGCGCGATGGCCACGCCGGAGATGTCCACGCGCGTCGCGGTGATGATGCGCAAGCCCCGCCAGTCGTAGACGTACTGCAGACCATCACCGCTGAGCAGTTGGTTGCGGGGCGAGTATTCGAAGGACTCCGATCCGACGGCCAACTCATTGCCGGTGGCATCGTAGGCGACGGATCGGGTCACACCGCTCTCGGTCACGCTGCTGAGACGCGAGGTCAGACCGGCGTAGTCAAAGGTGCTGGCCCGGGTCCCAAGCGTGGACGTCTTCATGTTGCCCATTGCGTCGTAGGAGTAGCTGCCATTCCCCCACAGCGAGCTACCACCATTCGCGGCCGTGAGGCGATAAAGGTCGTCGTAGACGAAACCGCGGCTGAAGGCCGGATCGAAGTTGTCCTCAATGGAGGTGATGTTGCCTACGCCGTCATAGCCATAGGAGTAGTCGGCAATCGTTCCGCCGGGCGCGGTCAGGCGATGGGTCTGCATCCGATAGCGATGGTCGTAGGTCACGCTCTTGGTCGTGCCGTTGCCAAACATCACCTCGTCCAGAGGTCCGAACGGCAGGTACGAGGCCGACAAAATGATGGGCGTCGCACCGCTGGCGGCCGAGTAAGCTCGGTCGGCGTAGTCGAAGAGATAGTCGACGGCCCGCCCGGACGGGTACTTGATGCGAGTCCGATTGCCGTTGGCATCGTGACCGTACTGTGTGACGTAGACTCCTCCTGCGACGTCCTTTCTGTCTTCAGTCAACAAACCGCGCCGGTCATATCGAAACGTCGTCGTTCCCGCGGGATCACTGACCCTGACGATCCTTCCGGCGCCATATCGTGACGATTCATCGAAGGCGTCGTATGTGAAGGTGATGCTTTCCGTGGCCGTCCCGGAGCGCTCGGAAACGACCGTGAGGTGCCGGTTCAATGCGTCATAGGTCTTGCTAGTGACGGCTCCGTTCGCATCGGACGACGTCAGCACGGAGCCGGCGGCATCGTGTGTGTACGTCATCCTGCCACTGACGGGGCTCACTTCCTCCGTCCGGCGACCGAAGTCATCGTAGGCAAATGTAGTGACACTCGTGTTCGGATCCGTCACGGAGACGAGATTGTCGTTTACATCGTATCCGTAGCGGACCACCGCGGTTCCGCTGCCCAGCTTCGTCGTCACGGCGGAGCGGCGGCCCAGGATGTCGTAGTCGTACGTCACGTTTGCGGCAGCGTGGTTCTCGTCCGCCACGGTCTGCACCTGGCCGTTCAGGTTGTAGGTCCGTGTCATCTTCGTACCGTCGGCATGCACCACGTCTTTGAGGCGATTGAAGGTGTCGTACGTGTATTGCTCCTTCCGATGGGTGACCCAGGAGCCGCACGTCGCCGCGGGCGTGACGCAGGATTGCCATTCCTCGGATTTCTTTGCCCCGAAGACATTGCGTGTCCCATGAACACGCTCACGCTCATTGCCATCTGCATCGACGGTCACCGTGTCGATGAGGAAATTCGTGCCGTCCTCGTACACCGCTCGTCTTCGGTTGCCCAGTGGCCGGACAATCTCCACCAGACGGTCGCGGCCGTCATAGACGCGGGTCTCCACATAGTCTGTGGCTTCGGCGGGATCGCCCGGGACCGCTCGCTGAATGGTTCGCACCACGCGCCCGCGGCCGTCCGTCTGGACGCTGGTGAGCACTCCGTCCGGATCGGCGATCGTGGTGGGGCTGCCGAAGAGATCGTAGTCATTGACGGACGTCGACAGCGCCGGCGTCCGCACGACGGTCTGCAGTCGTCCACGCCTGTTCGGAGTGTCATCGTCTCCGTAGTACGAACGCGTCACCGTGTCGGCGACATCCGATCGTGGCCCGTCCACGCTGACCAGCCGTCCTCGCGCATCGAAGGTGCTGACGCTGGTGTAACTGGTCGTCCCGGTATCCGCCGCCGACAGCCGGCCGGTGGTGGTCACCGTGAGCGTGGTCTCGTCCGCGTTCCAGCTCTGGTCCGTGACGACCTGGCCCGCGCCGAACACCGAGGGCTCGATGATTCGGGTGGCGAACGTCGGACGTCTCGAATCGTTGTACTCGTAGGTCACCGTCCGTGCCAACGGCGTTCCCGCCCCTCGCGTTCGAGTGAGAATGTTCCCGACCGAGTCGCGAGTCAGGGCAGTGACCATCCCTCGCCCATCGGTGACTTTGGTCACGAAGCTGGAAGCGTCGAAGTCGCGAGCTTCGTTGTCGCTCGTGGCACCACAGGTTGTGCAACTGCCGACCACCTTGGTGGCCAGGTATTTCCCCGGGTGATAGAGGAGGGTGATCTCGCCTACCTGCTTGGTGGTCTCATCGATCGTGTGCGTCACGCGTGTGACGCCCCCGGGCAAGTCGTACCGCAACTCCACCAACTCGCGGTTGCCTTCCGCGAACGACGTCGTGCCGCGATTTCGGGAGTCGTAGGCGTGCCCTTCCAGCAGAAAGCCGGCCTCATCGCGCATCTCACGGAGCAGGCGCGGCTCGCCGAAGGAGTTGTTGGCGTAGACGAAGGTCCGCCACGGGATCGTACCGGTGTGCAGCGGATCGAAGATGGCCGTGACGTTGCCGTTCGTGTAGGTGAAACGCCAACTGGTCCCGTTCGGCAGGAGCACCTCGTGCAACGTCAGGCCGGTCGCGGCGAAGCGCACCCTGCGCCCAAAGGCGTCGCTCACCGAGGCCAGATTGCCCAGCTCGTCGTAGACCGCACTCAATGCGTTCCCGCGAAAATCCGTCGTAGAGAGCCAGCGCCCCGTGGCTTGGTCGAAGGACTTTACGGTTCGATCCAGATCGACCAGGCGATACTGGCCGTGATTGAGAGTGACCGTCTGGCGCAGCCGGAGCGGCCGGATGGCGGACCAGGTCGTGCCGGTCAGGTCCGTCCGCTCGTACACGTACTCCCGCCCATCCGGCCCAATTCGATAGAGGAACCTTCCATCCGGGCCGGCAGCACGCAGGGTCTCGGAGAAAGTGTGATGCCATCCGCGCCCCATCTCCGAAACCAGCGACGGATAGATCGGGCGGGAGCTGTGATACGTGAGGTCGAGCGACAGCGGCATCAGTTGTCCGCCGATGTTGAAGAGCGGCAGTGTCAGGCTGACGTCCCCTGACCCGACGTTCACCGGCTTGCCGGGGGCGCCACAGGAATCACGGTCTTCCTTACACGCATCGGGCGGTAGCTGCGTGGTCGCCTCGGCTCTGTAGCGCGAGTCGCCACCCTGGTTGCAGGACGCGGCCACGGCGGTGATCTCGCCACAGCCGGAGACGGCCACCGTTGCGCTACCGCTGACCTCAGGGGCTGGAATGCTCGTCAGGACCGAACCGTCCCGGTAGAGCACGAGGGAGCGGCTCGAAGGCGAGGCGGTATTGGGGAACCGGTAGCTGACCTGCAGTTGATAGTTCCCATTGGAACCGGTGTAGCTCAATGACACTGTGGGCTTATTGTCCACGGTCACGGTCTGCGTGCTCTCGTCCACATAGTCGGGATCACCGCCGCCGTTGCAGGCCGTGACGCGGACCTTGATCTCGTGAGGACCGGGTGTCCAGCACGTCGTGTTGAGCTGCTGGGTGTAGGTGCCCGACACGTTCGGTTGATGCCCTCCGCCGACGACACCTCCGTCGACGTAGAGAAGAAGGTGACGCGAAAGGAAGCTGTCTGTGTTTGGGAAGTTGTAGCGAGCTTCCACTCTCCCGTGACCTCTTTCGTCCGGCCCGACGTAGCTGACGGAGACTTCGGGCGTAGAGTTCGCCACTACTGTGATTTCCTTCTCGTCTCTGTAGCTGGGATCGGAGCCATTGCAGGCGATGGCCACGGTCTTGATCACATGGGGACCTGTTCGCCAGCAGGTCATGTTCAACTGTGTCTCATAGACGCCAGTCTGGTCAGGCATGTGACCACCCAGCGGCTGGAGAACACCATCGACATAGATGAGAAGGCCCCGCTGCAGGAAACTGTCTGTATTCGGATAGTTGTAGCTCACACGGAGAGTGCCGTGACCCAGGAGATCCGGTCCGCTGTACGACGGAGAGGCCGTCGGCGTCGTGTTGACCGAGAACGAAGTCTCGGCGCGGCCGGGGTCATCGTTGGCGCAGAACGGAGTGCCGTTCGGGTGAGTTGCCGAGCGTCCGCAACCACTGGTGGCGGACACCGTGTGCGACCCGGTGCGCAAGCAAACCGTGGAGACGACCGCCGTAGCGGTGCAACTGGTCGAGCCGAGACACGATTTGCCTCCGATGACACCGCCATTGAGATAGATGGTGACGGACGAGTTGCCGCACTGTCCGCTCCCGGTTGCCACGGCCGTCAACGTGGTGCCGGAAACCGACGCCGACACGTTGGCGACGCAGGCGGCGCGAGCTGCCGGTCCGAGCATCACAACGGCCAGGAACATCACCGCGGCCAGCGCCAGCCGGCGCACGGAGAGTGCGGGAGGAACGGGGAACAAGGCACCGGGGACCGTCGTACGCATGATGGCTCCTACTCCTGACCTAACCCGCATTGAAGAACGAGAGCGCGATCCGAATGGGCGGGACCGAACCGTCATGACCAGCGCGCGCCGCAGACCGCAAACGGCAATTGCTCCTGTTCGCATGGCACACATCGTCGGCAGATCTCCCGCGACAGTCGATGGTGGAGAGCTGACTTGCACATGACCGAAGATGGCGTTTGTCCTGAGGGGCTTACGCGGCCGTATGAACAGCCAGTCGAACGATGATGGTCGCGTGGTCTCGATCACGGCGGATTCCAGCAACCCGCCGGAAGACGCGCCGCGACTTCGGCGAGCCGGGTGTAGGGATCCCATTTGGCGCCGGCTACCGGCTCGACCGGGTCAACGGCCGGCTGGTTCGCCGGACAACACCGCGCGGACGTTGTCCCCCCGGTCTCGCTCGATGAGCTTGTAATACGGGTCGATCGCCACCCGCACAGGCCTCTCATCCACGACGATCTCGAGCACTACTCGCGACGCGCGGACCCGTCGCCGCTCGTGAGCTGTGATCCTCGCTATCCGCAAACCGGCGCGCGTCAGCTACGCCCCCGCGAGCCAGTCGGGGTGCGGCATCTCACCCAACTCCACTTCAGGAGCAACCAAATCAGACGAAGCCTCTTCAACCGAGTCCGCGAAGTCCAGCGCCTTCCAACTGTACTGCTCGTCACCTGCACGCTCGAAGAGGCGGCGCACGCAGACTTCGGCGATTTCTCTTCCCCACGCGTATGCAACGTCAGCGCTTTCAGCGCGAATGATGATGAGTGCCGAGTCCTCGTCGTCCCATCCGTGCTTCAGGTTCAGCACTCTTTGCCTTGGAGTCTCAAACCCAAAGCCGTACGCGTAGCGTTTCATCGCTCACCTCGCGGCCTTGGCAGACGTGGTGGCGTGGGTGTGCCCGTTGGCGGTAGCGGCGGCCGTTGAGCTGCGGCACGCTGCGCCGCGGCCTCACCCCAAGTGCGTGCGTTCCCGAACCTTCCGAGCATCTCCGGTGGAAGGAGTTCTCCAGGAAGGTGGATGCGGACAGGAACCCTCGTCATATTGAGTTCGATGGCCACCGCTGCGCGAGTGTGATCCACCGTCACCAGACCTTGTTCGGTGGCAACTGCATCGATCGGTTCGCCGCTCCAGCCCTTGCTCATACTCGCTCGTATCGTGTCCGCGCGTCCACCGCCACCGGCCGTGCGCTGGGTCCAGCGGAGCGTTTTGGGATCGACAAGTCGTACTTCCGGCGCGAGCATCGCGAGCACGAAGCCGGTGGAGAGCGCGATGTCGCTCTTGTGGTGCCACAGGCTGTTCCAATAGAGCCGCAGCCCGCTTACGTCGACTTGGTTGTGCGTCATCCCGAAGAACTGCTCAAACGCGTCCTGCATCAGCGGGTTGCCCAACCGCGCCTGCATGAGGAGCAACTCGCTGGCGTGTTGATCCCACGCAAACGATTCGCGCCTCCCCGTAAGCGGATTCAGGAAGGAACCGGACATGGCGAGGATGCCCTGGCGGACCTCGTCGAGATCGGGCGCGAGCAACTCGAACTCGAGACCGTTCACCTTCCGCTTGACGAAAGTGTGGCGGCCGGTGGGGTCGCTATTGTTGACCGGATCGCCCTTTCCGAAGAGGTAGAGGTTTGCCGAGTCCGCGTAGCCTTCCGGGTCTGCGGAGAGGAACGTGCCCGTCGATGGGTCGTACCACCGGTCACGCATCTGAATGAGCCCGGTAGCCGGGTCTTGGAACGGCGCGCCCTTGAACGATGCCGGAAAGCCGGAAAGCGGGGTCATCGATCGCGCGGGACTCGTTGCCTGGGGGCGAACGGATGATGCGACGAGGCGAATCGCCACAGCCGCGCCTTCCGGCTCAGCGACGACCGCGCCGTTGCCGGCAACTGTGACCTCGACCTGCGTGGCCGTGGTTCGTAGCGCCGAGAGGTTGACGATCTGCTGCGCAAACGCGGGAATCTCGTAAGAACGTTCTGCGATGACGGAGCCTGTGCCGTCCAGGACACGGGCCTGCACCGTTACCGGCGCACCGCCCACTTCCATCAGCAGGAGATCGGTCGCCGTGGCTACGCTTCTAGGCGCGGCGGCCGTGATCGGATGATCTTCTCCGACTCCACGAAAGATACGACCACCATCGAACGTCCTGCCGTCCGTCGAGGTCTGCACTCGAGCCGCAAGGAGTAGCTCGTCCGTGCAGTCGAAACGGAGCGTGCCAATCGCGCCAGCCTCCTGGAGCGTGCGCTCCTCGACCCGCGTCGTACGAGGGGGAAGCTCATAGTTGCTACGCAGCGTCCCGCTTTCGGGGTCGTTCGGAATCGCGTAGACCGATTCACAACGAACCGTCACACCGGTCGGGTTGTGAAGGAATAGCGTCGTCGAGTAGAAGCGATCGTGGAACTTCGCGGTAGCTACCGGCACGACATAGACAGCGCCGGCGGCCGCGCGCGCCAGAAAAAGAAAGAGGACAAGTGAGCGCAAAGTGAAACTCCCTATGGACGTGAGGAGAGTACACCCCTCCTGCCAGATGGCGTGACGCGGACAAGAGGGACGCTCTCAAAGTCAGCCGAAACGTGATTTCGTACACCGGCCCGCTGAAGTGGCGTCTCGTTCCACTTTGACGTGGTCAACCTCCCGCCGGCATCACGGCGCGGACGTTGTCGGCGCGGCCGCGGTCGATGAGCTTGTAACACGGGTCGATCGCCACCCGGCACGGGCTCGAGAAATCGTATTGCAGATGAGTCGCATTTCTACGCGACGAGTTTGTGGTTGGCGACGAAGGAGTCGATCTCGGCTTCGAGCGTGTCGAACGCTCTGCGCAGGCGATGAGTAGTGGGGAGTGTGGG
>Ga0307505_10002448_pt1 | contig 12847 bp, 11 predicted proteins | sample 23_S_MG_FD_202183 | JGI IMG/M metagenome (GOLD analysis project Ga0307505, IMG submission 202183) | Soil microbial communities from Populus trichocarpa stands in riparian zone in the Pacific Northwest, United States - 23_S | ecosystem: Environmental > Terrestrial > Soil > Riparian zone > Trees...
CCCATTCAACGGGGGGGCACGACAGCCGTTTCCGACGGATAGCTTCCCCTGGTGGCCCGCCAGTGGGCTGCAGCGAAGCCGAGCGCCACGATCGCCAGCGCATGATGCGTCAGCGCCGCGTGCATGTGCACGACCGACAGCAGCGTTACGATTCCGACGGCCGCCTGAAGCGCGACGAGCAGGAAGAGCAGGATTGCGCGGCGCGCATGGGTCGAGCCCGGCGCGGCAAGCCAGGTGGCGACGGCATGCCACAAGGCGGCGGCAAAGACGACATAGGCGCCAAGCCGGTGCACGAACTGCACCGTCTTCGGGTTCTCGAAGAAATTGACCCACCAGGGCGACATGGTCAGCAACTGGTCCGGCCAGAGGCGGCCGTCCATCAGCGGCCACGTGTTGAAGGTCATGCCGGCGTGCAGGCCGGCGACCAGCGCGCCCAGATAGATCTGGATCAGGACCAGCAGCACCAGCCATCCGGCAAAGCGCCGTGTGCCGCGATCAGCCGGGCCGGCCGAATGCGGCGCCAGCCCCCGCGCGATCAACATGGTGGCGACGAAGATGATGCAGGCGAGCGTCAGATGCGTGGCCAGCCGATATTGCGAGACGGAAACACGCTCCGTCAGGCCCGACGCAACCATCCACCAGCCGATGAAGCCTTGCAGCCCGCCCAGCGCCAACAGACCGACGAGCTTCGGCTTCAGATGCCTTTCGAGACGACCTGTGAGCCAGAAGAAGGCGAGCGGAATGGCGACCAGGAAACCGACGCCGCGGGCAAGCAGGCGGTGCGCCCATTCCCACCAGAAGATCACCTTGAACTCGTCGAGGCTCATCCCTTTATTGATCTGCTCGTATTGCGGGATCTGCCTGTATTTCTCGAACTCCTCCAGCCATTCCGCCTCGTTCATCGGCGGGACGACGCCGTGGATCGGCCTCCACTCGGTGATCGACAGGCCCGAACCAGTGAGCCGCGTGGCGCCGCCGACCATGAAGAGGGCCAAGAGCACGACCAGCACGAGATAGAGCCAAGCGCGGACGTAGAGGCGGTCGCGCCTTTCGCGGCCGGCAACCTCGAGAGGCGAAGCTGTGTTGAGCGGCTGATCAATCATGATGCAGGTTCCGGCTTTTCGGCCGCTAGGTGACGCATCGGGGACTAGGAGGCAAGCCGGCACCGCGCGACACGCAGTCGCGGCGCGCATGCCCTGTGCGCCCCGCGTTTGCGTCGCCGCCCCGATCGCACTATGTCTGCCGCCAAAGGGAGCCACACATGCCCATCCGCCTGAAGAAGCTGATCGGCACCGTCCTGCTGGTGCTGCTCGTTGCGATCTATGCCATCTTGGCGACGATCATTGCCGTCGCGCAATTGGCCGAGTCCGGACCACTGGTGCATCTGGCCTATTTCTTCCTGACCGGCTTCCTCTGGGTGTTGCCGGCGATGCTGATCATCAAGTGGATGGTCGCGCCGCCGCGCTCTTCGGTTTCCTGAACCGCAACTCTAGACAGTGACAAACCTGCGCCCGCGATTGGCGAGCAGCATCGGCACCCCCGACAGCAACGCGCGCGAATAGGACAGTTTCTGGAAATTGCCGTTGACGGATACACGCGGCAGCGCGTGAAGATGGCCCGCGTGGTCCGCGTGCAGCACGCCATGACGCGTGGTTACGGCCGAAGCGAAACCGGCCGCGCGCGCCAATCCGGTCTCGCGGGCGCCCGCCGCAGCAGGGCCGCCATAGGGGTATGCGAAGTGGCGCGGCCGGCGACCGAGCTCCAGCTCGATGACAGTCGCTGAATCTGCCATTTCGTGGGCGGCCTTCGCCGCCGAAAGCCGGCTCAGGTTGCAGTGATTGACGGTGTGCGCACCGATATCGACGAGGGGATGATCCGACAGGCGACGCAGCTCGCGCCAGTTCATGAATTGTCGCTCGGAAGGTGCCCGAATTCCCATTCGCGTCAGATAGGCCTGCTGTTCCCCTTCGGCGACCTTCGTCGCCAGGTGGACCATAATGCGGGCTGCGGCCGCGCGGCGCGCCGGCGTGTCGCGGCAGTCGATCGTCTCGGTGCCGTTCGCAGTGGGCATGTGCACGACATCGCTCGCGGCGACGAAATTCTCGACCGCCTCCCACCAGGGCAGCACGTCGCCATTGGTCAGACCGGGCGCGACGTAGATGGTGATCGGCGCCACGTGCGCCTCCAGCACGGGCAGCGCCTCAGTGAGATTGTCGAGATAGCCGTCGTCGGCCGTGAGAGCCACGAGCCCCCGCGCCCGACCGGCTGAGAGCGCCTCCAGAAGCTCGTCGAGGCTGACGACCCGCAGCCCCCGTCGCGGCAGATCGGCCAGTAGCCGGTCAAGGAAACCGGGCGAGATGGCGAGGCCACGGTTAAGACCCAGCGGCGAATAGGCTGCATCCGTCACCCGATGCAGCATCAGGATTGCGCCGGATGTAGCCAGAAGCAGAGCGGCGAGCGCGCCCAACCCCGTGTGATGAACGGCGCTCAATACCAGGCGCATCGCCGCTTCGCGCGCGTCGATCATTCGTTCACCTTTTTGTCCTAGCCTCTGACCGCAATCATTCTGGCAGCGCGAGAACACGCGCCCACGGGCATTCTAGCCGCGAAGGACTGCGCCATGGTTAACGTCGAGGCAACAGGCAGAACGGTAGCGATGCGGTTCGCCGGCGCGGCCACGCGGCACGACGCTTCCGCGCCCGTCGTCAATGTCACGGCGGCAAGCGATTCGGCGTTCGGTCAGTACGCCAACTTTTGCGCGCAAGCGGTCCACGGCCCCGCACAGCATCCAGTGTGGGTCAGGGCCTGGAACGACACGACGGCAGCCGACGTGCTGCTCGTCACTGTCGAGCGCAGCGGGCGCACAGCCTTCGCCCTGGCGCTGGAGGTGGTCGCGACGGGACCATTCCGGATCGCCCAGATGCCCGGCGGCCGCCACGCCAACGGCAATTTCGTCGCCGTCGCGCGCGATGCCGGCGGGCCGATGACACAGGCCGAAGGCAAGGCGCTGCGCGACGCGATCCGCCGCGCCCGGCCCGACATCGATCTCGTGGTGATCGAGCGCCAAAACCCGACGCAGGAGGGTCTGGAAAATCCATTGAGCGACTTTGCGACCGCGCGCAGCCCCAACGTGTCTCTTTCGGTCAATTTGGAGGGCGGATTCGACGCCACGCTGGAAAGGGTCGGCGCCAAGCGCAAACTCAAGAAGTACCGCCTTCACCTGCGCAAGTTCGAGACGATGGGCGGCTACCGGCTGGTGCGAGCAGGCACGCCCGATGAAATTCGACGCATCATCGACGAATTCTTCGCGATCAAGGCCGAACGCCTGCGCAAGGCAGGCATCGCCGATTCCTTCGGCGCCCCGGAAATCCAGGCTTTCTTCCGAAGGCTGTTTCTCGATGCGCTGGCGACACAGCCACGGCCTTACGAATTGCATGCGTTGGAGGTCGGCGGGGCGATCAGGGCGATCAATGGCTGCAGCGTCACGGCCAATAGCGTGGTCTGCGAGTTCGGCGGCATACGCGACGACGAGCCCGGAACGAGCCCCGGCTTCTTCCTGGAATACGAATGCGTCCGCGAGGCGTGCGAGGAAGGCAAGACCGTCTACGACTTCAGCGTCGGCGACGAGCCCTACAAGCGCAGCTGGTGCGACACCGAGACCTGGCAGTTCGACACGATGATGCCGATGAACCTCAAGGGGCGGCTGCTGCTTGCCGGCAAGCTCGTGCGCGGGCGGCTGGTCCACCGCATCAAGTCCAGCGACCGGCTTTGGAGCCTCGTCAAGCGGCTCCGCGCGGCGACGACGCGCCACGCCACCTAGGTAATTCTCGCTCCGGCGACGACCGGATTTGCCTTTCCGCCGCCGCCTTTAGGCGACCGACCGACCGGCGGGCGCGTGGGGCGTCTCGTGGCCGATTGGTGAAACACGGATAATGTCGCCATAGCCGTGTTCCGACAGATTGGCGGCGGTTTCGGCGACAGTCTCGTCGCCTGGCTCGATGATCGATACCAGGACCTCGGTTCCTTCTCCCACCACGCGGGCGATGCCCTCGGCATCGGACGGCCCACATTCGACGACGATCATGTCGTAGGCGGTCGCCAGCGACTGCATGATGATCGGCAGGCGGTCGATGGCGCGCATGGCGCGGGCCGGATCGGCGGTACCGACCGGGATGACATGACAGTCGGAATAGAGATCGCCGCGTATGATGTCCGTGAAGGAGGACTCTGCGGCGAGCAGGTTGGTGATGCCCGGATAGCGCGCGCTGTCGAGCATGGAGGTTGACGGCGCACCGGAATATGTCAGGTCGAGGAAGACGACCCGCAGGCCTGCATCGCCGACCTCGCGCGCCACCATCACCGACGTCGCCGACGCCTCGTCACCCTCCGGCGACAGGAAAACGGCGCGCACCGCACCTGAGGCGACAAGCCTGTCGGCGGCTGCGGCGACGCTGAGTTCGTCGCGCGGAATTGCCGGGTCGGTCCGTGGTTCCTCAGCCACGGCATCCCTTGCCGGAACAACGTCGCCTGCTTCGGCGAATGCCGGCTCGGCACGGTGGGGCTCGGGCATGGCCACCTCGTGCACGTAAAGATCGCCGCCGACAGCAGGGCGCATGGCGCGGCCGCTGAACAGCTCGCGCAGCAGCATGAAGACCGCGATGACGAGCAGCGAGCCGACAAAGGCGGCCGCCAGGATCGGCGTCGTCTTCGGGAAATAGGCCTCGATGGGCGGCGTGGCGCGGGCAAAAATACGGGCGTCGGCCGGCAGATAATTGCGGTCGGCGCGCGAGGCGGCCTCGCGATAGCGTGTGAGATAGGATTCGAGCAAAGCGCGCTGGGCGGCGGCCTCGCGCTCGAGAGCGCGCAGCTCGACCTCGGAGTCGCCCGCCTGCGCCGAAGCCGCCTGTAGGCGGTTGACGTCGGCGACGAGTTGGCGTTCGCGCACCTGCGCGGCGGAAGCCTCGTTGTCGAGGCTGGCCAGCACCTTCTGCATTTCGGCGCGAAGCTGGGCATTCGTCTCGGCAAGCTGGGCGCGCAGGCCGCGCATGCGCGGATGATTGTCCAGCAGTGACGTTGAAAGGTCGGCGAGATCGGACTGTACTTGCACCTGACGCTCGCGCAGGCGCTGGACGAGCGGTGCGTTGAGCACTTCAGGCAGCGTGTCGACGCGCTCTCCTGAGGCAAGCGCCTCGCGGATCGCCCCGGCCTTGGCCTGGGCTGCCGAGCGGGCGGCGCGTACCCGGCTCAGTTCGCTCGACATCTCGGAAAGCTCCTGCGTGGCGAGCGGCGCATTGCCTTGGCCGACCAGCAGATCAGAGCGCGACCGGAAGGCGGCGACGCGGGCCTCGGCTTCGCGTACCCGCTGGCGCAGGTCGGCGATCTCAGGCTCCAGCCATTCCGTGGCGTCGGCGTTGGAGGCGCGCTTGGCCTGCTCCTGAACGGCGATGTAGGCGTCGGCGACGGCATTGGCCACGTCGGCGGCGAGCTGCGGTTCCTGCGAGGAGTACTGCACAACGATGACGCGCGAACGGTCGACACGAAAGACGCTGAGCCTGTCACGCATCATGCGAAGCACCCTCTCCTCGACAGTCGCCTGGCCGGGATCGCTGCGAAGCCCTATGAGAACCAGCAGGTTGCCGAGCGCGCCGGTTTCGCCGCCGAACTCGGCGCGGGAGGCAAGGTTCAGGTCCCGAGCGACGGCACGCAGTATTTCGGTTGAACCTATGACCTCGACCTGGCTCGCGATCGCCTCCTCGTCGAGCAGCGGCCTGTCGGCATCGCCGGTGGTATTTGCCGGTCGGGTATAAACCGACTCACGGCTTTCGATCAGGATCCGCGTCTCGCCACGGTATTGCGGGGCAATCATCGAAACCGCCATGAATGCAATTGCCGCAACGATCAGCGCGGCAACCAGGATGCGCAGCCAGTTGCGCAGCACGCTGGCGAAAAGCTGGCCAAGGTCGACATCGACATCACTGACGGCGGCGCGGGAACCTGACATGACGACTACTCCGATACGCGAACACACGTCATGGTAAACGGCCATGGTAACCGGCCGGTTAAGCCGCCGGTAACGACCCGTTTGCCTATGTTACCGCATGGTTAAGACAACAGCGCCGTGCGGGGGCCAGCTATCCGCTTTACCGGGCATTAACCTTAACAGGCCGATAATGATGCCAGACGCGAGGTTCGCCAACCAGACCCGCGCAGGGTCCGAGGTCCACGTAGCTCATGAATCGCCAGCTTGCAGCCGCGCTTCTTCTCGCCTCCGCACTCGCGGCGGGCGGCTGCTCGAGCTACCGCCCTGCCCCGGCCGGCTTCCACGAGGCGGTCAACAAGCCCTACGTGCTCGACGCCGGCGACCGTATCAGGGTCACCGTGTTCGAGCAGGAGACGCTGACCAACGTCTATTCCGTCGACCAGTCCGGCTATATCGCCTTCCCGCTGGTGGGCGCCGTCGCCGCGCGCGGGCACACGGCGCAGCAGATAGAGGCCCAGATCGCCGACAAGCTGCGCCAGGGTTACCTGCGCGATCCCGATGTCTCGGTCGAGGTCGACCGCTACCGCCCGATCTTCGTGATGGGCGAAGTCGGTGCGGCGGGCCAGTATTCCTATGTGCCTGGCATGACGGCTCAGAAGGCCGTCGCATCGGCCGGCGGTTTTTCGCCGCGCGCCAGCCAGGCCAATGTCGACATCACGCGCAGCATAAACGGCGAGGTGATCACCGGCCGGGTCGTGACGACGGAGCCACTGCTGCCGGGCGACACGATCTACGTGCGCGAGCGGCTGTTCTGACGGCCCGCGCATGACGAAGCCGCTGCGCATCGTCCATTGTTTCCGCTCGCCGGTTGGCGGCGTCGGCCGCCACGTCCGCGATCTCGTGACAGCGCAGGCAGCGGCGGGCCATTCGGTCGGCATCATCTGCGATTCATCGACCGGAGGGGAGCTGGAGAGCAGACGGCTGGCGGAGCTCGCGCCGATGCTGGCGCTGGGTGTTTCGCGGCTGCCGATCCGACGCCGCATCGACCTGGGCGACATCGCGGCTGGCTGGCGGACATACAGCCTCATCAAGGAATTGCGGCCGGATGTGCTGCACGGGCACGGCGCCAAGGGTGGCGCGCTCGCGCGGATGTTCGGCTCGGTGTTGCGGGTTTTCAGGTATCGCGTTGCCCGCCTCTATTCGCCCCATGGCGGCGTCCTCCACTACGACGCCGCCACTCTCAAGGGCCGCGCGCTGTTCGCGGTCGAGCGGCTGCTTGGCCGCATGAGCGACCACCTGCTTTTCGTGGCCGACTTCGAGCGGCGTGTCTTCCATGAAAAGGTGGGTCGGCCCCGCACGGCCGAGACGGTCGTCTACAACGGTCTCGACGCCGCCGAGTTCGAACCTGTACCGCCGGACGCAGACGCCTCAGACTTCCTGTTCGTCGGCACCTTCCGCGACCTGAAGGGTCCGGACATCTTCATCGATGCGCTGGCACTCGCTTCGCATGCCACCGGACGGGCGGTGACCGGCACCATGGTTGGCGACAGCGAGGACCTGACGCTCTACCGCGACCAGGCGGCGCGGCTGAGTCTCAGTGTCCGTTTCCTCGATCCGATGCCCGCCCGGCAGGCCTTCGCGCTGGGCCGCGTCATGGTGGTTCCGTCGCGCGCCGAGGCGATGCCCTACATCGTGCTGGAGGCGCTGGCAGCGGGCAAGCCGACGATCGCTACCGCGGTCGGAGGCATTCCCGAGATATTGGGCGCGGCCTCGCCCGCCCTCGTCGAGGCGAAGGCCGAGCCTGTGGCCAAGGCTATGGTCCGCGCGATCGACGACGAGGCATCGTTCCTGAAGGCGATGCCCGCTCACGAAATGCTGCTCGACCGCTTCAGCGTCGCCACGATGGCCGCCGCCGTGGAAGCCGCCTACCGGTCCAGCCTGGCCGACGGCTGAACCGCCGCGCCCATCAAGGTTTCCTTAGCAGCTTTCTGCTAAGCCGGGCGCGATCGGGATTCCCATGATGACCAAATTCGATCCTGCCCATCGATTTACCGCCGATGCCGTGAGGTCCGTGGAGGACAAGCCGACCGCCGCCGCGACGAAGGTCGACCTCAGCCCGCTTGCGCACCAGATTGCCTCGCAATATCGTCGCGACACCATGTCCCCGGTCATGGTCAGCGGTATCATGCGGCTGCTTGAATTCGCGTTGCTGATGGCATCCGGCGCCGTGCTCTACGCTTGGTATGTCGGCCCTCAGGTCGCAAGTCCGTGGCTCTATGCCGGCATGATCTCCGCTGCGTCGATCGTGACGGTGCTGGGGCTCGAACTGACCGACAGGTACCAGATCGCTGCGCTGCGACGCCCGCTCGGCAGCCTGACAAGCATCGTTGTGGTGTGGGGCGGCGTGCTGGCTCTGATGACGCTGGCCGGCTTCTTCCTCAAGATCTCAGCAGAATTCTCGCGCCTGTGGCTCGGCGCATGGTTCCTCGCCGGGCTGGCGCTGATGCTCGGCCCGAGGCTCATTCTCTCGCGATTGATAAGGCGATGGGCACGCAACGGCGCCATGGAGCGCCGCGCGGTCATCGTCGGCGGCGGCCAGGCGGCCGAGGCGCTGATCCGCTCCATCGAGCGCGAACCTTACAACGATATTCGCATTTGCGGCATCTTCGACGACCGTGACAACCGCCGCTCGCCACCGTTGGTCGCAGGTTACCCGAAGCTCGGCAATGTCGACGAGCTGATCGAGTTCGCCCGCATCGCGCGCATCGACATGCTGATCGTGTCCCTGCCGCTCACGGCGGAATCCCGCGTGCTGTCCATGCTGAAGAAGCTGTGGGTGCTGCCGGTCGATATCCGGCTCTCGGCCCATGCCGGCCAATTGCGCTTCCGGCCGCGCTCCTATTCCTACATCGGCTCCGTGCCGATGCTCGACATCTTCGACAGGCCGATCAACGACTGGGATTCCGTCGCCAAGCGGGCCTTCGACATCGCATTTTCGCTGCTCGGCATCATCGCGCTGTCGCCGATCATGCTGGCCACGGCAATCGCGATCAAGCTCGACAGCAAGGGGCCGGTGCTGTTCCGCCAAAAGCGGCACGGCTTCAATAATGAGGAGATCGAGGTCTTCAAGTTCCGCTCGATGTATGTCGACCAGAACGATGCAGCCGCCCGGAAGCTGGTCACCAAGGGCGATCCGCGCGTAACGCGGGTCGGGCGCTTCATCCGCAAATCGTCGATCGACGAGCTGCCGCAGTTCTTCAACGCGCTGAAGGGCGACCTTTCGCTGGTAGGGCCGCGCCCGCATGCAGCAGCAGCAGCCGCCGAGAACGGTCTCTATCACGAGGTGGTCGACGGCTATTTCGCCCGCCATCGCGTGAAGCCGGGCGTGACGGGCTGGGCGCAGATCAACGGCTGGCGCGGCGAGACCGACACCGACGAGAAGATCAGGATGCGCACCGAGTTCGACATCTACTACATCGAGAACTGGTCGCTCTGGCTCGACCTCAAGATCCTGCTTCTGACCCCCATCCGGCTGCTCAACACGGAAAACGCCTATTGAGCGCGATCCAGGCAGGCGCGCTGCCACCCTCGCTGGTGCAGGCCAAGGCCATGTCGGTCGTGGCCTCGGCGGCAGTCGCTTTCGGCGTCTTCCTGCTCGGCTTCGTCGTCAACGAGCCCGCCCCCTACGAACTGTTCATGGTGACGCTGATCGCAGTGTGGGGCCTGTTCGGGCTGCGCCTTTCGGCCCACGCCGCGATCCTGCTGGCGCTGCTGGTCGCGTTCAACGTCGGCGGCCTCATGTCGATGTGGACGCTGGCCGATCTTAACGACGCGCCGATGTACCTGGCGGTGACGCTGTTCCTGGCGCTGACCGCGGTGTTCTTCGCCGCAATCCTCGAAGCCGACCACGAACGTTACGCGCTGATTTTCAAAGCATGGACGGCGGCGGCGCTGGTCACCGGCGCGCTCGGCGTGGCCGGCTATTTCAACCTGTTTCCCGGCGCAGATGTCTTCACCCGCTTCGACCGCGCCACCGGCGCCTTCAAGGACCCCAATGTGTTCGGGCCGTTTCTGGCGCTGCCGGCGATCTATTCGCTGCGGCGACTGTTGACCGGAAACGTGCTGCGCATGCCATTCGACGCGGCGATCTTCCTGTTCCTCGCGGCGGCGATCTTCCTGTCGTTCTCGCGCGGCGCCTGGGGCCTGTTCGCGCTGGCTGCCATGCTCTTGGTCACAGGACTTTTCGTGCAGTCCAACAGTGGCGCGATGCGCCTGCGGCTGATCGTCATGACGATTCTCGCCATCGTGCTTATCACCGTCGCGCTGCTGGTCGCACTGCAACTGCCAGGCGTGGGCGAATTCTTCAGTCAGCGGGCGCGCCTCGTTCAGGACTATGACAGCGGCGAGTTCGGTCGCTTCGCCCGCTTTCTCGACGGCTTCTGGATGGCTACTGAACATCCGCTTGGCATCGGCCCGCTGAATTTCGGACGCCTTCTGGGCGAGGACACGCACAATATCTGGCTGAAGGCTCTGATGGACTATGGCTGGCTCGGCTTCGCCGCGTTCCTGACGCTTGTCGCGTGGACGCTGGTCGGCGGGTTCCGCATCCTGTTCCGCGACCGCCCGTGGCAGCCTTTCCTGCTGTGCGCCTATGTCGTCTTTCTCGGCCACATCGCGCTGGGCAGCGTTATCGACATGGACCACTGGCGCCATTTCTACCTGCTGGTCGGGCTGATCTGGGGCGCGATGGGGCTGGAACTGCGCCATCAGCGCGCGCTGCTGGTGGCAGAACGCAAGGCGACTTGATCGAGGTCAAGGCCGGCGGCGCAATGGAACGACATGGTGGCGGCGTCAAAGCGGAGCCGAACCATGCCCACCGAAACCATCTTCGTCCTGTGCGCCATCGGCGCGATCTTTGCCTTCTTCGCCGGCGTCCTCACCTATGCCGACATGACCTGGAATGCCCATCCGGTGCACGGGGACCGCCGCTGACTTCGTTGCGGGCCTGCGGCGCTACGCCGGCGCCAGCGAGCAGGCAACGATCTCCTCGAGCTCCCGCGCCGCGCCAGGCGCGGCTGCGATGACCGGGCCGCCTTCAGCGAGCAGATCGCCATCGGGAAGCGGACCAGTCCAGCCGCCCGCCTCGCGGACCATCAGCAAACCGGCCAGGCAATCCCATCCGTTCATGTGCGGCTCGTAATAGGCCACGAGGCGTCCAGCCGCGACCTGCGTCAGCATCATCGCGCCAGAGCCGTTGCGGATGAAGATGCCGCCGATCGCCATCAACTCGTCGACGAAGCGGACGACCGTCTCGCGCGGCACACGGAAATTCGCGCCGAGCCCGGTCAGTCCGGTGCGCAGCGTTACCTTGTCGGAAAGGGCCAGGCTGGCGCCGTTCAAGGTCGCCCCACCGCCCAGTCGACACGAAAACAGTTCGTCGACGGGCGGCACGAAGATGACGCCGGCCACGGTACGCAGTTCATGCAGCAGCGAAATCGATACGCACCAGTTGGGGATGCCGAAGATGAACGGGCTGGTACCGTCGATCGGATCCACCACCCAGGTGAAGCCGCTTGCCCCTTCCGAAAGGCCGAACTCCTCGCCGAGAAAGCCATCCTCCGGGAAAGCACCGGCCACCGCCTCGCGTATCAACGTCTCGACATTGCGATCGGCGATGGAAAACACGTCCTGCGGGTCCGCCTTGGTCTCGATAGCGAGCTGCGCGCGGTTGTCGAAATAATAGCGAGCCAGCGCGCCGGCCTCGCGCGCCACATTCTCGGCCAGCGCCAGCCGCGCCGTAATCTGCGCGTCAGTCATTCGCCGCCTCCGCGCCGCGCTCGACGATGGTGAGCGCATCCGGAGCGATGTCGATCGCCACGTGCGCGCCGGGCTGGTGCTCCAACGCCGATACCGGTGCCGAGACGAGCAACACGCCGAAGGGAGAATCGACGAGATATTCATGGCGACCGCCGAGATAGGTCACCGACCGCACGATGCCGCGCAACGCGCCTGAGCTAGCTGCAAGGGCGATGCGCTCGGGCCGCACTGATATCGTGGCCGCGCCCGGCGGCGCATCGGAGGTGAGCGGGACTGCCACGCCGCCAGCCTCGAACATTGCCGACGCACCGTCGCGCCTGATCGTGCCCTCGACGAGATTGGCATCGCCGATGAAGTCGGCGACAAAGCGCGAATTGGGCCGTTCGTAGAGGTCGGACGGCGTGCCAATCTGGGCAATGCGGCCGCCGGACATCACCACGATGCGGTCGGACACGGCTAACGCCTCTTCCTGGTCGTGGGTGACGTAGACCACACTCAGGCTGAAGCGCCGCTGCAGGTCGCGGATCTCTTCGCGCAGCCGCCGGCGCAGCTTGGCATCGACGTTGGAAAGCGGCTCGTCGAACAAGAGCACGTCGGGCTGCTGGACGATGGCGCGAGCCACCGCGACACGCTGCTGCTGGCCGCCCGAAAGCTCGGAGGGCAACCGGTCCTCAAGGCCCGACAGGCCAAGCAGCGACAGGATTTCGCGGCCTCGCGCCGTCGCCTCCGCCTTCTTTCCTCCGCGGATCACCGGCCCATAGGCGACGTTGTCGATGACGCTCATGTGCGGAAACAGCGCGTAGGACTGGAACACCATGCCTATGTTGCGGTCCGAAGCCGGCACAGTCGAGACGTCGCGGCCGGCGATGCGCACCTGTCCTTCCGTCGGCAGTTCCAGCCCGGCCACAAGGCGCAGCGTCGTCGTCTTGCCGCATCCGGAGGGCCCGAGGAAGGTGACAAGCTCACCCCGCCCGATCGAGAAGGAGATGCCGTCGACGGCGGTGACGGCACCATAGAGCTTCTTGACGTTGACGAATTCGATGGCTGCTT
>Ga0307505_10002449_pt1 | contig 12844 bp, 10 predicted proteins | sample 23_S_MG_FD_202183 | JGI IMG/M metagenome (GOLD analysis project Ga0307505, IMG submission 202183) | Soil microbial communities from Populus trichocarpa stands in riparian zone in the Pacific Northwest, United States - 23_S | ecosystem: Environmental > Terrestrial > Soil > Riparian zone > Trees...
AATTGAATTGTAAAGCGCGTCGATGTCCTCATCCGAGCGCCACACCAGGATTGCCTTGTCGGCATCGTTCCGGGCATAGGCGTCGAGAATGTTCTTGAGCTGCTCCTGGGCCAGGTTGCCCATGCGCGTGAGCCCCGACACCAGCTTGCGCGGCATCTGCTCGGATATGGCATGGGTGCGCTTGGCGGTGTTCTTGGCCAGGTCGCCGATGCGCTCAAGGTCCGCCGAAATGCGGATGGCGACGATGATCTGCCGCAGGTCCTGCGCCATGGGCTGGCGCTTGGCGATGGTGAGGATGGATTTCTCCTCGATCTGCTGTTCAAGCGCGTCGATTTTTTCATCCCCGGCGATCACCCGGTCCGCCAGCTTGGTGTCGCGCTTGGCAATGGCGTCGATGGCATTGGCCAGCTGCTCTTCCGCCAGGCCGCCCATCTCCGCCAGCATCTGCTTGAGGCTGGCCAGATCGTCGTCGTAGGATTTTACCGTGTGGTCCGACATGAAGGTCTCCGTTATAGGCTCAGCCGAAGCGGCCGGTGATATAATCTTGCGTGCGCTTGTCCTTGGGCGTGGTGAACATCTCGTCCGTGTCGCCGAACTCAACCAGGTCGCCAAGGTGGAAGAAGGCGGTGAGCTGTGAAACACGCGCCGCCTGCTGCATGGAATGCGTCACGATGATGATGCAGTAGTTCTGCCGGATCTCGTCAATAAGCTCCTCAATCCGCGCCGATGCAATGGGGTCAAGCGCCGAGCAGGGCTCGTCCATCAGGATGATTTCGGGATTCACCGCAATGGCGCGCGCGATGCACAGGCGCTGCTGCTGCCCGCCCGAGAGGCTGGTGCCGGAATGGTCGAGCCGGTCCTTCACCTCTTCAAAGAGGCTGGCTTTCTTCAGACTATTGACCACGATCTCTTCCAGATCGGTTTTTGATTTGGCAATGCCGTGGATGCGCGGGCCATAGGCCACATTCTCGAAAATGGATTTGGGAAAAGGGTTCGGCTTCTGGAACACCATGCCGACCCGGGCCCGGAGCTGCACCACATCGAGATCGCGGTCATAGATGTTCTTGCCGTCAACCAGGATCTCGCCCGTCACCCGGCAGCCGTCAATCGTGTCGTTCATCCGGTTGATGGTGCGCAGGAAGGTGGACTTGCCGCAGCCCGAAGGGCCGATGAAAGCCGAAACGGCGCGGTCCGGGATGTCGATGGACAGGTGCTTGATGGCCTGTTTATCGCCATAATAGACATTCACGTCATGCGCCACGATCTTGGTTTCGCGTTCCGCCAGAATGCGGGGGGTGGCGTTTGCGAGTGGTTTCTGGGGCGAAGCGTCCATGATTTTTCCTTATGTCTTACCAGCGCCGCTCGAAGCGCTTGCGCATGTAGATGGCGGCGGCATTGAGGCCGAAGAGAATGACGAGAAGCACGATGATGGCCGCCGCGGTGCGCGACTGGAAGGCGATTTCCGGCAGATCCGACCACAGGAAGATTTGCACCGGCAATACGGTTGCAGCTTCGGTAAAGCCCTTGGGAACATCAACGATGAAGGCCACCATGCCGATCATCAGGAGCGGCGCCGTCTCGCCCAGGGCGCGCGCCACGCCAAGAATCGTGCCGGTCAGAATGCCGGGCACTGCCAGGGGCAGCACATGATGGAACACCGCCTGCTGGTGCGAGGCGCCGACCCCCAACGCCGCTTCCTTGATGGAGGGCGGCACGGCTTTCAGGGCGGCGCGCGAGGCGATGATGATGGTTGGCAAAACCAGAAGCGCCAGGACAAGCCCGCCCACCAGCGGCGCCGAACGCGGCAGGCCGAAGAAATTGATGAACACCGCAAGGCCAAGCAGGCCAAAGATGATGGAGGGAACGGCGGCCAGGTTGTTGATGTTGACCTCGATGATTTCCGTCCATTTGTTCTTGGCCGCGAATTCCTCCAGGTAAACCGCGGCCGCGATGCCGAAAGGCACGCTCAGGGAAAGGGTCATGATGAGGGTGAGAAGCGAGCCGGCAATGGCGCCGCGCAGGCCGGCAAGTTCCGGCTCGCGGGAGTCTCCCGACGTGAAGAAGCGCCAGGCGAAATGCTTTTCGATCACGCCCTTGTCACGCAGGGCTTCGAGCAGCACCACTTGCCGGTCATTAATGCGCCGGTCGGCCTCCGCATGGGAGAAAGTCAGCATGTCCCAGGCGCCGGGCGTCAGGGTGTTGAGGGTTGCGGGCGCCAGGATGGCGTCAGCCCGGGCAAGGCCGGCCTCCACGCCGGTAATTCTGAGCGCCCCGCCATTGGCGCGAACAATCTGTCCGACCGCCAGTTGCGAGAGATCGCCGGTGAGAATGAACTCTTCGCCGCTCTGCGCCAGTTGCAGGTTGGTTGAACCAGGCGTGCGGAGCAGTGTTGTCAGCATTCCCTTGAGATAGAGGTCCGCATCGTCGCCAAGCAAGGCGCCGGCCCTGACCGTCGTGCCGATCAGCGCCGGATTGGCTGCCGTTTCATAGCGGAGATCATCGGCAGCGCCCGCCGACAGAAGCGAGGTCAGGCTCCTCACGTCGCCGCGCGTCGTCACGCCGGGAAAAAGCCTCCGCAGGCTGCCCCTGACCAGGCCCTCAAAATCACCCCTCAGCACCTCATTGGCGGGGATTTCGCTGGCATCAAGATTGACCTCGAGCACCACGCGGTGTTCGAAGAAGCTGGGCCACGCCTTGATGCCGATATCAACGACCAGGTAGACCAGAAACAGGACCGAAACCGCCAGCGCCACGGCGCCATAGGCCTTGAACCGCCGTTCGCTGGCGTAGCGCCTGGCAATGAAGGCCGCGTTACCCTTGTCGAATGTATCAGTCATACTGTTCACGGTATCTCTGCACGATGCGAAGTGCGATGTAGTTCAGAACCAGGGTGAAGCAGAACAGCACGAAGCCGAGGGCAAAGGCCGAAAGCGTTTTGGCGGAATCAAATTCCTGGTCGCCGACCAGAAGCGTTGCGATCTGCACGGTGATCGTCGTGACGGCCGCCAGCGGGTTGAAGCTCAGGTTCGCGGCAAGGCCCGCGGCCATGACCACGATCATCGTCTCGCCGATGGCCCGTGAAATAGCCAGCATGAAGGCCGACACGATGCCGGGCAGCGCTGCCGGCAGGACCACCCGCTTGATGGTCTCGGACTTGGTGGCGCCCATGGCATAGGAGCCGTCGCGCAGCGCCTGCGGAACCGCATTGATGATGTCATCGGAAAGCGAGGAAATGAGCGGCACGATCATCATCCCCATGACGAGGCCCGCCGCCAGCGCCGATTCCGATGCCACCGACAATCCCAGGCTTTCGCCGGAATTGCGGACCAGTGGCGCCACTGTCAGGGCGGCGAAAAAGCCCAGCACCACGGTCGGCACGCCGGCAAGGATTTCAAGCATGGGCTTGAGCACGCCGCGCATTTTCCGGCTGGAGTATTCGGCCATGTAGATCGCCGACAGAAGCCCCAGGGGCCCGGCAACCACGATGGCGATAAACGTGATGAGAAGGGTTCCCACCAGAAGCGGAATGAGGCCAAATGACGGCGGCGTGGACGTCGGCGCCCAGTGGGTGCCGAACAGGAATTCGATGGGCGAGACTTCCCGGAAGAAGGCCAGGGTTTCAAAGACGACGGAAAATACAATGCCGACGGTGGTGAGAACCGCCACCGCCGAGCAGGCGATGAGCACCAGCATGACAATGAATTCGAAGCGGTTGCGCGCCCGGAAGTCCCGGGTGATGAGCCGGTGCGACGCGGCAATGGCAGCCGTGCCCAGAACGGCGGCCGCGGCCGGCATGATCAGGGAATTGGAACCGGCAACAAAAGCCACCGCAAGGGTTGTGACGCCGGCTGCGGCAAGTGCCAGGGAGGCCATCAGCAGGCCGTGATAGGCGGGGAGGGAATGGAGGCTGGCGGTGCCCGCATTGCGCAAGCCTTGCGCCCTTGCCTGGCCGACGAAAAACCCGATGGCCGTCAACGCGGCAATGATCAGTAGCGTCCAGGCAGTCATGAACCCTTTAGTCCCTGTCTTGTCTTCTTCAATCGCGTCTGGCGCGCGAATTATGATCGAATGGGGCGGCTTGGTACATCCGCAAAGACCACCCCATTCGCCTAATCAGGTCCTAATTACTTAAGACCGTCAATCGAGAGAACATTCATCGCCAACGCATCGGCACGGGTTTTTTCCGCGTCGGCACCCGGCAGGGTGATAAGACCCTTGGCGCTAAGATAGCCGTCCTCGCCCAAGGCCTTGTCGGAAACATACTCGGCAACAAACTCGGCAATGCCGGGAACAACCCCCACGTGCTGCTTCTTGACATAGACGAAGAGCGGGCGGGACATCTTGTAGTCGCCGCTGGCGATCGTCTCGTAGGTTGCCTTTACACCGTCAATTTCAACATCCTGAATGGTGCTGGAATTTTCCTCGAGGAACGAGAAGCCGAAAATGCCGACGGCTTTCGGATTGGCCTGCAGCTTCTGCACGATGAGATTGTCGTTTTCGCCGGCTTCAACAAAGGCGCCGTCTTCACGCATGGACTTCCACACGGCGTCATAGGCCTTCACATCTGATTTCTTGAGGTCTGCAAGCGGCTTGAACTTCGCAGCGCCCGGCTCCATCGCCAGTTCCATGAATGAATCACGGGTGCCTGATGTCGGAGGAGGGCCGAGCACTTCGATTTTTTCCGCGGGCAGCGAAGGGTCGATGTCGCTCCACAGCTTGTTGGGATTGGCTACAAGATTGCCATCCTTGTCAGGAACCTGCTTGGCAAGCGCCAGGAAAATCTGTTCCTTTGTCAGTTTCATGGGAGGCGCATTCTTCGAAGCGGCAATGGACAGGCCGTCGAAGCCGACCTTGATTTCAACGATCTCGGCCACGCCGTTCTTGGCGCATTCCTCGAATTCGCTCTTCTTGATCTGGCGCGAGGCATTGGCCATGTCCGGCGTGTCGTCGCCGGCGCCCGAGCAGAACAGCTTGATACCGCCGCCGGTTCCGGTTGATTCAACCACCGGCGTCTTCATGCCGGAGGTCTTGCCGAAGTTTTCGGCAACCGTTGTCGTAAAGGGATAAACCGTTGAAGAACCAACGATACGGATTTGATCACGGGCTAATGCGGGGCCAGCGCAGAGGGCAAGTGCACTCACGGCCAATAGAACTTTTTTCATCTCTGATGTCTCCTTGTCAGTAGAACAGAGCGGAACCTAGAAACCATTAATGATGCTTATGCGACGCTTATATCACACTTTTATGACAACTTAAGATATTGTAATATAAGCGCTTTCAGATAGAGGGGAGGCGGATGGTGAAATGGCTGCCATGACCCAGCCTGGACGTCACCAGAAGCCGGCCGCGATGCCGGTTGAGAATGTGTTTCACAATCGCAAGTCCCAAGCCGGTTCCGCCGCGCGACCGGCTCTCCTGCACGCTGATGCGGTAGAAGCGCTCCGTGAGGCGCGGGATATGCTCTTCGGCAATGCCGCGTCCTTCATCGATCACCGACAGGGTGACGAACCCGGCGCTGGCCGCGCCTTCAATTTTCACGGTTTTTCCCGGTTCCGAATACTTGATCGCATTCTCGACGAGGTTGACCACCACCTGCACCAGCTCGTCCCACTCGCCCGCCACTTCCAGCTTTGAATCCAGGTTGATGTGCAGGGCGACCTTTTCTTCCTGCGCCATGCTGGAGAGGAGGTCGCACACGTGGCGCGCCACTTGCGCCAGGTCCACTTTCGCCGAAGGCCGCAGGTGGACATTCATCTCGATGCGCGACAGCGAAAGCAGGTCATCGATCAGGCGCTTCATGCGCTCGGCCTGGCCGCGCATGAGATTGAGGAATTTTTCGCGCGCCGTCTCGTCATTGCGCGCCGCGCCCTGGAGCGTTTCGATGAATCCGGCAAGCGAAGCCAGCGGCGTGCGCAGCTCATGGCTGGCATTGGCCACGAAATCCGAACGCATGCGCTCGATCTGCTGTTCGCGCGTCAGGTCCTTGAGGACCAGGAGAACCGCCGGGCTGTCCGACTGGGCCGGCATGATCGGTGAAACATAGACTTCAAAATTCCGCGCAAGGGGGCCGCGCACCTCGTAATCGACGCTGGCGCTGCTGCCCTGCGAAATCGCGCGTGTCACGGCCTCGAGCACCGCGGGCGCGCGGATTGCCTGGCTGAGATGCAGGCCCACCGGCTTCATCTCCAGCATCTCCTCGGCGTTGACATTGGCCTTGATGACAATGCCGCTGCCGTCGAGGATCAGAATGGGATCGGGAAGTGCCGCAACCAGGTGATCGACAGCATCAATCAGCCCGGATTTTTGCTCCGCTACTGCGGCAAGCTCCGAATCTTTTCTGCTCCACGGCCATTCCATAGGTGCAAATAGACTTCTTGGGGTCATTCATGCAAGTCTGGCCGGAATTAATAACAGCAGTGCAACCATGATGACCCAGGAAATTGATGAAGGCATGCTCGCCTTCTACAAGGAGCTGTCCAGGCATTCCCCGCCGGAAAGTGCGAATTGGCCCATGGCCGAGCAGCGCAAGGCCTGGGATGATGTCTGCCGCCTGTTCCGCGCCCAGCGGCCCCAGCGCCTGCTCGTCGAGGATATTGATGTGGACGGCGTTCACATCCGCGTCTTCCGCCCGCCGGGCGAGGCGCCAAAGCCTGCGGTTATTTATTTTCATGGCGGCGGCTGGGTTTTGGGTTCCTGCGAAACCCATGACGACATGTGCGCCGAAATGGCCGATGGGGCCGATTGCGTTGTGGTGCTGGTTGATTACCGCCTGGCGCCCGAACATCCGCACCCGGCCCAACTGGAGGATTCACTGAAGGTCTTGCTCTGGATGCGAAGCGCCGGCCGGGCCTTTGGCATTGATCCCGACCGCATTGTGGGAGCAGGTGACAGTGCCGGCGGGCAAATGACGGTTGGGTTGGCGCTGGTGCTGCGTGACAACGGGGCGCCGCAGCTCCGTGGCCAGGTCCTGATCTATCCGGTTCTGGGGGCCGACGTGAACACGCCATCCTATATCCGCAATGCCCATGCGCCGTGCCTCACCAGGCCGGAAATGATATTTTATCTCGATTGCTTCCTGGGGCCCAAGGGCAATCCCAACTGGTTTGATCCCCGCGCCATTCCTAACCTGGCTTATGATGTCAAAGGTCTGCCGCCCGCTTATATTTCCGTGGCCGCCCATGACCCGCTGTTTGATGACGGTGTCATTTTCCATGAAAAGCTCCGGGCTGCCGGAATTCCGGCGATCCTCAAAGAAGAACCCGCCCTGGCCCATTCCTTCATGCGCGCCAGGCATGTGAGCCAACCCGCAAAAAAAGGCTTCAACGGGATCGTTGAAGCCTTGCGAAGTCTGGGTCACAGGGAGGTCTTGCCGGATTAGAGCACCGTTACGGTCGCGCCATGCTTTACGAACTGGTAGAGCTCCGACACATCTTCGTTCAGCATGCGGATGCAGCCCGAGGAAGCCGACTTGCCGATGGAGGCCGGCTCGTTGGTGCCATGGATGCGGTAGATCGTCGAGCCGAGATAGATGGCGCGGGCGCCGAGCGGATTCTTGATGCCGCCTTCCATGAAGGTTGGCAGTTCCGGGTGGCGGGCGCGCATTTCCGCTGGTGGACGCCAATCCGGCCATTCCTTCTTGAGGCTTACCTTGTTGGTGCCGGACCATTCAAAACCCTTGCGGGCCGTGGCTATACGGTACTTGACAGCCTTGCCGTTGCCGAGAACGTAGAACAACACATTCTGCTTGCTGTGAATGACGATGGAGCCGGATGCCATGGCGGTCGAATACTTGACGACCTGGCCGCGCTTGAATTTCGGCTTGGCGTATTCGCGCAATGCCTTCGGCTGGATTTCATCCATGGGAACGGCGGCAACCAGGACAACGCCTTCAAAAGGCTTTTTGGTCTGGGCCTGGGCGGAGGTGGCCAGCAAGCCGGCGAATACGGCGGCGGCGGCGATTTTGGTGATCAGGTTGGACATTTGGGCTTCCCCTCGAAATCAGTTGATGCTGACTGTTTACGGGAAGCGGCCTGAACTCATCCTGAGCGCGGCATTTAGCTGCCGTTCATTTTCAGGGCTTTGCATACGGGTAAGGGGAAGCTAGTCTGCCGCCCCATGCCAAACTCTCGTAAAATCAGGCATTTTCGGCAAAAAAACCCTGAAATACGGACCACCCGAGGACCCCATGACCATCAAAACCGTTAAGAAATTTCCCCACAAAATCAAGGAAGTGGAGAATTTCTGGATTCCCCTCTCCGATGGCGTGAAGCTTGCGGCGCGCATGTGGATTCCCATGGATGCCGAAAAAAAGCCCGTGCCCGCCGTGCTCGAATATCTCCCCTACCGCAAGCGTGACGGCACCATCGTGCGCGATGCGCTCACCCATCCCTATCTGGCGGGCCACGGCTATGCCGCGATCCGCGTCGACATGCGCGGCAATGGCGACAGCGACGGCGTCATGCTCGATGAATACGCCAGGCAGGAGCAGGACGACGCGCTGGAAGTGATCGCCTGGATTGCCCGGCAGAAATGGTCAACCGGAAAAGTCGGCATGTTCGGCATATCCTGGGGCGGCTTCAACGCCCTGCAAGTGGCCGCACGGAAGCCTCCGGCCCTGAAAGCCATCGTCACCCTGTGCTCAACCGATGACCGCTATGAGGATGACATTCATTACAAGGGCGGCTGCCTGCTCAATGAAAACCTGGGCTGGGCCGCAACCATGCTGGCCTATTCCTCGCGCCCGCCCGATCCCAAGATCGTTGGCACGAAGTGGCGCAAGCTGTGGCTGGAGCGCTTGAAGGCCGAGCCCTTCCTGCTTATTCCCTGGCTGCAGCATCCGCACCGCGATGCCTATTGGAAGCATGGCTCCGTCTGCGAGAACTTCTCCGCCATCGAGACTCCCGCCTTGATCGTCGGCGGCTGGAACGATGCCTACTCCAACGCAATTCCCCGGCTGATGAAAGGCCTGCGCACCACGCGCAAGGCCATCATCGGGCCGTGGTCCCATAAATATCCGCATTTCGCCGTGCCCGAGCCGCGCATCGGATTCCTCCAGGAAATGCTGCGCTGGTGGGACCAGTGGCTGAAGAACAAGGAAACCGGCGTTTCGCGTGATCCCGATTACCGCGTCTATGTCATGGATGCCGACAAGCCCGGCACCTCCAAGGCCCATTTGCCCGGCCGCTGGATTGGCGATTCCTACTGGGGCGTCGGCAATACGGAGACAAAGAAATGGTTCTTGACCGAGAAAGGCATTTCAGGGGCCCCGGGAACGGAAAAGGCGCTCACCATTTCATCACGGCAGACAACCGGTGGTGATGGCGGCGAATACTGCATCATCTGGCTCGGCCCTGAATTTCCCGGCGACCAGAAAAACGATGACGCGCAATCCATCACCTTTGATTCGCCTGCGCTGCAAACCGATATGGATATCGTGGGCCAGCCCCAGGTTGAAATCGAATTCTCGGTGGATAAGCCTGTCGCTTCCCTGGCGGTCCGCCTGAATGATGTGTGGCCCTCGGGCGAAGTGTCCCGCATCACCTATCACCTGCAGAACCTGTGCATGCGCGACAGCCGCGAAACGCCAACCGCCCTTGTTCCCGGCAAGCGCTACACGATGAAGATCAAGCTCGATGACATTGCCTGGCGCGTGCCCAGGGACCACAGGATCCGGGTTGCGATTTCAACCAGCTATTTCCCCATGATGTGGCCGGCCCCGGAACCGGTGACGCTCACCGTCTATGCCGGCAAGTCGGCTTTGCATGTGCCGGTGCGCAAGGCCGTTGAGAAGGAAACCCCCGTCGTGTGGAAGCATGAGGAAGCCGCCGCGCCGGTCAAGCTGAAGGAACTCAAAAAACCCTGGCACAAACGTGACGCCACGGTCGATCCCAAGACCGGGGAATGGCGTTTGGCGATTGTCGATGACTTCGGCTCGAACGAAATTCAGCCGCACAAGCTCGTCACCTATTCAGTGGGCCGTGAGAACTATTCCATTCTTCCCGATGATCCCCTGTCGGCGAAAATGGAAACCCACTGGACCGAGGAACTGAAGCGGGGCAAATGGCAAGCCCGCACCGAAACCTATGGCCGGCTCACCGCCAGCAAGACCCATTGGCTGGTCTGGGGAAAAATCGATGCCTTTGAAGGCAAGAAGAAAGTCTTCACCAAGGAATGGAACGAGCAGATTGAGCGGAAGCTGCAGTGATCCGCGGCCGCCGCGCTTGCGTATATGCAGGGGTAAGTCCGCCGGACTTCCCGTATGATTGCCGTGTTGCCGCGTATGGCTGAGAAGACCCAAATTCCTCTCCCATCTTCCAGGCAGGATGACTTTGCCGCTTTGCTGTTCCGCGTGGCCAGTGAGCGTGACCGCGCCGCCTTTGCGGTGATTTTCGATCACTTTGCCCCGCGGGTCAAAAGCTTCATGATGCGAAAAGGGGCTTCTGCCGAAGTGGCCGAGGACCTGGTGCAGGAAACCATGATTGCCGTCTGGTCAAAGGCAGCCCTCTATGTGCCCGAAAGGGGCGCTGCCTCGACCTGGGTGTTTACCATAGCGCGCAACCTGCGCATTGACCGTTTGCGCCGCGAATCCGCGGCGCATTTTACCGACCTTGAGGATTTTGATGCCCCATCCGACGATGTGCCCGGCGACGAAGCCATGAACCGCAGCCAGGAAGACAGCCAGGTGGCCAAGGCTTTGGCACAAATTCCGCCGGAACAGCGCGAGCTGCTGATCCTATCCTATGTGGACGACGTACCACAGAGTATGATTGCCGAACGATTGAACCTGCCCCTTGGAACCGTGAAATCCCGCATGCGCCTGGCCTACAGGCGCATGCGTAAGCTTTTGGAGGTGATGAATTGACCATTGTTCACCACCTGGATGAAGCCACCATCCTCAGCTACGCCGCCGGAACCCTGGGCGAAGCCTTGAGCGTGGCGGCGGCCTGCCACATCAGCATGTGTCCGCAATGCCGGACGGCGGTTCGCAAAGCCGAAGCATTGGGCGGCGAGATACTGGACGATCTGGAGAGCACGGCAGTATCAGAAGCGCGCCGCGCCGCAACCCTTGCTGGCCTTGATGACGCGCGCCCCGCCAGGCCGGCGGTCGTGAAAAGCGATATGCCTGCACCCCTCCAGCGCCTTCTCGGAGGGCAGGACTTCACGCAATTGCGCTGGCGGAAAAAAGCCCCCGGTGTTTCGGTTTATGAACTGCCCCTGTCGAAGGGCGCGAAGGGTTCATTGAAGCTTCTCTCCATCGCCTCCGGCATGACCATGCTGGAGCACGGCCATGGCGGCGAAGAACTCACGCTGGTTCTGCAGGGCGCCTTCACCGACAAGGTCGGCAGGTTCGCCCGCGGCGATATCGCCGATCTCGATGAAGAGACCGAGCATTGCCCGGTCATTGACAAGGGCGAGACCTGCATTTGTCTTTATGCCACCGAAGCCCCGTCGCGCTACAAGACACTTCTCGGCCGCCTGCTGCAGCCATTTTTGAAAATTTAGCAACACCCCACTCTCATCTTGCCCGCACTTGATGCGGGCATCTTCTGTTGCCGACAAAAAAGATGGCCGTGTCAAGCACGGCCATGATGAGAAGGGAGAGAAGTGTTCTTAAGCTGGCTTCCGCAATTTGTAGATGCCGACATCGACCACCGACTCGGCGAAGCCTGCTTCGCAATAGGCCAAGTAAAGCTTCCACAGCCGCCGGAATTTTTCATCGAAGCCAAGCTTGGCGACTTCCGGCCAGACTGATTCAAAGCGCTCGTGCCACAGCCGCAGCGTGGTGGCATAGCTTTGCCCGAAGGTTTCCGCCCGCTCGAGAATCAGGCCGGCCTTGGCCGCCTGGTCCTTCAGGATGGTTTTGGTGAGCAGCATGCCGCCGGGAAAAATGTAGCGCTGGATGAAATCCACCCCCGAGCGGTAGGCCTCATAATTGGCTTCGGAAATCGTGATGCCCTGGATGGCCGCAACACCGCCGGGCTTCAGCCGGTCATAAAGCGTGCGGAAATAAACCGGCCAATGGGGCTCGCCCACCGCCTCGATCATCTCGATGGAGGCAATGCCGTTGTAACTGCCCTTGGTGTCGCGGTAGTCCTCGAAATGGAAACTGGCATGGGTCTCAAGCCCCGCCTTGGCGATCCGTTCCTCGGCATAGGCCAGTTGCTCGCGTGACAGGGTTATGCCTTTGACCGTGGCCTTCTTCCTGGCGGCCTCTTCCGCAAACCCGCCCCAGCCCGAACCTATTTCCAGGATATGGTCGCCCTTCTTCAGTTCCAGGGCCTCCATGACCTTGGCGTATTTGCGCCGCTGCGCCGCTTCCAGGCTGTTGCCTGTCCGGTCAAAAACCGCCGACGAATAGGTCATCGTCTCGTCAAGCCAGAGCCTGTAGAAATTGTTGCCGAGATCGTAATGGGCGGAGATATTCTCTTTCGAGCCCTCGGCATTGTTGTCCCGGGCCCGGTGCCACAGCTTGTCAAACCAGCTCGCGGAAAAAATCCCGGTGGCCGCCCGGTCGAGCGCCGCTCGGTTGTTCAGGTAGAACTGGAAAAACCTGGTCGGATCCCTGCTTTCAATGTCGCCGGCCATGTAGCTTTCGAAAAAGCCGAGCTGGGCCCGCCGGACGCTGGCCCAGATGACCTTGAAATTGTGCAGCGTCAGATCGGCCGCAAGGCCTTCCCCGGGGGTTCCCAGCACGACTTGCTTGCCCGAGGGCAGGGTGAGCTCGAGGGAGCCCTTGAGGTTTTTGGGCAGCAGGCGTTTGCCGATCCGGACAATCAGATTGCCAAGAATCCCTTCGTTTACGCGAACGGCGGTTTCCTGATCCACGGCTTCCAGCCTCCCCGGT
>Ga0307505_10002450_pt1 | contig 12838 bp, 8 predicted proteins | sample 23_S_MG_FD_202183 | JGI IMG/M metagenome (GOLD analysis project Ga0307505, IMG submission 202183) | Soil microbial communities from Populus trichocarpa stands in riparian zone in the Pacific Northwest, United States - 23_S | ecosystem: Environmental > Terrestrial > Soil > Riparian zone > Trees...
GGTGTGGGGACCGCAGGCGAGATCGCGCGACTTCCCCTCTCCCAACCCTCTCCCCTGAAGGGGAGAGGGCGATTCGGCATCACGGCATTGCGCTTGCGGCAGCACTTGCCCTCGCCGCCTGCACGCAGGGCACCCAGACGCCGGAGGTGGACACGTCGGTCATTGGCGCGGGCGAGGACTGGGACAATCCGGGCGGCGACTGGGCCGGCAGCCACTTCAGCCGCCTGACCGACATCAATCCCGCGAACGTCGGCGAGCTCGGCCTGGCCTGGGAATACGACCTCGGCACCGCGCGGGTTCAGGAAGCGACGCCGGTTGTGATCGACGGGGTGATGTACACCTCGGGCAACCTCGGCCGGGTTTATGCGCTCAATGCCGCGACCGGCGAGGAGCTGTGGACCTTCGAGCCCGAAGTCGACATGCAGGCCAACCGCGCCGCCTGCTGCGACCAGGCCAACCGCGGGGTGCAGGTCGCGGGCGGCAAGGTGTTCGTCGCGTCGCTCGACGGGTATCTCTACGCGCTCGACGCCGAAACCGGCGCGGTGGCGTGGAAGACCGACACCGTCGCCGACCGCAAGCGTGCCTACACGATCACCGGCGCGCCCGAGATCGCCGGCGACCTGGTGATCATCGGCAACGCCGGCGCCGAGTACGACGTGCGCGGCTACGTCACCGCCTACGACATGGCCGACGGCAGCGAGACGTGGCGCTTCTGGACCATTCCGCGCGACCCGAAGAGCGGCGCGCAGGAGAGCGAGGCGCTCGAAGCGGCGCTGGCCACCTGGGATCCCGAAAGCCGCTGGGACATCGGCGGCGGCGGCACGGTGTGGGACGCGATCCAGTACGATCCGGTGTTCGACCAGGTGGTGATCGGGGTGGGCAACGGGGGTCCCTATCCGCTCAGGACCCGCTCTCCCGAGGGTGGCGACAACCTCTACCTCAACTCGCTCGTCGCGCTCGATCGCGGGACGGGGGAGATGAAGTGGCACTTCCAGGAAACGCCGACCGACTCGTGGGACCTGACCGCCACCCAGCCGATGGTGTTCACCGAGATGGAAATCGGCGGCGAGCGGCGCCCCGTCATCCTGCACACGCCCAAGAACGGCTTCTTCTTCGTGGTCGACCGCGAGAGCGGCAAGCCGCTCGCGGCCAACGCGCTGGTGCGGACGAGCTGGGCGAGCGGCTGGGACCTCGAAACCGGCAAGCCGAGGCTGACGCCGGAGTTCTCCGATTATTCGACCGGTCCCAAGATCGTGTTCCCGGCCAGCTCCGGCGCGCGCAACTGGCACCCGGCGGCCTACGATCCCGGGCGCAACCTCTACTTCGCTTCCGTGGTCGACATGGGCAACCTGATGTTCATTCCGCCGGGCGCGGAGAACCCCCCGCACCGCGAGAACGCGATGAACCCGGCGGCGGCGCTGATCTTCACCGCCGACCTCGAGGCCGCCGCCGGCACGCTGCCGCCGCCGATGCAGGCGGCCATCAGGGCGCTGCCGCAATGGCAGCAGGTGCTCGACAAGCCGTACAGCTCGCAATTGCGGGCGATCGACCCGCTGACCGGCGAGACGAAGTGGGCGGCCGATTTAGACGGCTGGCAGGACCGTGGCGGCGTGCTGGCGACCGAGAGCGGGCTCGTCATCCACGGCACCCTCGCCGGCAAGCTGATCGTGCGCGATGCGGAGACCGGCGAAGTGCTCAAGAGCATCGACACCGGCAGCTCGATCCTCGCCGCGCCGATGACCTATCGGGTGGGCGGCGTGCAGTACGTCGCGGTGCAGACCGGCTGGGGCGGCGGCGGCTGGGGCTTCGTGCCGCCCTATGCGACGGCCTATGCCAAGGGCAACGCCAACCGGCTGCTGGTGTTCAAGCTCGGCGGCGGCGAAGTGCCGGTGCCCGACGACCTCCCCGCGCTCGAACCCGCGCCCGAACCGCCCGCGCAACTGCCCGGCGTGACGCCGGCGACGATCGCGATGGGCAGCGCGCTGTTCACCGAGAACTGCATGATCTGCCACTCCAACCAGCCGCGCGCGCCGCTGCCGGACCTGCGGCGGATGAACCGGGCCACCCACGCGGCGTTCGACAAGATCGTGCTCGAAGGCCTGTTCCTGCCGAACGGGATGCCGCGCTGGGACGATCTGCTCTCGCCCGACCAGGTCGAGGCGATGCACGCGTTCCTGATCGATGAGCAGGGCAAGGTCCGCGCGCGCGAATTGCAGCTGCAGCGCGAAGGCAAGCCGCTCGACAGCCGCAGCCTGACGATATTGTCGAGTTTTTAGGGAGACGAGTTGACCCGCCCCAGTACTTTCCCCGTCACCCTGAACTTGTTTCAGGGTCGATTCCTCCGATCAGCGCGGAGCCACCCGCTTCAAAGCGCCGCCAACCGCATAGTGGCGCTTCGCCGGCAACTCCGGGAATGCGGTGGGATGGATGCTGAAACAAGTTCAGCATGACGAGGAAGCTAAGTTTGGTGTTAGCATTCGATTGAACTTAGGAGACTCCCCAATGACCCCCCAAGGCGTGAACATCCGGCATCCCGACAAGCTGTTCATCGGCGGCGAATGGGTCGCGCCGACGAGCGGGCGCAAGCTCGAGATCGTCAACCCGAACTCCGAGGAAGTCGTCGCCGTGGTGGCCGAAGCGGGGCCCGACGACATGGACGCGGCCGTCGCCGCCGCGCGCCAGGCGTTCGACCACGGCCCGTGGCCGACCACACCGCCTGCCGAGCGCGGCGCCAAGCTGATGGAGATGGTCGATTACCTCGAAACCCGCGTGCCCGAGCTCTCGGCCGCGTGGGTCGCCCAAGTCGGTGGCCTCGCCAGCTTCGCGCCGATCATGCACGGCGGCGGCGTCGCCGGCCTGCGCGGGATCGCCGCGCTCGGGAACAGCTTCCCGTGGGTCGATCAGCGCAAGGGCATGGTCGTCGACACCGCGGTGATCGTGCGCGAGCCGGTCGGCGTGGTGGTCGGCATCGCGCCGTGGAACGCGCCGTTCGGGATCATGGCCAACAAGGTGTTCTACGCGCTGGTGGCCGGCTGCCCGATCGTCATGAAGCCCTCGCCGGAAACGCCGCTCGAGGCGTTCATCCTCGCCGAAGCGGCCGAGGCGGCGGGCCTGCCGCCGGGCACGGTCAATCTGGTCCCGGCCGAGCGCGAGGCGTCCGACCACCTGATCCGCAGCCGCGCCATCGACAAGGTCAGCTTCACCGGGTCGAGCGCGGCCGGCATGCACATCGCCTCCATCTGCGGCGCCAAGATGACGCGCTGCACGCTCGAGCTCGGCGGCAAGTCGGCGGCGATCGTGCGCGACGACTTCCCGATCGAGGCTGCCGCGGGCATCCTCGGCAACACCATCACGGTGATGAGCGGGCAGGTCTGCGCGATGCTCAGCCGCGCGATCGTCCCGAAGCATCGCCACGACGAGCTGGCCGAAGCCATCGCGGGCGTAATGCAGGGCATCAGGATCGGGCATTCGGAAGACCCCGAGACCCAGCTCGGGCCGCTGGCGATGAAGCGCCAGCTCCAGCGGGTCGAGATGTACATCGAGGAAGGCAAGAAGAGCGGCGCCGACCTCGTCACCGGCGGCCAGCGTCCGGCACACATGAACAAGGGCTACTACATGGAGCCGACGCTGTTCGCCAACGTCGACAACAAGAGCCGCATCGCGCAGGAGGAAATCTTCGGACCCGTGCTGTGCCTGATCCCGGCCGAGGACGAGGAAGACGCGATCCGCATCGCCAACGAGAGTGACTTCGGCCTCAACGGCTCGGTGCTCACATCCGACCCGCAAGCCGCCTACGACATCAGCCGCCGCATCCGTACCGGGGTGATGGGCCAGAACGGCATGCGCATGGAATTCGGCATGCCGTTCGGCGGCTTCAAGCAGTCCGGCATCGGCCGCGAGGGCGGCGAGGAAGGGCTGTGGCCTTACGTCGAGACGAAGACCATCCTGCTGGATGGAGCGCCGGGGCGGCTGTGAGATAACGCAACCGTCTCGCCGTTTCCTCATTCGTCATGCTGAACTTGTTTCAGCATCCATCTCCCCGCACTCCCGGAAGTTGCCGGCAAGGCACAACTGCGCGGCTGGCTTCGGTTTAGAACCGATCGCTCCGCGCGGCTGAGAAATGGACCCTGAAACAAGTTCAGGGTGACGGTTGGTGCGGTTGGCTGGTGCGGATAGGCGCCAGCCTTCATATTCGCTTATCATTGGGATCGATCTTCGGGTCGCTCTTGAGCATCGGGTCCCAGTGCTCGGCGATCTTGCCGTCCTCGACGCGGTAGAGGTCGAACCAGGTCGAGTAGTAGGTTTCGCCTTCGGCGTCCTTCTCCGGGCGGACGAAGCTGGTCATCACGTAGTCGCCCTCGGCGATAAGCTGGATCAGCGGCAGGTCGAGCGTGTCGCTGATCTCGCGCTCCGGACGAGTCGAGCGGACATAGTCTATCAGGCCGGCGAGGCCCTGCGCCGCGTTGGGGTTGTGCTGGATGTAGTCCTCGGCGACGAACTCGTGCGCGCGGTGGTGGTGGCCGCCCTGCAGCACGATGCGGTACATGTCGTAGACTAGCCGCTTGTTGGCGGCGAGGCGCGGATCGTCGCTGGCGAGCAGCGCGGCGTGGTCCTGCGAAACGGCGAGCGGCACGGACATAGTCAACGACTCCTGGGCGGCGGCGGGGCCCGCAAGAACGATAGCGAAAGCAATAGTTGCAGCGGTAATGAGGCGCACGGTCGTTTTCCTCTGGCGTAAGCACTCTGTGCCAAAGGAGGGGTGACGCGGCAAGCTTGGCCCGCTACACGGCCGGACAAACGCAACTTGAGAGAGTTTCCGATGCGCCTGAAATACCTCGCCCTGGCCTCGCTCGTGCTACCCATCGCTCCGGCCGTGGCGCAGGACGAGCCGGCCGAAGGGCCGGTCATCGTCGTCACCGGCCGCGGGCTCGAGGCGCCGCCTTCGGTGATCGCCTACTCCACGATCACGCTCGACCGCGAGCAGTTGCAGTCCACGGCCTCGGGCCAGATCGAGGACGCGCTGGCCAACATCGCCGGCTTTCAGCAGTTCCGGCGCTCGGACAGCCGCTCGTCCAACCCGACCGCCCAGGGCGTCACCTTGCGCGCGCTCGGCGGCAACGCATCGAGCCGGGCCCTGGTCCTGCTGGACGGCGTGCCGATGCTCGATCCGTTTTTCGGTCACGTCCCGCTGTCGGCGCTTTCGCCCAACCGGCTCGACGTCATTCGCGTGACGCGGGGCGGCGGTTCGGGGCCGTTCGGCACCGGGGCGCTCGCGGGCACGATCGAGCTGGAAAGTCTCGACGCCGCCGAAATCGGCCTGTTCGGCGCGCAAGGCTTCGTCAACGACCGCGGCGACACCGAAGTTGAGGCGAGCCTCGCCCCGCAGTGGGAAAGGGGGTTCGTCACGATCGGCGGCCGTTGGGACAGGGGAGAGGGCTTCAACACCACGCCCGCGAGCCAGTTGACGCCCACCTCGGTCAATGCGGCTTACGAGAGCTGGTCGGCGAGCGGCCGAGTGGTACAGGCGATCGGATCCGACGTGCAAGTCCAGCTGCGCGGCCTTGCCTTCGAAACCGACCGGACGCTGCGATTCGCGGGCGCCGACAACGCGACGCGCGGAGAGGATGTCAGCCTGCGCGTGGTCAGCCGCGGGGAATGGGAGTTCGACGTGCTGGCCTACGCGCAATGGCGCGATTTCTCGAACATCGTCGTCAGTTCGAATCCCGCCACCCCCAACCCCGTGCTCGACCAGCGCGACACGCCGGCGTCGGGCCTGGGCGGAAAGGTCGAGGTCCGGCCTCCGGTGGGCGGCGGCCATGTGCTGCGCATCGGGGCGGACTACAGGCATTCCGATGGCGACCTCGCCGAGTATCGCTTCAACGCTGCGACCGGCGCCGGCAACGGCAGCCGTTTCGCCGGCGGGACGAACAGCGACTTGGGCCTGTTCGTCGAGGACGACTACTCGATCGGGCCCTTCCTGCTGACCGGCGGCGTGCGCGCCGATCGTTGGACGGTCCGCAACGGCTACCACCGCAACCTGGCGGCGAGCGGCGCGGTGATCGAGGACTCGGTCTATCCCGACCGTTCGGGCTGGGACCTCTCCTGGCGCGTAGGCGCGACGGCGGACGTGGCGCGCGGTGTGCGCGTAAGGGCGGCCGCCTATACCGGGCTTCGCCTGCCGACACTCAACGAGCTCTATCGCCCGTTCGTGGTGTTCCCGGTGACCACCAATGCCAACGCCCAACTCGCCAACGAGCGCCTGCGCGGGTTCGAGGCCGGGGTCGATGTGACGGCGAGCGCCGGTGTCGAGTTCTCGCTGACGGCGTTCGACAACCGCGTCAAGGGCGCGATCGCCAACGTGACGCTTACGCCGACCGAGCGGCAGCGTCAGAATCTAGACGCCGTCGAATCACGAGGCATCGAGCTTGCCGGGCGCGTCGGCAGCGGCCCGATCAAGCTGTTCGCCACCGCAAGCCTCGTCGATGCCGAAGTCGAGGCGAGCGGCGTCCAGGCGGCGCTCGACGGCAACCGGCCGGCGCAGACGCCGGCTTTCGCCGCAAGCGCGACGTTGAGCTGGCAGCCGCGCGACGACTGGAACTTCTCCGCGACGCTGCGCCATGTCGGCAAGCAGTTCGAAGGCGATCAGGAGGACGATGCGCTGCCGGCCGCGACCACCGTGGACCTGTTCGCTCAACTTCCGCTGATCGACCGGCTGAGCGTGATCGGCCGGGTCGAGAACCTGTTCGACGAGACGATAATCACGCGCAACCAAGGCGGCTCGATGGATTACGGCGTGCCGCTGACGGTGTGGGGCGGGCTGCGTTACGGGTTCTAGACATGGAAAGGGCCGCGCGGACGCGGCCCTTTCGATTTCCTGCGGCGCCGCCGATCAGCGGTTGGATTCGCTGCCGCTGCGGTTGTTGTCGCGCGACTGGCCGCCGCGGTCCCGCTCGTTGCTGCGTGCTTCCTGCTGTTCCTGCTGGCCGCCGGGCTCTCCGCCCTGCTCCTGCTGGAAGTCGATGCCTTCGCTGCCGTCGGCTTCGAATTCGACACCGCGATCACCTTCAGGGCGATAGGTCCCGCCCTGCTGCCGACCCTGCTGATTCTGCTGGCCCTGTTGCTGGTTGTCCTGGTCCTGGCGGTCGGTGCCGCGGGCGTCGCTCTGCTGTTCCTGCTGGCGGCTGCCGGCACCGGTATTCCGTTGCCGATCCTGGTTCTTGCTCTGGTCGTTCATGACAGTCTCCTCTCAAACCGCGCTGACTGGCGGACATGAGGGCTAACGGTCTGGAAAACAGGCCTTTCCGTGACGCAATGCACCATTGCGCCCAAGCGCGCGGAGTTTGCGCCGGGCCGCCGGCCGGCAACATTTGTCTATCGCCGCCGGCCCTGACAGATTAGCCAGCCACGGGAACGAGAGGAGAGCCAATGGCGTCAGCTGCCACCGCCGAAGACCAGGTGCTCGACGTGCGCAATCCGCGCACCGGGCGGGCCGACTACCGCCTGCCGGTTTCGAACGCGCGCGAGATTTCCGCCAAGGCGGCGCGGCTGCGCAACAACCAGCGCGCCTGGGAGGCGCTGGGCGTCGAAGGGCGCTGCGGCGTAATGGCGCGCTGGCTCGGCGCGGTGAAGGGGCGGGCCACGGATATCGGAGAGGCCGATGCGGCCGACACCGGAGGCTGCCACACCAGCTACCTCCAGGGCTTCATCACGATGGGCAACATCGGCGCCTGGCTGGAAGATGCGCCGAGGGCGTTCGAGAGCCTGAAGTGGCGGGGCATGAGCACGTCGATGCCGACGGTCGAGATCGAGAGCCAGGTCGTCGCCTATCCGCTCGTCGGGGTGATTTCCCCGTGGAACGCGCCGCTGATGCTGGCGCTGCTCGACGCGGTGCCGGCACTGTTCGCGGGCTCGGCGGTGCTGCTCAAGCCGAGCGAGGTCACCCCGCGGGTGATCGAGACGCTGTTCGAGACGGTGCGCGAAGTGCCCGAACTAGCCGCGGTGTTCGACTACGTCACCGGCCCGGGCGAAGTGGGCCAGGCGGTCATCGCCGAGGCCGACACGATCTGCTTCACCGGCTCGGTGCCGACGGGCCGCAAGGTCGCCGTCGCCTGTGCCCAGCGGCTGATCCCGTGCAACCTCGAACTGGGCGGCAAGGACCCGTGCATCGTCACCGCCGGCGCCGACCTCGAGCGCGCGGCGACCGCGGTGCTGCGCGGCGCGGTCTATGCCACCGGGCAGGTCTGCTACTCGGTCGAGCGGGTCTATGTCCACGAGAGCGTGCACGACGCGTTCGTGGCGAAACTGGTCGAGAAGGCCCGCGCCGTGCGGCTCAACTCCGACAACCCGCGCGCCGGGCACATCGGCCCGTTCACTTTCGCCCGGCAGGCCGAGATCGTGAAGCGCCACCTCGACGATGCCGTCTCCAAGGGCGCGAAAATCCTGACCGGCGGCGACATCGAGGACATCGGCGGCGGGCTCTACCTGCGGCCGACCGTGCTGACCGGCGTGACGCACGACATGCTGATCATGCAGGACGAGACGTTCGGGCCGTGCATCCCGGTCATGGCCTATGCGGACACCGAGGAAGCGATCCGCCTCGCCAACGACACGCACTTCGGCCTCACCGCCAGCGTCATCGCCGGGGACGCCGAGGAAGCCATGGCGATCGGCCGGCGGATCAACGCCGGCGGTATCTTCCTGCAGGACACGTTCCTGACCTTCGCCAAGATGCGTACGTTCGGCTCGGACAGCTTCGGCTGGTCGGGCTACGGCGCCCCGCGGATCGGGCCGGAAAGCCTGCGCCGATTCCTCAGGCGCAAGAGCCTGCTGACGCAGACCGGCAAGGTCGCCGACATCCAGGACGACCATCACCTCGGGATGCCCGGCGCGTGATGCCCCTTATTCGTCATGCTGAACTTGTTTCAGCATCCATTTCTCCACTCGCGCCGTCCGTGCGTGCTGTGCGATGGACCCTGAAACAAGTTCAGAGTGACGAGGTGGGAAGGTGAGGATTACCGCAGCGGTCAGCCGCGGCACGGGCGATGCGCCCGCGCTGGAGCAGCTTGAGCAGGACGAGCCCCGTCCCGGCGAAATGCGCATCCGTCTCGTCGCGACCGGCATCTGCCACACCGACCTGCACGAGCACCCGGGCCGCCATTCGCCGCAGCCGATCGTGCTCGGCCACGAAGGCGCGGGGGTGGTCGAGACGCTGGGCGAGGGGGTGCGCAGGTTCACGGTCGGCGACCACGTGATCCTCAGCGGCAATTCGTGCGGGGCTTGCCTGAGCTGCCTGAACAACCGCCCGACTTATTGCGACCTCGCGATGCCGCTGTGCTTCGGCGGGAAGCGGTTGGACGGCTCCACGGCACTGTCGTGCGACGGCGCGCCGATCCACTCGCATTTCTTCGGCCAGTCGAGCTTCGCCAGCCACGCGATCGTGCCCGAGCGCACCGCGGTGAAGATGGACAAGGACCTGCCGCTCGAGAAGCTCGGGCCGCTGGGTTGCGGCGTGGTGACGGGTGCGGGCGGGGTGATCGAGGCGCTCAAGGTCGGGTTCGGCGACACCATCGCGGTGTTCGGCGTCGGCGGGGTCGGACTGTCGGCGGTCATGGCGGCCAGACTGGTCGGAGCGAAGCGCATCGTCGCGGTCGACCTGGTGCCCGAGCGGCTCGAGCTGGCGCGCGAGCTGGGTGCGACCGACACGGTCCGCGCCGACGAAGAGGGCGTGGTCGGGAAGATTCGCGGCGTGACGGGGCGCGGCGTCGATTTCACCTTCAACACCACGACCGTTCCCGACGTCCATTCGTGGGCGCTCGAAGCGCTCGCGATGAACGGCACCGCAGGCTTCGTCGCCGCGCCACGCGGAGACTGGAAGCCGCAGATGTTCGCGATGCTCGCCGGCGGCAAGCAGCTGCGCGGCATCCTCGGCGGGGACGCGCATCCCGGCCTGTTCGTCCCGAAGCTGGCCGAATTCTGGCGGCAGGGCCGCTTCCCGTTCGACCGGCTGCTGACCTTCTACCCCTTCGCCGAGATCGCGCGCGCCTTCGAGGACGCGCATTCGGGCAAGGCGATCAAGCCGGTGCTGTTGATGGATGGAGTGACAAATGACGCCTGAGACGCGCGCCAAGCTCGAAGCTTTCGGTCGCGATATCACCCCCGAAATGCTCGGCGGGACCAGCAAGCTGTTCGCCGGGATGAACGCCGGAATCGACCCGGCCACCAAAGTGACGCAGGACCTCGCCTACGGCCCCGACGAGCGCCACCGGCTCGACCTGTTCGCGCGCGAGGGCGTCACCCAGGCTCCGGTCCTGGTCTACGTCCATGGCGGCGGCTTCGTGATGGGCGACAAGCACACCGAAGGCAGCCCGTTCTATTCGAACGTCGGCGAATTCGCCGCGCGGCAGGGCTGGGTCGGCGTGCCGATGACCTACCGGCTCGCGCCCGCGAACAAGTTCCCCTCGGGCCCCGAGGACATCGCGGCGGCCGTGGCCTGGCTGCGCGAGAACGTCGCGCAGTACGGCGGCGATCCGGACAGGATCGTATTGTCGGGCCAGTCGGCCGGCGCATCGCACGTCGCCGCCTACGTTGCGCACAAGCGCTTTCACGTTGCCGAACGCGGCGGCGTGGCCGGGGCGGTGCTGATGAGCGGGATCTACGACCTGCTCAACACCACCGCCAACGACTTCCACCGCGCCTACTACGGCGAGGAACGCAGCGATTGGGGCCCGGCCTCGATGCAGGCCGGGCTGATCAACTCGGACATCCCGCTGCTGTTCACCGTGTGCGAGTTCGATCCGCAGGACTTCCAGGTCGCCGCCGCGCGGCTCGCGGGCGAATGGGGCGCGGCCAAGGGCGAGTTTCCGCCGCTCTATCGGCTCGCAGGCCACAACCACCTCTCGCCCGCGCTGAGCCTGGGCTCGCCGGAGACCGAGGTGGAGGAGCTGGTTGCGGAGTTCGTGGACCGGGTGGCTGCGTAAAGCCCTCTCCCCTTCAGGGGAGAGGGTTGGGAGAGGGGAAAGATCGCCACGCGCCGGCTCCCTCAGGCCCCTCTCCCTCCGCCCGACTATGTCGGGCTCCTCCCTCTTCCTTGAAGGGGAGAGGGCCGATTACGCCGCCGCACTAGCGCACTCGATGCACAGCGCGGCTTCGGGGCGGGCTTCGAGCCGCCCCTCGGCGATCTCGTTGCCGCAGTTGACGCATTCGCCGTAGCTGCCGTCCTCGATCCGCTCGAGCGCACGGCGGATCGAGGCTGTCTCGTTGGCGATCAGCGCCGCCTGCCCTTCGAGCGCGTCGTCGTCCTCCATCTGCACCGCGCGCTCAGAGGAATCGGCTTCCGGCGGCTCGGCGAGGTCGCGCTCGATCCGCGAAAGGCGGTCCTCGAGCTCGGCGAGCTGGGCTTCCAGCCTGGCTTTGGCTTCGGCGGTGTCAGGCATGCGAGGTCTCCTTCTCGGCGGCCATCCAGCTGCCATGAAACGCCATCGGCAGCGCGAACGGCAGCTTGACCGTGGCGAGCGGCGGGCGGCTGACGTCGTTGCCGTCGAGGATCAGCAGGTCGGTGCGCTTCTCGGCGAAGCGGTCGACCACGGTGAGGACGAAGCCGTCGCCTTCGGGCGCATCGGGGCCGCGTGGCACGAACAGCGGTTCCTGCGCGGCGGCGCCCTGCAGGGCGTGCATCTTCAGCTCGCCGGTCTCCCAGTCGATCTGGCCGACGCCCATCTGCGGCATGTCGCGCCAGGCGAACCAGCCGACGCGGTACTTCTCCATCGCGTAGCGGTCGTCGATGCGCGGCATGTCGCCGAACGCCCCGTTCACCGGGTGCAAGGTCACCGCGTCGGCGTCGGGCCTCGACAGGTCGAAGACGATGCGGGTCAGCTGCGTCACCGTCTCGGCGGGAGCGGGCAGGTTGCCGTGCTTGTCCTTGAAGAAGCTGAAGCAGTTGCCCGGCGAAACCGGCGTGTCGAGGATGACCCTGTCGCCCTCGGTATAGGCGTTCATCACATGGCCCATGACGATGCCGGGGATCTGGAACCAGCGCATCTGCTCCACCGAGCCGCCCCGCGGCATGATCCCCCAGGCCGAAGGCAGGTCGGGATCGTACTGATAGTACTGGCCGCCCGCGCGGATTCGTGCGTCGCTGGCGGTCAGCGGCATGATCGGGAACACCAGGTGCTCGCGGGTCACGCCCCAGTCGTGGCTGAGGCCGGGGTAGGGGGTGTGGAACCACTCCTCGCGCACCAGCCGGCCCTCGCGGTCGAATACGTGCAGCGAGGCATCGGTGGTCGGCTCGCCGCGGGCGAACACGCCGTAGCTCCACCACTCGCCGGTCTTCGGATCGATCTTGGGATGCGCGGTCAGCGCGGTCGAGCCGAGTTCGCCGAACCGCCCGACCTCGACCGTCTCCAGCGTCTCCGGATCGAGCCGGTAGGGCCGCGAATCCTCGCGCAGCATGAACAGCTCGCCGTGGTGGTTGAAGGCGTAGGTGTTGCCGGTGTTGTCGCGCTCGGGGAGGTTGGAGACCGCCTCGTCGTCGGTGTGCCTGTTGCGGTAGTGCCCGTAAAGCCGCCGCCGCGCCTCGCGCTCGCGCTTGAGCCGCTCGGTCTGGACGTAGCGGCTGCGGAAGGAGACGTGGCCGTTCTCGAAGCGGAACATCGATGCCATGCCGTCGCCGTTGAGGATGATGTCCTCCTCGAGGCTCGGGTACTGGCGGTCGCCGCCGGTACGGTAGTAGGCGCCCTCCAGCTCCGCCGGGATCTCGCCCTCGACCTCGCACTCGAACACGTCGGCCTCGAAGCGCATCGGCATGCGCTTCTGGTGGCCGAAGCTGTCGTAGGCATGAAAA
>Ga0307505_10002451_pt1 | contig 12837 bp, 7 predicted proteins | sample 23_S_MG_FD_202183 | JGI IMG/M metagenome (GOLD analysis project Ga0307505, IMG submission 202183) | Soil microbial communities from Populus trichocarpa stands in riparian zone in the Pacific Northwest, United States - 23_S | ecosystem: Environmental > Terrestrial > Soil > Riparian zone > Trees...
ATCGACAGCGCGCCGTTGAAGTTCGCTCATGAGATTCAAGGAACAGTCACCAATCTGACCTTGTTTCGACTGCATTCTTGGATCATGACGGCCTCAGTAAACGACCGATCTGTGGGGGCACTACGGTTGTCTGGAGCCCTAGACCTGAGGACGCCCACGAGAGACCCGAGGCTGGAGGGGTCGCTTACGCTGACAGGTTTGCCCGGAGGAGTGTGCAATCCATTGCTCGCGCTCTGGAGCGATGCACGTATCGACCGAGCCCTCTTCAACGGAACGATCGGGCTCAAGATGACCGGAGACCTTCTCAGCTGGGATGTCAATCTCCGTGGCGATCAGATCCGTCTCCAGCTTCCCGAGATGCATCAACCGACTGCTCCCCTTGATCTGGTCGTGGCACAGTCCGGTAGCTTCGACCGCACGACCAGGGTCCTCCGTCTGGACAAAGGGATTCTGCGAGAACTCGAGCGGTCTCGACCCGTCATCACTGCCGCATTGGACAAACCTATTCGCTTCACTCTTTCGGCCAAGGGGGCAGACGAGAAGACGCTTCAATCGCCGAACGGCCAAGTCGGCACCGTACAGGCCCACCATATTGGAATGAACCAGCTAAGGCCGCGACTGGCGGTCTTGGGAGTCTCAGCCTTGAACGGAGTGAAGACCGGCATCATTGACGGACGTTGGATTATTCAGGGGCAGGAGGGCAGAGACGCCCTGTCTGTTGCCGGTACGCTCGACGTCACGGACCTGCGTCTTGATGTGGGAGCCATACACATCAGCACCCCCATAGGTCTTCGCAGCAGGATCGCTGCTACGATCACGGAGTTCTCCCATGTTCGTGTGGACGAGCTGAACATAGAAGCCTTGGCGGGAGCGAGCCTGATTGCGAAGGCGAGACTCAGTGGTCAAACCAGTGCCGCCGACGATTCCACGGATCTCGTAGTCGCGTTCAATACCGACAACATAGCGAAACTCCTCGACCGGATCGGATTACTCGACGAACGGCAACGCACCCTGTTCACCGGCGGCGCCCTGTCAGTTGAAGGACGTCTGAGAGGTCGTGGGCAGGATCACCCCGTTTCAGCACAGGCGACGATTCACGCGCGTCAACTTCAGTTCCAGCCGTTGCAGGGTCGATTCCTCACGTATTCGCTTCTCGCGGAAGGAACCGCGGAACTGAACGCGGTCCGAACGGACATCGAGATGAATAAGATCGGTTTGACACTGGAGTCCAAAGGGAGACCGGCTGGGACGCTGACCCTTGCGGGAACATGGCCGATCGCGGCGTCCAAACAGGGCGGTACCATTACCGTCGTGACTAAAGACTTGGATGCCGCGCCACTCGTGGACGTATTCGGAGTGTTCCCAGGTCGAGAGCATGGCCCCTTACCGGTCAACGCCGATGTCTCTATCGTTCGGGATTCTTCCACTGGGAAGCTTGTCGTTCGCGGTCAGGAAAAACTCGGACCGATTCGCGTTGCGCGCAAAGGTGAAGGCGGAAAGCAGAATGAGGTCACCGTTCATATTGAGCACGACCTGAGCCGTCAGAATGATGAGATTCGAATAGCTGGTCTGACGGTGACCGCCGACCGTCCTGGCGGACAGCCTGATCGCATGACTGCCGGTGGCATCGTGAGGATCGGCGGGCAGCCAGGCGCACAACTCAAGGTGGAGATTGCCTCGCTCGATGCCGCCTGGCATGAGGCGTTGTTCTCGAGACCTGAACCTGTGCCTCAAACTGGTACAAGTCAGGCTGTGGAGAAGGCTCGACCGGAACAGCCGAACAGCATAGCGCTACTCACGAATCTCGATGCGGAAATCTCGATAGGGTCCATCTCCTACAACAAACTGATGATCGGGCCGGGACATGTGATCGCGAAAGGAACCAGCGAGCGACTGGAGGCCAAACTGGAACCAACGGTCATCGCTGATGGCCGAGTGGATGCAATAGCGACCCTCGTGCGGCAGGACAAACAGATGCAACTCACCTGGTCCGGCAAAGGCCAGGGGTTGAACGTCGAAACTATTATGCAAGCCGTGGAATCAAGCCAGGAAGCCGTCATGAAAGGAACGGGATCATTCATGACCTCAGGAGCAGGCCTTCTGAACGAAGAGCCTCTCAGAACGCATGCCTCGGGAACCTTTAATTTCAACATTGCGGACGGGCAATTTATCCGTGCCCCTATGCTTCAGTTCCTGTCAAAGTACACGCATATTAAGGAACTGGAGCAGATGGGATTTGATGCCTTGCAGGGCAAGGTGCGTTTGGAAGGTGGATGGATCTACGCCGACTCCCTGGCAGCCACGGGACCTCTCGCCTCACTCGATGGCAACGTGTCGGTCTCGTCCGACGACGCAGTCGATGGACGGATTTTTGTGAAAATCGGTCCATCGCTTGCGAACAGGATCAAGATCCCCTGCATGACGGCGCTTCTCAAAACGTCTGACGGATTTACGGCCCTCCCGTTCGCCGTCCGAATCGGCGGCTCGATGAAAAACCTCACATTTATCCCTGACACCGCGGCGTGGGATAAGACCAAAGGCGGGATCGCATCCCTGGCGGACACGATGAAGAACCTGCTCAGGGGCTGTCGTGAGGATCGCTCGGAGGCAACGGCGCAGTGAACTGACCCTCGAACTTCAAGCGGGCATTCTCCGGTTTCTGACGCGCGCAACCCGATGTCGTTTACAGCACGGACGAGATCCACCCGTGAGCTGGAATAGCCAGCAAGGGACAGGCGCATTGTCGAAGCACTTGTTCGCTGTGACTGCCTCGTAGGGCGTCGAGAAATCCGTTATGGCCTTCGGTAGACATGACGATGAGATCGGCTTCTGTCGCGCGAGCAGTCTGCAGAATGACCTCAATGATGTCACCTTCCTGAGACAACTTCGTCCATTCCCATCCCGGCAACTCAGGACAGTTGACCTCCGGCATCGCGGTGCCGTCGCCCACATGGAGGATGGTGAACCGGCCGGTGGGACAGTTGAGCTGATGTGCGATCCGGACGGCGGCCTGAATCGCAGGCTGCGCATTTGGAACCGGGGCGACAGGGATCAAGATGTTCTTGAGTGACACGGCGCCGTCCTGGAGCGAGACGAACCCCTTCACGCCCGCGGGAATGAAGAGCGTCATCTGACGCGATTTTCTGGCCATCGGTTGGGCGATGGATTTTTCCTGCCACAGGCCCTGCCCTTTATCCTGATGCGTGGCGAGAACAATCAGGTCGCTGGGATGGTGCTCAAGAAATCCCAGCACCGATTTCACTGGATCTTTGTCCTCGGTGATAACCTTCCGGACGTTGATGCCCAACTCAGGCACGGCAGACCTAGGGCTGTTCTTTGGAAGCATTCCCCACCGCTCCAGTGTCTGTCTTACCCCAGGGAACTCCGTCCAATTCTGTTCCCCTCCGGCCGACACGTGGAGCACGGTGAGAGTGGCCTTGGCAATCAGCGAGGCCTTGAGCGCGTGGGCGAAGGCGACTTCGCTGGCTGGGCTAAAGTCGGAAGGATGAAACACATGCTGCAGAATCGGTGTATTCAGAGACGTGTTGCTCATGAGGCTCCTCCTCTTTGGTCGAGCAACTTGTAGCACAAGAACGATCGGAAAGTCATAAATCCAGATCGAGCCGTCGGCGGGTCTTCCCGATTGATCGGGAGTCTGGCCGCAGATCGCTGAGATTAGAATTCATAGATGGTTCCCACGGACACGTTCGTGCTGTGGACGATCTCCTGTTCGAAACTCTGACGGTGTTGTGACCGCGGATGGATTCTTTCTCGCACCATTCCGCAACCAGGTTATGATTCGATCCGTTCATGGACAGAACGACGGTTCCTACGGACGCTCAGATCTGGCGATGCGGGAAGTTACTAGAATGCGTAGAGGGTCGCGTACACGTAACCCAGGTTATAGCCGAAGTCGACGTTAAACCCTTGCTCTCCACTCCCGTTCAACCCGGCAGTCAATCGGTCGAACGCAGCGCCCATCGCGAAGTGTTTGAAGAGCCGATACTCAAGGCCGGCATAGAACTCAAACATCGTTCCTGTGTAATCGCCTATGGTCAGATAGAAAAAGTCGTAGCGGCTCTGAAACTGTAACTTCGGTGTGATGTTGTAGTTCGCGACGAGACCGATCGACGGAAGCGGAAGTGTCACTTGCTCATTCACGACGGTCGAGGTACCTGGTGTATCGTTAATGCGGCCTTGCGCTGCGAAATTAAAATTTGTTCGCATCATGTAGAGCCCTGGCGACACCCCCAGCTCTACCTTGTCATTTCGGTAAAAGGAATAGTTGTAGAGCAACCGGTAGGTATTGAAACTCAGGCCGGTTTGGGTACTTGCACCGGCATTAACGGTTTGGTCGTTGATGAGAATATCCTGGTTGAGCGATTTGGTCCCGCTCAACCCGACCCGATACCAGGATAATCCAACAGCATGACGGTCATTGAACCGATAGAGACCGTCAACTCTGAAGGCATCGGTGCTGTCGTCCCCGCCCAAGGTATTGGCGAAGTCGACGGATGCGCCAACCCCTAATACGGGGCCACCAACTGCCACGTTTGCGGTTGCCCCGAAGACGTAAGCCCACCCGCCGCGCAGCATTAACTTGTTGTCAGGCGTTTCAGCAGGCGGCGCCTCCTCGGCGCGGATCATCGAAGGGGCCGCGCACAGTATGCCCATGACGAAAACCGCCAGAAGCGCCGACTTGGTGCCGATAGCGTGTCGCATGATCATCTCCCTAATGTTGATTGGGCGCCCAACCGATAGACTAGGCCATCGCACTGGCGCGCCTGAACAGTTTGAAGGAACTGAATTTCGTCATGCGGCAGTCGGGCAATGAACGAGCGCGGCGAATCATAGCGAGAAGACTGTTACCCGTCAAGAATCAGAGGACACCGGTTCGCAGGGATTCAATATCTTTGGACGTGCGAAGCCCGGATCAACGGACGGAGAGTTGCAACGATCCGTTCGCAATCGCCTGCATTTCGATCCCGCCCGGCACGGGATAGATAGCGCGCGGCTGAAGGTTGGTCACAGATCCTTCCAGCCACGTGTCCGGAGTCACTTGACGAGTCATTGCGCGGAACAGTTGGCGCACGCAACGTGCCCACGTGGACCGAGAGGTCGATGCGCGAACGTAGCCTCCTGTCGGTCCTACGGAAATGATGAATCATCATGCTCATGGCGAGGTCTTATCTGGTGCGTGGCTGGAAAATGCTCTTCCAATCGTCTTTCATGCTCACGACCGTCCAGCCTTTCGCGTTTGCCTCGTCGAGACCTTTGTCGAGCCGGCCGATGTGCGACTCGCGGTCGTAAGCCCATTCGCGTTCGGCGTCGGTATGGTGAACGTAGAGGCAGAAGCGCGGGCCGGGCCCGGCGGCGGTCCATTGGAGCATTTGCAGATCGCCGTCGGAGTTGCCGAAGGCGGCGATCGGGCGCCTGCCGATGTGCTGATGGATGCCGATGGGTTTGCCCACGTTGTCGTCGATGAAGTTGAGTTCGGGCAATCGCACGATCACCGGCTTGCCGTCGCGTAGTTCGAACTTCGTCTTCGCGCTGCTTCCCACCACCTGCTCCGGTGGAATGCCATACACGGCTTCCGTCCATGGGCGCATGAATTCGATGCCGCCGCCTGAGACGATGAATGTCTTAAATCCGTTCGCCCGCAGATGGGCAAGCAGTTCGAGCATCGGCTGATACACCATCTCGGTGTAAGGGCGCTTGGTCTTGGGATGTTTCGCGGTGGCGATCCAATCCTTCACGATCCGCTCAAATTCCTCGCTGGTGTTACCCGCGTGCGTGGCCATGACAATCTGCAGCATCGCTCGTTCGCCACCCGCCAGCGCGCCTTTCACGTCACCTTTAAGCAACGAGGCGAACGGTTCCTGTGTCTTCCACTCGGGGTGCTGCGGGGCGAGCGCCTTCACGCGGTCGAGAGCGAAGAAGAACTGGAAATACATCGGCTGCTCAGCCCAGAGCGTGCCGTCGTTGTCGAACACGGCGATGCGCTCGGCGGGCGGGACAAAATCCATCCCACCTTCATTGGTGACTTTTTCCACAAATTCAACGACAGATTTCTTGGCTGCTCCGTCGTTCCAGGAGGGGAGTGGGCCTGCCCCGAGTGCAGTCGAGGGGTCAGCGGCGTGGGCAATGGTAGTGGTCAGCGCCAGCGCACATACGAGCGCGGAGGCGAGCAGGTGTTGTTTGCATGCGATTTTCATGATGGGCTCCCTATGCCGAGTGTGTATCCAAGACGGCCGCCGCACCCGCCGTGATGGTGGATGCAGCTCGCCCGGATCGACCCCGATTCTACGCCTGAGTTGTATCACAGGGTAGTGATTGGCGTGCGGCGGATTCGGTTTCTCCGGCTCGCTGAACAGCGAGAAGGATGAGGCCTGCGGCCGGCAGAATCGAGCACCATTTTCGACTTTCGACCGGAAGGATGACGGCCAGTACGTTCAGGCCCAGGAACAACTACAAGAGATCGCCGGACATTCCGATCGTGTTCAGGATCGGTTGTCCGGCTAGGTTAGGAGCAGCAAACTGAACAGGGCCGCGCGGCGATGCCGAAGACAGGCTCGCCACGATCCTGATAGTTCTTTTTGATGTATTGAGCCAATGAAGGCGTGCAGCTTCATTTCTCGTTGTGACCTGAGTTAGTTGCTCTTTTTTTCCTCGGGTTTCACCGCCGCGTTGAACTCATCCTTGGAAATCTCCTTGATCTCCGACGATTGCAGCGTCACCTTGCTGCCGCTTTTCTCATCTTTGAAGGTAATGGCCCCTGCCCTGGTTTGATCGATATCCGTGGTGTAGTATTGCTTGTCGCCGGCCGGGTCGTTCACCCGGTAGTAATTGCTGCAACCGGCTACGAGCGTGAGCATTCCGCAAAGTATCCAAAGAGCCGTAGTTTTCGTCTTCATCTCAATTCTCCTTTGTTTAGAATAGCGCACAGTCGTCAGTTTGCTAGTTGATCTGGTTTTGCTTTGTTTATCTGGTTGATTTGGTGCAACCAGGCAAGTGAAACAATCCAAATACCGATCTTCTAACCTTGGGCCTGGCTCCCTGTCCGAATCCGGAAGCCTTATACTATATGCACCGAGAAAACTAAAGAGCCGGTTGTCGCCGCGATTTCTTTCAGACCGCTATAAAGATTCCTTACTGGATGGTTTCTCTGCCCGGGTGACTGCCCCACCTTCGTCGATCCATGCCGTGAACAACGTGTAGGCAACCGCAAGCACCACAGGACCCACAAATAGTCCAATGATCCCGAAGGCGAGCAACCCCCCGAGCACACCGGCAATGATCAGCAGCAGCGGGAGATCCGCGCCTTGCTTAATCAGAATGGGCCGTAGAATATTATCCACCGGGGAAATGATCAGGGTCCACACGAGCAGCACGGTCCCCCAAGTGGTGTCGCCGGTCCAGTAGAGCCAGGCCACTGCACACAACATGACTGGGATCACACCGACTTGTACGGTCGCCGAGATGAACATCACCGCCGTCAACATCACGGGAAACGGCACACCGGCGACCGCCAGACCGATCCCGCCGAGGACGGCATGCACAAATGCAGTCAACACCACCCCCAACGCCACTCCGTAGATCGCCTGTCCGGCCAGGCGGATGGCCTGCTCCCCCTGTTCCCCTGCCAGTCGAGAGCCGAACCGCAGGGCCATCGCAGCGGCAGACTCCCCTGTGGAGTAGAGGACGGCCGAGACGAGCACGGTCAAGACGATTTGGCCAAGCAACAGCCCGAGACTCCCGATCTGTTCGGCAACCCATCGTACGACGCCGCCAAGGTATGGGGACAGGTGCGTCGCCAGTTCCTCACGACTCAGGTCGGCGATTTGCTGCCACTGCGATGCCGCCCGCGCGCCGACCAGAGGGATCTTTCCCAACCAGTCGGGAGGGGGAGGCAGCTTGAAAGTAGAGAGCGAGGTCGTCCAAGCAGTAATCTCCTTGAAATTCTCTAAGAAGGCGCCGATGGCGAACGAAAAAGGCAGAAGGAAGATCGCCAGTAACAGGAGCGTCATGACCGTCACGGCGAGCCACCGCCGGCCTAGCAGCCAGCGTTGGAGCATCAGGAGCATGGGCCAGGTGGCAACCACGATCATGGTCGCCCACACGATCGCGCCGAGGAACGGCAGGAGAATCCAGACAGAGGCCGCGATCAGAGCAAATAGGAACACGACCGCGAGCGTGTTACGGATGAGATCAGATTGTCGTTCTGCCATGACGGTCTCCAACTCGAAGTTGCACGGCTCTACTGTCGACGCATGCAACGAGATCGAGTATTCATGCAGCGGGCCGCACCCGCCGGTTCAGCGGATACGGCTTGGTCGTTGGCTCAGCGCTGTCGGGAGCATGGCATCAGTTGCGCTGCCGGGCCTCTACTATCCAGCGTGGCAACTGTTTCCATCATCCATACTTCCCTTGCAGAAGCCGTGTGATTCGCTCTCGATGCACACGACAAAACAATTGTCCCTCGAATTGTGAGCCCGGAGTATATCAGCAAACTCCTGCGACAGATGAACCAAGTTGATCGAAATCTCCGCTTCTTCGCAGCAATGAATACTGGGGATGGGCGTGCCGACACAAGCGGAATCTTCTCGGGACACCGGCGCGAATGTGTGAACAGGTATGGCTGAGGCGAATTGGGACAATCTCCTTGCGGCGTCTGTCCCGATCTTCTACACAGAACCGTCTTCCATCTGAACCTGTTCCCTCTAAATTTCTGAAGAATTATACGATCGAAGCAGAGCAGTGCTCTCCTTTCGACTACGTGTAAATGGCACTTCTCTTGCTTCGCGGTCTGGACGGAGACTATTGTAGCAACTCGGAATATTGCGCATATTCCTCCCCTCTTTGAGAGACGCTGGATGAAGCCGTCGGAAAGAAGACGGGCAGGGTCGAGAAAAAATTACATCGTTGGCAGCTTGGTGTGAGTGAGCCGATACATCGCCCGGATTGGCACGATGACTGACGAAACCTTCCTTACGCTCTGAGGCTTAGCGCCGAGATGCAGGTTCTGGTGATCAACAGCGGGAGCTCGTCGATTAAATTTCGGCTTGTTCACGTAGTGGACAAGCCGGGAGGCGTACTGACAACTCAGCCTGCATTGCTCCAAGGTGCCGTAAAAGGCATCGGGAGCGTCGCAAGCGTTGAAGTGACGGGGCAGACTGTAGATTGTTCGTCGACTACACTGGAGATCCGGGACCATGCCCATGCATTGCGTGTTCTGCTCGATCGCCTGGCCGGCTCGCTCGGCAAGATCGAAGCGGTCGGGCATCGGGTGGTGCACGGAGGAGACCAATACACAGAGTCTACGTTGATCACGGAACAGGTAGAAGCCGGGATCGATGCGCTGTCCGAATTGGCTCCTCTGCACAATCCCTCGTGCCTTGCAGGGATTCGCGGAGCGCGCGCGACGTTTGGTGCGACGATACCGATGGTGGCAGTGTTCGATACAGCCTTTCACCAAACAATGCCGGATGTCGCCAGGCAGTATGCGCTCCCTGTCGACCTGGCAGAGCGGCATCGGATCCGCCGCTATGGTTTTCACGGGATTGCGCATGCCTCGCTCGCGAACGGGTATGCGGCCTACACAAGTAATCCACTGGAACAGGTGCGTCTGATCACCCTGCAGTTGGGCAATGGCTGCTCCGTTGCCGCAATCGCACAAGGCCGGTCGATCGATACCTCGATGGGATTTACGCCGCTGGAGGGATTGGTGATGGGGACACGCTCGGGCGATGTGGATGCCGCTATTGTCAGCTACCTGTCCGAGCGGGAGAAGGTCGAGCCTGCTGAAGTGGAGCGGTGGCTCAACGAGCGGTCGGGCCTCCTCGGACTGTCCGGCCGGTCAAACGACATGCGGGAGTTGCTTCGCTTGGCGGAGCAGGAGCAGGACAAACGGGCGGAGTTTGCGATTGATCTGTTCTGCTATCGGGTACGCAAGTATCTCGGCGCCTACCTTGCCGTGTTGGAGGGCGCGGATGCCGTCGTCTTCGGAGGCGGGATCGGGGAAAACTCGCCGGAGATTCGGGAGCGGATTTGCCGGAGCATGAAGTGGTGCGGCCTGGAGCTCAACGGTGACCTCAACCGGGCGGCAGTCGGACTTGCGCCGGGTCGCGCAGCCAAAATCAGTGAGGGTGGATCGGGGTTGGCGGCCTATGTGGTCGCGGCGGATGAGGAAAGCTGGATCGCCAGGGAGACGGTTCGGTGCGTGCGAGGCGTACATTCATAGGTCATCAGAGCCGACGATCTCAGTGGGAAAGGAGAGGCTATGGGAAATCCGTTATCGGACAAGGAACTGAAATTGATCGATGCCTACTGGAGGGCGGCGAACTATCTCTCGGTGGGGCAGATTTATCTTTACGATAACCCGCTACTGAAGAGGCCGTTGCGGAAGGAACATGTGAAACCGAGGCTGCTGGGTCACTGGGGCACCACCCCGGGCCTGAATTTTATCTATGCCCATATGAATCGAGCGATCAAGTCACGGGACCTCAACATGATCTACATCATCGGTCCCGGCCACGGCGGTCCCGCCATCGTCGCCAATGCTTATTTGGAAGGCACCTACTCGGAAGTCTATCCGAACATCTCACAGGACGAAGAAGGCATGAAGCGGCTCTTCAAACAGTTCTCGTTCCCCGGAGGCATTCCCAGCCACGTGGCGCCCGAGACCCCCGGCTCGATACACGAAGGCGGCGAGTTGGGGTATTCCGTCTCTCACGCGTACGGGGCTGCGTATGACAATCCCGATCTGATCGTGGCCTGCGTCGTCGGCGACGGCGAGGCTGAAACCGGACCATTGGCGACCTCCTGGCATTCGAACAAATTCCTTAATCCGGCAACAGATGGAGCCGTGCTGCCGATCCTGCATCTGAACGGGTATAAGATTGCCAATCCCTGCGTGCTGGCTCGTATCAGCCACGAAGAATTGGATCAGCTCTTCCGCGGCTACGGCTACACGCCCCATTGTGTCGAGGGCAGCGATCCGGCCAAGATGCACCAGCTCATGGCCGACACCGTCGACACCTGCATGGAGCAAATCCACAGTATCCAGACCCAGGCGCGGACGCAGGGCGTGAAGGAGCGGCCGCGCTGGCCGATGATCATCCTCCGTTCGCCCAAGGGGTGGACCTGTCCGAAGGAAATCGACGGCAAACGGACCGAGGACTACTGGCGGAGCCACCAGGTGCCGATGGGTGAAATGCACGAAAAGCCCGGTCATGTGAAGATGCTTGAGAAATGGATGAAGAGCTACAAGCCGGAGGAGCTGTTTGATAAAACCGGCCGGCTGAAGCCCGCGCTCGCTGATCTTCCGCCAAAGGGCAAACGCCGCATGAGCGACAATCCGCACGCCAACGGCGGCCTTCTGCTCAGAGACCTGCGTCTGCCGGACTTCCGCGACTATGCCGTCAAGGTCACGACACCGGGGGCCATCTCGGCAGAATCCACCCGCCTCATGGGAAAATTTCTGCGCGACACAATGAAGCTGAACATGGAGAGCCGCAATTTCCGTTTGTTCAGTCCGGATGAGAACAACTCAAACCGCTGGCAAGATGTGCTGGAGATCACCAAGCGCGCGTGGATGGCGGATCGCTATCCCTACGATGATCATTTGGCTCCTGACGGCCGCGTGATGGAAATGCTCAGCGAGCATCAGTGCCAGGGATGGCTGGAAGGGTATCTCTTAAGCGGCAGACACGGATTTTTTTCTTGCTACGAGGCGTTCATTCACATCATTGACTCGATGTTCAATCAGCATGCCAAGTGGCTGAAGGTCTGCCACGACATTCCTTGGCGGCGGCCGATCGCCTCGCTCAATTATCTGCTGTCCTCCCACGTCTGGCGGCAGGATCACAACGGGTTCAGTCACCAGGACCCCGGCTTCATCGATCACGTCGTGAACAAGAAAGCGAAGGTCGTGCGCGTCTATCTGCCGCCGGATGCCAACACGCTGCTGTCTGTCACCGATCACTGTCTGCGCAGCCGTAATTATGTGAACGTCGTCGTCGCGGGCAAGCAGCCTGCTCCACAATGGTTGACGATGGACCAGGCGATCAAACACTGCAACGCGGGCATCGGAATCTGGGAATGGGCCAGCAACGACAAGGGGGGAGAGCCGGACGTCGTCATGGCCTGCTGCGGAGACGTGCCTACGCTGGAGACGCTGGCCGCGGTGGATCTCTTTCGTCAACATATCCCGGCGCTGAAGATCCGCGTCGTCAACGTCGTCAACTTGATGAAGCTGCAGCCGCAGAGCGAGCACCCGCATGGCCTGTCCGACATGGACTTCGATGCGTTGTTCACCAAGGACAAGCCGATCGTGTTCGCCTTCCACGGCTACCCGTGGCTCATCCATCGGCTGACGTACCGGCGGACGAACCACAACAACTTGCACGTGCGCGGCTACAAAGAGGAAGGGACAACGAGCACGCCATTCGACATGGTGGTGATGAACGATCTCGACCGGTTTCATCTCTTCGGCGACGTGATTGACCGGCTGCCGCAACTCGGGTCCCGCGCGGCCTATGCCAAGCAGGCGGTCCGCGACAAGCTCCTCGAGCACAAAGAATACATTGCCAAGTACGGCGAAGATATGCCAGAGATCACCGACTGGAAATGGGGTCGGGTCAAACCGCAGACAAGGCGGAAGACCACGACGGAGGGAGACAACGTCTAAACGGCCATCATTGCTCCAGCATGTCGCCCGGATCGAGGAGCAATGCTTCCATGGGAAGCAGAATGGTCCCGCCTCGCGCGAGAACATGGGCGTGTGAGTTGACAATTGGAGATGTTATCGACATTTGGAATGTGACGCCGTGCCCGGTT
>Ga0307505_10002452_pt1 | contig 12832 bp, 9 predicted proteins | sample 23_S_MG_FD_202183 | JGI IMG/M metagenome (GOLD analysis project Ga0307505, IMG submission 202183) | Soil microbial communities from Populus trichocarpa stands in riparian zone in the Pacific Northwest, United States - 23_S | ecosystem: Environmental > Terrestrial > Soil > Riparian zone > Trees...
CGTCGGCGATCTGGACATAATCGGCCATAAACGCGTCACCATACATGTCCGAGCGACCGTCGATGTACGGCTTGATGCCGGCGAGGATCAGCGGGCCGCCGAAACTATATTCATTGAACACCGGCCGGGATCGAAGGTCGGCCGGGATATGGGCCAGCAGCGTGCGTGGGTTGGCCACCGTTTCCGTCGGCTGGTGCGGCAGGACCAGCCGCGCGGTCACCACCAGCAGCAACCCAATTGCTGCGGCCGCCAGCCACCGTCGCTTGTCCGCAACGCTCGAAAACAGCGGCGCCGCTCCTTCGCGACCGCGTGGCGCAAGCCGGGGCGCAAGGATCAACGGCGCGACGATCGCCAGCCACGCCTGTTGCCGCACCTGCATGAACGCCAGCAGCAGCAGGATTAGCAGCAGCAAGGTCTCGCCTGGTGCAAGCTTGACGCCCCGGATCAACGTCAGGCCCAGCGCGCCAATAAGGAACGCGTAGAAAAACGGTGTAAACGACGGTTTGCTTGGTTGCCATTCCGAGATGAAAGCGAGATTCTCCAGCCCCATGACGGTAATCGGGTGAAGGAGGCCAGCGACGCCGTTGGCGTTGAGCAGCGCCGCACCGAGTGCGACCAGCCCGAACAACAGCCAGCGGGTCAACGCGCCCCGCTTCCATTGCGCAGCGATCAATCCATCCAGCCCGATTGCGCCAGCGATGACGAAACCAATAATGAAACTGCCGTGCAGGTTGGCCCACAGGATCATTAGCAGGGCTAGCGCTAGCGGCGGCGGTTGGCCGTGGTCGCGTCGGTCGAGCAGCACCGCGGTCCAGATGGCGGCGACCGGCCACACCAGCACGTGCGGGCGCGCCAGCATGAATGTGATCAGGATCGCATCCATCGCGACGAACGCGACAAGCATGGCGATCGGGCCAACGCGGCGGCGCAGGAACAGGAAGACGATCAGGTGGAGCGCCATGATCGCCAAGATCACCACTGCCGAGACGCCGGCATATCCGGCCGCATTAAAGGCGGCCGCATAAATGATCTGGGAGAGCCACTCGAAAGCCACCCACGGTTGCCCGCCCATGGTGAACGAGAAAGGATCGGTGGAGGGGATCGCACCGTGCGCCAAAATCCAGCGGCCCGCCGCAATATGCCAGCTGACATCGCCGTCACCGAAAACGTTGGACTCGCTGCCCAGTTCGAATGGCAAAAAAAGGACAAAAACTGCAAAGATCAGCTTGTCGAACAAGTGATAACGATCACCACTTATGAGTTGCCGCTGCATCTGCCCCCCTGACGTCCGCTAGCGCGATCCGTAGCCGTTGGGAGGTGCTCCTTCAACGATGGCGATCAGATCGCAATCGCCAAGATCGGGTCGGCTCAGACTGGGACGCGGTGGCGATAGGTGACGTTGACCCGTTTCGACAGCAACAGATAGGGCAGCCACAGGGCCATGCTGATCAGCACCTTTTTGACGTTGCCCTCCAGGAGCGACTGCAGCGCTGCGGCGACATCGCCTGGCAGCCCGACCGTCCCGGCCACCATCTGGGCGGTGAAGAATTGCATCGCCAGGTCGAGCGCCCAGATCGCCACCAGCAGCCTCGGGAACAGCGGCACCCGGCGCAGCGCGGCGACGAAGGCGATCGAGTAGAGGCTGGTCAGCAGGACGACGTCGAGCGTCATCATCAGGTGCAATGTCGACAGCCAGCCCGGAACCGGCCCGGACAGGGCGGGCATTGCCGCCAGATATTCCATGGCCCTGACCGGCACGTTGAGCAGCATCCCGACCAGCAGCGAGACCATGATCCCGCCCGCGCCGTAGAGCGAATGGCGCATCGCCGCGTCCCGCCCGACCGAGCGCCAGGCGCTGAGCCGGGCCAGCCTGAACACGGGCTGCGGTTGCCGGTCGCCATCGGCGAACCAGCGCAGCGCCAGGACCATCGAGGCAAACGGCGCGAGGATCAGCAGGAGGTAGGGAGCGAAGGTGCCCGGCTCGAGACCGAACGGGATCGGGCTGAGCGCGATCCTGACCGCCGCCGCCAGCCCGGCCAGCAGCAGCCACAGCTGCATGATCCGGTCGAGGCTCGATTCGATGGAAACGAGCAGTGCCGCCGACTTGGCGTGCATCTTGCGGGTCATGGTTTCCAACATCGATCAGCGAACCTTATTGTCAGTCCGCATCCTCCCTAAGGGCCGACCGTTGATATGAGGTAAATGAAGCAGCGCGCGAAGCGTTCCGGATGGTGGCCGCCATAGTCGGGCGCGGAGACCGCGTTGATCGGGGCCCTACCGTATATTTCAGGTCAAGGCGGGGGCCGTCTTGAGCATCAGCAACTGGCGCAGCGTCGAGCGGAAGGCGTCGCGGTCGCGCTGGTCGACCCGGGTGCTGCTGGCGAGCCCGATTCCGGCCGGATTGACCGGCCGGCCGTTGCGCGACACTTCATAATGCACATGCGGGCCGGTCGACAGGCCGGACGATCCGACGTAGCCGATCACCTGTCCCTGCCGCACCATTTGCCCCGGGCTGGCGGCGATCCGGCTCATATGGGAATAACTGGTGGCGATGCCGCCGGCATGCGCTAGCCGGACCTGGCGGCCATGGCCCCCACCCCAGCCGGCCATCGCCACGCGGCCGTCGGCGGCGGCGACAATGGGGGCGCCCCAACTGGCCTTGAGATCGATCCCGCGATGGAAGCGCATGAACCCGAGCAGGGGATGGAGACGCATGCCGAAGCCCGAGCTGACCCGCGCCGGTACCGGCCACAGCAGGCCGGCGACCTGGGTTCCCGACCCGCTGGCATCGACCCAGTCGGGCCGTCGATCGATGGTCCAGCGCAAGAGCTGCAGGTCGCTCGCGCCGACGCGATCCAGGCCGGCGTAGAGCAAGCCGCCATATTCCGCGCCGGACGAGGACCGCCGATGGGCGATCACCAGGTCGAAGCGATCGACCACGCTGATGCCCCGGCCGAGGTCGATGCGGGTCGCCAGCGCCCGGACATAATCGGCGGCCGCGGACTCTGGCACGCCGGCCGCGCGGAGCGATGCATTGAGGTCTTCGCCCGCAAGTCCCGCAATCCTTTTTGGCGTCATGTCGACCGATCCCGCGGCGAGTATGGGCGGCGAGGCCGGGACGGGCTGTGCCGGCCGGGCAACGATAGGCTCGGAAATGGCGGGAGCCTCGACGCCGTCGCCGGCGGGGGCGGCCGAGGCGGGAGCGGCCAGCGGCGCAAATCCCTTGGCCACGCCGCCTGCGGCGATGCCGACCAGGAAGGCGAGTCCGCAGGCCAGCGGCAGCTTGGCGGTTGCCCGCAAGCCTGCTCCCCGATTCCAAACCGATGCTGCGCCAAGCGCCATCGCGTCCCCCCGCCGCCCGGTTCCCGACTCCGGCGACAGCGAGAGTTTCCCACCAACTGGGCCTGTCAGTCAAATTTGCGGCGTCCGCTGACCAAGCTTACCATTCAACGGGAGGCGTTTCGCGCCGTTACGCATTCAGAGTGAGCAAGAAGGGAGTATGGCGGGCGCTATCAGAGCGTTCGAAGGGCCTGCGAGGGCCGTGCGCTGAGGGTCGGAAGGCTTCCGCCAAGGCCGACTGCAAGGACGATCACGAGCCCGGTCGCCAGGGTCATGGCGATCAGCGCCGGGTCGGGCGCCCACGTGAAGTCGAACAATTGCGTGATGATGATCCAGGCGCCAATCAGGCCAAGGCCTAGCGCTACGAGCGTCACCAGCGCCGCGAGCAACAGGAACTCCAGCGTCTGTAACCCAAGCAACTGCCGACGGGTCGCGCCCAGCACGCGCAGCACGACGCCGTCATAGGTTCGCGCCTCCCGCATCGCCGAGGTGGTCCCGGCCAGCACCGCGATACCGGCAAGGATCGCCGCCGACGCCGCCCAGGCGATCGCGACCGACACCCCCGCCGCCACCTCGCCAACCTGTTCAAGCACGTCGCGCACCGGAATGAGGCTGGTTGACGGAAACCGCGCGGCAACCCGCTCGCGCACCGCGGAGTCGGCGCCGTCGGGGAGGTTGATTGTGGCTGACAGGCTGTGCGGCACGTCCGCCAGCGCGTTGGGGGAGAGGACGAGGACGAAGTTGAAGCCGAGCGTGTCCCAGTCGATCCGACGGAAGGAGGCAATCCGCGCCCGCCGTTCACTCCCGTAAAGGCTGAAGCGCAGTTCATCGCCGAGCTTCAGCCCGAGAGCCTCGCGCAACCGGTCGTCGACCGAGACGAGCGGGGCTCCGCTGTAGCCCGGCGGCCACCATTGGCCTGAGGTCAGACTACTCCCGGGCGGTATCGTCTCGGCATAGGTCAGCCCGCGCTCCCCACGCAGCGCCCAGGCGCCGTCCGGAATCTCGTCCAGGTCGGCGACGTTGGTGGTGCCGTAACCGGTGATGGTGCCGCGCAGCAGCGGCACGAGCTGGATCTCGGCCGACGGGCCAGCATCACGAACGGCCGCTCGAAATTCGTCGGCCCGGTCGCGCGGAATGTCGAGCGCGAAGAAGGCCGGCGCCCGCTCCGGGATGTTGCGTTGTAGATTGGCATCGAAGCTCGACCGCACGGCCGCAATCTGGACGAACATGGTGAGGCCGATGCCCAGCGCGACGACCAGCCCGACGGTTCCAGCGCCGGGCCTGTGCAACCCCGCCAGCGCAAGGCGCAAGAACGGACTTGCCGGCCGCGGCACCTTCGCTGCGCCCCACCGCACCAGCCAACCGAGCCCGGCTAGAAGGGACAGCACCGCCGCGACCGCGGCGAGATAGTAAGCGGTGAGTAGGGGGCGCGTGGCGCTGCCCAGTGCGAGCGCAAGGATCAGCGCCGACGGTACTGCCAGCCACGCTAGCCCGTGCGAGAGGGGGACGCGCCTTGTATCGACCGACCCCCGAAGCAATCCCGCGGCCGGGACGGTCGCCGCCCGTGCAAGGGGCAGCGCTGCGGCGGCAAGCGCGGTCAACAGGCCAAATCCGGCTGCAAGCAGCAGCGGGCCCAACGCGACGCCTGTTTGGAGCGAGACCGGCAACACCCCTGCCGCCGCCCGGGACACCACCGGCACTGCCACCATTCCGAGGCCGAGTCCTGCGATCGTCGCCAGCCCCGCCACCCACGCCAGCTGAAGCGCGTAGATCTGCCGGATCAGCGCCGAATCCGCGCCCAGCACCTTGAAGGTCGCGATCGTGGCCTGTCGCGCGCGCAGGAACGAGGCGACGGCATTGGCGATCCCGATACCGGCGATGACTAAAGCGGTCAGGACGATCATCGTAAGGAACTCGGCCATGCGCGAGAAAAAGCGCCCGGCGCCCGGCGCGGCATTGTCCCGCGTCTTGGCTTCCCAGCCGCCCTCCGGGAAGGCGGCGGTGGTGCGATCGATCAGCGACTGCGGATCGGTGGCGGTCGCAATCCGGTAGCGGGTTTCGAACAGGCTTCCGGGCTGCATGAGGCCGGTCGCGGGGAGGTCCCGCATCGCCACGATCACGACGGGGCCGAGAGAAAAGCCCTCGCCAAGCCGGTCGGGCTCGTCGGCAATGACGCCGCCGACGCGAAAGGTCGCGGTGCCAAGGCGGAAGGTCGATCCGAGCCGCGCCCGCGCCGCCAGCGCCGGGTCGATCCACGCCTCGCCCGGCGGCGGCGCGCCCACCGTCCGCCCATCGGCAAGCCGAAGGGCCCCATAAAGCGGGTACGCGCCGTCCACCGCCTTCAACTGCACCGGAATCGAACGGTCGCCGGTCACGGCGGTCGAAGTCATGCGGATCGACTGGGCGACCCGCCCGGCAGCGTCGAACAACGCTTTCTCCTCTGCCGTGGCCAGCCGGGCCGAGCGTGCGAACTCGACGTCCCCGCCAAGGAAGATGCTGCCGCGCTCGTCGAGCCCGCGCTCCATCGCGGCCGCGAGGCTGCCGACGGCCGCGAGCGCCGCGACGCCCAGTAACAGGCTGAAGAACAGCAAGCGCAACCCGCGAAAACGCCAGTCGAGCTCTCGCCTGCCTATCGTCCAGGCCAGTCGCCAGCCGCTCATGCAGCGCGGTCCGCGACAAGCCGCCCGTCGGCCAGCTCGATCACCCGGTTGCAGCGCCCGGCGAGCACGGGTTCGTGGGTAATGACGACGAGCGTTGAGCCGGTTGCATCGCAGCGCTCGAACAACAGATCCATAACCGCCGTGCCTGTCACGGCATCAAGGTTGCCGGTTGGCTCGTCGGCGAACAGCAGTGCCGGGCGTGGCCCAAGCGCACGGGCGATGGCCACGCGCTGCTGTTCACCGCCGGACAATTGCGCCGGATAATGGTCAAGCCGGTGGCCGAGCCCGACCGCTTCCAGCTCCTCGCGAGCGGCGTCAAACGGGGCGTCCCGCCCAGCAAGCTCCATCGGCACCGCGACATTTTCGAGGGCGGTCATCGTCGGCAGCAGGTGGAAGGCCTGCAGCACGATCCCGATCCGTCCCCGCCGGGCCTGTGCCAGCCGGTCTTCGTCGAGATTCGCGAAATCCTCGCCGACAATGATGACGTCCCCCGAGGTCGCTCGTTCAAGGCCGCTGAGCACCGCCATCAACGACGACTTGCCGGATCCAGACGCGCCCAGGATCGCCAGCCGCTCCCCGCGGCAGACGTCGAGGTCGATCCCACGCAGGATCTCGGTCGCGCCCTCGCCCGAGCCGAGGGTCAGGGTGACATTGCGGGCTTGGATCATCATATCGGTCATTGTTCACGCACATGGGTGAAGGATCGCGAATGGCAAGGAAAATGCTGAGATATGCCCTGGTCGGAGCGGTGATCATCCTTTCCGGAAGCGGCTGCTCGGAGGAAGCCGCGGTGCCTGCTGCGACGCAAGCGGCCGAGGCCGGCACGGTCGAAACCCCGCGCCCTGCTGGAGACGAGCGGTTGGTGCTGGCATTTGGCGACAGCCTTTACGCTGGCTACGGACTGGGCGGGGACGAGAGCCTTCCGGCGCGGCTCGAGGCGCGGCTTCGCCGGGCCGGCGTCAACGCAACCGTCGTCAACGCCGGTGTAAGCGGAGACACCACCGCGGCGGGCCGCCAGCGGCTGGCATTCACACTCGACAATCTGAAGCGCGCACCTGACCTCGTTATCCTCGGCCTCGGTGGCAACGACGCGCTGCGGCAGATTTCACCTGGCGAGACGCGCGCGAACATGATTGCCATGATGGGCGAGCTCAAGCGCCGCAATATTCCGGTGCTTCTGACCGGTATGCGCGCCCCGCCCAACCTCGGCCCTGATTACGCCAGGGCGTTTGAGCCGATCTGGCCCGACCTCGCGAAAGACTATGGGGCGGGGCTTTACCCCTTCATTCTCGATGGCGTCGTGACCAACCCGACGCTGATGCAGCGCGACGGCGTCCACCCAACCTCAAAAGGCGTTGAGCGCATGGCCGACGGAATTGCGCCGCTGGTGCTGAGCAATCTGCCGGCGGCCACCGAACGTAGCTGAGGCAGCGCAATGGCGGAGACGGAGGGATTCGAACCCTCGGTGCGAGTAAACCCCGCACGGCGGTTTAGCAAACCGCTGGTTTCAGCCACTCACCCACGTCTCCGGCCTGCGGCAGCGGCTGGGCTGTAGCGAAGCACAGGGGCAGGTTCAACCGGGGAAGAGCGTCAATTATTCTGGATGTTGGAGCGCGTCTTGGTCACCTTCAACGCCGCCTCCCCCGCGGCAGCGCACAGGCCGTCGGTTTTGGCGAGACTGATTGGCCACCACTCGCCCATGCCCGCCTTCCGCGCGCTCTTCATCGTCTTGATGTCGTAGGTCGGTTTGACCGCACTCAATTGAGGCGTCGCCGGGCCCCATTCCTTGACGAAAGTCACCGGCTTGTGCGTCCGCCTGCCGCTCGCCTGGCCGCTGCCGGCGTCGCGCGGGCCCTTCACCTGATACCAGGCCTCGCGCACATTGCCGTCGGCGCAGGCGAGCTTGAGATAAGCATCGTCGGGCCTGCCGTCGCCGTCGAGATCGCCGGCCTGGACCACGAGATAGGTTGCCGAGCTGGTCGGGGACGGACTGCCGACCGAGACGATGGTGGCTTGGTGCCAATCGTCAACGGCCATGGTTTTGCCGTCAGGGGCGGCGGAAGCGGTGGCTGCAGTGAACAAGATGACAAAGAGCATGAATTTTCTCCTTGGCCAGACTGATGATGATTGTGCGCCTCGATCGCGATTCCCGCAATGGCCCTGTCAGGCCAGTCGCCAGCCGAGCGTGGTTCCGGCATGGAACGGGACCAGGCCGTCGGTCGCATCCGGCACCGGCTGCGGCACGCGTTTGAGGGTCACCCGCCCTTGGTTGAGCGGCAGACCGTAGAAGCGCGGGCCATTTTCCGACGCGAAGCCCTCGAGCTGTTCGAGCGCGCCCTCCTCGTCGAACACGGCGGCATAGCTCTCCAGCGCGAACGGGGCGTTGAAGATGCCGGCGCAGCCGCAGGCCGATTCCTTGGCGTCCTGGGCATGCGGCGCGCTGTCTGTGCCGAGGAAGAATTTGGAGCTGCCGCTGACCGCCGCCGCGCGCACAGCCAGGCGATGTTCCTCGCGCTTCAGCACCGGCAGGCAATAAGCATGGGGTCGAAGTCCGCCGTCGAAGAGGGCGTTGCGGCTCAACTGGAGATGGTGCGGGGTGATCGTCGCGGCCACCGTCGCAGGTGCGGCGGCGACATAGTCGGCGGCATGGCGGGTAGTGATATGCTCGAACACGATCTTCAGCCCGGGGAAGTCGGTGACCAGGCCAATTAGCACGCGGTCGATGAATATTGCCTCGCGGTCGAACACGTCGATGGCCGGGTCGGTCACCTCGCCATGGACCAGCAACGGCATGCCGATCCTCTCCATCCGCGCCAGAGCGGGGCGGATGTGGGCGGTGTCGGTGACCCCCGACGCACTGTTGGTGGTCGCGCCCGCCGGATAGAGCTTGGCCGCGACCCACACGCCGTCGCCATGGCCGCGAGCCAGCTCGTCGGGGTCGGTGGAGTCGGTCAGATAGGCCGTCATCAGCGGGGTGAAGCCAGTGCCAGTCGCGGCGACAACGCGGTCCCGATAGGCGGCGGCCTGCTCGACCGACGTCACCGGCGGGGCGAGATTGGGCATGACAATCGCCCGGGCGAATTGGCGCGCGGTGTAGGGCGCGACGGTGCCGAGCATCGCCCCGTCGCGCAGATGGACGTGCCAGTCGTCGGGTCGGCGGATGGTGATTGTATCGATCACCCGTGCCTCTTAGCTAAGGGCCATGCCCGAAACCACCCTCACCGACCGCGCCCTCCTTCGCCTCTCCGGGGAGGATGTGCGGGGATTTGTCGAGGGACTGGTGACCAACACGCTCGATGCCCTGCCCGCTTATGCCGCGCTACTGACGCCGCAGGGCAAGGTGATCGCCGACTTCATCATCTGGGCCGATGACGATGACCTTTTGCTCGATTGCGATGTAGCGGCGGCGGAGGCGCTGGAGCGGCGGCTGGCGATGTACCGCTTGCGCCGGGCGATCATCATCGAGCGCGAGGAGCGACTGGCTGTCCACTGGAGTCCGGACGGCGCCGACGATCCGCGCCTGCCGGCGCTCGGCCGCCGCTGGATCGCGCCACCGGGCGAAGCCGCGCGCGGCTGGCTCGAGCATCGGCTGCGGCTGGGTGTGTGCGAGGGCGCGGGCGAGCTCGGCGACCTGCTGTGGCTCGAATGCAATGCCGACGAACTGAACGGGGTCAGCTTTACCAAGGGCTGCTTCGTCGGGCAGGAAAATACCGCGCGAATGAACTGGCGCGGCAAGGTCAACCGACGGCTGTTCGTGGTACCGTCGGGCGTGGCGCCAGCGGCGCGGGTGCGGATCGACTATTCCGAATTAGGGCTGGCAGTGGCGCATTTGCGGGTCGATGAAGTGCCGGCCGAGGCGATCCGGCCGGCCTGGTTCACCCTCGATGCCTGACGCGGCACCGGTCGAACAAGTCATCGTCGTCACCGGACGCGGGATCGAGGCCGATGACGGACTTGCGGCGACCCGCACGATCGACCGGGCGGAGATCGAGCGATCGGCGTCGGGGCGAATGGAGGATGTGCTGCGCGACGTCGCGGGCCTCGCCAGCTTCCGACGTTCGGATTCGCGTTCTGCCCATCCGACCAGCCAGGGACTGACGTTGCGCGGGCTGGGCGGCAATGCCGCGAGCCGGGTGACACTGAGCCTTGATGGGGTGCCGCAGGCCGATCCGTTCGGCGGCTGGATTGCCTTCAGTTCGCTTGACCCCAACGCCATCGACCGGATCCGGATCAAGCGTGGCGGCGGGGTCGAGGCGGTGGCGGGGTCGATCGCGATCGATAGCCGCGCGCCCGACGGGATTCCGACAAGCCTGCTTGGCGGATCGCGTGAGGCGGTGGATGCGCGGGCCCTGGGCGGGATTAAGTGGGGCGACGGGTTCGCGGGCCTCTCGGGGAGTTTTTCGCGCGGCGACGGAATCGTGCCCATCGTCACCGCCGATCGCGGCGCGGCGGACCGGCGCGCGGCATTCGAGCAAGGCGCGGTCCGGGCCCGGCTGGTGCAGCAGGTCGGCGGGGTCGAGGCGCAGGCCAGCCTGTCGACGTATCGCGACCGGCGCGACCGAGGCACCGACTTCACCGACAATCGACAGCGCGGGACCGATGCCTCGCTGCGGCTGGTCGGCAAGGGCAAATTGCGCTGGTCTGCGCTCGCCTATCTCCAGGATCGCCGCTTCGACAGCCAGTTTGCCTCGGTCAACGCCGACCGGAGCGCGGCGACCCTCACGCTCGACCAGCGGGTGCCGGCCAGGGGATATGGCGGACGCTTCGAAGTCATGCCCAAGCTCGGCAGCGTCGGAACGCGGATCGGCGCGGAATGGCGGCGGGTTTCGGGCGAAACCGACGAGGATTTCCGCTTTGTCGCGGGCGCGCCAACCCGCCAGCGTGAGGCGGGCGGGCGCAACACGACCACCGGGCTGTTCGCCGGGGCAAGCTGGTCGGGCGGCGTGTGGAGCCTGTGCGCCGACGCCCGCGCCGATCATTGGTCGATGGCCGACGGACGCTTGTTCGAGCGCGAGCTGACCGGCGCGGTGCTGACCGATAGCCGCTTCGAAGACCGAACCGGCTGGGAGGGGTCGGGTCGGGTTGCGGTCGGGCGGCGGTTGGGCGAGACGTTGGCCCTGCGCGCTGCGGCCTATCGTGGCTGGCGGCTGCCGACGCTCAACGAATTGTATCGCCCGTTTCGCGCCGGGGCCGACGCCACCGCCGCCAATGCAGCGCTCGACCCCGAGCGGCTGGCGGGGGTGGAAGCCGGGCTTGACTGGACGCCGATGGAGGGAGCGAGACTTTCGGCCACCTTGTTCGCCAACCGCCTGGAGAACGCGGTCGCCAATGTTTCGCTTGGGCTCGGGCCGGGGAATTTCCCGGGCGTCGGGTTCGTGGCCGCTGGCGGAACCTATCGCCAGCGCCAGAATGTCGAGGCGATCGACACGCGCGGGATCGAGGTCGACGGCAGCTGGTCGCGCGGGCCGTGGCGCGCGGCGTTGAGCTATGCCCTCACTGACGCTCGGATCGAGGCCGACGGCGCGGCGGCGGCGCTCGACGGCAAGCGCCCGGCGCAGGTCGCGCGGCACAGCGGCTCGGCGTCGCTCGGCTGGACCCGCGACCGCCTGTCGCTCGACGCCACCGCGCGATTGACCGGTCGACAATATGACGATGACAACAACGACCGACGTCTGCCCGCCGCATTGACCTTCGACGCGCTGGCGCGGTTGGCGGTGACCGGCCGCTTGTCGGTCGAGGCGCGGGCCGAAAATCTGTTCGACAAGAAAGTCATCGCCACCTTGGCCGGCGACGGAACGCGGGAACGTGCCCTGCCCCGAACTTTTTGGGTCGGTCTAAGCTTGCGCTAGCTGGCGCCGGGCGATGGTCATTGCACCGACGATGCAGCCGCCGAATACCAAGCCCTCAAGCCCACCGGTGACGACCTGGCTTGTCGCGCCGAAGCCGGTCTCCCCGAGCAGGGCGCCGATCTGGTCGAGGCGGAGGCGCGATTCCGGGAAGCTCTGGGCGAGAAGGTCCAGGCTTCCGCCCATCATCCGCCCTCCGAGCAGCGGGATGACCATCCCCGCCGCGGCGCCGGCCAGGCCAGCTACGCCCACTCCCTTGCCGAACGCGTCGCGACCGATCCATGCGCCGAGGCCGATTGCGCCGCCCAGCAGTGCGCCCTCGGCCGCGCCGGTGATGTCGCCCGGCGACTGGCCGAGCAACAGGCTGAAGGCATCGACGCCGAGCAATTTGGCGAAGGCGCCGACGATCAGCCCGCCAGCTGCTCCGCCGATCATTGCCCACGGCCGTCGCCGTCCGGGTGCGAAACCCGCCGCCGCAATTCCGAAACTGACGCCGATACCGCCGATCAACGCGGCGATGATCGTCAGGCAGACCAGCACCAGCAGTACCGAGGTCGCGCCCATTCCGGGCTGGAGCGGCTGGGCCGCCCCCGCGAAGCCATAGAGCAGACCGACCACCACCCCGGCGATCCCGGCGCCAATGGTTCCGGCGCCGCCGAGCAGCAGGAATTGGCGCAGATCGTAGACCGGTCCCGCTCGTTCTTCCCGTAGGGCCACTCCGTTCTCGACCGCCGCGATGAAGCGATAGCCGTGCTTGGGCACGGTTTCGATCAGCCGGGGATTGGCCGCATCGTCACCAAGCTTGCGGCGCAGCGTCTTGATGCATTGGGTCAGCGCCTCGTCGGTCACCGGCACCCCGCGCCATACCTCGTCGAAAAAGCGGTCCTTGGTCACCAGTTGGCCCGCCTCGCGCACCAGCAGCGCCAGGGCATCGAGATAGCGGGCATTGAGATCAATCGGAACGTCGTCGCGGGTGAGCAGGCGATT
>Ga0307505_10002453_pt1 | contig 12828 bp, 10 predicted proteins | sample 23_S_MG_FD_202183 | JGI IMG/M metagenome (GOLD analysis project Ga0307505, IMG submission 202183) | Soil microbial communities from Populus trichocarpa stands in riparian zone in the Pacific Northwest, United States - 23_S | ecosystem: Environmental > Terrestrial > Soil > Riparian zone > Trees...
CAGCCGCTCCAGCCGAGTCAGTCCCCGCCGCCAGGACGGGTGATTGTCGAGATCCATCAGCACCTGCCAGAGCACATCGGGGGGCTCGCGGAATGAGGCGGCGACCGAAGCCTCCTGCTCCGCGGGGAGCAACCGCCCCAGGCCGGCCAGCAGCAGCAGCAACAGCACCGGGGCGCCCAGGGCGGCCAGGACCGGGCCGGGCGCCATCTCGAGGCGACGGGAACGATAGGCGTACCGGGAGCGCGGACGGCGGGTCATCGAGGGCCTCGATGGGGCGCGGGGGGGGCGGTGCTGCCGGCGGCACGGGCGAGGGTCCGGCAGACGGCGAGGGTCGCGGCGCGGTCCGCCGGAGCCAGGCGGTCGAGCAGGAGGCGGACCCGTTCAGGATCCAGGGGGGAAAAGGCCGCCCGCAGGGCGGCGCCCGCGGCGGTCAGCCGCAGGAGCACGCGCCGGCGGTCCGCCGCATCCCGGGTGCGCCGCAGGCAGCGCAGCCGCACCAGGCGATCCACCGCCAGCGACATGGTGGCGGGGGTGACCCGCAGCCGGCGCGCCAGGTCGCCGATCGGCACCGGCTCCCCGGGGTCGAGGTGGCTGAGGATGGCGGCCTGACGCGCGCTGAGGCCCCGCCGCGCGGCCGCGCGGCTCCCCGGCGGGCGGCCGCAGGCGGAGGCGAGACGGGCGTGGCTGTCGAGCACGGCGGCGACGGCGGGTTCGAGCACGGACTCCAATGTCGCGAAAATACTTTGATTTGTCAAATCAAAGTATTGAAATCCGGGCGCCTCCGGGCGACTATTCAGGCGGTCCCCACTCCCATGCCCAGCATCGACCTGAACGCCGACCTCGGCGAAGGCTTCGCGATCTACCGGCTCCCCCATGAGCCGGAACTCCTCACGCTGGTCTCCTCCGCCAACGTCGCCTGCGGCGCGCACGCCGGCGACCCGGTGGTCATGCGCGAGACGGTGGCCCGGGCGGCCGCGGCCGGCGTGGTGATCGGCGCGCATCCCGGATACCCCGATCGCGAGGGGTTCGGACGCCGGGAGCTGGGCGCCACCCCGGCGGAGATCGCGGCGATGGTCATCGCCCAGATCGGGGCGCTCGCGGCGGTCTGCGCCGCCGCCGGGACCCGGCTCCGGTACGTCAAGCCGCACGGGGCGCTGTACCACCGGGTCGCGCGCGACGTCGAGGCCGCCCGCGCGATGGCGGGCGCGATCCACGCCGTCGATCCCGCGCTGGTCCTCCTGGGCCTGGACGGGTCGGTCATGCTGCGGGAGGGCGAGGAGCTCGGGCTGACGGTGGCCCGGGAAGGATTCGTGGATCGGGCCTACCGGCCCGACGGCACCCTCCTCCCCCGCGGGGAACCGGGGGCCCTGCTGACCGATCCCGCCAGGGTCGCCGATCGCGCGGTCCGCATGGTTCGCGAGCACCACGTGGTCGCCGTCGACGGGACCCGGCATCTCCTCCGCCCGCACTCGCTCTGCACCCACGGCGACGGTCCCGACGCCGCCGCGCTGGTCCGCGCGGTGCGGGCCGGACTGGAGCAGGCCGGCATCGGCATCGCGCCGTTCGTGTCCTGATGGCGGAGCTTCCCACGCTGCACCCGCTGGGCGAATCGGCGATCACCCTGTCGTGGGGCACGACCGTCGAGTCGGCGCTCAATGACCGGGTGCAGGCCGCCGCCCGCGCCATCGAGGCCGCGGCGCTCCCCGGCGTCAGGGAACTGGTTCCCGCCTACGCCTCGCTGACCGTCTTCTACGATCCCCTGCACCTGGACGCCGCCGCGCTTGCTCCGCGACTCGCGGACCTCGCCCGTGCCGCCACCGGGGTGGAAACCGCCCAGGCGGCGGGCCGGGAGCACCTGATCCCGGTTCGCTACGCCGGCCCGGACCTGGATGAGGTGGCCCGGCAGACGGGGCTCAGCCGAGCCGAGGTAATCCGCCGCCACGCCGAGCGGTGGTACCGGGTGTACCTGCTGGGATTCGCTCCGGGTTTCGCCTATCTCGGCGATCTCGACCCCGCGCTCGTGCTCGCGCGCCGTGGCATCCCGCGCAAGCGGGTGCCCGCGGGCAGCGTGGCGATCGCCGGCGGGCAGACCGCCGTCTATCCGCTGGACACCCCCGGCGGATGGCACCTCCTCGGCCACACCGAAGTGGTGCTCTTCGACCCCGAGCGCCAGCCCCCTTCCCTGCTGCAGCCCGGGGACCTCGTGCGGTTCGAGCCCGTCTCCTGATGTTGACTATTCCCAAGGCACCGGCCTGGCTGGTGGTCCAGGATCTGGGGTGGACCGGCCACCGGCGGATCGGCCTGCCCCCCGGCGGCGCCATCGACCGGCATGCCCTGGCGGTGGCCAACCTGCTGGTCGGAAACCCGCCCGGGGCCGCGGCGCTGGAATGGGCCCTGGGTCCCGGCACGCTCCGATTCGAACGCCCCGCCCGATTTGCGCTGGCGGGCGCCGACACCACCGCCACGCTCTCCGGGCATCCGGTGGCGATGCACACCACCCACTCGGCGGAGGTCGGCAATGAGCTGACGGTCTCGGCGATCACCGGAGGACGATTCGTGTATCTGGCGGTCGACGGGGGGATCGACGTGCCCGCCGTCCTGGGAGCGCGATCGACCTATCTGCGGGGTGGGTTCGGCGGGCTGCACGGCCGGCGGGTTCGCGCCGGCGACTATCTCAGGCTGGGCGGGGCCGGCGCAAGCCCGCCGGCGGGATTCCGGGCGCCGGACGAGTTGCTGCCGGCCTACGGCGCGGCCCGGCTCCGGATCATGCCGGGTCCGCAGGTCGAGCTCTTCGGCCCCGATCAGCGCGCGGTGCTGTCGAGTCACCCGTGGCGGGTCTCGGCCGCCTCCGACCGGATGGGGTATCGCCTGGAGGGCCCCCCGATTCATCCTCGCGTCGCCGCGTCGCTGGCCTCGGAGGCCGCGTGTCCCGGAGCGGTCCAGGTGCCCGACGGCGGCGCCCCGATCATTCTGATGGCCGATGGACCGACGGTGGGCGGCTATCCGAAGCTGGCGGTGGTGGCCGAGGTCGACCTGCCCGTCCTGGCGCAGCGGTCCCCCGGGGAGGAGGTGTGGTTCGACTGGATCGAGGTCTCCGAGGCGCAGCGGCTCTATCGGCGCCGGGCGATCCAGCTCCACACCCTGATGTCGCTGGTCAGCGCCGCGGTGGCAGCCGGATAACCGTGCGCGCGAACGACCCGGTTTCGCCGTCCGAATATCGGGCGTCATCGAGCACGACGACAATGGCGTCGGCCTGCTCGGTAACACGCGCGTAGGGAAACCGCGACCAGCCCAGGAACTGGCGGCCCCGTGGGTCGGCCATCACCGCCTCCCGATCCAGGTCGTTCAGGCCCTTCTCGATCGCCGCATCGGCCCGGAGGCGCAGCGGCCGGCCGGGCGAGAGGGTCCCGATCCGATAGGCCTGCCCGTCATCCACCACGACCATGCGCCGGAAGGGATTGAGCGGGACGGGGGTCACCATCACCGCCTCGGGAGGCTTGAATCCGAGCGCGGCCAGATGGGCCCGCACGCTCCGCTCTCCGAGGGCGCTGCCCACCCACATCAGGACGGCGTATCCGGCCAGGAGCCCCAGAGTCACTCGAGCGGGGCGGGGATTTGGAACGTGCCCCGCACCACGCTTCCCGGCCCAGAGCGCCACGCCGAGCACACCGATCACCCAGGGATCGACGATGAACCAGGTGTCCCCATAGAACCAGGTGCCGCCGAACGGCATCAGCCAGCGCATGCCATAGTTGTTGAACCAATCGAGCAGCGGATGGCTGAGGATCGCCACGGCCGCCAGGACAAGCAGGAGGCCCGGCCGCAGCGGCGGCCCGCCCTTCGGCTGCCTCCGGCGCCACCGTTCCCAGAGCAGCAGGCCCCCCACCAGCAGGAGCGGCCACAGCAGCAGCGCCGGCACCCCATGCGTGATGCCCCGCCGGAATCCCAGGTTCTGCCCCACCAGCAGGCCGAGAATGTCGATGTCGGGCAGGTTGGCGCCGATGAGCACCGCGGCGAGGCCGTACCGGGTCCGGCGGGCGTTGGCGGCCTGTCCGATGGCGGCGCCGACGAGGGTGTGGGTGAGGTTGTCCATCGGGGGAAAATAGGCGGGCAGGCGGACGAAGGTCGTCATCCCGAGGAAGGGCCGCACGGCCCGACGAGGGATCCTGCCGATACTGGTGGGACAGCGGCCGGGAAAGCGGGAGTCGAGAGAGGGTAAGAAGATCCCGCACCCCACTGCGCGGGGATTCGGGATGACTCCGGTGGCAGGTGGAGTGCCGCAGTACATCGGAGTCATCCCGAGCGAGGGCCGCACGGCCCGACGAGGGATCTTGCCGATACTGGTGGGATAGCGGCCGGGGACGCGGGGGTCGAGATAGGGTAAGAAGATCCCGCACCCCGCTGCGCGGGGGTTCGGGATGACTCCGAACCATCTTGTCCGCCTTGCTCGCCCTGTCCGCCCCGCCTTGCCGCCCCACCACTCCGGAGCGATCTTCGGTTCGTGGCGACCCTGGCCTCGCACGTCCTGATGATCGAACCGGTCCGATTCCGCTTCAACGCGGAGACGGCCCCTTCCAACGTCTTCCAGGTCCAGGCGCCACCGGACGAAACCGAGGCCCGGGCGATCGCCCGACTGGCGCCCGAACAGCACCGGCGCCTGCGCGACCTGCTGGTGGCCAATGGCGTCTGTGTCACCGCCTGCCGGGGGCACGACGCCACCCCCGACGCCCCGTTCTGCAATAACTGGATCTCGACCCACCCGGCCACCGCGGACATGCCGGCAACCCTGATCGTCTATCCGATGCTGGCGGAGAACCGCCGGCTGGAGCGCCGCGGCGATCTGCTGGATCTCCTCCGGCCGGCGTACCCGCGGGTGCTCGATTTCGCGCCGCACGAGCACCACGCTCGCTATCTGGAGAGTACCGGCAGCCTCTGTCTCGATCACCACGGGCGGGTGGCCTACGCGGCGCTCTCCCCTCGCACCGATCGCGAACTGGCCGCCGAGTGGGCTCGGCAGATGGCCTATCGTCTGGTGACCTTCACCGCGACCGACGCCGGCGGCATACCGTACTATCACACCAACGTGATGATGTTCCTGGGCCACGGCATCGCCGGCGTTGCCCTGGAGACGATCGACGATCCGGCCGAACGGGAGACCGTCCGGACCGCGCTCCAGGACGGCGGCTTCGAGATCGTGGCGCTCTCTCAAGCCCAGACCGCCAGTTTCTGCGGCAACTGCCTGGCGTTGACGAACGACGAGGGACAACCGCTGCTGGTGATGTCGTCCGCCGCCTGGCACGGCTTTACGCCGGGACAGCGCGCAACCCTCGAACGCCACGCGACCCTGCTCCACACCGATCTCTCCGCCTTCGAACGCCTCGGCGGCGGCAGCGCCCGCTGCCTGCTCGCCGAACTATCTCGCCGCGGTGCTCCCCGCCCCTCACGCGCCGATTCGGCTGGAGGAGTTCCCCGCCCCGGCGCTGGAACCCGGGGGTGCCCTGCTGCGAACGCTGTACTCCGAGGTGTGCGGCACCGACGTCCACCTCCGGCACGGCCGCCTCGCCGGAGTGCCCTACCCGATCATTCCGGGCCACGTCTCGGTCGGCGCCGTCGAAGCGCTGGCCGGTCCGCTGCGCGACGCGGAGGGCCGGCCGATCAAGGAGGGAGACGTCGTCACCTTCCTCGACGTTCATGAGACCTGCCATCGGTGCTGGTACTGCCTGGTGGCCAAGCAGAGCACCCGCTGCCCGCACCGCCGGGTCTACGGGATCACCTACGGCGCGGCCGACGGCCTGCTGGGTGGCTGGGCCGAGGCGATCTGGCTGAAACCGGGGGTGAAGGTGGTGCCATTTCCGCCCGGCCTGGCGCCGGAGACCTTCATCGGTGGGGGCTGTGGACTGACGACCGCGCTCCATGCGATCGACTTGGCGGGAATCCGCCTCGGCGACACGGTGGCGGTGCTCGGCGCCGGCCCGGTGGGGCAGTCGGCCGTGGCGCTGGCCGCGCTCAGCGGCGCGGACGAGATCATCGTGGTGGGAGCACCCGCCGATCGGCTCGCCTTCGCGGTCCGGATGGGCGCCACCCGCACCCTGAGCCTGGAACCGGCGCCGGCGGACCGCGCCGCCCAGGTGCGCGACTGGACCGGCGGCCGGGGGGTGGACGTGGTCATCGAAGCCTCCGGCGCCCCCGAGGCGGTTGGCCAGGCGCTCGACCTGGTGCGCGACGGGGGCCGGGTGATCGTGGCCGGTCAGTACACCGATCATGGGGACGTGACGCTCAACCCGCACAGCCAGATCAACCGCAAGCATGTCGAGATCCGCGGCTGCTGGGGGAGCGATTTCTCGCACTTTCACCGCGCCGTGGCCCTCGCCGCGCGCCATGGCGATCGCTTCCCCTGGCGGGACCTCGCGGCGCGGCGATACCCACTCCGCGAGGCGGAGGCGGCGCTCGACGCCGTGGAACGGCGCGAGGTGGTCAAGGCGGTGATCGCGGTCGATCCCTCGATGGCGGGGGCCCCGCCGGCGGGCTAAACTCCTCTTGACCCTCTTTCCGCGAGTCTGGACCATGCGCATCCGTACCACCACCCGCCTGGCGATCGGTTCAGCACTGCTGTTGGCCGCCTGCGGCCCCCAGTACGACCTGATTCTCCGGAACGGCACCATCTACGACGGCAGCGGCTCGGCGCCGACTGTGGGCGACGTCGGCGTCCGCGGCGATTCCATCGTGGCCATCGGCGACCTGAGCGGTGCCCGGGCCACGATGGAACTCGACGTGCACGGCCTGGCGGTGGCCCCCGGCTTCATCAACATGCTCAGTTGGGCCACCGAATCGCTGATCGAGGATGGCCGGTCCCAGAGCGACATCCGCCAGGGCGTCACCCTCGAGGTGTTCGGCGAGGGCGAGTCGATGGGACCGCTCAACGAAGTGATGAAAGCGGAGTACACCAGCCAGCAGGGCGACATCAGATTCGATATCGCCTGGACCACGCTGGGCGAGTACCTCGAACACCTCGAGTCGCGGGGCGTCTCGACCAACGTCGCGTCGTACGTCGGCGCCACGACGGTGCGGATTCACGAGCTCGGCCATGAGGACCGCCCGCCCACCTCCGAGGAACTCGACCGGGTGCGGGCGCTGGTCCGCCGGGCGATGGAGGAGGGCGCGCTGGGAATCGGCTCCTCGCTGATCTACGCCCCGGCGTTCTACGCCTCGACCGATGAACTGGTGGCGCTGGCGGAGGAAGCCGCGACATACGGCGGGGTATATACCTCGCACATGCGAAGCGAGGGCAACCGGTTGCTCGAGGCGGTGGACGAACTGCTCGCCATCAGCCGCCGCGCCGGTATCGCGGCCAACATCTATCACCTCAAAGCCGCCGGTACCCGGAACTGGCCCAAGATGGACGAGGTGATCGCCAAGGTCGAGCGGGCGCGGGCGGAGGGGCTCCGGATCACCGCGGACATGTACACCTACCCCGCGGGCGCCACCGGTCTCGACGCGGCGATGCCGCCATGGGTGCAGGAGGGCGGTCTGCAGGCGTGGCGCCAGCGGCTGCGGGATCCGGCCATCCGCGCCCGCGTGCGCCGCGAGATGCGTACCCCGACCGATGCCTGGGAGAGCCTCTACCTGCTGGCCGGCTCGCCGGAACGGGTGGTCCTCAACGCCTTCAAGCAGGATTCCCTCAAGTATCTGACCGGAAAAACACTCGGCGAAGCGGCCCGGATGCGGGGAAACTCACCGGAAGACACCGCGATGGACCTGGTGGTCCAGGACGACAGCCGGGTTGGCGCGGTCTATTTCCTGATGTCGGAAGACAATGTGCGCAAGCAGGTCGCGCTGCCGTGGATGAGCTTCGACTCCGACGCCGGTTCGATGGCCCCCGAAGGCGTCTTCCTCCGCTCCAATCCGCATCCTCGGGCCTACGGCACCTTCGCTCGTCTGCTCGGCAAGTACGTCCGGGAGGAGCGGGTCATCCCGCTCGAGGACGCGATCCGCAAACTGACCAGTTTCCCCGCCGCCACCCTGAATCTCAAGCGCCGGGGATCGCTGACCCCCGGCTACTATGCCGATCTGGTGGTGTTCGACCCCGCCACGATCATCGACCACGCCACCTTCGAATCGCCCCACCAGTACAGCACCGGCGTGGTCCATGTCTTCGTGAACGGTGTGCAGGTGCTTCGCGACGGGGAGCACACCGGCGCCACACCGGGTCGGGTGGTGCGGGGTCCGGGATGGACCGGATGGGGCGCGGAGCGGGTCGCGCCATGACATTCACCACGCGCCGGCTGCGCGCTGTGCTGATTACCGCGCTGGCGCTGAGCGCCTGTTCACCGTTCCCCGAAACGGAGGACGCTCCCGGCGCACCGAACCATGCCGAGCAGGTTGGCACCCCGGCGGGAGAGACCATCCTCGCCGCCGCCCGCGAGGTGGCCGCTACCGCCCGCTACGCCACCTTGATCACCCTGGACGCCGACGGACACCCGCAGGCCCGTATCGTGGATCCGTTCGACCTCGAGTCCGACTTCACCATCTGGATCGGCACCAATCGCCGGACCCGCAAGGTGGCGGAGATCGCGCGGGACCCGCGGGTCACCCTGCTCTACTTCGACCGCGACGGAGCGAGTTACCTCACCCTGATCGGCCGAGCGGCGGCGGTGGACGACTCGACGATGAAGGCGAAGTACTGGAAGACCGAGTGGGCGCCGTTCTATCCCGGCGGCGCCCAGGGCGACGACTATCTGCTCATTCGGATCCAGCCGATTCGCCTGGAAGTCTCCGCCGAGCGGCTCGGGATCCGCAACGACCCGGAGACCTGGCGGCCGACGATCGTGGCCTTCCCGTGACGAGGCCCCGATGCGGCGGCTGATCCGGGTGCTGCTGGTCCTCGGAACCGCCCTGTTGCTGTTGGCGGTACCGGGACCGGCTCCCGTCGTTCCGCCGGCCCCCACCGGCGGCGCGCCTTTTCGGTGGAACCGCGACGCCTACTGGACCGAGCTGGAAGCCCGTTTCCTCGCGGCTCGCTCGAACGGATGCGATCAGGTGGGGCTCACCGTCCGGCTTGCGGTACAGACGCTGCGCCAGCAACTGACACGGCTGGCGGCGGATCAACCGGCTCCCGACGCGCCGGCGCTCGATTCGCTCGAGTCGGGCATGTTCGATCTGGCTCCCATGATCGCGGCCTGTCCGGACGGACTCGTCGAGTATGTCGGCCTGCAGGGGGAACTGCGAAACGTCGTGAAGGAACTTTCCGGCCGATGGGATGTTACCACCCGGCCGGCACGAGAGCGGCTCTATCGTCTCCTCTACGGGTCGCGGCTCGCGGTGGAGGAACTGATCCTGCATCACCCCGGGGTGGTGCCGGCACTGCTCCCGGGCCGACCCGAACCCTCGGCCACGCCGGCCACCGAGATCGCCGGCGTCCGGGTTCATTCCGGCGATATCCTGGTGTCGCGGGGCGGCTACCCCACCTCGGCGCTGATCGCGCGCGGCAGCGACTATCCGGGCGACTTCTCCCACGTTGCGCTGGTCCACGTGGACGAGAGCACCGGAGAGGCGGTGGCGATCGAGGCGCTGATCGAACGCGGCGTGGTGATCACCCCGGCCGCATCGTACCTGCGCGACAAGAAGCTGCGGATCATGGTCCTGCGGCCCCGCGCCGACCTCCCCGCCCTGGTCGCCGATCCGCTGCTGCCGCACCGGGCGGCGAGTCGCGCCCTGGAGCGGGCCAGATCGGAACGGATCCGCTACGACTTCGCTATGGACTACCAGGATCCTTCCCGGCAGTTCTGTTCGGAGGTCGCCTCGGCGGCGTATCAACCCGAGGGGATCACCCTGTGGACCGGGCTCTCCACCATCTCGACCCCGGGGCTGCGGCGCTGGCTGGCGGGGTTCGGGGTTCGCTTTTTCGAAACGCAGGAGCCTTCCGACCTCGAGTACGATCCCCAACTGGTGGTGGTGGCCGAATGGCGGGACGAGGCCGCCCTGCGAGACGACCACATCGACAACGCGGTCATCGATGCGCTGCTGGAAGGCGCCGAGGCCGGTGACGAGCTCTCGACTCCCTGGCGTCAACTTGTGGTTGTGCGGCTGGCGAAGGGATGGAGCAGGCTGGCGGACCTGGTGGGAAGCCGAGGCCCGGTTCCGGAAGGGATGTCGGCGGCGCCCGCGGTTCGGAATCGGGGGTTCACCGAGCGGCAGCGCCGGATCGCCTCCGAAGTGCGTCAGGCCGCCGACCGCCTGACAGCCGAACAGGGGTATCCCCCGCCCTATTGGACGCTGGTCGAACTGGCCCGCGCATCGCGGTATCCGTAGGGAGGGCCCGTGGGCCCTCCCCCCGGGAGTCATTCCGAGCCGATGTCACCAGACGCGGAGTCGAGGGGCTTCGACGGTCGGGTAGAACCACAGATTACACGGATGACACGGATTGATCGGGACTCGCACGGGCATCTGTGTACAGGTACAGATCTGTTTTTTTCTGGTGAACAACCTGCCCAAACAACCTCCGGATTCCTTACCGACCGAGGCAGTGAAGTCTCACTCTACAGGTAGTTCACCACCAACTAAACCAATGCTCGCTCCGGGCATCGAACGCCATCCGGACACGGAGTCAATCCGCATAATCCGTGTCATCTGTGTAATCTGTGGTTCTCTTTTCCCAAACACTCACCCCCACGCGGAACTGATCACGACGGCCGCGATAACCACGCCGAGCATGATCTTGATGGCCGTGGCCACCGTCCGGCCGATCAGGGCACCCCACGCCACCCGCCCAGCCAGGTCGGTGTCGCGGGTGGCGGAGTACTCCGCCGCCAGCGCGCCCAGGAACGAGCCCAGGAAGGAGCCGAGCACCGATCCGATTACCGGCACGGGAAGGCCGACGACGGCACCCAGCAACCCGCCCGCGATCGCCCCCCACCCCGCCCGACGAGAACCGCCCAACCGGGTGGTGTAGCGCAGCGAGACCACCCACTCCACCAGTTCAGCAGCGAAGGCCAGGGCGATCCCGACCAGCCACGCCCCCCAGGTCAGCCCCGTGGCGACACCGGCCGCCTTGAGCCCGGCCGCCAGCAGGAGAAAGAGCCAGAGCCCCGGCAGCCCGAAGACCGTCAGGACCAGACCCGCCAGGGCGGCCAGCGCCAGGAAGAGTGTTAGAATCATGGTTCCCCCCTACGCCCCGGACGTCCGTGGCGTTTCACGCCGGCGACCGCCGCCGGAAAGGAGGTTCGTATGATCACCGCCATCAATCCCGCCACTGGCGAGACCGTCGCCAGTTACCCGGCCATGACCACCCTGGACATGCGCGCGGCGATCGCCGCCGCGGACCGGCAATTCGCCGCCTGGCGACGGGTGCCCTTCTCCGAGCGCGCCCGGCTGATGCGGGAGGTGGGCGCCCTGTTGCGCACCCGTGCCGGAGTCCTGGCCGAGCTGATGGCGCGGGAGATGGGCAAGCCGGTCACCGCGGGGCGGGCGGAAGCGGTCAAGTGCGCCACGGCCTGCGACTACTACGCCGAACACGCCGAGGAATTCCTGGCCGACGAGCCGGTGGCCACCGAGGCCGCCCGCAGCTATGTCACCTGCCAGCCATTGGGGGTCGTGCTGGCCGTCATGCCGTGGAACTTCCCGCTCTGGCAGGTGCTCCGGTTTGCGGCGCCCACGCTGATGGCCGGCAATGTGGTGGTGCTCAAGCACGCGTCCAACGTGCCGGGGTGTGCCCTGGCGGTCGAGGAGCTCTTCCGCGACGCCGGGTTCCCGGCGGGGGTGTTCCGGACCCTGCTGATCGACTCGACCCAGGCCCGGGCCGCGGTTCGGCATCCGAAGGTCCGCGCCGTGTCCCTTACCGGCAGCACGGCGGCGGGGCGGGCGGTGGCCCGGCAGGCCGGCGGCGGACTCAAGAAGAGCGTGCTGGAGCTGGGCGGCAGCGACCCGTACCTGATCCTGGAGGACGCCGACCTGGAGCTGGCGGTGGAGACCTGCGCCATGAGCAGGTTGCTCAACTCCGGCCAGAGCTGCATCGCGGCCAAGCGATTCATCGTGGTGGAGGCGGTGCGGGAGGAATTCGAACGGCGGTTCGTGGCCCGGATGGCGGCGGCGCGGATGGGCGACCCCCTCGACGAGGCGACCGAGGTGGGCCCCCAGGCGCGACGAGACCTGCGCGACCAGCTTCACGACCAGGTGAGCCGCAGCATCGCCAAGGGGGCGCGACTGTTGCTGGGGGGCGTCGTGCCCGACGGACCGGGCGCCTTCTATCCACCGACGGTGCTCACCGACGTGCGCAAGGGCATGGCGGCGTACACCGAGGAACTCTTCGGCCCGGTGGCGGCGATCATCCCGGTGAGAAATGAGCGCGCGGCGATCAAGGCGGCCAACGATTCGGTCTTCGGGCTTGGCGCCGCGGTCTTCACGCGGGACACGGAGCGCGGCGAGCGGATCGCTCGCGAGGAGTTGGCGGCGGGCTCGTGTTTCGTCAATGCGCTGGTCCGCTCCGATCCCCGGCTGCCGTTCGGCGGGATCAAGGAGAGCGGCTACGGCCGCGAACTCGGGCGGGAGGGCATCCGGGAGTTCGTCAACCTCAAGACGGTATACCTGGCATGAGTCCGACCTTCTTCCCCACCGCGGCGGCGTTCCGGCGCTGGCTCGCCAGGCACGGGCAGACCACCTCCGAACTCTGGATCGGGTTCTACAAGAAGGATTCGGGCCGGAAGGGGATGACCTACCAGGAAGCGGTGGACGAGGCGCTCTGCCACGGGTGGATCGACGGGATCCGCAAGCGGGCCGATGACCTCAGCTACATGAACCGCTTCACCCCGCGCAAGCCGGCCAGATCGGAAGAGC
>Ga0307505_10002454_pt1 | contig 12820 bp, 12 predicted proteins | sample 23_S_MG_FD_202183 | JGI IMG/M metagenome (GOLD analysis project Ga0307505, IMG submission 202183) | Soil microbial communities from Populus trichocarpa stands in riparian zone in the Pacific Northwest, United States - 23_S | ecosystem: Environmental > Terrestrial > Soil > Riparian zone > Trees...
GGCCTCGCCGCCGTGGGCATCCTCCTTAACATCGCGTCGAACCATGCCGTCGTCCGGGAAACCGAAGTGCCTGATCGCGGCCGGCGGAACCGCCGGACACGTGCTTCCGGCACTCGCCGTCGCCGAGTCGCTTAGGAGGCTCGGCGCGGAGGTCACCTTCGCGTCGAACGCCGATTCGCGGCTAGTGCGCGACGCTGGCTACGAGCACGACGTCTTCGGCGTCGAGGGCTTTCCGCGGGAGGTAAGCGTGCGCCTGGCGAAAGCACTCGGCCGCGCGGCTACCGCGGTTCCCGCCTGTGTCCGGATCCTGCGCAGGCGTCGTCCCGACGTCGTCCTCGGCGGAGGCGGCTACGTCGCAGGGCCAATGGTGCTCGCAGCGGGAAGCATGCGGATCCCCGCCGCACTCTCGGAGGCGGATGCCCACCTCGGGCTGGCGAACCGTCTGGCGGCGCCGTTCGCCAAGGTCGTGTTCCTCGCCTATCCGGTCGAGGGACACGAGCCGCCGAAGTACCAGGTCGTCGGCCGGCCGATCCCGGCGCGCTCGCAGCCGGGCGACCGGGTGGAAGCCCGTCGCCGTTTCGAGCTTCCGCAGAAGGGGCCCGTCGTCCTCGTCTTCGGTGGGAGCCAGGGTGCGCGGCGGCTCAACGAAGCTGCGCTCGAGGCATTCGGCAGCTCCGCCGTGGCCGTGCTGCACCTGGCCGGCGAGCGCGACTATCCCGCGCTCGCGGACCGGGTCGCGCGCCGCGAGTACCGGCTGCTTCCGTTCACCGACGATTTCGGCGCCGCGCTCGCTGCGGCCGACCTCGTTGTTGCCCGCGCCGGCGGCTCGGTCTGGGAGATCGCCGCGGCCGGACGGCCGGCGCTGCTCGTCCCGTACCCGCACGCGACCGCCGACCACCAGACCGAGAACGCCCGCTACTTCGAGCGCGGTGGAGGCGCCGTCGTCGTGCCGGAGCCGGAGCTCGACCTGCGCCGGCAGGTCGAGGAGCTTCTGGCAGACCCCGAGCGCCTGCAGCGGATGGGTGAGGCAATGAAGTCCCTCGCGCGCCCGCATGCCGCCGACGACATCGCGAAGGAGCTCCTGCGCCTTGCCTCTTAGCGGCCGGAAGATCTGGCTGGCGGGAATCGGCGGCGCCGGGATGAGTGGCTACGGGATCCTGGCAAGCGCGTGGGGTGCGGACGTGAGCGGGTGGGATCGGCGCGAGACCCCGTACCTCGAAGGCGTGCGCGCCGCCGGAATCCCGGTGGAGATCTCGGACGGCCCGCCCGAACCTCCGGCCGACGCGGAGGCCTTCGTCTCGACCGCCTTCGCCGGGCGAGTTGAAGGAGCATCCCGCGCCCAGCTCGTTGCCGAGCTCGTCGGCCTCGCGGACTCCATCGTCGTTGCCGGCGCACATGGCAAGACCACAACCACCGCGATGATCGCCTTCGTGCTCGACCGGCTCGGCCGCGACCCGTCGTTCCTCATCGGCGGTGAGATACCCCAGCTCGGCGGCAACGCGAGGGCCGGGAGCGGCTGGCTCGTCGTCGAGGGAGACGAGTCGGACCGAAGCGTCTTCGCGCTTCCCGCGACTGTCGCTGTCGTGACGAACGTCGAGCTCGACCACCACACGACCTTCGGCTCGGACGCCGAGCTCGCGGAGGCCTTCGAGACGTGGGCGGGCGGAATCGAGACCGTGATCTGGGGTCGAGATCTCGAGCCCGTGGACTTCAAGCTGGCCGTGCCGGGCGAGCACAACCGCCTGAACGCCGCCTGCGCGCTCGCCGCCCTCGAGGCGGTGGACGTGCCTCGCGCCGACGCGGAGCGCGTGCTCGCCGAGTTCACCGGCGCGCACCGCCGCTTCGACCTCGCCGCGGAGGTGAACGGCATCCGGCTCTACGACGACTACGGCCACCATCCCGCGGAGATCGCGGCGACCCTCGAGACGGCGCGGGCGCTCGTGGACGGCGGCCGCGTGCTCGCGCTCTTCCAGCCGCACCTTTACTCGCGCACGCTCCACCTCGCCGACGCCTTGGCCGAAGCGCTGGCGCGCGCTGACATCGCCTGTGTCACCGAGATCTATCCCGCCCGCGAGGAGCCCATCTCCGGAGTGACGGGCAAGCTTGTGGTCGACCGGCTCTCCGAGGTCAGGCCGGGGATGCGCGTCGGCTGGGCGCCGGAGCTTCGCGACGCCGCGGCGTTCATCGCTTCGTTCGCACGGCCGGGCGACCTCGTGCTCACGGTCGGGGCGGGCGACGTCGACTCCGCGCTTCCGCTCATCGAGGAACGGCTGCGATGAACCTTCACGAAGGCGTGCCGCTCTCGAAGTACACGACCCTCGGCACCGGCGGGCCTGCCCACCGGCTCGGCAACCCTGGAACGGTGGACGAGCTCGTGGCGATGCTGGCCCGGGCGCGCGAGGAGGAGCTTCCGGTGGCCGCGGTCGGGCTTGGATCGAACCTTCTCGCGGCCGACGACGGCTATCCGGGGCTTGTCGTGAAGCTCGGCGACGAGCTTGCGTCCGCGCACGTCGAGGCGGGCCTGCTGCTCGCCGGGGCCGGTGCGCCCCTCGCCGTCTGCCTCCATCGCGCCCGAGCTGCGAATCTGGGCGGCCTCGAGTTCGTGTGCGCCATCCCGGGGACCGTCGGCGGCGGCGTGAAGATGAACGCGGGAGCCTACGGCGGCGACATCGCGTCGATCCTCGTGCGTGCGCAGGTGGCGGACGCCGACGGCGCGGCATGGCGCTCACCCGAGGAGCTCGGCCTCAGCTACCGGCGCTCGGCGCTCGAGCCGGGCCAGGTCGTCGCGGCAGCCGAGTTCCAGGGCGTGACGAGGCCGGAAGCGGAGATCAAGGAAATCGTCGCCGGGATGCAGAAGCAGCGGAAGGACGCACAGCCCACGAACAAGCGCACCTTCGGCAGCGTGTTCAAGAACCCGGAGCACGAGCTGACCGCGGGGCGGATGCTCGAGGCGTGCGCCCTGCGCGGGTTCCGAATCGGCGGCGCGCAGATCTCGCCCAAACACGCGAACTTCATCGAGAACGCAGGCGAGGCGAGGTCAGCGGACGCCGTGGCGCTGATCGCCGAAGCACGGCGGCGGGCCCGCGAGCAGTACGGCGTCATTCTCGAGCCCGAGGTGCAACTCCTCGGCGCAATCGAGATCCCGCCCGTCGGGTAGGACGGCACGCCGCGGCGCCGAATTGTCGGGTATGGCCCGGCAACAGGCTCTTGCACTCGCGCGCCCACGCAGCGTTCCCGCGCTCAGCGGGGCGTGGCGCCGTGCTGTGCTGGTCGGCGCCTGCGTCGTCGCGCTGCTCGGGCTCCTTTACCTCGGAGCCCGGGAGACGCCAGTGTTCGTGCTTCGAACCGTCGAGGTCGAAGGCGTGCCCGCAAACGTGCGCCGGGCGATCCTGGAGTCCCTCGAGGAGACGCGCGGGACAAGCCTTGTCTCACTCGACGGCGACGCGGTCGTCCGCCGCCTGGAGGCGCTCCCCTCGGTGCAGTCGGTCACCTACGACCGCGCATTCCCGCACACGCTCCGGCTCGTGGTCGTGATGGAGGAGCCTGTGGCTGTCGTGAAGCAGGCCTCGAACCTCTGGATCGTCTCCGCGCGCGGACGCGTCATCGGCCCGACGAGCGCCGCCGAGGCGCCGGACCTTCCACGCCTGCGCTACCTCCCCGAGGCTCCGCTCGTTGCCGGCGAGTTCGTCGCCGACGAGGGGACGAAGACCGTCCTCGCAGCACTTTCCGAGGCCCCGAAGCGAATGCGGCTCCCGATCCACTCGGCGAGTCTCGCAGACGGCGAGCTGACGTTCGTCCTCGCCGGCGAGGGGGAGACGCGTCCGTTGCTGCTCCTGGGCGAGCCCATCGACGTGGGGACGAAACTGCGCGTTGCGGCACTGGTTCTGCGGAAGCTCGGCTACGAGGAACGGGACGCTCTCGCGTATCTCGACGTCACGTTGCCAGATCGACCAGTCGCTTCCACCAACCCTCTAGTCTCAGGTTGAGGGTTAGGGTATAACGGCTTCTTCCCTGCAAATACCGGTTTGACATACCTCGAAAGCGGACGTACTCTCAGGCGCACGCTCAAGATGAGCTTGAGGAACGAGGAGAGGAACCAGAGGTGAGAGACCAGTCCGGGAGCTATCTCGCCGTCATCAAGGTCGTCGGTGCCGGCGGCGGCGGAACGAACGCCGTAAACAGGATGATCGAGGCGGGTTTGCGCGGTTGCGAGTTCGTCGCCGTGAACACCGACGCGCAGGCACTGCTCATGTCGGAGGCCGAGCAGAAGCTCCACATCGGCACCCACCGCACGCGCGGGCTCGGGGCCGGGGCCGATCCCGAGGTCGGCGAGGAAGCTGCGCTCGAGTCGAAGGACGAGATCAAGGAAGCGCTCAAGGGCGCGGACATGGTCTTCATCACCGCGGGCGAGGGCGGGGGCACTGGAACGGGTGCGGCGCCGGTCATCGCGGAGATCGCCAACGAGGATCTGAAGGCGCTGACGGTCGGCGTCGTCACGCGGCCGTTCAACTTCGAGGGCCGCAAGCGCGCCGAGCAGGCTCAGAACGGCATCGCCAAGCTCCGCGAGAAAGTCGACACGCTGATCATCATCCCGAACGACCGGCTGCTTCAGGTCGTCGAGAAGAGGACATCGGTCGTCGAGGCGTTCCGGATGGCCGACGAGGTCCTCCGCCAGGGCGTGCAGGGCATCACGGACCTCATCACGGTGCCCGGGCTCGTCAACCTCGACTTCGCGGACGTGCGAACGATCATGACGGACGCCGGCTCGGCCCTCATGGGCATCGGCGAGGCGGAGGGCGAGAACCGTGCGGCCGAGGCAGCGCGCGCGGCCGTGTCGTCTCCGCTCCTCGAGGCCTCGGTCGAGGGCGCGACCGGCATCCTACTCAACATCACGGGCGGATCCGATCTCGGCCTCTTCGAGGTGAACGAGGCCGCCGAGGTCGTGACGGGCGCGGCCGACCTGAACGCGAACGTCATCTTCGGCGCCGTGATCGACGAGGGCATGCACGGGAAGGTGCGCGTCACCGTGATCGCGACGGGTTTCGACCGGGCGCTTCGTCGTGACCGGCGCGAGCGCGAGGACGTCGAGCTCGACCGTGAGCGGGAGCCCGTGAGCGGTGGCTTCGACGTCCCCGCGGACGTGCTCGAAGTGCCGTCCTTCCTGCGCCGCCGATAGCACCTGCCATACGCTCGGCGGTGGATGCGGCCGCCCCGCGAACCGTTTCGGATCAAGATGGTCGAGCCCATCCGCTCGACCACGCGCGCCGAGCGTGAGCGCGCGCTCGACGCGGCGGGGTGGAACGTCTTCCAGCTCGCCGCAGCGGACGTCGAGCTCGACCTCCTGACCGACTCGGGCACCGGCGCCATGAGCCAGGCGCAGTGGGCAGCCCTCATCCAGGGGGACGAGTCCTACGCCGGCTCGCGAAGCTTCGACCGCTTCCGCGAAGCGGTGAACGACGTCCTCGGTTTCCCGCTCGTCGTCCCCGCGCATCAGGGCCGCGGAGCCGAGAGCGTCTTCTTCGGCGCGGTGATCGACCCCGGCGAGATCGTCCCGTCCAACGCGCACTTCGACACGACGCGCGCGCACATCGAAGTGAGGGAGGGCATCGCGCTCGACCTGCCCGTCGCCGCTGCCCTCGACCCGGATCTCGATGTCCCGTTCAAGGGCGACATGGACACCGACGCGCTCGCGGACCTGCTTGCCGGTGAGGACGGCGAGCGCGTCTCGATCGTGATGCTGACGCTGACGAACAACGCGGGCGGCGGCCAGCCGGTCTCGATGGCCAACATCCGCGAGGTCGCCCGGCTCGCGCGGGAGCATTCGAAGAAGCTCGTGCTCGACATCGCGCGCTTCGCCGAGAACGCCTGGTTCATCCGCGAGCTCGAGGAGGGGTACGGAGACACGTCGCTGCCGGACGTCGTCCACGAAATGCTCTCCGAGGCGGATGGCGTCCTCATGAGCGCGAAGAAGGACGCGATCGCGAACATCGGCGGCTTCGTCGCCATCCGCGAGGACGAGGTCTTCTTCAAGCGGCTCCAGGACCGCGGGATCGTCTTCGAGGGGTTCCCCACCTACGGCGGCCTGGCCGGACGCGACCTCGAGGCGATCGCGGTCGGGCTAAGGGAGGTTCTCGGCGAGGACTACCTCCGCCACCGAATCGAGCAGGTCGCTTACCTCGGCGCGGTGCTCGAGGAGCAGGGTGCCGCGATCCTCAAGCCGGTCGGCGGGCACGCCGTCTATCTCAACGCGGGCCGGATCCTTCCGGAGATTCCAGCGGCCCAGTTCCCCGCCCAGGCGCTCACATGCGGGCTCTACCTCGCCGGCGGCGTGCGCGGGGTCGAGATCGGCTCGGTCATGGCCGGGCGCGACCCGCTGAGCGGGGAGAACCGGGTGCCTCGGCTCGAGCTCGTGCGCCTCGCCGTCCCGCGGCGGGTCTACAGCTCCCGCCAGCTCGAGCAGGCGGCGGATGCGGCTGCCGTGGTGGTCGCGGACCCGGGCTCGGTGCGCGGCCTCGAGATGACCTCCGAGGCGCCCGTGCTGCGCCACTTCACGGCGCGCTTCAGGCCGGTCGGTTAGCGGTAGGATCCGCTCCGGTGCAGACGCTCCGGCGCACGCCTCTGTACGAGCGCCACGCCGCTCTCGGCGCGCGCCTCGTCCCGTTTGCCGGCTGGGAGATGCCGGTGCAGTACACGTCCATCGTGGGCGAGCACCGCGCGGTGCGGACGTCTGCAGGTGTGTTCGACGTCTCGCACATGGGACAGCTGCAGATCTCGGGAGACGGCGCCCACGACTATCTGCAGGCGCGGCTCTCCAACGACCTCGACAAGGCGGGAGACGGCGACGCGCAGTACACGCTGCTCACCAACGACCTGGGCGGGATCGTCGACGACCTCATCGCCTATCGGCGCGGCACCGACGACTACCTCCTCGTCGTGAACGCCTCGAATGTCGAACCCGATCACGCCGCTCTCTCCGAGACCGAAGACGTCTCCGCGGAGTGGGCGCTTCTCGCGGTCCAGGGGCCCGAGGCTCTGCCGCGGCTCGGCATCGATGTGGCGCCGTTCACCTTCCGCGAGGGTGACGTCCTCGGAGTGCGCTGCCTCATCGCCGGCACCGGCTACACCGGGGAGCGCGGTTGTGAGCTCGGCTGCGCGCCCGACGACGCAGTCGCGCTCTGGGACGCGATCCTCGACGCAGGCATCGTCCCCTGCGGCCTCGGCGCGCGCGACACCCTTCGCCTCGAGGTCTGCTACCCGCTGCACGGAAACGACATCTCGCCCGAGCGGACGCCCATCGAAGCCGGCCTCGGCTGGGCCTGTGCACTCGACAAGGAGTTCATCGGCGCCGAGGTGCTGCGCCGTCAAAAGGAGGAGGGCACCCCCGAGAAGCTCGTTGCCTTCGTCATGGACGACAAAGGAATCCCACGGCAGGGCATGGCGATCGAGGAGGGCGGGACGGTCACGTCGGGCTCGCTCTCGCCGATGCTCGACCAGGGCGTCGGGCTCGCGTACGTCGACGCCGCGCGTGCCGCCCCCGAGACGACGATTACCGTCGACCTCCGCGGGAGGCCTCGAGCTGCTCATATCGTGAAGAAGCCGATCTACAAACGGGAGGAGTAATTGGCTGCCGACGAGTCGTATCCGGAAAACCTCAGGTACCACCGCGAGCACGACTGGGCGCGCGTCGACGGCGACACGGCCGTCGTCGGCATCACGTGGTATGCGCAGGACGCCCTCGGCGAGCTCGTCCACTTCGAGCCGCCCGCGGAGGGCGCGTCGGTCGCGGCGGACGAGAGCTACGGCGAGGTCGAGTCCGTCAAGGCGGTCTCCGACCTCATCTCGCCGCTCACCGGCGAGGTGACCGAGGTGAACCAGATGGTGCTGGAGGAGCCGGAGAAGGTGAACGACGACCCGTACGGCGACGGGTGGCTGATCAAGATCCGGCTCAGCGATCCGGGCGAGGCCGACGGGCTCCTCGACGTGGCGGCGTACAGGGCCCTTCTCGAAGAGCAGTAGCGTGCGCTACCTCTCGCTCACGGACTCCGACCAGGAGGCGATGCTCGCCGCAATCGGGGTCTCGTCCATCGACGAGCTCTTCCAGGACATCCCCGAGAGAGTCCGCCTCGACCGGCCGCTCGATCTCGAGCCGGCGCTATCGGAACCGGAGCTCGTCGCCCATCTCGAAGAGCTTGCGGGGAGGAATGCCTACACCGGGCGGGAGCTCTCCTTCCTCGGCGCGGGGATCTACGACCACTACGTGCCCGCGATCGTGGACGCGATCCTTGCCCGCGGCGAGTTCCTGACCGCGTACACGCCGTACCAGCCGGAGATGAGCCAGGGCGTCCTCCAGGCGATCTTCGAGTACCAGACGGTGATCTGCGAGCTCACCGGTATGGACGTCTCCAACGCCTCGGGGTACGACGGCACGACGGTGGCCGCAGACGCCTGCTACGTCGCGAAGCACACGACTGGCCGGACGAAGGTCGTCCTCGCGGAGGCATTGAACCCGCAGGTCCGGCAGGTCGTGAAGACGTACGCGCCCGGCTTCGGCCTCGAGGTGGTCGAGGTTCCGCACACCGACGGGATCACCGACCCGGACGACGTCCGCAAGGCGGCCGAAGACGCTGCCTGCGTCATCTTCCAGCAGCCGAACTTCTTCGGTTGCCTCGAGCCGGCTCCCGAGCTCGCAGCCGTCGCGAACGAAGCCGAGGCCCTCGCCGTGGCGCACGTCGACCCGGTCTCGCTCGGAGTCCTCGAGGCGCCCGGGCGCTACGGCTGCGCGATTGCGATCGGCGAAGGGCAGGGCGCCGGCAACTACCAGTCCTACGGCGGGCCGCACTATGGGTTCATTGCCACGCGCTCGGACTACATCCGGCGCATGCCGGGCCGCATCGTCGGCGAGACGACCGACACCGAGGGTGAACGCGGCTATGTCCTCACCCTGCAGACCCGCGAGCAGCACATCCGCCGCGAGAAGGCGACCTCCAACATCACCACCAACCAGACACTCCTCGCCCTCGCCGGGTTGGCGCACCTCTCGTGGCTGGGTCCACAGGGACTGCGCGAGCTGGGGGAGACCTGCATGAGCCTCGCGGCGTATGCGAAGAATCGACTCGGGCTTCCACTGGTGTTTCCTGACCGGACAACGTTCAAGGAGTTTGCCGTGCGCGCCGGACGTCCCGCCGAGGAGGCAATCCGCGCTGCGCGGGAGCAAGGCGTCCACCCGGGCTACGCGCTCAAGCGCGACTATTCCGGAATGGAAGACGCGCTGCTCGTCTGCGTGACCGAGAAGCGCTCCCCAGGCGACGTCGACCGCCTGGCGGAGGTGCTCGCCGGGTGAAGCTGATCTTCGAGAAGTCCCAGGCCGGCCGGACGGCCGGCACGCTCCCGAGCTACGACCTCCCACCGGCGGAGATGCCCGAGGAGCTCCGTCGTGGCGAGCCGCCGCGCCTTCCCGAGCTCGCCGAGCCGGAGATCGTCCGCCATTTCACTGCTCTGGCCGACCGCACCTTCGGGGTGGACACCGGCTTCTACCCGCTCGGGTCCTGCACGATGAAGCACAACCCGCGGGTCAACGAGCGCGTGGTCGCGCTCCCGGGGTTCCGCGACCTCCATCCGCTTCAGGAGGAGGACGGGGCGCAGGGCGCGCTCGAGCTCATGTGGCGCCTGCAGGAGATCCTCGCCGAGGTCTGCGGCCTGCACGCAGTCTCCCTCCAGCCCGCCGCGGGGTCGCAGGGAGAGCTGACCGGGCTCATGCTCATGCGCGCGTATTTCGCCGACCGCGGCGAGGAGGAGCAGCGCAAGTTCGTCATCACCGCCGACACGGCCCACGGGACGAACCCGGCGAGCGTCACGATGGCCGGGTTCGAGCTGAAGAAGGTCGAGACGGACGCGCGCGGCAACCTCGACCTGGACGACCTGCGTGCGAAGGTGAACGAGGAGACCGCCGGCCTGATGCTGACCAACCCCTCGACCCTCGGGCTCTTCGACGAGCACATCGAGGAGGTCGCGGAGATCTTCCACGGCGCAGGCGCGCTCCTCTACTACGACGGGGCGAATCTGAACGCGGTGTGCGGGATCTCGCGGCCGGGCGACATGGGCTTCGACATCGTTCACATCAACCTGCACAAGACGTTCTCGCAGCCGCACGGAGGCGGCGGGCCCGGCGGCGGCCCGGTAGCCGTGCGCGACATCCTGGAGCCGTTCCTGCCGGCGCCGACGGTCATGCAGGACGGGGAGGAGTTCCGGCTCGACTACGACCGGCCGAAGACGATTGGGAAGGTGCGGGGGTACACAGGGCCGTTCGGCGTCTTCGTCCGCTCATACGCCTTCATCCGGGCGTACGGACCGGAACTCCGGCGCATGTCCGAGGTCGCGGTCCTGAACGCCAACTACATGCTCAGCCGCCTGAAGAGCACGTACGACCTCCCCTTCGAGCGCTTGTGCATGCACGAGTTCGTTCTCTCGGCGCGGAACCTCAAGCGCGACCACGGGGTGAACGCGCTCGACGTGGCCAAGCGGCTCATGGACTACGGGTTCCACCCGCCGACGATCTACTTCCCGCTGATCGTTCCCGAGGCGCTCATGATCGAGCCGACCGAGACGGAGCCGAAGGAGACGCTCGACGCGTTCTGCGACGCCATGGAGAAGATCGCCGCGGAGGCAGCGAGCGATCCGGAGATGCTGAAGGAGGCGCCGCACCGCCGGCCGGTCCGTCGCCTCGACGAGGTCAAGGCCGCAAAGCGGGCGATCGTCAAGTACGGCTTCGACCAGCACCCCGACCTTCGGGGCGAGCGGGCCGAGGGCGAGACCGTCGAGGCGCAGAAGGGCGCATGACCGAGCGCGTCTGGTCTCGGCAAGACATCGAGGACCGCGTCAACGTGCTCCGCGAGCGCCACGACGGCGAGGCCTTCGCGGGCGCGATCGCGGAGTTCTCCGAGGAGCTCGGGCCCGAGGAACAGGAGGACCTACGCGAGATTCTCCTCGAGCGCTCGCGCGACCACGCGGCGCGGAACGCCGCGCTCGACCAGCGCCTCGATCAGGGAGGCTGGCTGCGGCGGACGTTCGGGAAGATCGAGGAGGCCGAGCGCAGGCAGCGCGAACGCTTCGAGCGCCGCCGGCGCTGATGATGGAGGTCCGCTCCCGCGAGGACGCCGAGGCGTTCACGACCCTGGACGGCTCGACGATCCGGGTGCTGCTCGACTCCGCGCTCGGCGGTGCGGCGAACCAGAGCCTGGCCGAGGCGAGCCTCGACCCCGGCCGATCCACGAAGCGGCACTACCACGCCAGGTCGGAGGAGATCTACGTCTTCCTCGAGGGCGGAGGCGTGATGGAGGTCGAAGGCGATTCGCGCGAGGTCGGCGTCGGCGAGGCGGTCCTCATACCGGCCGGCGCCTGGCACGGGATCACCGCCGGCCCGGCGGGCGCCCGCTTCCTCTGCTGCTGCGCGCCGCCGTACTCGGATGACGACACGTTTTTCGCTTAGCTACCGTTGAGCCCCGTGGTCGACCTCCGCTCCGACACGCTGACCCAGCCCACGCCCGAAATGCGGCGGGCGATCGCCGATGCCGAGGTCGGGGACGAGCAGAAGCGCGAGGATCCGACTGTGATCGCGCTCGAGGAGCGCGCGGCGGAGCTCCTCGGCCACGAGGAGGCGGTCTTCCTCCCGACTGCCACGATGGCGAACCAGATCGCGCTCCGCACGCTGACGGAGCCCGGCGACGAGGTAATCGCCGAGGAGATGGCGCACGTCTTTCGCTACGAGCTCGGCGGCCCGGCGGTCCATTCCGGGCTCGTGATGAAGTCGCTCGTGACGCAAAACGGGATCTTCACCGCCGAGGACGTTCGCGAGGCGGTCAACCCACCGGGCGACCTGCACACGGCGCCGACCAGGCTCGTCTGCATCGAGAACACGCACAACGGCGGCGGCGGCAGGGTCTGGCCGCTCGGGCATCTCCAGGAGGTGGTCGCCGAGGCCCGGGCGCACGGGCTCTCGGTGCATCTCGACGGAGCGCGGCTCATGAACGCCGCGGTCGCGAGCGGGACTCCGGCAGCGGAGTACGGGCGCGAGTTCGACACGGTCACGCTCTGCCTCTCCAAAGGGCTCGGCTGCCCGCTCGGAGCGATGATCGCGGGGTCGCAGGAGCGCATGGCGAAGGCGCGGCGCTACAAGCATCTCTTCGGAGGCGCGATGCGCCAGGCTGGGATCGTGGCCGCCGCCGGCGTCTACGCGCTCGACCACAACGTCGACCGCCTTGCGGAGGACCATGCCAACGCCCGCCGGCTTGCTGAGGGCCTGGCAGAAGCCGGCCTGCCCGTCGAGGTCGACCAGGTCGAGACGAATTTTGTGCAACTCGACGCGGCCCGGCTCGGCCTGAGCGCGGACGAAGCCGTCGCACGGCTCCGCGCGGAGGGCGTTCTGCTCTCGTTTGCCGCCCGGAAGGACGTGCTCCGGGCGCTCACGCACCTCGACATCTCAGCCAACGACGTCGACGAGGCGATCGCCGGGACCGTGCGAGCCTTCAGCGGCTCGCAGCGCCCCGTCGAGCTGGCCGGCGACGCGCCGACGCCGTACTAGAGGGCCGCTTCTTCGCGCCCGAAGAACGAGCTCGAGCCGACGTAGAAGACCGCCACGGCGAGATAGAGAGCGGCGCTCGCCTCGGGGCTCACGAGCGCGACGAGCGTGGCGCCTCCGTACATGAACGGCCCGGGCAGGAAGGCGCGCGAGATCCCGTCCACCTCCTGCGGGTCGGCGTCATGCCTGATCAGGCGGTTGTTCCAGGCTGCGTAGCGCCAGAGCAGGGTGAAGAAGAGCGCCGTG
>Ga0307505_10002455_pt1 | contig 12820 bp, 12 predicted proteins | sample 23_S_MG_FD_202183 | JGI IMG/M metagenome (GOLD analysis project Ga0307505, IMG submission 202183) | Soil microbial communities from Populus trichocarpa stands in riparian zone in the Pacific Northwest, United States - 23_S | ecosystem: Environmental > Terrestrial > Soil > Riparian zone > Trees...
GCTTAAGGCGCGCTATCAGGGCGTCGACCGATGGGCCGCTGCCATGTCCGAGCCGAACAAATTCAAGCCGAATCCGGGGTCCGCGCCCACGCTTAACGATCTGCGCGCGGAGATCGATCGCATCGATGCTTCGATGCATGCGTTGCTCATGGAACGCGGCGAAATCATCGGCGAGCTGATCAAGGTGAAGCGGACGCAGGAATCCGGTGCCGCGTTCCGGCCGGCGCGCGAAGCATCGATGATGCGCAAGCTGGTCGAGCGGCATCGTGGGATTTTGCCCCTCGACACGGTCGAGAGCATCTGGCGCGTCATCATCGCGACCTTCACGTTCGTTCAGGCCCCCTACGCCGTGCACGCGGATTTCTCCGCCGGAGATTCGCTCGTGCGCGACTCCGCTCGTTTCCATTTCGGCTTCACGGTTCCTCTGTCCGCGCATCTCGGCGCGGCGGCGGTGGTTGCGGCGGTCGCCCATTCCAAGGGCGATCTTGGCCTCGTTCCTGCGATCGGTGTCGCGGGTACGGGGGCGTGGTGGACAGCGCTCGAGGCCGAGCAGGGGCCGAAGATCATCGCGCGTCTTCCTTTCGTCGAGCGCGACGACCATCCCGCGTCGCTGCCGCTGTTCGTTGTCTCTCGGCCAATCGCCGCGGACAGCGCGGTGAACGAGGTCCAGGTTTTCAGCATCCACGTCGCGGGCTGGAGTGCGGCTGCTGCCAAGGCAGTCTCGCCGCTCGGCGAAGTGATCGCGGTGCCGGATCGTGCCTTCGACGGGGCGGCGCTTCTGTTCTCGCTCCCGCCCGGCCGCACGCTCGACGAGGTCAGAGCCGCGCTCGTTGCGGCGGGCGCGTCGGTGCGCGCAACGGCTCTCGTCGGCGGCCACGCGACCCGCTATACCGTCTAGGCCACAGGCCTTTCCTTACTTCGTCGTTGTCCGGAATTCGAGCCATGAGTGCGTCCGAACGTCCCGCTCCGCGTCCCAGCATTCTCGAAATCTCGGCCTACGTGCCGGGACGCAGCCACGCGCCGGGTGCAGCCAAGGTTTACAAGCTTTCGTCGAATGAGACGCCGCTTGGGCCAAGCCCGAAGGCGATCGAGGCATTCCGTTCGATCGCGGGATCGCTCGAACTGTATCCGGACGGGTCCTCGACAGCGCTGCGCGAAGCGATCGGTCGTCACTTCGGCCTCGATCCCTCACGCATCATCGCTGCGAACGGTTCGGACGAACTGTTGAGCCTGATCTCGCAGGCGTATCTCACACCGGGCGACGAAGCGATCTACACGACGCACGGCTTCCTCGTGTATCGCATTGCGACGCTTGCCGCGCACGGCGTGCCTGTGATCGCGAAGGAAACGAATTACACGGCGGACGTCGACGCGATCCTCGGAGCGCTGACCCCGCGGACCCGAATTATCTTCCTCGCGAACCCGAACAACCCCACGGGGACCTACCTGCCGTTCTCCGAGGTTCGTCGCCTGCATGCGGGCATGCCGCCGCACACCCTGCTCGTGCTCGATGCCGCCTATGCAGAATACGTGAGGCGCAACGACTACGAGGCCGGCATCGAACTCGTCGCGACGAGCGAGAACGTGGTCATGCTGCGCACGTTCTCGAAGATCCACGGCCTTGCGGCGCTGCGGATCGGCTGGATGTACGGGCCGGAACATGTCGTTGGAACCGTCAATCGCATCCGTCCGGCGTTCAACGTGAACGCCGCCGCGATCGCGGCAGGCGTCGCGGCCCTGTCCGACCCCGGACATGTCGAACGCGCGATATCGCACAACGAGAAGTGGCTCGGCTGGCTGACGGCGGAGCTTCGTGCGCTCGGGCTCGAGGTTACGCCGAGCGTCGGCAACTTCGTCCTGATCCACTTCCCGCGGGACAAGGGCAAGACGGCAAAGGATGCCGACGAATTCCTGATCAAGCGTGGCGTCGTCCTGCGCGCCCTCGGCGCCTATCACTTGCCCGATGCACTGCGCATGACGGTGGGCACGGAAGAAGCGAATCGCCTTGTGGTGTTGGCACTTTCCGAGTTTCTCGGACGTGAGGCGCGCCGTGCCTGAGAACAAGCCGGTATTCGAGCGGCTCGCACTGATCGGCGTCGGTCTGATCGGCTCGTCGATCGCGCGTGCTGCGCGCGAACGGCACATCGTCGGCACGATCGCGGCGTCCGCGCGGACGGAAGCGACGCGCAAGCGGGTGGCCGAACTCGAGCTGGCTGACGAGATATTTGCGACCAACGCGGAAGCCGTGAAGGGCGCCGATCTTGTCATCGTCTGCGTTCCGGTCGGTGCGTGCGGTGAGGTCGCGAAGGAAATCGCCGCGACGCTCAAGCCGGGCGCGATCGTGTCGGATGTCGGATCGGTCAAGAGCGCCGTGATCAACGATATGGCGCAGCACCTGCCGAAGGGCGTGCACTTCGTGCCGGCGCATCCGGTGGCCGGTACCGAGCATTCCGGACCCGATGCGGGCTTCTCCGAATTGTTCGACAATCGCTGGTGCATTCTGACGCCGCCCGCCGGCGCCGACCTGCAGGCCGTCGCGCGGCTCAAGGAGTTCTGGACGAGGCTCGGGGCGAACGTCGAGACGATGGATCCGGTGCATCATGACATGGTGCTCGCGATCACCAGTCACGTGCCGCATCTCATCGCCTACAACATCGTTGGCACGGCGGCGCACCTCGGCGAGGTCACGCAATCGGAAGTGATCAAGTTTTCGGCGGGCGGTTTCCGCGACTTCACCCGGATCGCAGCGAGCGATCCGACCATGTGGCGCGACGTTTTCCTTCACAACAAGGAAGCGGTGTTGGAAATGCTCGGCCGGTTCAGCGAGGACCTTTCGGTGCTGACGCGGGCGATCCGGTTTGGTGACGGCAAGACACTGTTCGATCTCTTCACGCACACGCGCGCGATCCGGCGCTCGATCATCGAAATCGGACAGGAAACGGCCGAGCCGGATTTCGGCCGCACCCGAAAAACAAAGGAACCGCCGGTGCCCCTCGCGCGGCCCTACGCAAACGATTGAGGGCTGCGCATCCGGCCGGACGATGACTTCAGGCAAAGACGGCGAGCTCTGGGTTTTCGGATACGGGTCGCTGATGTGGCGCACCGGCTTCGAATATTTGGAGCGACGGCAGGCGCGGTTAATCGGCGGACATCGAGCGCTTTGCGTGTATTCCCATATCCACCGGGGCACGCCGGAGCGTCCGGGACTTGTTCTCGGACTTGACCGTGGCGGAAGTTGTCGCGGGGTGGCGTTCCGGGTTGCCGAGGATAAAGCGAGTGCGACGCTTGCCTATCTGCAGGAACGCGAACTGGTCACGAAAGCCTACAAGGAAGCAGTCAGGCCGGTTGACCTGCTGGACGGTGCGACCGAACGCGTTCAGGCGCTCTGTTTCCTCGTCGATCGTTCACATCCGCAGTACACCGGCGCGCTGTCGCTCGAAGACCAGTTGCGGTTCGTCAGGCAAGGACACGGGCGCTCGGGCGCCAATCCGGAGTATGTGCGCGAGACCGTCAAGCACATGCACGAGCTTGGTATTCGCGATACCGCGCTCGAGTGGCTGACGGAACGGCTCTAGGGATTGCCCGCGCCGTCAGGCGGCGCGGCGCTCGATTGCATAAGCTGGCGCACGACGGATTGCGAGCGCAGACAAGTCTTCGAAAGCCTCGCGTACGGCGGCCTCGCCGCCGCCCTGGACGATATGAACATGCACTTCGTCCGTGCCGAATGGCGTCGAGATCTTCTCGCCCGTGGTGACCGTGAGCACGATCGTTTCGCCGCCGCGGCGGCGAACATAGAGGCTGACTACGTCCTCATAGGAGGGGACCCGGTTCGCGGGAAACCGCGTACAGGCGTAGCGATGGCCCGAAGCGCCGCACCAGAAATGGAAGCGGTTGGCCAGGTCGGGGTGGCGGTGAGCGTGGAGGGGCCCCGCGTAGCCGGGGACATGAGACAGATCGACGAGTTCAAGGGTCATGACAGCACTGATTCCCGATGGAGAACAAAACTAGAACAAAACTCGTCCCAGTCAAGTCCCGAGGGCGTAAAACGCGGTGGTTTTGACTCTTGTGAGAATAATGCGGGAACCGAGTCCGCGGTTCCGAGGCCCGCTTACGAAGCGCGGGCAGCCAGGCGACGGTTCTCGGCTTCGATCTCACTGCGCCCGGCGGAGACGAGCCGGGCGGTCGCCGGTTCGAGCTGATTCTTCAGGACGGCCAAAAATGCGTCGGGGTGCAGACCCGGTGCGATCGGCTCCAGCACTTCAACCCGGATCGTACCGGGCTGCATTTTCCAGCTCCGTCGCGGCCAGTAGAGACCAGCGTTCAGGGCGATCGGAACGCACGGCACGTCGAGGGCGCCGTAGAGATGCGCGACGCCATATTTGTAATTGGGCTCGGTGTCGGGCGGCTGACGCGTGCCTTCCGGGAAAATCATGATCTGCCGCTTGCGCGCGATCGCTCGTCTCGCGCGATCGGTCAACTCTTCCAGCGCAGTCGCACGCTCTCCGCGGCGGACGGGGATCATGCGTGCCTTCAGGCAATACCAGCCGAAAATCGGTATCCACATCAGCTCGCGCTTCAGCACGTAGACCGGGTCGCTGAACAGCGCGAGCAGTGAATAGGTTTCCCACGCGGACTGATGTTTTGCCGCGACAATCAACGGTCCCTGCGGAATGCGTTCAGCGCCAACGATCTCGAACGTGATGCCGCACAGGTTTTGCAGCAACCAGTGATTGGCATTCGCCCACGAGTCGACAGCGCGCCATAGAAAACGTCGCGGCAGCAGCAAGACCGGGAGGTACACGATCATGTGCAGCAGCGTGTTGAGATAGAAGCCGACGTGGAAGGCAACTGCGCGCAAGGTGACCATGCAGGCGCTCAGGATCGCGAGCGCGGATCGCCGCCGGCGACGTTTGCCAGGTCGAGCCGCACGCGCATGAAGGAGGCTAGGTATTTCACGTATTCCACGGCGAGCAGGCGGATCGTCGGCGCATCGTGCCACCAGGGTTCGTCGCGCATGCGTTCGCTGACAACGGGAAAGGGTACAAGCGCGACGCCGGGTACCTCATTCTCAATCTCGATCAATGCGCGCGGCATGTGCCATCCGGATGTCACGACGATCAGCGAACGGAAATTCCGCTCGCGCACCCAGTTCCCGGTTTCCACCGCGTTGCCGATCGTGTTCGTCGCTTCGCGCCCAAGATCGATGCAGCATTTGAGCAGTCGTTCGAAGTCAGGATTGACGCGCAGAAGATCGCCCGGCGTCGTCGTCGGATGAACCCCGGAAATAAGAAGGCGCTTGCCGCGCCCGGCCGCCAGCAATTCCACTGCGTCGACGATACGCGAGGCGCCGCCCGTCAACACCACAATGCCGTCAGCGGAACGGGCGAGCTTGATTTCCGCGCGCGGAAGCGAGTTCGCGAACGCCAGAAAGCCCACGAAAACGACAACCCCAAGCACCGTGCTGCCAATCAGAATGCGCCGATACCAGCGGCGGGCGCGCCGCGCCGGCGTGGGATCGGATCCATTTGGGGGTTGAATGGTCGGCATTTTGCGCGGTCCCTGCGGAGATTCTATCGCGAACATCGGACTGCGCGCGAGCGGCTTCTCAGTCGATTTCTCGAAGGGTACGCCGCACGGTGAGGCGCGAGGCCAGCGCGGTGACAATCGTCACGAGCACCACAATACCCGCTATCTCGGCATAACCGTACCCGCCCAGGGAAAACTGACCCGTCAATAGGGACGCCGCGCTCACGCCGGGGATCCAGGCGATCACCTTCGGAGCGATGTCCCCCAGCGCGAAGAGGAGGGCGGCGGAGAAGCCGCCGATCAGGCCGCCTTTCAAACCAACCGCCAGAAAATGCCGCTGAAAAGTGCCGGCGATGAAGGAATGATGCGCGCCGACGAGATGCAGGACCTCGACAACGCCGCGGTTGGTCGCGACCGCGCCGCGGGTTGCGAATGTTACCGAAAGCGTCGTCGCGAACAGGACCAGCGCGAGCAAGGCAACGCCCGCGAGCGTTATGGATTCCGAAATTGTCGTAAGACGCGCCGACCAGGTGCGGTGATCGTCGAGGCTCACGCCGGCGACTTCGCCGGCCAGCGAACGACGCAGACTCGCAAGGTCAGGCTCGGCAGTTTCCGACAGGCGCACCACGACAAGCCGGGGCATCGGAAGGGCGCCGAGATCGAGGCCGGCGCCGAGCCACGGTTCGAGCAACTTTCCTGTCTCGTCGCGCGTGAGCGCGCGGGCGTCGCTGACACCCGGCGTCTTGCGCGCGATATCGACAGCCTTGGCGATTTCGGCGGTTATGTCGCGACCCTGCACCGGCCGGACCTGGATCGTGATTTCGCGAACCATGTCCGAGCGCCAGTGGACGGCGGCGTCGCGTGCGACGCCGACGATGCCGACGATAAGGGCCGCGACGAACGTCATGATCGCAATGACCGTGAGAAGGGCGCGGCTGGATACGCCGTCGCTCGGCACGATGGAAGCCGGCCTGCCGACCATCGATGCTTCCAGACCGCGGTTCGTTACGCGTTTCAACAAAGTCTCTGCCTCCGCATTGGTTCGTAACCGTCGTCGTAGAGCCGTCCCTCGGCGAGAACGAGGCGGCGCGCATCCAGCTGGTTCATCAGCGCCACATCGTGGGTCGCCATCAGGATCGCGGTTCCCGACCTGTTCAGCTCGACGAAGAGCTTGAGAAGGCGGCGGGCCAGCGGTGGATCGACGTTGCCCGTGGGTTCGTCAGCGAGAAGCAATTCGGGGCGACCGATGAGTGCGCGAGCGATTGCCGCGCGCTGCTTCTCTCCCCCGGAGAGGATGGGGGGAAGAGCGTGGAGGCGGTCGCCTAGACCAACCCAATGCAGGAGTTCGACCACATCCCTGCGGTAGCCGGCCTCTTCGCGACCCTGCACGCGCAGAGGCAGAGCGACGTTCTCATAAGTGGTCAGGTGATCGAGCAGGCGGAAATCCTGAAACACCAGCCCGATCCGGCGCCGCATCGCGGCGATATCGTCGGCTTCGAGACACGCAGTGTCCCGGTCGAACAGGGTGATGAGTCCGCGTGTCGGACGGAGCGCCAGGAACAGCAGGCGCAAAAGACTTGTCTTGCCGGCGCCTGACGGCCCGGTCAGAAACTGGAAAGAGTTCGGCGCGATTTCAAAGCTTACGTCGCGCAGGACCTCCGGTCCCGTGCCGTAACGAAGACCGACGTTTTCGAATCGGAGCATTTTTTCCTCCGCTGCCGGAGCAACGGCGCAGTGACGCTCCCCCAAGGCACAGGAAATCCTCTTATGGTTTTCCAATCGTTAACGGTCCGCAGCCAATATCAGCGGAATCGGTGATCGCCCATGCAACTCGCCTGCCCAACCTGCCATACCGCCTTTCGCATCGAGCCGAAGCAGCTCAGCGAACAGGGCCGATCGGTACGTTGCGCCCGCTGCCGCACGGTCTGGCTCGCCCGGCCGGCCGATCTGCAGCCGGTGCCGGTCATGGCAGAGGTTCTGGCCGAAGAACCGGCGCTCGAGCACAGCGACGCGGTCACCGGGCTGTTGCCCCAGGTCGTGCCCTGGAACGACACGGTCATGGTGGAAGTCGAACCCAGCCCGCCGATTGCGCCGGCCACGGCACGCCGCGCGCTCACCGAACGCGACTGGAGTCCCGCCGCGCGGCGCGCAGCCGCCCGGAAATCCAAAGCTCGGTCACGGCTCGTTGCGGCGACGGTCGTCCTCGGGGCGCTCGTTGTTGGCGCCCTTGGGGCGAGAGCGAGCATCGTCCGCGCAGTGCCGGATCTTGCCGGCTTCTATGCCGCGATCGGCCTGCCGGTGAATCTGCGGGGTCTCGAATTCCGCGGCGTCCGCACGGCACAGGAAGTTCATGACGGGACGCCGGTGCTGATCATCGAAGGGGAGATCGCCAATGTTTCGCGGGTCAGCGCCGAGGTCCCGCGTCTGCGCTTCGCCGTGAACGGCAACGATGATCGCGAACTCTATTCCTGGACCGCGTTGCTGCCGCGCGCGACGCTATCCGGCGGAGAAAGCGTGACTTTCCGCAGCCGGCTCGCCTCACCGCCGGCCGACGCCGGCGAGGTCGTCGTGCGTTTCTTCAACCGACTCGATCTTTCATCCAACGGGCGCTGACATGGCACGCATCCTGATCGCGGAGGACGAACAGCCGGTGCGCGAACTCCTTACGCGCGCCCTGAAGATGGACGGTCACGAAGTCGAATCCGCGCCGGACGGCGCGGCCGCGCTCGATCAGATCGCGGCGGTCGGCCCGTTCGATCTTCTGCTCACCGATATTCGCATGCCCGTGATGGATGGAATCGCGCTTGCGCTCTCGGCCGCGCGCGACGACCCCGATCTCGCAATTGTTCTGATGACGGGCTATGCGGGCGAACGGGAGCGTGCACAGGGTCTCGACGCGCTGGTACACGACATAATCCTCAAACCGTTCTCGCTTGGCGATATGAAGAAAGCTCTTGCCGCGGCGCTTGCAGCCCGCCCCGGCCGGGCGGCTTCCAACTGAACTTCAGAAGCCGCGGAGCAGCCGCTCGATATAATCGAGTTCGATCTGCGGGCGCATTTGCTCGCCGAAGCGGCGGCGCAACTCTTCGAGGACGCGGCGAGCGCGCTGGACGTCGATCTCGTCCGGCACCTTGACGGTGAAATCGTCGCCGTACTCTCGGGAGCGCACGGGCCGACCGAGCGGATCCGTACGCTCCGCGGCTTCCGCCTGCGGGCCGCCGGGTTCGCCGGGGCCTTCGCCGGGACCGCCGTTCTGCATCTGCTCGGCCATGCTCTGCGCGCCGCGGCGTAGATTCTGCAATGCGCGGCCCTGACCTTCGACTGCGTTGTCGGCTTCGCCCTCTCCGAGAGAGCCCTCCGCGTCGCCCATGGCCTGGCCGGCGCGGCCGAGTGCGTCGCCCGGCTCGTTGCCCTGACCTTCGCCGGGCTGACCTTCGCCCTCCTGCGGGTTACCCTGCTGACCTTGCTGGCGGCGCAGCTGCTCGAGCATGCGTTCAAGCTGCTGGCGCAGGCTCTGCTGGCCGCGCTGTAGCTCGTTCATGGCGCGCTGCTCGCGCTCGCTGCGGCCCTGCTCGGGGCCGCGATTACGGCGTTCATTGCGACCCTCGCGGCCCTCACGATACGTACGGTCGCGCAGCCGCTGCTGTTCCTGAATCATGCGGCCGAGCTCGTCGAGCATCGAGTTCATCTCGCCGTTCTGCTCGCCCTGACGCGCCTGTCGATTGCGAGAGAGATTCTCCAGCATCGCCTGCAATTCGTTGAGCATCCGCTTGGCCGCGTCGCGCGATCCGTTCCTGGCGAGGTTCTCGATACGGTCGAGCATGTTCTTGAGGTCTTGCGGACGAACGACCTGGGTATTGCGGTCCAGGGGTCGCGCCTCAGTGGTGCCGTCGCGCTTCATCTGCTCGGCAAGCGCCTGCATGAAGCGGTCGAGCGCCTGGCGCAGCTCGTCGGTGAGGCGCTTGATCTCTTCATCGCTCGCGCCCCGTTCAAGCGCGTCGCGAAGAGCATCCTGCGCTGCGCGCAGCTGCTTTTCGACGTCGGACAGCGTCCCATCCTCGATGAGAACGGCAATCTCCCAGAGATAGTCGACAACGCCGCGCAACTCGTCGTCGGTCTTCGCCAGCCGGAGGCGGGTCGCCGCCGTGCTCAGGCCGAGGAATATCGCGGGTTCGGGTGTGAATTTTTCAGGCGCCAGCATGAGGGCATCGAGCGCGCGGCCGACCTGATCGCGGTTGTGGGCGTCGAAGGCGAGGGTGCGGCGCTGCTCGATCAGGGCGCGCGCGAGCGGCTTCGTGAATGGGCGTGCGGGTAACGCAATCTCGCGCGTCTCGCTCGTTCCTTCATTGCCGCCGTCATCGCGGGCCACGAGGCGGAGTGTTGCGGTAACACCGGCCCACGGATGCTCGGTTATATCCTTGCTGCCCTCGCCGCTGCCGGCGCGTGTACGCGCTTGCGGCAGAGGAAGGGGAAAATCCGGCGCGCTGACAAGCGGTCGCGCCTCGGGGCCGCCATCGCGCCGCGCCACCTGCGGGTCCGAGAAACGCGAATCTACCGAGACGACGCCGTAATCATCCTCGACCTTGTAGGCGAGCGAGAGATTCGCGCGGCCCATGACCTGCGGGTCGCGTGCAAATTCGATCGTCGGTGAACGGTCCGGTACGGCGCGGAAACTCCAGCTCGCGGCGCCTGCCGGCAATCCCCCGATCGCGAGCGTTCCGTCGCCCGCGACGCGAAAGCGCCGCTCGATGCTTCCTTGCGCGCCGGCGGCCTGATCGTTCGTCTCCTCGGCAAGTGCGCCGCGGATCTCGAGTGCGATCTCGGAGAGGCCGGTCGCACGAATGACGACCTCGCTCGCCGCCGGCACCGAGATTGCAGCCGTCTCGCCGGGCGATGGGGTGTCGTGGCGTATGCCGGGAAGAAGGACAGGCGCGCGGCCGGTATATGCTGGCGGGGTCACCCAGGCATCGACGCGATAAAGCTTCGGGGCGATCGCGCCGCTCCAGTCGAAGGCGGCGGCGATCCGACTCCTCCGCTCGCCTTCCGCCATGAAAAATGTCGTCACGACCGCGAGTAATACGAGCGAGCGGATTGCGAAGGGATCCCGCGCAGCGAGGTGCGGCCGCGGCCAACCGGCGCGCAGCGAGTTCGCCGCGTCGGCAGCGCGCGTGAGGTGAGCGCGCCAGAGAGCGGCGACCAGGGGGTCTTCCGCGCTTGTCGCAAGCTTGTCGCTGATCGCCGTTGCCGGCCGGTGCGCTACACCTGACGAACGGTCGAGCCGCTGCAACGCTTCCCCGGTCTTGGGCAGGCGGAAGCGAAGGATCGGGAGGAACGCGGCGCAGAGGATCAGGCCGAAAATTGCGAGGCCGGCGATGCGCCCGAGCGGCGGGAGAGCGACCCAAAGACCGGCCCAGGAGATTGCAAGGAAAACACCGATGCCGACCGCGAGGGCGGCAATAACCGGCCAAAGACGTTCCCAGATCAGCGCCTGACGCGCGCGCGCGACCGCGATCCGCAATACGCGCAAGGCTCGCCCGCCGGGGCTCGGCGTGTCGTCGCGTTCGCTGGTGTCGGGCGCTGCGCTCAAACCGTCATGCTCCACTGCGATGCCGGATTCGGCATCCTACCATGCACACCCATGCCGGCCAGTCAGCCGGGGTAAACATGGCTTGAACGTGGCCGGTTCCAGTCAGTCCGTGAGCCAGGGCGGCATGCGGTCGAGCGCAATGATCGCCTCGGCATCGAACCTTGGCCGGACCGTTGCAAATTCCTTGCCGCGCACCAGCACCTCGGGAACGAGCGCCCGGGTGTTGTAGGTGGAGGCCTGGACCGCTCCGTAGGCGCCCGCAGTCATCACCGCGAGCAGGTCGCCTGCCTGCATCGAAGGCAGTTGCCGGTCGAGGGCGAGATAATCGCCGGATTCGCAGACCGGTCCGACAACGTCGGCGACGATGGTCTCGTTGCCGCGCGGCGCCTGCACGGGGCGAATGTCGTGATAAGCCTCGTAGAGGGTCGGCCGAATTAGATCGTTCATCGCAGCGTCGACGATGACGAAGGTCTTTCGCTCGCCATGCTTCACGTACAAGACGCGAGTGACGAGAATTCCTGCGTTGCCGACGATCATGCGGCCGATCTCAAACACCAGCTTGATGCCGAGCGGCTTCGTGTGGCGCGTGACCGCCTTTGCGTAGGCCGAAGGCAACGGCGGCTCGGGGTCGCCCGGGCGATAGGGAATGCCAAGCCCGCCGCCGAGGTCGATATGTTCGAGCAGGTGGCCCTCGCTCATGAGGTTGCGCGCGAATTCGGCGAGCACCGCCGCTGCATTCTCGAACGGCGCAAGGTCCGTGATCTGGCTGCCGATGTGCATGTCAACGCCGGTGAGGCGGATGCCGGGCAGGTTTCGAGCCATGTTGTAGACGTCACGCGCACGCGACAAGGGAACGCCGAACTTGTTCTCCGCCTTGCCGGTGGAAATCTTGGCGTGGGTCTTTGCGTCGATGTCCGGATTGACGCGAACCGAAACCGGCGCGCGCCGATCGAGCGACACAGCGACCTCGGAAAGGACCGCGAGTTCCGGTTCGCTCTCCACATTGAAACAGAAGATACCGGCGCGCAGCGCAGCCGCCATTTCCTCGCGCGTCTTGCCGATGCCGGAAAAAACGATCTTGTCGGCCGGGACGCCCGCCTTCAATGCGCGTGCGAGTTCGCCACCGGAAACAATGTCGGCACCCGCGCCCATGCGGGCCAGGGTCGCCACAACCGCTTGGTTGGAGTTGGCCTTCAATGCGTAACAGACGACTGCCGGCGTATCCGCAAACGCTTCCGCAAAAACGCGGTAATGCCGCTCGAGCGTCGCAGTGGAATAGCAATAGAACGGCGTGCCGATTTGCTCGGCGAGCGCAGTTATGTCGACGTCCTCGGCGAAAAGGACGCCATTGCGATAATCGAAGTGGTGCATCGGAGAACTAGATCAAAGGAGAGAATCCAGGATGAAGGGCCGGTCGGGCTGTTCGGCTTCCCTGGATTTTTTCGACGTCGCTGCGGGCTGGTAGTCCTTGCCGTACTTTTCCCACTCCCGCGGCGGCATCTCCGGCGCCATGCTGGGGGTACCGGTGCTGCGCTGGACGACGCTTTGCTCGGTGAACACCTTATTCTGTGTCCCCGGCGCGGCGGGCAGCGGTTGTGCGGTCAATGCCTGCGACTGCGGAATTTCCGGATCGCCGCGTACGCCGCACGCCGCGACCGCGCCGGCAAGGAAGCCGAGCGCAAGCACGTGACTGATTCCGATGCGGCG
>Ga0307505_10002456_pt1 | contig 12819 bp, 9 predicted proteins | sample 23_S_MG_FD_202183 | JGI IMG/M metagenome (GOLD analysis project Ga0307505, IMG submission 202183) | Soil microbial communities from Populus trichocarpa stands in riparian zone in the Pacific Northwest, United States - 23_S | ecosystem: Environmental > Terrestrial > Soil > Riparian zone > Trees...
GAGTCGGAGCCAGATTCGATGACATCGGGGTAGAGCGTGCCCTGGACGAGGAAGCGTGCGTCACCCACCGAGGCTGCGGCTTCCTCGAAGACCCTGATGAAGGTCTCACCGATGTTCTTCCGCTTCTGCTCAGGGTCGGTGACCCCGTCGAGCTGTTCGAGGAAGCGATCGGCGGCCTTGACGTGGACCAACTCGACGTCGAAGTTGGATCTGAACGTCTCTTCGACCTGCTCGGCCTCGCCGGCGCGGAGCAACCCGTGATCGACGAAGATGCAGGTCAGCTGGTCGCCGATCGCCTCGGCGACGATCGCTGCCGCCACTGCCGAGTCGACCCCACCAGAGAGACCACAGATCACGCGGTCGTCCCCGACGAGCTCACGAATCGATTCGACCTGTGACTCGATGATCGAGTGGGACGTCCAAGTGGGCGCCGCATCACAAGCCTCGTAGAGGAATCGTTTCAAGATGTCCGCGCCACGCGGGGTGTGGACGACCTCAGGGTGGAACTGGACTCCGTAGAGAGCCCGCTCCCGGTCCTCCATGGCCGCCACCGCAGCACCTGCGGAGGTGGCTGTGCCCACGAAGCCCGGTGGTACCCCTGTGACCTGATCTCGGTGTGACATCCACACCTGCTGCGTCGTCGGAAGCTCAGAGAGGAGGAGGGAGTCACCGATGATCTCCAACGACGTGTTCCCGTACTCGGCGTCACCGGTGTTGGCCACTTCACCGCCGGCGATGTCTGCCATGAGCTGGTGGCCGTAACAAATGCCCAGCACCGGGACACCGAGGTCGAGGATGGCCGGATCGATCCGATAAGCATCCTCGGCAAATACCGAGGCGGGGCCACCGGAGAGGATCAACCCGAGCGGCTTGCGTTCTGCGATCTCGCCGGCCGTGATCGACCTGGGGACGATCTCGGAGCGGACATGAGCCTCTCGGACCCGGCGAGCGATCAGCTGCGCGTACTGGGCCCCGAAATCCAGTACGAGGACATTGGGCTCACCCCCCGCCAGGTCGGTCATCCCATGCCGACTCGTTGTGAACGTTGCAGGGACTTGCCCTCTGTCTGTAGTGACGGGGCGATCATCACTTCGGCCTTCTGGAACTCCTTGACATCGGAGTACCCGGTGGTGGCCATCGACATCCGCAAGCCTCCGAAGAGGTTTCGCTTGCCGTCGTTCTCGTGGGCCGGGCCGATCAGAATCTCCTGGAGTGTGCCCCGGTCCCCGACGTTGACCCGGGCACCTCGGGGCAGGGTCGGATGGAAAGTGGCCATGCCCCAGTGGTGGCCCTTGCCCGGGGCCTCGGTGGCCGAGGCCAGAGGTGACCCGATCATCACGGCGTCAGCGCCACAGGCGATCGCCTTGGAGACGTCGCCCCCGGTGCGCATTCCGCCGTCGGCGATGACATGGACGTAGCGCCCGGTCTCGTCGAGGTATCGGATCCGGGCACCAGCGGCATCGGCGATGGCCGTCGCCTGGGGCACACCAACACCGAGCACACCACGAGTGGTGCAGGCAGCGCCGGGACCGACCCCGACCAGCACACCGACCGCGCCGGTGCGCATCAGATGGAGAGCCGTTGAGTAGCTGGCGCAGCCGCCCACGATCACAGGGACCGGGCAGTTGGCTATGTACTCCTTGAGGTTCAGCGGCTCCTCGCGGCTCGAGACGTGCTCGGCGGAGACGACAGTCCCCTGGATCACGAGGATGTCGAGCCCGCCGTCGAGTGCCCTGGGACCCCATTCACGGACACGTTGCGGGGTGAGGCTGGCCGCGGTGACCACGCCGGCCGACTTGACCGCAGCCACTCTCTCGCCGATCAACTCGGGCTTCACAGGCTCGAGATAGATCTCCTGCATACGTCGGGTCGCCTTCTCGTCAGGCAACTCGGCGATCTCTTCGAAGTAGGGCATCGGATCCTGGTACCGGGTCCACAGACCCTCGAGGTTGAGTACCGCCAGACCCCCCATCTTGCCGATCGCCACAGCGGTATCAGGGCTGATCGCAGAGTCCATGGCGGAGCCCATCATGGGGAGCTCGAACTTGAATGCGTCGAGCTGCCAGGAGATATCGACGTCGTCGGGGTCTCGTGTGCGGCGAGAGGGGACTATTGCGATGTCGTCGAAGCCGAAGGCTTGGCGACCCGACTTTCCGATGCCGATATCGATTTCCATTGAGCCGATTCCTTTGTTGCAGCGCTTGGCCCGAGAGTAACAGTGGGCGTGACCGTGGCCCGCAAATGACAGGAGAGGCTTCCCGGCGGCCGGAGTTAGGCTGACGGCACCCGTGTCCCGGTCCTGGTCCGTACTCGATTTCATACTCATCTGGTTGGGAGGGCTGGTCGGCACCGGCATCTTCTACGCCGCCGGTGTCGCATTCGCCGATCCGAACTGGACCATCGTTCTCTCCCTCGCCGGCCAGTACGCGGGCAATCTCGGAGTGTTCTGGATGATCACGAGGTACAAGCCCGTGAGCGAGCTCGGCCTGACCATCGCCCCCGGCGACATCTTCTACATAGGGTTGGGCCTGATCCTCCAGGTAGCCCTGGCCTTGGCCTTCCTGCCCCTCACCGAGTTGCTCTTCCCCGACGGCAGACCCCAACAGGAAGTGGCTGACATCATCGCCAACGCCGATACCACGTGGCTCAAGGTGGCACTAGTGGCAGCTGCAGTGGTCCTCGGGCCGGTCACCGAGGAAGTGATGTATCGAGGGATCCTGCTCAAGGCGTTGCAGAGGTGGGGCAAGGTGCTGGCACTCGTGGTCAGCTCCCTGGTTTTCGCCGGCGCCCATCTCGCCGGTCTGGATTCGGAGGATCTGTGGAGATCGGCGGCCGTGTTCCTTCCGCCGCTGTTCATCCTCGCCATGGTCCTGGCTTGGATCACCCAGCGGACGGGGCGTCTCGGCCCGGCGATCTTCCTCCACTCGGGGTGGAACCTGCTGTCGGCCTTCGTGCTGTTGCTGCCCTCCGACATCCTCGAACAGGTGGGCTAGGTCAGACCGACGGCCCCGCGCACGATCGTCATGGTCTCATCGGCCGACACCCGGGCCCGGGCGGCACTGTCATCCATGACACCGACCACCTCCGAATCGGACATCCCCTCGTAGGCGTTGCGAAGGGGGGCGACCCCTTCGACGACGGCTTCGGCCACGGCTACCTTGAAGCGGCCGTATCCGCCCGACCCGTACTCCTCGACGAGGTCGTCGATGGACCGCCCGGTGAAGTACGAACCGATCTCGAGGAGATTGGAGACCCCGGGCTTTTTCTCCCAGTCGTATGCGACGTCGGTCCCGGTGTCGGTGACAGCCGACTTGATCTTCTTGGCGATTTCGTCGTCGCTGTCGGTGATGAACACCGTTGCCTTGGAGTTCGGATCGGACTTCGACATCTTGGACAACGGCTCCTGCAGTGACATGACCCGTGCTCCGATTTCGGGCGTGATCCGCTCCGGCACCGGGAACACATCGCCGTAACGCCCATTGAATCGCTCTGCCACATCTCTGGTCAGCTCCAGGTGCTGGGTCTGGTCGTCGCCCACCGGGACGGCATGGGCTCGGTGGATCAAGATGTCGGCGGCCTGGAGGACCGGGTAGGCGAGGAGACCAAAGCCCTGACCGGATCGGTCGGCCTTCTCCTTGAACTGGGTCATCCTCTGCAACTGACCCACTCCGGTCAGGGTGCCCAGGATCCAGTAGAGCTCGGCATGCTGGGCCACCTCCGACTGGTAGTAGAGCAACGACCTGGCGGGGTCGACCCCGGCGGCGATGATCAACTTGGCGAGACGGAGGCGGGACGCGGAGAGCTCGGCCGGGTCATAAGGCACCGACATGGCATGGAGATCGACGACGCAGTAGATGGTGTCGTAGTCGTCCTGCATGGCGACCCAATTGGAGAAGGCCCCGATCAGATTGCCCAGGTGGGCGGTGCCGGTGGGCTGCATCCCGGAGAAGACAAGCTTCTTGTCAGTCATGGTCAGACCTCGTCATCAGTCACTCTCCTTCCAGGCTACGCCATGGGATCTGAGATACCCCACCTGCCCTTCGAGGAGCCCGGAGGCGCCATCGAAGCGGGCACCGCCAATGTCGGCTCTGTCGAATCTGGTCGCAGAGAGGGCTGTCTCGCTCAGATCGGCACCCGAGAGGTCGGCACCGGTGAAGTCAGCCCCCTCCAGATCACTGCCCGAGAGGTTCGCCCCGGATAGGTTGGCGTCGGTGAGATCGCTCAGGCTGAGATTGGAGGCCCGCAAATCGCAACCCGAGAGATCCACACCGCTCAGGTCACAGTTCTTCAGATACAGACGCCCCAGTTCCGACGTCGCCGGCGCCCAGTCACGCAGATCCAGGCCGATCAGCACCCGCGTCCGGTACTTGTCGAGATTCACCGCCGTCTTGAACCGTCTGACCTGCTCAGGTCGCAGCGATCCCGTGGTGAAGCGCTCGTTGCCGGCGAAGGGGTCGGCGTTGTTGTGATAGGAGGAATCGACCTCCCACCACCCGAGCCGATCCTCAGCTAGTGCCTCCACCGACTTCAACCATTTGACCGACTTGTAGAAGTACTTGCCCGGGGTGACCACCCGCACCGGTCCTCCGTGCTCTTCGGACAGGGGCGCGCCCTCGAACTCGTGGACCACCCAGGAATTCTCCATGGCGTAGTCCACGGGTAACGATGTGTGGTGGGCCCGTTTCGAGTAGGCGGAGAAGCTGAGGAACCGAGCCTCCTGGAGCGGTGTCACGATGTCGGACAGGGGAACACCAGTGAACGTGCTGTCGAACCGGGTCCAACTGGTCACACAGTGGATGTCGAAGGTGAGAGGGCGATGATCGAGAGCCAGGTAGCCGGCGAGGTCGAGGTCTCCGCCGCCAGCTACGAGGCCCCCGATGGCGATCCGCCAGGTCTCGATCTCGGGTGAGGGAGCGCGCTCCCCCACGACAGGAAAGCGTTTCGTCTCGATCTGGCCCGGCGGGAGCACGGTGCCTGCCGGAAGCCGGTCAGCGGGTGACGCCGAGGACCGTTCCCCGGTCCGATGCGGTTTTCGTGAGGAACTCGGCGACGATCACATCCACCGGCGTCACCGGCCGGAGCACGGCCGCGCCACCCGAAGTGGTGTCGTCGTAGACCTCCACCTCCAGCTCGCTGACCGAGCCGCTGCCGAGACCACGCATGGTCCAGGCCAGGTTGACCGCGTCCATCAGAGTCAGATCGGCATCGACGGTGACAAAGGGGGCAACGGCTTGGGCGGCCTGCGCCATTGCTTGAGGGCTGGAGAAGTCGGCGATCCGTCCCATCATGTCGATGAGGAAGGCGCGTTGACGCTCGTTACGGACGAGGTCGTTGACTCCCGGCATCACGCGCCAGCCGGCGTCGGTGAGTTCCTGGGTGTGGCGGGAGCGCATCCAGGCGAGGGTTTCCTCACCATCGGCCCGGGTGCATCCTCCCGGAAGGGCCAGGTTGGCCCGCTGATCCCGTACCGGATTCTCCAGGCAAATCTCGTAGCCGTCGACCGCGTCTACCACCGCCTGGAAACCGGCCAGATCGACGAGGGCGAAATGGTCGACCGACTCACCGATCAGTTCCTCAACCGCCACTGTGAGCAAGGTTGCCCCGTTCATCGTGAGACAACCCTCGAGCAGTTCGCTGATCTTTCTCTCGCTGTCCCGACATGGGTCGACGACGATCATGTCACGGGGCAGGGAGAGCACAGCCGTCTGGTTGCCATTCTTGAGCATGACCATGACCACGTCGGCGCGATTGCCTTCGAAATCTCCGAAACCTTCGGTGTCCACCAGGTCGTCCCTGGAGTCGGAGCCGACCATGAGAAGGACGCGAAGACCGGGATCATTGACCATCTCGGGATTGGCATCAGGCTCGGGATCATCATCGGGGCTCTCTTCCTCCTGAGCGACGGGGCCGCTGATGGAGTCGTCGTCGGGACGGTCGATCGTGACCCGATTCACCTCTCCCCAGGTGTTCGCGGCAAATAGAGCTCCTGCTCCAACGAGCAGGAGCATGATCACGGCGCCAGCGATCAGAAGTCTTCGTTTCAGAGATGAAGGTGAACTCATTGCCCCTGGAAGGAATTGTACGCGATGTTGGTGGACCGGCGAATCGAAACAGCCTCGTCGAAAGTCCCGCCGCGGCCCCCATATACCCAGGTCGGCCGTTCCCTATTCGTCTTCCAGACCCACGAGTTGGCGAACCATTCGAGCCGTCGCTCCCCAAAGGGTGTCGCCCTCCAGGTCGTAATACCAGACCCGCCAGCCGTTCCAGGGCACATGCCACCACCTGTCCTCCTCGGCCAGATCCGCCAGGAGAGGGGTGTATACCTTGGCCACCTCGCGCGCGGAGGGGACGAGACCGAGCGGCGTCTGGATCCTGCCCACGACCGGGACCACGAGGAGTGAGAACTCGACCGTATCGAGCGCGGGAAGAAAGCCGAGCACCTCGACCTGGTGGGCCTCGATGCCCACCTCCTCGTGCGCCTCCCTGAGTGCAGTCCCCACCGGGCCGTCGTCATCGGGCTCGGGGCGTCCGCCGGGAAATGCGATGTGACCGGCGTGGGTGGGCATCGTGTCCGGGCGCTTGGTGAGGACAACCCGAACCAACCCGTCGTCGTCTTCATAGAGAGGAGCCAACACCGCAGCCATCGGTCTCTCGTCTCGCTCGGGCGGCTCTTCGAGGATGTGCAGCCTGTCCCACATTGCGCAATCCAGGTTAAGCGTGTCCCTATCACATCGAATCGGCGCCTATTCATCGAACGGGCACCCGGTACGCTGACCCGGTGCCACGGCCCCTATTGGAGAACGAACGGCTGATCCTGCAGAGATTCACCCGACGCGACGCGGTCACCCTCGACGAGGCGATCAGGGTCTCCCTCGCCGATCTCAACCAGTGGCTCCCCTGGGCTCGACTCGACTACACGACCGCGGACACCAGCGCTTTCATCCGTGAGTCGATCCAGGCCTGGAAGGACGAGCGGGCCTGGGACTACTCCATCAGGTCCAAGGACGACCCCGGGCGTCACATCGGCAACATCTCCTACTGGACCGTCTCCAAGCTGGGCAAGATCGCCGAGATCGGTTATTGGGTGCGCTCCGACGAGACAAGCCGGGGGGTGTGCACCGAAGCGGTCAAATTGCTGCTCGAGGAGACCTTCAACTCGATGGGCTATCACAAGGTGGTGCTTCGCATTGCCGTCGGCAACGACCCATCCGACCGGGTCGCCGAGAAGTCCGGTTTCACCAGGGAGGGAATCCTCCGGGAGGAGTTGTTGATCCGAGGCAACTGGGTCGACCACACCCTCTGGTCACTGCTCGACCGTGAGTACCGGACCGCCAAGAAGAGCGACGCCGCCCGCAATTAGCGTTGCTATAGCATCAGGTCGTGGATTCCGAGACCTGATGCTATAGCAACGCCACTCAGCCGCCGGTGGCGAGGACCTGGGCGGCTTCCCGCACGAAGGTGGCGATCGTGGGGTAGACACCGATGGCCAGCGTGAGGACGACCGCGACCCCCAGAGCCAGCTTGAGCGAGCCGGCGGGTTCGGCAGCCGCGTCGTCGACGAACTCCCCCTTTGGGTCGTCCAGCCACACGCTCTTGATCACCCGGGCGTAGTAGTAGAAAGCGATGACCGAGTTGACCGCGGCGATCACCGCCAGCGCGACCGTCGCCGGGTCGGCGATCATCACCGACCGGAACATCTCGAACTTGGCAAACCACCCGGCCATGGGAGGGATACCGGCGAGGCTGAGGAAGAAGACAGCGGCCATCACACCGAGCGTGGTGTCGACGCGGGCCAGTCCTGCCCAGTCGGAGATCTCGCCAGATTGGGTCCGCCGTGCACCGGCGATCACGACGGCGAACGCCCCGAGATTCATGACGGCATAGATGACCAGGTAGATCAAAGTGGCGCCGAATGCCTCCTCGAGATCGGCGCCGGCCACAGCCGCAGCGGCGAAGGGAACCAGCATGAATCCTGCTTGGGCGATCGACGAGTAGGCGAGAAGCCTCACGATGTTGGTCTGACGCAGCGCCGAGAGGTTCCCGATCGTCATCGAGAGAGCCGCCAGCAGCCACAGGGCCGGAGCCCAGATGTCAGAGGCGTCGGGGAGTGCCTGATACATCACCATCAACATGGCCACGAAACCCGCCGCCTTGGAGTTCACGGATAGATAGGCGGTGACCGGGGTCGGAGCCCCCTCATAGGTGTCAGGGGCCCAGAAGTGGAAGGGCACCGCCGAGATCTTGAAGCCGAACCCGACCATCATCAGCAGGATCGCGATCACCAGGATCGGCTCACCGGACATTCCTTGCGTCGCGGCGGCGATACCACTGAAGGTCACCTCGCCGGTGAGACCGAACAACAGGGACATCCCGTAGAGCAGCATCGCCGTGGAGAGGACCCCGAGGATGAAGTACTTGAGGGCGGCCTCGTTCGACTTCACATCGCCTTTCCTCCACCCGGCGAGCATGAAGAGCGGGATGGTCACCAGCTCCAGACCGATGAACAAGACGATCAGGTCGCGCGACGACGCCATCACCAGGGACCCGAGCACCGAGGTGAGCAGGAGGAAGTAGTACTCCCCCTGGTAGTAACGGTCGCTCTCGATGTAGTGATGTGACATCAGGAACACGACGTAGGCCGAAACCAGGAACAAACCTTTGAGGACGAGTGCGAACTCGTCGACCACATAGGAGCCGTCGAACATCGAAATGGTCTCGCCCTGAATGGCGAGTAGGCCGAGGGGCAACAGGGCGAGCGCCGTCCCCGCCACTGCCAGCGTGGCGGTCCAGAACTTCTGGGCACGGGGCAGCACGAGATCGAGGGCGAGGACTCCCAAGAGGGTCGCCACGATGATCAGCTCTGGGGCCAGCGCCAGGAAGTCGATCTCGTACGGCATCTATCAGCCGCCCTTGATCAAGGTCGAAGCGGACGCGGTCGAATCCGTCCCGAACGCCATCTCGACGAGGGAGGTCACCGTGTCGGTGGTGCTGTCGAAGACGATCTTCGGATAGAACCCGATCGCCACGATGAGCACGATCAAGGGCACCCAGGCGGTCAGCTCGTAACGATCGACATCGTGGAACTCGTGACCTTCCCACTCGGCATTGGGCTCACCCAGGTTCACCCGCTGCAGCATCCAGAGCATGTAGCCCGCGGTGAGCACCGTGCCGATGGCACCTAGGACCATCCCCGTCCGGAAGACCCCGAGTGATAGCCCCTCGAGAGGGTTGTAGGCGGCCACGAGTGACATGAACTCACCCCAGAACCCGGCGAGACCGGGAAGACCCAGCGATGCCATGGCGGTAAAGGCCAAGATCCCGCCCATCACCGGCATCAGCTTGATGTTGCCCCCGAGACGAGCCATCTCCCTCGTGTGGTAGCGATGCGATATCGACCCGGCGACGAAGAAGAGGAGACCCGTGATCAGGCCGTGGGCGACCATGCCGACGATGGCGGCGTTGATCCCGATGTCGGTCATGGTGGCGATGCCCAACATCACGAAGCCCATATGGCCAACCGAAGAGAACGCGATGAGACGTTTCATGTCCGACTGTGCGAGGCAGGCCAACGATCCGTAGATGATTCCGATCATCGACAGGATGGCGATGAATGGAGCCCAACTCACCGCCTCCTCGGGCAGGATCGGCAGCGAGATCCGAATGAACCCGTAGGCGCCTAGCTTCAGCAGGATGGCGGCCAGGAGCACCGACCCGACGGTCGGTGCGGCAGTGTGAGCGTCGGGGAGCCAGGTGTGGAGAGGGAACATGGGGACTTTCACTGCGAAGCCGAGGAAGGTCGCACCGAAGACGAGGAAGGCAAAGGTCGGATCGGTGAAGAACCCCTGCGATCCCAGCTCTGTCAATTGGGGGATGTCGAATGTCCGCCCAAAACCGGAGTCCCCGGAGGCGAAGTAGAGAGCGAGGAAGCCGAGGAGCATGAAGGCCGACCCGAACAGTGTGAACAAGAAGAACTTGATGGCAGCGTAGAGACGGGTCTCGAACTCCCTGGCGAACCCGGGGATCTTGCGGGGAGCCTTGTCACCCCAGATCCCGATCATGAAGTACATCGGGACCAGCACGATCTCGAAGAAGATGAAAAAGAGGACCAGATCGAGCGCCACGAAGGTGCCGTTCATCCCGGTGGCCAGGATCAGCATCAGGATGAGGAAGGCCTTGGGGTTCTTCGGTTCCTCCCAGTGGTTCCACGAGTAGATCACCGCCAACACCATGATGAAAGTGGAGAGGACCAGGAGCGGGAGACTGATCCCGTCGATCCCGACGTGGTAGTTGGAGTTGATCGCCCCGATCCAGGTCTTGCTGACCTCGAACTGATACGTGTTGTAGTCAGTCCCACCGAAGTCGAACCCGGCGACAACGCCGAGCGAAGCCAGGAAGGCCAGCACCGATACCACCAGGCCGGTGCGCTTCAAGGCGTCCTCGTTGTCCTTGTTGATGAACCCGAGGAGCAGCGCACCCACGACGGGCAGGAACACGGTGACCGTCAGTCCCCAGGTCTCGAACCATTCCATGCTTCAGCCTCTCTTAGCTCTCATCTAGATAACGAACACGAATAGGACCACCAGGATCAGCGCACCAGCGACCACACCGGACGCATACTGCTGGACACGGCCGGTCTGGAGCTTGCGCAATGCCGAGCCGGCACTGTCGGCCGCGGCCGACAAACCATTGAAGACCCCATCCACCCCGAGCTGGTCGAGCCCGTTGTAGACGAACCCACCGAGCATCTTGGTAGCGCCACCGACGGCGTTGACGATGCCGTCGAAGATGTAGACGTTGGTCCAGTTGATGAAGCGGGCGATCGGTCCCATCGTCGCACCCACAACTCCCAAGGCCACGTCGTCGATGAAGTACTTCCGTCTCAGCAGGGGATAGAGGACGGGAATCTCGAAGCGGTCGCGTTGCTCTTGGGTGTTGCGGTCCTTGCCCCAGATGGCCCAGCCCAAGGCGATTCCAAGCAGGGCGGCGCCAAGCCCGCTCCCGGCCAGGAGGTAATCGATCGCCTCGGCGTGGTGGTCACCCATGGCCACCACTCGCACTCCCAGCCATTGAGTGAAGTTCCCGATGACCGGCCACTCGACCCCGGGGATATTGAGGAGACCGAAGAGGATGGAGGGGATGGCCAGGCCGACTAGCGGCGCCGTCATCAACCGTGGCGACTCGTGTGGATGACCGTGACCCTTGTAGTCCCCGAAGAAGGTGAGGGCAACGGCCCTGGTCATGTAGAAGGCCGTGACGAACGCCCCGACGAGGGCGATCAGCATTACCGTCGTGTAGCCCTCGTAGCCCAGCGTGGCCAGGATCTCGTCCTTCGACCAGAAGCCGGCGAGAGGGAAGATACCGGCCAGCGCCAGGGAGCCGACGACGAAAGTCCAATAGGTGGTGGGCATGTGCTTTCGGAGCCCACCCATGTCACTCATGTTGTTGGAGTGGACGGCGTGGATCACCGACCCTGCGCCGAGGAATAGCAAAGCCTTGAAGAAGGCGTGAGTGAAGAGATGGAAGAGACCTGCGGTGTACCCCCCCGCCGCCACCGCGGTCATCATGTAACCGAGCTGTGAAACGGTGGAGTAGGCGAGCACCTTCTTGATGTCGTTGGCGACGAGGGCGAGCAACCCGATCGCGAACAGGGTGATGGCTCCGATTGCGATCATCCAACCCCTGGCTTCCGCGGCCAGATTCTGGAACAGAGGGAACGTTCGGGCCATGAGGTAGATCCCGGCGGTGACCATTGTCGCCGCGTGCATCAGGGCCGAAACCGGGGTCGGGCCCGCCATGGCGTCGGGCAGCCAGATGTGGAGGGGGAATTGGGCCGACTTGCCCATCGCCCCGAAGAAGAGAAGGAACCCTCCGACGAGGGCCACGCCGGCGAGTGCCTCGTCGTGCTGGACCGACGCCAGGTCGAGGGCCGCAAAGTCGAAGGTGCCCAGCGTCACTCCGATTATCACCGCCCCGAGAATCAGACCGACGTCGGCCACCTTGTTGGTCATGAACGCCTTGTTGCCCGCCTTCACGTTGTCGAGGTCGTTCCAGTAGAAGCCGATCAGGAAGTAGCTGGCGAGACCGACGCCCTCCCAGCCGATGATGAGCTGAACCAGATTGGGCGCCCCCACCAGGATCAACATCGCCCCGGCGAACAACGAAAAGGCGGCGAAGAACCAGGGCACCCTGACGTCGTCCTTCATGTAGCCGAGGGCGTAGATGAAGACGAGCAGGCCGACAAAGTTGACCAGGAAGAACATCATGATCGACAACCCGTCGACCACCCACCCCAGCTCGAACACGAGGTTGCTGCCGATGCGTCCGATCTCGAACGTGTTACTCGTGTCGAGAACACCGTCGGTCATGTTCATGACGAAGAGGACCGTGGCCCAGACCAGGTTGATGGCCAGTGCCGCCACCGCGATCTCCCCACCCTGGTATTTGAGCCTCTTGCCAACGGCGAGGATGAGCCCGAAGGCGATGAAGGGCAGCACCAGCATGATCCCAGCGGTGTCGGCCCACCACCCCCCGTCTCCGGCGGTGATCACGTGCTCTCCCTCTTCGGCGGCGAGGATGAACAGGCCTGTCACTGTTTTCTCCCCCAGGAGCGGAGCGACGTTGGGGGAGGAGTCGCCGCAAGGCGACAGAGGGGGCTCTCCCCCCTCCCCGGCTCCGCCGGTACTCCCCCCGCTGGGGGGAGAAACGCATCCACTCCCCAGGAGCGGAGCCACAGTTTCCTCCCCCAGAAGCGGAGCGACGTTGGGGGAGGAGTCGCCGCAAGGCGACAGAGGGGGCTCTCCCCCCTCCCCGGCTCCGCCG
>Ga0307505_10002457_pt1 | contig 12813 bp, 9 predicted proteins | sample 23_S_MG_FD_202183 | JGI IMG/M metagenome (GOLD analysis project Ga0307505, IMG submission 202183) | Soil microbial communities from Populus trichocarpa stands in riparian zone in the Pacific Northwest, United States - 23_S | ecosystem: Environmental > Terrestrial > Soil > Riparian zone > Trees...
CGGACTGGCGCAGGTGGTTCTGGGCGACCAGGCGATTACCCGGTATCCGGGGAATTTTACGGCGATTGGCCAGAGCTACCTGATCAAGTGGCCGCCGTTGCCTTATTCCTTCGTGATATTTTTGGTGTTTGCCGTAATCTTCGCAATTGTTCTCCACAAGACGGCTCTGGGCCGCAAGCTTTATGCCATCGGAAACAATCCGGTGGCGGCACGGTTTTCCGGAATCCCGGTTGAGCGCATCCGCTTCATGCTGTTTGTTTTGACGGGAATGCTGGCAGGCCTTGCCGCCGTGCTGCTCACGGCGCGCATCGGTTCAACACGGCCCAACATCGCGCTCGGCTGGGAACTGGAAATTATTACCGCGGTTATTCTCGGCGGTGTTTCGATTGCGGGCGGTTCGGGTACAATTCCGGGTGTTGTGCTCGCGGTGTTCATTATAGGCCTAGCCACCTTTGGCCTGTCGCTGGTGAATGTGCCAGGCATCGTGATCAGCGTATTGCTGGGACTGCTGCTCATCTTTTCAATTGCCATGCCTATTGTTGTGCGGCGGCTCATGAAAAGCCGGGCCACGTGATTTTTCACAATTTGCGGCGGTTAAGCGTCATTGCCGGATATGCCGGCTATGTGATGATTGTCGTTCTGTCAGTGTTGCCCGCTCAGACACGGCCTCACACCGGGTTTGGCGGCGAATATGAACATTGGATTGCCTATGCCCTGGTTGGCGGGCTGTTTGCGGCAGGGTATACCGCAATGCGACAGAGGCTGTTCGCGGGATTTGCCCTTACGGCAAGTGCTGCCGTCCTCGAGCTCCTTCAAAACTTCATTCCGGGGCGTACGCCGGAATTGGCGGGTTTCCTGGCAGGTTCCCTCGGCGCCTGGTTTGGCATTTTCCTGGTAGTGCTGGCGGCAATCTTCCACCGCAGCCAGACAAAGTAAGTCCAATTAGTCCACTTTTTGGGCTTTTTACCCGGGTGCAACGGAAGCAAAGGAACCTTTTTACTACCTCGGCGTTCAGCGATATGGCACGTTAACAGGCCAATTGAGGGAACGAAGAGGGGTTTTGATGCAGCGCAACACGGGGGCCAATTTTCCAATGGCCGATGCAGAGCGCTACCGTATCCTGGTGGAAGCGATTACCGACTATGCGATCTACCTGCTCGATCCCAATGGAAATGTCGCGAGCTGGAATTCAGGGGCACAGCGGATCATGGGATATCAGCCGCCGGAAATCATCGGCAAGAATTTTTCTGTATTCTATACGCCCGAGGATCAAGCCGCGGGCCTCCCCCAGAAAGCACTCGCAACCGCTGCCAAAGAGGGCAAGTTTGAAACTGAGGGTTGGCGGGTCCGAAAGGACGGAAGCCGATTCTGGACCCATGTTGTCTTGGATGCAATCCGCAGTCCGTCAGGAGGGCTCTTGGGATATGCCAAAATCACCCGGGACCTGACCGAGCGCAAACAAGCAGAAGATGCTCTCAGGCTCAGCGAGCAGCAGTTCAAGCTGCTGGTCGAGGGTGTTTCCGACTATGCAATCTACATGCTGGATGCAAAAGGCCAGGTGGTCAGTTGGAACACCGGTGCCCAGAGGATCAAAGGATACCGGCCCGATGAAATTATCGGGAAACATTTCTCGAACTTTTATGCGGCGGAAGATCGCGGGAAGGGCGTGCCGGAGCAGGCCCTGAACACTGCCGCCGCTGAAGGACGTTTCGAAAAAGAGGGTTGGCGTGTTCGCAAGGACGGTTCCCAGTTTTGGGCAAGCGTTGTGATCGACGCGATCAAGGATAACGCGGGAACATTGATCGGCTTTGCCAAAATCACGCGCGATATCTCGGAAAAAAAGAAGGCTGAGCAAGCCCTCGAAGAGGCTCGCGACGCGCTGTTCCAGGCCCAGAAGCTGGAGGCTATCGGCCAGCTCACCGGTGGTATCGCACATGACTTCAATAACCTGCTGATGGTCATCCAAAGCAGCATGGAGCTTTTGCGAAAGCGTGTGCCGGACGACGAAAGGTTCCTTTCACTCATAGACAATGCCACCGAGGGGGTAAAACGCGGGACGTCGCTTACCCAGAGGATGCTTTCTTTTGCCCGGCGCCAGGACTTGGACCATAAATCCGTCAACCTGCATGAACTAGTTTTTGAAATGACTGATCTCTTGCAACGGTCACTGGGTCCATCAATCATGATCGAGGCACGATTCCCGATGGGGCTTTCAATGGTTCGCGCGGATTCAAATCAGCTGGAATCGGCGCTTCTTAACCTTGCGGTCAATGCGCGCGATGCGATGGCCGCTGGCGGGCCGCTGACCATAGCGGCCCATGAAGAAAATCTGACAATTGGCAACAGTTTACGGCTGCCTGCCGGGAAATACGTGTGCCTGTCAATTGAAGACAAGGGCGAGGGCATGTCGGAAGATACAATGAACCGCGCGACAGAGCCTTTTTTTACAACGAAGGGTGTGGGCAAGGGAACGGGGCTGGGATTGTCAATGGTTCAGGGATTTGCCGAACAATCGGGCGGCCGGTTAAGGCTGAAAAGTAAGAAAGATATTGGCACCACAGCAGAGTTATGGCTTCCGGCAACTGAAGCAGGGGACGATTTGAAACCAGGCGAGGCGCCATTGCCTACCACGACTACCAGGCCACATGAACTTGTTGTGCTTGCGGTTGATGACGATGTTTTGGTGCGGATGGGAACTGCCGCCATGCTCGAAGACCTTGGTCACACGGTTAGGGAAGCAAACTCGGGCGAAGAGGCACTGAAAATTCTCGCACAAGGGACCAAAATAGATTTGGTTCTCACTGACCAGGCAATGCCGCGAATGACAGGCGTTCAGCTTGCTGAAGCGATTCTGGCAGAACGGCCAAGTCTGCCGATTATTCTTGCAACAGGATATGCGGAATTACCTGTAGGACTGGGATCGACCCTGCCTCGGCTCTCCAAACCCTTTACCCAGGAGCAGCTTGCCAACGCCTTGAAAGAAGCTGTTCGCGGGGCAAACCAGTTTGCCACTTCGAGCGCATCTTAAAGAAAATCGATGCAGTTATTCTTTGCGCAGTTTCGTGTTGGGGGTTGGCAGGCGTTCAAAATTTTCCTGGTGTTCGCGGGCAACCCTTGAGGCGCGTTCGGAATCGCCGGAGGCAATAGCATCAATGATCTGGCGGTGGCTTTCCGCCGCTTCCATCAAGTCTATGCCTTCCACCAGCAGGGTAATGGTGGTGCGGGTTTCGATGTTGAGTGAAAGCCACAGGTGGGTGAGCAGGCGGTTGCCGGCTGCTTCCACAATGGCGCGCGCCGGCATGCTTGAAGACAAGTCCAAGGAGGGCAAGGCCTCGTGGCGGGAAGGCATGAAGTGATTGGCCGATCAGCCCAATATTGTCAGCAAACTATCGGGGCTTGGAACCTTCATTCAACGCAATGATCCCCAGCATATTATCGATGTCATTCAGGAAACGGTCGCCATATTCGGAGCAGAGCGCTGCCTCTTTGGCTCCAATTTTCCCATCGAAAGCTCTGGACCAGCTATGCCAGCCTTGTTGATGCCCAGCGTGCCGCCCTTGCTGGCTATGGGGCAGTCGAGCAGGAAGCGATGCTTCAAGGAAATGCCATCCGGATTTACAGATTGGCCGAGGCACTGTCGAACTGAGGTTTGAGCTTACAAATTGAAGATACTTAAGGTCTCGCACCCTGCGCGCTGATCCCTTCGGGTCCGGCGACGTTTTTACTTCGACGCCTCTTGTGCCGGAGCGGAGATTTGCCATAGAGTTCAACTTTCGTCGCATGGAGGGCAGGGCAGGATGAAGCGCGTTAGCGGACGGTCGTGGCTCTTGACTGCCTTTATCTTGTTTCTGTTCGTCGCCCCGGCTCACGCGCAGGAAATGGTCTCGCCTATCGACCTGACGCGGCATCCCGTTGGCTATCTGGCTCTCCTGATCTTCTTTGTCGCCTACGGATTCGTGGCCGTCGAGGAAGTCATTCAGCTGCGCAAGTCTAAACCCGTCATGCTGGCGGCGGGCCTCATCTGGGCGCTTCTCGGCTTCGTCTATGCCGTAAATGGTCAGAGTGCCGCGCTTGAAGCCGCCGCCAAGCATGTGATCCTCGACTACGGCGAGCTGATGCTGTTCCTCATCGTGGCGATCACTTATGTGAACACGATGCAGGAGCGGCGCGTCTTCTCCGTGCTGAGGAGCAAGCTCGTCAACTTGGGACTCACCTACCGGCAGCTTTTCTGGCTGATTGGAGGGATTGCCTTCTTCGGCTGCCCCGTCATCGACAACCTCACTACGGCGCTTGTGATGGGGGCGGTGGTGGTGGCCGTTGGGGTTGGCAATTACCAGTTCATCGTCATGGGCTGCATCATCATCGTGGTGGCAGCCAACGCCGGCGGCGTCTATTCGCCGTTCGGGGACATCACTTCTCTGATGGTCTGGCAGAAGGGCAAACTTGAGTTCATGGAGTTTTTCCATCTCTTTCTCCCGGCGCTGGTGAACTTTCTCGTGCCGGCGGCACTTATGCATTTCGGCGTGCCGAAGGGAATGCCGGAGACGGTGAGCGAAACCAGGAAACTCAAGCACGGCGCGACCGTTGTGATCGGCCTGTTCGCGGCCACCATCGCGACCTCCATTTCATTCAAGACCTTCTTCGGCTTGCCGCCCGCGCTCGGGATGATGCTGGGCCTCGGATACCTGCAAATGTACAGCTATATCCTTCAGCAGGTCGGTCGCCGGCGCGACGACCAGGATATGGCGTTCGACTCCTTGCGCGAGATCAGGCGGCTGGAGTGGGACACTTTGCTGTTCTTCTTCGGCATCATCTTCGCTGTCGCCGGGCTTGGCGTCATCGGCTATCTCGCGCAAGTGTCGGATTTTCTCTATGGCGACTTGGGGCCGACTGTCGCCAACATCTTGATCGGCGTGCTTGGCGCGGCATTTGACAACATCCCGTTGATGTTCGCCGTGCTCACCATGAACCCGGATATGTCAAACGGCCAATGGATGCTGGTCACGCTGAGCACCGGTGTCGGGGGAAGCCTGGTATCCATCGGCACGGCGGCGGGTGTGGCCCTGATGGGACTGGTGCGCAATCACTACACTTTTTTAAACCATCTTCGATGGGCTTGGGCCATTGCGCTCGGCTATGTGGCAAGCATCCTTACCCATCTGTGGGTCAACGCCGCACTCATGTAGCCTTCGAGAAAGGCACTCCGCAGGGGCGTGTGTTCTTGCGCAATTCCGAGTAATGACGGAGGGGGAGTCCGCCTAACTATGACCGGGCCGTATTGGCCTCAAGAAGGCCATGGTATTTTCCAGCCGTGATAACTACGCGTTATCCGGCCAAAAACCCGGCAATTCCATGTTTTGAAAAGAGCGGGCAGGGAAAGCATCACTGTCCATGGGTTTCGGTCCATATTTTCCGATTAAGTCTCTGAACAGACGTCATTCAGTCACGAAACAACAGATTAGCTGTGACCGTTGAACTGAGGTTTAAGCCGGTGGGCAACAGTCATTCAGGCCTCAGGCCGAGATCAATCGCCGCGGCCATAATCTTGCCCTTTGCTGCCGGGTCCTCGACGAAGACCGCAAGCGCCTTCCGGAACGCTGTTGCCGCCACCTCCGTCTCGCCAAGCACAACGCGGGAGCGCATCAGGTGAATCCATCCGTCGACATCTCGCGGGGAGCTCTCCAGGCGTTGTGCCAGGCCATTGACCATCGACCGGATTGCAGCGTCACTCCCGGGCTCTGGCATCGCTTCGGGCGTGGAAACTTTCCCGGCACTTGGTTTTTCGGAGGCTTTCGCCTTGGCCTCTGCGTATGAGAGCTTGAGTTCAGCGGAGTCCGGATCAAGCGCCAAAGCCTTTCCAAAGGCCGTAGCTGCTTGTTCATAACGCTCCGTGTGGAAATAGGACCAACCGAGCATCCGCCACCCTTCAAGGTCCTGTGGCGCGGTTTCAAGCCGGGCCGCCAGCCGGTCAATCATCGCGTTCACATCAGGCAGAAGTTCGCCCGTTGCTGCCATTGATGGCGGTTGTCCAGATCCAATTGAACGGGCGTAGTCCGTAAGCTGGGTGAGCATTTCGCCATCCGGCTCCGAAAACGGGATCATTTCCGCTGGGCGCATCGCCGCTGGGGCGCTCTTGTCATAGGAAACTGCTGCGCCAATGCCTGAAACAAGCAGGAAGACCGCGGAAGCTACCAATAGCTTCAGGGGGTGGCCTTGAAGGTTTTTGCCGAATCTCCAGCGCGGTGACGGCAACCGGGAGAGAAGGGCAAGTCTCGCTGCGTCTGCTTCTGCATCGGTGAGTTCGCCTTTTTTTTGCCGCGCTCCGATATCCTCCAGAGAGGCCTTGAAGTTCTCCACATCAGGCTGCTCCTTCCGCAAGGCCCTTGCTCCCATCAGGAAATGCAACAGAATTGGTATTGAAGAGGCCACAAAAAGCCAACCAAAAAAGGTCATCGACATCTTCCCGCTCCCAGACTTTTAACAAAATCATTCCATCTCAAAACTTTCTGCGAATCTCCGCGCGGATGCCGAAGTTGTCTTCCTCACCCCCGAGGATGTGATAGGTAGCGTCGGCGCGGAAGAGCCAGGCCCGGTCGATCGGAATCTGATAGCGGACACCGAAGCCGTATTGCTCGTCTTCGGCGCCGATGCCGTCATCATCGAAGGGTTGAACCATGGCCAATTCGAAGACGAGCTGCTCATCCAGATCGAAGAGATATTGCAGGCCGATGGCGCCACCCCAGGTGTTGGAGCCGCTGTCATCGAGTTTCGGGTAGCCGGTCAGGGCATCGGTTTCGAAGTTGATGCCGACGTTTTTCAGGATACCCGCGCCATTGCCGTCGACCAGGGGTTGAGGGTTGCCGAAGCCAACGAAAAAGTTGGCGTAGGGCAGCAGCGTGCTCGGCAAGCCGGTGATCAGGCTGTTCTCCAATATGATTGCAAGACCCTCGTCATCGCCCTGGGGGTCTTCCCCGAAGTTTGCGAACACGCGGGTCGAGTTTGAGATGGTGTTGGCATAGCGCCGCGTGTAGGCACCCGTCACGAAGTGTGTCAGAAGGCCCTCTTGAGCGTCGCGGCCATCTATTAGCCCGTAACCCGTTTCGATGTAGCCGCTGTAAGCATCGAGGAAGGCGGTAGCGCCGAAGAGATTGGAGTTGTTGTTGTCTTTTGACTCCGCGCCGATGATGCCGGCATTGTCGACATCGTTGAACGCGGCAAACAGCGTGACGTCGAAATTTGCAAGACCGAGCGCTTGCGAGTTCTTTGCGGGGAAGGAAACCGCACCGCCAAGAATCGCGTCGTTGGCCCAGATGCCGTTCTGCAGGAACAGCGGGAAGAGACCGGCAGTGAAGGGCAGGTCGAAACTTGCTTCCCGCCCCGAGAAACCGGAATAGAGGGAGCCGAAGTCACCCTCAAAAAACAGGGTCTGCGGCTCGGGGTCGAACTCAAAGTTGAGCTCGTTATCTGCATCGTCGCCTCCGAACTCGTAGCGGGTGAATTTTGCATCCTTCTGAAGCGGCGTGAAGAAAGCGTGTATGCGTTCGGTGCCGGTGATCTTGAAATCGACGTCGAGGTTCAGCCGGGTCGCTACCTGGGCGATATCCTTGCCGTTGTTTCTATTGTAGGCCAGCGCTGTCCGCCAGTCGCCGTAAATGGAAAGGCCCGGGAGCAGGGGATTCTTCTCACCCAGCAGGGTGCTGCTCGCCTCGTATGCGCCGGAGGTATATTGCTGGCGGCCCAATTCAAGCAGCGGGCGCGGCGGCTCGACTGGCGTCTTGGCACCGTAGACATCGACCTGCCCCTGGGCATTGTAGCTGGTTTCGTACTGTGGATCGGAGCGGAAAAGATCGCCCTTGCCGTTCTCGTTGCTGCTGATGTTTTCCCCTGTGTCTGGGGAATTGCCGTCAGTCTTTTTTTTCGAATTCGCTTTTGCGGAATGCGTATCAGCCTGGTTTTCGGGCGGGAAGAGTGATTCACTGGACTTGAAGAGTACTTGCCACGCCCGGACCAGCATGTTTTCTTTTTGGGCCTTGCTGTTGCTTGCGCCACTTTTGGCCTTGCTGCTGCTTGCACTTTTTCCGGCCTTGCTGCTGCTTGCGCTCTTTTCGGCCTTGCTGCTGCTCGCACCATTCGCGGCTTCTACCGTCGTGCCGGACATCACAAGGCAGCCGCAGGCTACCAACACAATTATGGCGGTCGATGCCCTGACCAGGTACGCACTACTCAACATACGAGAACTCCACAAACCACGTCTTTAGAGCCGTTGCGGATCCCCAATGAGAAACCCGCGGCTTTTCGGCATTAGTCCTTCACATCAAGCTCCACCGCAAAGGCGTGGAAGTTCATGATCCGCTCATTCATGCTCTGCTCCATATCCTTGGTGGAACCGACGAAGCGCATGAAGTAAATCGGTTCGGCACGGCTGCGCATACGGAACGCAAGGCGGTACTTACCGGGCTTCGTGATCAATTTTCCTGGCACCTTGTACTTCGCCACCTTCTCGCCCAGCGGCGGCAGCGAGTGGTTCTCCATGCGCACCAACGGCGGATGGTTGAGAACGGTGGTGGGGATCCCCGGCGGCCGCAGGTGGGGCAGGGGATCGACGTCGAAGTTCACCGGCAGGTACATCTCGCGGTCCGTGCCCTTGACGTTGGTCGTCAGGAACTTGGTCTGGAAGTGCACCAGTTGCTGATCCTTTTTGATTTTGCCAGCCGCGACATCCAGGCTGTGCAGATCGGCCATGTCGCCATGGCTGTCGATGTAGCCCGACTCCCAGATGTTCTTGCCGGTGGGATCGATAAGGGCGACGTTCACCCAGAGCTGCGGCTGCGCACCCAGTGAACCGGACGGCAGATTGTGCCCCAAATTGGTGTTCTTGATCTTGTAGGAGAACGCAAGATCCCTGCCCACTTTCGGGTCTCCCGCGATGTTGGGGCCGTCAACAGTACTGCCGTTTTCCAGCACCTGCTGCCTGAGCTTGTCACGCGCGTCGAGCTTCGCGAGATTCTCGTCGATGAGCAGCCGGGCTTCCTCGCGGTCGAGCGGATCGGCCCAGCGCTTGGGAAACTTGACCTTCTTGCCCTCCGCGACCTTGTCCTCGAACTCGGTCGTGCCCCAGCCAGCGCGCCAGTCGAACCGCAGCCAATCCTTCATGCTGACGGCCTGGGCCTTCGTGTTGTGCGGGAAGATGCCGGGGTGGGCGATTGAATAGCCCGGGCCCATGAAGCTGTGATTGGCGTGCTTGCGCCCCGGGTTGATTTTCTTGCCGCCAACCACGGCGGAGGGTGCCGTCGCATAGCCCTTGGCCTTTCCCGGAACCTTGCCCATGTGGCAGTCCTGGCAGGTGACGCCGGCCTTGCGTGCCGGGCTGTCGCGATACTGCTCCCAGACGACCTCCAGCTTTATCCCCAAGTTGACGGCAACCTGGTGGCAGCTCACGCAGAACTCCGACTTGGTGATCTGGTCGTTTGTGATCATGCCCTTGTGGATATCGTTGCCCCGCCCGTCTGTGCTGGTTTTGACGGAGTAGGTTTCCTTGTCGGCGAGGACATCCTTGATCACGCTTTTTTCGCCGCTGCCGTAGACCGGATCGTAAATCTTTCCTGGCTCGATCCGGCGCTCGCCGTTCACCTTGCCGTATTGCTCACTGACCCGGTGACAGGTGATGCAGGTCACACCCTCGCGCGAGATCGGGCTGTTTGCCCAAAGCGGCGTCTCCCGATTCTCGCCGAGCTGGGTGCCGACCTGCTGGTGGCAGCGCACGCAGAAAGTGCCGACCGTGCCTTGCGTCAGTTCCTGGAACTTCTGCTCGAACTTGTGGAACATGGGCGAGATCGACGAATAGGCATGCTGCGACGAAGACCACTCTTGGTAAATCTGGTTATGGCACTCGCCGCATTTCTCAGCGGTGGGATAAAGGGAGAGGGTGTCGTCGTCGACCGCGGCAACAGGAACTTTTTTGCCGCCCGCCGCGGCATCGGCGATGAACGTTGGCTCGAATGCCGCGCCCATCAGCAAGGCGCTCGCGAGCGCGCAGGAAAGCATTGAAATTCTGGACAATCTTTTCATTGGCCCCACAACAACCTTTAGAGTGGGCCGCCCCAATGTGCATCGGTCGAGAATACAGCGTTTGAACGCTTATCAAGATTGATGACTGAGTATTAACGCGAAAAAAGGCCTTCATATGTCCGCGGCCCAGCAATAGTATGACGAATGAAAAATTCCCGCTCGGTGCGTAAAATCAAAATCATCAGTACAGAGAATGAGTAGTTTGGGAGGACGGCACCACTCTCCCGCCAGATTGTCTCACTCTTTTTGCCTGAATGTCGCCGCAAAACAGACCATGTTTGGGACCGATACTTGCAAAAACCTTGCAGGGGATCAATTAATGGCAATCCGTCACCAGATAACCATCGATGGGCAAAGTTTTTTGGCTCTCAATGGTCAGTTGCTGCTGGATGCCGCCCTGAGCAACGGCATCGAGCTGCCGCATGACTGCCGCGCCGGCCACTGCGGCACCTGCTGCGTGCGGCTGGTTTCCGGCGCGGTGCAGGGCGGCGAAGGCTCCGAACCGGGCGTCGTTCATGCGTGTCAGTGCCGGGTCGTCGGCAATGCGGAAATCGAGACAGAGCAAAGGTCGGGAGTTCACACCGTTGAAGGCGTGGTGAAATCATTGCATCCGCTGTCAGCCGAAGTAATGGAAGTCGAAATCAGGATGGACCGCGCGCTACCCTATCTTGCGGGGCAATATGCCCAGGTGCGTTTCAGCGGCTATCCAAGCCGTCCCTTCAGCATCACCCATCCTTTGCGCGCCTTGCACAGCAAGCCTAATGGCCGCTCGGTCTGGTTCCATGTCCGGCGCATGAAGGATGGACGTGTCACGCCATCGCTCGGCAAGCGTATCAAGGCGGGCCACCGGGTGAAGCTGACCGGTCCCTATGGTTTGGCGCATTTCCGGCCCAATCTCGCCAGCCCTTTGATTCTCGTCGCCACCCACACCGGCTTTGCGCCGATCTGGTCGATCGCCGTCGCGGCGCTGCGCGAGAACCCGGAACGCGACATGATGATTATCGCCGGTGGCCGCACCCTTGAGTCACTCTATATGTGGCCGGCTCTCGCGCGGCTTGCCACCTTTCCCAATGTCCATGTCGTGCCTGTTTGCAGCACGCCGCAGACCTTGATCAATGCGGTACGGCTCGGCCGGCCAACCGACTATCTGCCGCCCCTGCTGCCGAGCGATGTGTTCTACGCCTGCGGCGCTCCGGGGATGGTTGATTCGATCAAGGAGATCGCGGCGCGCATCGGCGCCGTCTGCTATGCGGACCCATTTCTGCCGGCCAGCGACGACACGGTCGAGGAAAGCCTTCTGAGCCGCGCAAGGAATTGGCTCACGGCGTTCAAAAATCGGCAGGCCAGCCAGTCGGGTCTCGACCGCACCCGCAACCGGCGGGAACAGTCTATGCAAATGTCCGGGATGGCTTATGCAAGAGTGAGAAATCAACATCGTTCTCAGAGCGCATAGCCTTCGGCCGATCGGATTCGGGCGCAGCGCCGCCCTCCGATCTTCCGTGCTTCGTTCCCTCGGGTGGCTGATGATCGTCAGCTTTGCCGCAGGCGGGGCAATTGCGTCCGATCCGGCCAAGATCGTCGGGGCGAATGCGTGTGCCGAATGCCACAAGCAGGAGGCCGAAGCCTGGAAGGGCACGCGCCACTTCAAGACCTTCAGCGAAATGCCGCGCAAAGCCCCGGCAAAGGAAATATCGGAAAAGATGGGGCTGCGGCGCATCAAGGCGGAGAGCGTGTGCTTGAATTGCCATTTCACGGTGCAGCAGAAGAACAACAGGCCGGAGGTGATCTCTGGTATCTCCTGCGAATCCTGTCACGGCGCCGCGCAGGATTGGATCAAGGTGCACAGCGGGTTCAGCGGCAAGACAGCGAAGACCGAGACCAAGGCGGAAGAGGCCGCGCGCTGGAAGCTTGCCGAATCCAAAGGGATGATCAGGCGGCACTCGCTCTACCAGCTGGCGACGAACTGTTACAGTTGCCATGTCGTGCCGAAAGAGGCTCTGGTGAACAAGGGCGGGCACAAGCCCGGAAGCGCCTTCGATCTGGTGTCCTGGTCGCAAGGGGAGGTGCGGCACAACACCTGGTATTCGCAGGGCAAGGAAAACGTTGGCGCAGACGCGGCGCGCAAACGCATGCTCTATCTTGTCGGGCTTGGCGTCGAGCTTGAGACTGGATTGCGCGCCATCGGAAAGGCGACCGCAAGAAAAACCTACGCCTTCGAAATGGCAAAGCGCGTCGACCGGGCGCGCAAGCAGCTCGCTGCCGCAGCGATTGCGGCGCCGGACGTGCCGGAAATCGCCGAGATGGTCGAATTTGCCCATTCGGCTGGACTGAAACTGAAAAATGACCAGAAGCTGGCGGCAGCCGCCGATGGCGTCTCCAGGCTGCTCGTGAGCATCACCGAAAAGTATGACGGCAGCACCATGGCCGGGCTCGACAGCCTGATTCCCAAATCCGACAAATTCAAGGGCACGGCGAGAAAAGCGGGCGCAGTCGATTGAAAAACCATTGCACAGGTAATGCGGGTGGGACGCCATGAGAGCGCGCGCGTCCAACGCCTTAATCGGCGGAAACGGTCTGGCCTTGGCGGGATACCTCATCAGCCGGACAGTCCTAAGCCTTTTGATCGCGGCCATATCGGGTGGCCTGTTCTGGCTCGTCTGGATCTATGGCAACGGGCTCCGTGATCCGCGCTATCTCGATGGCTGGGTGCTGGCCGGCGGCATGGCCCTGCAGGTCTCCTTCCAT
>Ga0307505_10002458_pt1 | contig 12813 bp, 7 predicted proteins | sample 23_S_MG_FD_202183 | JGI IMG/M metagenome (GOLD analysis project Ga0307505, IMG submission 202183) | Soil microbial communities from Populus trichocarpa stands in riparian zone in the Pacific Northwest, United States - 23_S | ecosystem: Environmental > Terrestrial > Soil > Riparian zone > Trees...
CGCCGCCGCCGGGACGCGTGCGGGCCTGGGACAGCGTCGCCGTTCATGTGCTCTATCAGCCCGGCGACGATACCACCTGGGGAGGCGGGCGCGTCGTGCAGCGCACCCTGAACAGCCTCGCGTGGTTCGAGCGCACCCTCGGCCGGTACGCGTACCCGCAGATGACCGTCATCCATCGCATCGAGGGCGGCGGCACCGAGTTCCCGATGATGCAGATGAACGGCTCACCCTCGCAGGGGCTCAACCTGCACGAGGGCGGACACGTCTGGCTGCACGGCATCCTCGCGAACAACGAGTGGCGGAGCGGCTGGCTGGACGAGGGGTTCGTCTCGTACCACACCGAGTGGGCGCAGCTGCTCACCCCGCAGGAGCGGCTTCGCGCGGGCATGGTGGACCGGCTCTCGGAGCCGGAGGACTACCGCGCCAGGGCCATCACGCCGGCGATGTCCCGCTTCGACGCGATCGGGCTCCAGGTGGCGCTGCGCGATCTGGAAGGGGATGCGCAGCCCATCGGCCTGGCCGCGCACGAGTTCCGCGACTTCGGCACGTACAACCAGATGATCTATACCCGCGCGCAGGTGATGTTCGGTCAGTTGCGCGACGCACTCGGCGATTCCGCGTGGCTCGCCGCGCACGGGGACTTCCACGAGCGCTGGGCGCTGAAGCACGTGGACGAGCGCGCCCTGCGCGGCTCGGTGGATCGCGCGAGCGGCCGTGACCACGGCTGGTTCTTCGACCAGTGGGTTCATCGCACGGGAGTGATGGACTACGCGCTGTCGGCGGTGCGGCACGAGCGCTCGGGCGCGTCGTGGGTCACGGTGGCGCGCGTGGAGCGTCGCGGCGAGTACGCGCATCCGATCGCGGTGGGCGTGCGCACCGCGGCCGGCTGGACCACGGCGCGCATTGCCGATCCCGCGGCGCGCGTCCAGGAAGTGCGCATCACGACGCCCGGCGAGCCGCTCGAGGTTCGCCTCGATCCGCACGGATTCTCGTGGGACTGGAACCGGAGGAACGATGCTCGTGGCGTCGGGCGCCGGTGGAACGCCGACTGGCCGTTCCTGCGCCAGGCGGATCGCGATCGGTCCGTCGCGCTCGTGCGACCGCTGCTCTGGTACGGCGATCCGGCCGGCGTCACCTTCGGCGCGCGCGTGCGCACGAGCTATCTCGACCTCGTGGACCGGTACGAATGGGGCGCGGCGTGGTCCACGGGCGACGTCGGGAGAGCAACCGCGATTCACGCCTGGGCCCGGGTGGAGAATCCCTACCTGCCGCTGTTCTCGCGCCCGCTCATGGGATGGGGCGCCGGCATCGGCAAGCTCGATGACGTGGTCGTCGCCGACGGCAGCCATGTCGGGCAGTTCCGCGGGGGGAAGTCGGGATGGTTCGGCGGGCGCGTCACCTTCGGCGCTGGCATCGGTGATCTCGCTGGCTTCAGGCCCTCGCTCATGCCCGAGCTCTGGTCCAGTCGTCCCGTGGTGGACTACGCGCTCGATTTCCATCCACGCTGGAGGCGCGGCAGCAGCGACCTGTTCGCGGACGCCCAGGCCATCGTCGGCGTTCACCGCAGTTTCTTCAACAAGGCCCAGCTGGCGGTGGGGACGGTGCGGCCACTGGGAAGCAGGAATCAGCTCCGGGTCCGCGCCTATGGCGCCACGAGCGGTGGGCGCGTGCCCGGCCAGCGCGCGCTTCTGCTCTCCTCGCAGGATGCGGTGGCCACGTATTCCCACCATTGGTGGCGTCCGAACGAGTCGCTGCTGAAGGAGGCGGTGAACGGTCTTCCGCTCGGCGGCGCGGGCCTGCGCGGCTTCGACTGGCGCATCGCGGCCAACAGCGTCCTGGCCTCGAACGTGGACGTGTCGCGGCTGCTCGGCCAGAGCCGGGGCGCGGCGGCGCTCGCGTGGCGCCTGCACGGCTTTGCCGACGGCGCAGTGGCGGGTGGTGCTGCCACGGACGAGGCGCTGTTCGACGCCGGGGTGGGGCTCAGCGTGCGGGGCCAGGTGTTCGATCGGCCGATCGCGCTCCGCCTCGACGCACCCTTCGTCGTCAGCCATCCAGCGCTGGCGCGGGAAGGCGCTGCCGCGCACGAGCGCGTCCGGTTCCGCTATGTGCTGAGCTTCACCGACATCTGGCCCGACTAGCGGCGCTCGCTGTTCCGGTCGGTGATCAGGATGTTGACGACCATGAACAGGCCAAGCGCGCCCGCGATGACGAAGCCGGTCATCCCGAGCCACCGCTGGTGTTCGTACAGCATCGCGCTCGCGATGACCACCGCCGCGAGCACCAGTCCCGAGAAGATCCGGTTCGCCACCTTCTGGAGGGCGCCCGTCAGGATCCCCAGCTGCGGGACGTCCACGCGGGTCTCGAACTCTCCGGCGGCGAGCCGCTGCAGGATGATCTCGACCCGGTGGGGCATGGTCGCGAGCAGGTCGGTGCTCTGGGTCGCGATCTGGAACAACCGCCGTGGCGAGAAATCCTTGCGCGCCCGCTCCGCGGCGAGCTGGTTGGCGTAGTCGCGGATCGCGGCCATGGGGCTGAACAGCGGGTCCAGCGCCCGGGTCACGTGGTCGAGGTTGAACAGCGCTTTCGCGAGGAGCGTGAGCTCCGCCGGCATCCGCAATCCCTGCTGGTAGGAGATGTTGATGATCTCGTACAGCACCTTGCCCGCCTGGACCTCGCCGATGGACAGGTCGTAGTTCCGCGCGATGAGCTGCGCGATCTCGCGTGTGTACGCCGCGCGGTCGAAATCCGGGAGGGGGTCGCCCACCTCGACGAGCGTTTCCGCCGCGTCGTCGCCGCGGTTGTCCGCCACCGCCATGAGCAGGTGCACGATCTGCTCGCGCATCTTCGTGGACAGCCGCGCCGTCATGCCGAAGTCGATCAGCGACAGCTTCGTGTCGTCGAGCGGAGCGCTGGCCGGCGCCGCGGCCTGGGCGTTCTGCTCGATGCGCTGGATGGGGGTCGTGACCGCGCGCGGCGTGTCCCGGCGGTCGCGCGCCTTGAGCTCCGCCGGCGTGAGCGGGTTGTCGGTGTTGGGCAGGATGACGAAGACGTTCCCCGGATGCGGGTCCGCGTGAAAGTGTCCGTCGATGATGATGGTCTTGAGGTACGCCCGCGTCAGCTCCTCGGCCAGCGGCGCGAAGTCGTGCTCCATGCGCACGAGGGGCCCGATCTCGTCGATCTTGAGCCCCTTCACGCGCTCGGTGGTGAGCACTTTCACCGTCGTGTAGCCCTCGATGACCTTGGGAATGAGCAGGTGCGGGAACTCCGCCAGCGCGCGGCGGAAGGTCGCCGAGTTGCGCGCCTCGATCCGGTAATCCAGCTCGTCCTCCAGCGCGCGCTCGAGCTGGCCGATCACGCCGATCATGTCGACACGCGCACCCATCTCGGTGTGCTTCGTGAGGAAGCTCGCGAGCTCGTGAAAGAACTCGAGGTCGTCGGCCAGCACTTCGCGGATGTTCGGCCGCTGCACCTTCACCACCACCGACCGGCCGCCGCGGAGCACCGCCGCGTGCACCTGGCCCAGGCTGGCGGTGCCGAGCGGCGTCTTGTCGAACTCCTCGAACAGCTTGCTCATCCGCGCGCCGAGCTCGCTTTCGATCACCGCCTCGACATCCGCGTACGGGATGGCACCAACGTCGTCCTGGAGCTTCTCGAGCTCGGCGACGTACGTCTCGGGGATGAGGTCCGGACGGGTGGACAGCACCTGGCCCAGCTTGATGTACGCGGGGCCGAGCTCCACGAGCCGGCGGCGGAAGGCCACCGCCTTGTCGGGGCTGGCGCCGTTGCCGTTCTCGGCTTCCTCTTCCGTGACGAGCCCGCGCAGGCCGGAGCGGTCGGCGAAATCGCCGAGCCCGTAGCGGGTGAACAACCCCACCGTGGCGGCGAGGCGTGGCAGGTAGCGCGGCGCGAGGATCATGTGTGCCGGCGGACAGAGCAGGAGAGATGCCAGCGGCTTTGGGCTTTGGGCTCTCGGCTCTCGGGGTTCCTGTCCACTTCGGCTCTGGCGTGTTAATGCCGAGAGCCGAGAGCCGAGAGCCGAGAGCCGTTACCATTAGCGGCTATGGAAACGCACTATCCCGCAGGCAATCCCCTCACCGGTCGGGTCACGGTCACGCATGTGCCCAAGCCGTGGGGCTACGAGATCATCTGGGCGCACACGGACCTGTACGTGGGCAAGATCCTGCATGTGAACGCTGGTCAGGCGCTGTCCATCCAGTTTCACCACCGAAAGGATGAGACCGTTCACCTGCTGTCCGGCGAAATGATCTACTGGGTCAAGCTGCCGGACAGCGACGAGATCCAGGACATGCAGCTGAAGCAGGGGGAATCGTTCCGGATCGCGCCGGGAACCGTGCACTACATCGAGGCGGTCACCGACTGTGACGTGCTCGAGGCATCCACGCCGCACCTGGACGACGTCGTGCGGCTCCAGGACCGCTATGGTCGGGAGGGGACGAACGCTCCATGAAGGTGATCATTCCGCTGGCAGGCAAGGGCACGCGGCTGCGCCCGCACACGCACCTCACGCCCAAGCCCATGCTGCGTATCGCCGGCAAGCCGGTGATCGACTATGTCATGGACGACCTCGCGCGCCTCGGCGGCGTGGAGGAAGTCGTCTATATCACGGGGCACCTGAAGGAGAAGGTCGAGGCCTACACCCGCGCGCGATATCCCTGGAAGTCGGCATTCATCGAGCAGCGCGAGCAGAAGGGAACGGCGGACGCCATCGGTCTCGCGGCGCCGCACATCGACCAGCCGGTGATGATCATCTTCGTGGACACGATCTTCGACGCCGACCTGAGCGTGATCACGTCGTCGAAGGACGACGGCATCATCTGGACGAAGGAAGTCGAGGACTACCAGCGGTTCGGCGTCGTGGTCACCGATGCGAACGGCCACATGACGAAGATCGTCGAGAAGCCGAAGGAGCCGATCTCGAAGCGCGCCAACATCGGCCTGTACTACATCCGCAACTGGAAGCTGCTGCTGGAAGGGATCGCGCACACGATGCGCCAGCCGCCCAACAAGGGCGAGTACTACCTCACCGACGCCTTCCAGTACATGATCGACAAGGGCGCGAAGCTGAAGGTGGAGGACGTGGAGGGCTGGTACGACGCGGGCAAGCTCGACACGCTGCTCGAGACGAACGAGACCATGCTGCGCAAGCGGAAGATGGCGCGCCGTCCCGCGAATCTCCCGGCGGACGTGAAGATCGTGGAGCCGGTGTACATCGAGGACGGCGCTGACATCCGGCGCTCCAGCATCGGCCCGAACGTTTCCATCAGTGCGGGCACCGTCATCGAGGACTCGGAGCTCCGGCACACCGTCGTCGGGAACAAGGCAAGGATCGTCTCGTCGCAGCTCCACGACTCGCTGATCGGTGACGACGTGGTGGTGCAGCGCATCCGCGGCAGCCTCACCGTGGGTGACCACTCCGAGCTGCTGGGAGACGGCGCGGACTAGGGAGCGCTGACGCCGGCGCGGGCCGCGGTCGCGATGATCGTGAGCGCGCGCTCGAGGCCGCGACTGGCGTCGGTGGCGTCGAACCACTCGAGCGCCGAGTGGGTGTCGCCCCCGCGGCCGCCGGCGCCGATGGCGATGGCGGGGATTCCCGCCGCCACGGCGGCGCTTGCATCGGTGGAGGACGAGCAGAGCTCGGGACGCCGCCCCACGAGCCCGGTGGCCGCAACGGCCGCCTCCACGAGCGGGTCGTCGTCCGGCGTGTGGCCGCAGGGACGATCTCCCACCTGCTGAATGTCCAGCCGCAGCGGATCCCCGGCGGTGCGTCGCGCGTTCTCATGGCGCACCGATTCCTCCGCCGCGTCGCGAATGTCCGTCACCATGCGGGAGAGCTCGTCCTCCCTGGTGGAGCGCGAGTCGATGTCGAGCCAGGCGTCCTCAGCGATGGCATTGATCGTCGTGCCACCGCCAATGCGTGTCACGGTCAGGACGGCGCCGGCCGGTGGCCGCAGCTGGGCCAGGCGGTGCGCGCAATGCGCGGCCGCCTGCACCGGATTCGCCATGCCGCGCGCGGACCAGCTGTGCCCCCCGGCGCCCCGGTACGAGACGCGAAAGCGGCGCGCCCCCAGCGCGGTGGTGACGATGCGCTCGTCGCCGGCGCCATCCAGCGCGATGAGCGCGAGCGGCCTCGCTTCGGCGACGTGGTGTCGCGCCCCGCGCAGGTCGCCCACGCCCTCCTCGGCGGTCGTGGCCACGAGCTCCACGGGAATCGCCGTGGGTACCGCGCGCAACGCGTCGGCCAGCGCGATCAGGCCGGCCAACCCGCGGCTGTTGTCGCAGATCCCCGAGCCACGGACGATGCTCCGGTCGCGCACCACCTCCGGTGTGTCGTCGGTGGCGTACACGGTGTCCAGGTGCGCGCACACCGCGACCGCCGGCTCGGTGGACGGGTGCAGCCTGGCCACGACGTTGCCCGCGTCGTCGAGGCGCACGCGCCATCCGGCCTCCTCGAGGCGCTGCGCCACGAGCGCCGCCCTGCGGGACTCGGAGAACGTCGGCGACGGCACGCGCGCGATTGCGATCTGCCGCGCCAGCACCTCGTCGGCCGCGGCGGCGAGGCGGGCCCGCCCGGCAGCGAGCGACTGGTGCACCCTGGCGGCGCGCGCGGCGGCGTTCATGACCTGAATCTCAGCAGCAGCGGTGTCCTGGCCGCGAGTACTTGTCCGCGAGCCGGACGCGCTCGAATTCGGCGCGCGTCATGGCCGCGGTGCCCGGATGGCACGCCTGCACGTGCTCCAGGTAGGTCTCGTAGTCTGGCACGCCGACGATCCGGCGCACCACGCGAACCGCGCGCCGGAATGTGTCCCGGATTCCGACCCGGCTCATCGGCCGCCGCCGGCGCTCGTCGTCCGCGGCTCGCGATTCGGGCCGATCGCGCGCTCGAAGAGCCTGAAGATGCGGCGGTACTCGTCCGTCCAGGAATCGGGACGGACGAACGCGTGGTCCTCCACCGGATACACGGCCAGCTCCCAGTCCTCCTTGCCGAGCTCGATGAGCCGCTGCGTGAGCCGCACCACGTCCTGGAAGTGCACGTTGACGTCCACCATGCCGTGCGGCATGAGGAGCGGATCCTCGAGTCCCTCGGCGAAGTAGATCGGGGACGACCGCCGGAAGGCGACGGAATCCCGGTCCGGGGTGTTGAGGATCTGCGCGGTGTACTGATGGTTGTAGTGCGCCCAGTCGGTGACGCTGCGGAGCGCGGCGCCCGCGCCGAATCGCTTCGGCTCGGTGAACAGCGCCATCAGCGTGATGAATCCGCCGTAGCTCCCGCCGTAGATGCCGATGCGCTCGGGATCGATCCCGAATTCGCGCTCGAGATAGCGGGTGCCGTCCACCTGGTCCTGGAGGTCGCGACCGCCCATGTGGCGATAGATCGCCGTGCGCCAGTCGCGGCCGTACCCCGCCGAGCCGCGAAAGTCCATGTCGAGCACGACGTAGCCCTTCGACGCGAGGTAGTGATTGAACATGTACTCGCGCGCGTAGCTGCTCCAGTAGTTGTGCACGTTGTGCAGGTAGCCCGCGCCGTGCACGAAGATCACCGCGGCGCCATTCGGCGCGGCCCCGACGTCGGCCGGCCGGTAGATCCGGGCGGGCACCTGCGCGCCGTCGGAGGCCGGGATGCGCACGATGGCCGGCGTGATCCACGGATGCGCGCGCCACTCCGGCGTCGGGGAGACGGTCAGCCGCGCGAGCTCCGCGCCGGCGCGGTTCCGCATGAGGTAGAGCTCGGGGGGCGTATTGGCGGTGGAGTGGACGTTCGCCAGCCACTGCTCGTCGGGCGAGCGCACCGCCTGGTGGCCGCCGGGCTGCGTCGTGATGCGCTCCCGGGCGCCACCCGCCACGGGCATGCGCCACAGCGCCATCTCGAATGGCGAGCTTTCGTTGGTCGTGAGGTAGAAGGCGCCGCGGTCGCGCGAGAGATCCACGTCGAGCACCTCCCACCGCCCGCTCGTGAGCTGGCGGCGGTTGGCTCCCGCTCGCGTCGCGGTGTACAGGTGCGCGAACCCGTCGGCCTCGGAGGTGAACCAGACCCGCGTATCGTCGATCCAGCCGCCGCAGAGGCCGCAGGCGTTGACGCCGCCGCGGCCGGCAAGGACCCACGCCGTGTCGCGCAGGACGTCTACCGTCGTGAGGTTGCCCGCGGCGTCCACCGTGTGGAGGAAGCGCGACTTGTAGTCGCGGGCCACGGCAAGAATGAGCGCCGCGTCGCCGGCGTCGTTCCACCCGGCGGTGAACGCGAACGCGGGCGCGCGCGTCGTGTCGGTCGGGATCACGCGCAGCCACTTCGCGTCCCCGCCGCCGAGCGGCAGCAGCGCGATGCGGCCGCTGGCCAGGTCGTCGCCCACCTTGGTGCGCACCCGCAGCGGCTCGGTGTACCCACTGGCGGTGACAAACTGGGGCACCTCCGTCTGGCGCGCGGCGGTGGGCGGCGTCGTCGTCATGATGAGAAGCGCGCTTCCCGCGGGTGAGACGCTCAGCTGCGTGACGGATTCGCCCGGGTTGAGGTACAGCGTCTTCGGGCGCCGGCCCTCGTGCTCGCGCCGCTCCGCCCGGGCAAGACTGTCGAGGCGCGCGCGCTCGCGGATGGCGTCGAAGAGCTCGCGCTGCTGGTCGCGCAGCACGCCACGCTGGCCGGCGAAGGTACTGTCGCGCGGGGCTGGCCCCGATCGCACGTCGGTCAGCTGGCGCACCATCACCGTGCCGACGTCCAGGCGGAACACGTTGTTGTCGCGCACGAAGAACACCGCCGAGCCGTCGCCGGAGATCGTGGGGCTCGTCTCGTTGACGTTGGTGTCCGTGAGACGTCGCGTCGTCCCGTGCCGCATGTCCACCAGGTACAGGTCGCCCTCGTGGGAGACGGCCTTCCATCGCCGGTCGCGGCTGAGCGATCCATCCAGGAACAGCGGGGCGATGGAATCCGCCTGGGGCTCCGAAAGCCTTTCCGGCGTCGCCCCCGCCACCGCGCGCACGCGATACGGCGCCAGCGGCTCGCTCCACTTCGTGCCCGGCGCGTTCCAGTAGAACTGGATCCACCGCCCATCCGGGCTCCACCGCACGCGCTGCGGTTCGCGGCCGTAGAGCTCGGGTCCGCGCATCATGCTGGGAATGGAGAAGTCGAAGGCGGATGCTTGCTGCGCGCTGGCAGCGACAGGGAGCACCAGGAGGATCGCGGCGAGTGACCTGAGGGTGGGTGACATGACGGTCGAGGCGGTAAGGGTCTTTCCTCAAGGTAAAAGGCGCCTGAGGATGGCCCGGGCATCTGGCGCCGGGCGGGGCGCACCATATGTTGTGACGTGCGTCACGATTTGGCCACCGCCGGCCTTCGTCGCTCCCCCAACTGGCAGCCATCGTAGTGGTCGCGTGATGGAATTCCCGCACTGCACTGTCTGTCAGGCACCGGTGAGCGTGCGCGCCACCCACTGCGCCGTGTGCGATGCTCCTGCGCCGCCCAGGCGATCGATCCCATCCGGTGAGATCGGGTCGGGCGAGTGGGTCCGCTTCCGCAAGCCGCCGGAGGAGCTCAAGGACCTGTATGCGGACGTCGTGAAGGCGCTGGCGCCGAACATCCGCATCCTCGGCATGGCGGGCGAAGGCGGGATGGCGCTGGTGTTCGTTGGCCGCGACTCGGTGCTGAAACGCGAGGTGGCGATCAAGCTGCTCGCGCCATCGCTCGCCGATGACGCGGTGGCGCGCAAGCGCTTCACGCGTGAGGCGGAAGCCATCGCCGCGGTGTCGAATCCGAACATCGTGAACGTGTACCAGGTGGGCGAGATCCCCGGGCGCGGCATCCCGTACTTCGTGATGCAGTTCGTGGATGGGCCGACGCTCGGCATGGGCTCGCTGCGCGGCCGGATGCTCACCGAGGCGCGGGTGCGCCGGCTGCTCGCGGACGTCGCCGAGGGGCTGGCCGCGGCTCACCGTCGCAAGGTGTACCATCGCGACATCAAGCCCAACAACATCGTGCTCGACGGCGAGACCGGACGCGCGATGGTCCTCGACTTCGGCATCTCCGCGGCGCACCCGAGCAGCAAGCGCCGGAGCCAGAGCGGGCGGCTCACCCAGGAGGGGATGTATCTCGGCACGCCGACCTACATGTCGCCGGAGCAGGGGAACGGGGAGGAGGTCACCGACAAGAGCGACGTGTATTCACTGGGGGTGCTGGCCTTCGAGCTCCTCGTGGGACGGCCTCCGTTCGAGGGGACGCCCATCGCGGTGATGGCGGCGCACATGCGCGACGTGCCGCCGCGCGTGGACGAGCTGCGGTCGGACGTGAGCGCGGAGCTGGCGACGCTGATCGCACGCTGCCTCGAGAAGGAGCCCGAGCGTCGGCCTGCCGCGCAGGACATCATCCACTTCCTCGACCCCGGTGAAAAGCAGACGGTGGAATGGCCGCCGCCGGGCCTGGCTCGGCTGCGCGGCGCGGGAGCGCGCTTCCTCACGGCCGTCGCGACGTCGTCCGCCGCCGTCGCGCTGTTCTTCGGCGCCATCTCCATCTGGCCCCGGCTCGCTCTCGTGCGGGTGGACAACCCCGAGGCAGGGATCGCGCCCGCCTTCGTGCTCGGCGGGAGCCTCGCGATCATCATCGGCCTGGCCCTGCTGTCGCTCTTTCTCGGTGGCGTGGCCGCGCAGCACTGGCGCTGGGCGCGTCGCTCGGGGTATCCGCGCTGGGTGCGCGTGGACGTCTTCTGCGACACGCGTCGCGACACCGGCACGCTGGTGAACGGCACGGGCGATTTCGCGCTGGTGGCCGGCCCCACGCGCAGCGTGCTCATCTCGCTGCGGCGCATCCGCTATGGCACGCTCGTCGTCTGCTTCGTGCTCGCCCTGGTCGGTGCGGCATTCTGGGTGCGCGGAGGGCTGGCAGGCAGCGCGACGCAGCAGGCGGCGATGCTCTGGTCGGTGCCGATCTTCGCGTGCTACCTGCTGTTCTTCCTCCTCGCGCTGCCTGAATGGCGCGTGCGGCGCTCCGAACGCGCGCGCGTCACCGGCCGCACGAGCGGGGAGAACGTGCCGCCGGTGAAGGGTGAGCTCGTGCAGATGTGGATGGCGAGCGCCGAGCGCGCCCGCAAGTCACTCACCGGGTCGCAGAAGATCCAGAAGTAGCGGCGAGGGACGAGGGACCGGGGCCGAGGGCCGTGAGAAGAGAGAAGGGACGAGGGAAGAGGGACGAGCCTCCAGTCCCCAGTCCCCAGTCCCACCCAACTAATCACCAGCCACGAAGGTCGCTGGCGTCTCCGTCGAAATGGCCGGCGTGCGACCACTCAGCACCGCGAACCACACACGCGCGCTGTCCACGAGGATCACCAGCACGGCGGCGAGGAAGAAGCCCGCCACGGCGGCGTCGAGGTAGTCGTTGAAGATCATCTGCCGCGCCGCGGCCACCGAGCGCACACCCGCTGGCAGCGTGCCCTCGGCCAGCGCCGCGCGAAGCCAGTCCGCGTGCGCGAGGAAGCCGAGCTTCGGATCGCTGGACCAGATTTTCTGGCTCCCGGCCGTCATGGTGACGATCACCAGCCACACGAGGGGGATGATCGTGAGGAAGGCGTAGCGTGCCTTGCCCATCCTGATGATGATCGTGGTGCCGACGCACAGGGCCACGGCCGCGAGCAGCTGGTTCGAGATCCCGAACAGCGGCCAGAGGGAGTTGATCCCGCCGAGCGGATCCGTGACGCCCTTGTAGAGGAAGTACCCCCACATGGCCACGAAGATGGCGCTCGACAGCAGCACCATCGGGTACCAGTCCGTGCGCCCGAACGGCTTCCAGATCGTGCGCCCGAGGTCCTGGAGCATGTAGCGTCCCACGCGCGTGCCCGTGTCCACCGTGGTGAGGATGAAGATCGCTTCGAACATGATCGCGAAGTGGTACCAGAATGCCATCGCCCGGTCGCCGCCCAGCACACTCGAGAAGATGTTGGCCATCCCCACGGCGAGGCTCGGCGCGCCGCCGGTGCGCGAGAGCATGGACTCCTCCCCCACGAGGCGCGACAGCTCCTGCAGCTCCAGCGGCGTCACGACGAACCCCCAGGCCTGGATCGCGGTCGAGGCGCTCTCGAAGGTGGTGCCGAGGAGGCCCGGCGGCGCGTTGATCGCGAAGTACACGCCCGGGGTGAGCACGCACGCCGCGATCAGCGCCATGATCGCCACGAACGACTCGCCGAGCATTCCACCGTAGCCCACCAGCCGCACGTCCGTCTCATGGCGGATGAGCTTCGGCGTGGTGCCCGACGAGATCAGCGCGTGGAATCCGCTGATGGCGCCGCACGCGATCGTGATGAACGCGAACGGGAAGACCTTCCCGGCGAACACGGGTCCGGTCCCGTCCACGAACTGCGTCAGCGCCGGCATCTGGAGCGGCGGGAGCACGATGAGGATGCCGACGGCCAGCGCGAGCACCACGCCGATCTTCACGAAGGCGGAGAGGTAGTCGCGCGGCGCCAGCAGCAGCCACGTGGGCAGCACCGAGCCGGCGAAGCCATACGCCATGATCCAGAACGCCAGCGTCGTGCCGCTCACCGTGAAGAGCGGCGCGAGCGTCGGGCTGTCCGCCACCAGCTGCCCGGCGTAGACGGCCACGAAGAGCAGCACGATGCCGATGCCGGTGGCTTCCAGCACCCGGTCCGGGCGGAGGAACCGCATGTACAGCCCCATGGCCATCGCGATCGGGATGCTCAACAGGATCGTGAAGGTTCCCCACGGGCTCGCGCGCAACGCGTTCACCACCACCAGCGCCAGCACCGCGATCAGCACGAGCATGATCATGAGCACGGCCACGAGCGCAGTGGCACCCGCCAC
>Ga0307505_10002460_pt1 | contig 12805 bp, 15 predicted proteins | sample 23_S_MG_FD_202183 | JGI IMG/M metagenome (GOLD analysis project Ga0307505, IMG submission 202183) | Soil microbial communities from Populus trichocarpa stands in riparian zone in the Pacific Northwest, United States - 23_S | ecosystem: Environmental > Terrestrial > Soil > Riparian zone > Trees...
TTGATTACGTAAAGCGTTACGAACAACTCCCCAATACTTTCAATCCCGTAAGATTCGATCCCGACAAATGGGCGGCGGCCGCGAAAAACGCAGGTATGAAGTACGTCGTGTTTACGACCAAACACCACGACGGCTTCAACATGTTCGACACGAAGTTCTCGGAATACAAGATCACGGCGCCGAACGTCCCTTTCTCCAGGAATCCACGAGCGAACATCGCCAGGGAAGTCTTTAGTTCGTTCCGCCGCGAGAACTTTCTCATAGGTGCGTATTTCTCAAAGCCCGACTGGCACCATGACGACTACTGGGATCCGTTCTGGGCAACGCCGGACCGCAATACTAACTACGACACGACGAAACATCCTGATAAATGGAACAGGTTCACAGAGTTTACGTACAGCCAGATAAATGAGCTAACAACGGACTATGGTCGAGTCGATATTCTTTGGCTCGACGGCGGATGGGTCAGGCCCGGCATACCGAAAGACCCCGTTGCCGGCAGCGGCCGTGTTCCGTGGCCGCAGGACATCGATATGCCGCGGATCGCCGCGATGGCTCGCAGGAATCAGCCGGGCATCATCGTCGTCGATCGCGACGTCCACGGGCCCTACGAGAACTACCGCACTCCGGAGCAGAAGGTTCCGGCGACGCTCTTGCCGTATCCGTGGGAGACGTGCATGACGATGGCAACGTCATGGTCTTACGTTCCAAATGACGTTTATAAGCCTTCGCGTGAACTGATCCATACGCTCGTTGATGTTGTAGCGAAGGGCGGCAATTTCCTTTTGAACATCGGCGTTAGCCCTGAAGGCGAGTTCGCCCCCGACGCCTATGCGCGTCTTCGCGATATCGGCGAATGGATGAAGGTCAACGGCGAGGCGATCTACGGGACGAAGCCGTTCGCGCCATACAAGCAGGACAAGATCGCGTTCACGTCGCGAGCTGACGGAACGGTGTACGCGACCTATCTTGTGGGCGCGAATGAAGGCGCGCCACCGGCCATCACCTTGAGAGGTCTCTCTCCCGCGAAGAATGCGAAGGTATCACTGCTGGGAATGCCGAACGAGTTGAGGTGGCAGCGGACTGACGAAGGAGTACGGATCGAACTGCCGAGCGATGCGAATAAGGGGAGGTTTGCTTGGGTGATAAAGATCCCGCAGGTTGAAAAGCGATGAATGAAACGGAACTGAAATTCACGGCAACGCCGGACAAGGGCGAGGTTTCCGCGATCCTGATACGGCCTGATGGCGCGACGCATTTGCTCGTGTTCGGGCATGGGGCGAGCACGTCGATGCGGCACGCGACGATGCAGCGGATCGCCGAAGTATTGGCGGCAAGAGGAGTCGCGACGTTCAGATACAACTTCCCCTACTCGGAGAACGGTACGTCGCGAAACTCGAACGCAACATGCGTCGAGACGATCCGAAATTCGGTGCGGAAAGCCCACGAGGCGGCTCCGGATCTCAAACTGCTTGCCGGCGGACATTCGTTCGGCGGACGGATGACCACAACAGCTCAGAGTACAGAACCACTGGAGAAGGTTGAAGGGCTTGTTTTGTTCTCATTCCCACTTCATCTCCCTGGTCGGCCAGATACAAAGCGTGCCGAGCATCTCTCAAAGATCGACATCCCAATGCTGTTTCTCTCCGGAACGCGGGATGAACTTGCTACGCTGGAATTGCTTGAGCCGACAGTAAAGGCCCTCGGAAAGAAGGCCGCTCTTCATCTTCTCGATACGGCGAACCACGGCTACAAGGTTTTAAAGAAAACGCGAGCCTCGAGTGAAGATGTCTTTGATGAAATGGCTCGCACGATCGGCGAGTGGCTCGGCTAAACCTTGACGGCATTGACGTTCGCGTCAAAAGCGGTCATTGTAGGTACTATCTTATTTAGCCCGGGATCCAGACCTCACGCCTGATTTCCCCCTTCGGGTTTCGGGCCGGTCTGACAATCTGGTAACAATGGCAGCTAAAGTCGGCGGGACATTGGTGCTCGCGTTTCTTGCAAGCGTTTTTCTCCTCCTCATCATCGGTGTTGTTTCCTACAATTCCGTCAGTACACTCATTTCCAATAACGAACGTGTTAACCATTCGCAGGAAGTACTGGATCAGTTGCAGGAGGTCCGAACACTTATCATACAGATCGAGACCGACGCACGCGGCTTTCTTTTGACTGGTGACCGCGCTTATCTCGATGCGTATCAGCGGGGACTGCTGGAGATACCGGCAAAAGTAAGCGCGCTCAAGGACAAAACCGGCGACAATCCGGCTCAGCAGGACAGATTCCCTGTTCTGGAACACGCGGTGAGATCACGACTCGAGCTGCTCGACGAATTCATCAAGCGCCGCGAAGTACTTGGAGTGACGGTGATCCCGGCCGGTCAGGGCGGTGAAGGGAAGCGTCGGATGGACGCGGTTCGTTCAGCCTTGGATGATATCGCCGCCAACGAACGGCAGTTACTTGCTCAACGATCGGATGAGTCTTCCCGAAGCGGCCAGCGGCTCTTCGTGACGCTGACGCTCGCTCTGCTTGGGAGCCTGGCATTGTTGTGTTTCGTTTTCTATCTCGCACTTCGCGACATTCGTGCGCGCAGAGCGAACGAAGACCGGTTGAGGGCGGCCCGGGATGAGCTTGAAGATCGAGTGCGAGAGCGAACTGCGGAACTTTCGGACATGAACATAGAACTTGAACGCAGCAACCGGGAGCTGCAGGATTTTGCGTTCGTTGCGTCGCACGATCTACAGGAGCCGCTCCGGAAGATCCAGGCATTTGGCGATCGGCTGCGAACCGTTCAGGGAGAGAAGTTCGACGAGCAGGGACGTGATTACCTGAACCGGATGAACAACGCCGCCGAGCGAATGCATACCCTCATTAACGACCTGCTCACGTTCTCGCGGGTCACCACCAAGGCACAACCGTTTGAGTCGACCGATCTGTCGAGGATCGCGAAGGATGTCATAAACGATCTGGAGACAACGATCGAACAGTCCGGCGGTAAGGTGACGGTAGCCGAACTGCCGACGATCGACGCAGACGCCTTCCAGATGCGCCAGCTAATGCAGAATCTGATCGCGAATGCGCTAAAATTTAAGAAAGCTGACACGAAGCCGACGGTCGAAGTCTCGAGTGAGGTCGTGGACACGTCATTGTCTGAAAACGAAGATAATGGCGGTCATTTGGTGAGTATCTCAGTAAAGGACAATGGTATCGGATTTGATGAGAAGTATCTCGACCGAATATTTACTCCATTTCAACGATTGCATGGCCGGAACGAATACGAAGGAACCGGCATTGGCCTCGCGGTTTGTAGAAAGATCGCGGAACGCCACGGCGGGACGCTAACCGCGAAAAGCACTCCGGGCGAGGGCTCAACATTCATCGCGACCTTGCCCCTGACACAAACTAAGGAGAAATGATGGCAAAGGTGAATGGAAACCCGATCGTCATCCTGATGGCTGACGACGATGCGGATGACCGAATGCTGACGCGCGATGCCCTCGAAGAGAGCCGCGTTTTGAACGAACTCCGCTTCGTCGAGGACGGCGAAGAACTGATGGAGTATCTGACGCGTAAGGGCAAATACTCGAACGTCGAGGATTCACCACGTCCGGGCTTGATCCTGCTGGATTTGAATATGCCCAAGAAGGACGGCCGCGAAGCGCTGAAGGAGATCAAGTCGGATCCAAATCTCCGCCGGATCCCGGTCGTGATCATGACGACCTCTCAAGCCGAAGAAGACATCTTCCGAAGCTATGACTTCGGGGCGAGTTCGTTTATAACTAAGCCGGTGACGTTTGACCGGCTCGTCGAACTGATGCGAACGTTGGGCGAATACTGGGTGGAGTTTGTGGAACTGCCGGACTAGGCAGGACGATCTATGTATTCTGAAGGTAATACCAGCCCGATCCATGTCTTGCTAGTCGAGGACGATGACGACGATTTCGTCCTTGTTCAAGATCTTTTCAAGGAGATCGGCAACGCTCGGTACCAATTGAAGAGGCTGGCCTCGTACGATGAGGCGGTTAGCCTGAACGCTCCCGGTGAGTACGACATTTGTCTCCTCGATTATCGGCTCGGAGTTCATGATGGCCTGGAGTTGATGGGCGATCTTCGGTCGCTGGGCTTTAACTGTCCGATGATCCTGTTGACCGGTCAGACCGATGAAGAACTCGACCGAAAGGCGATGAAGGCCGGCGCCGCAGATTATCTCATCAAAGGACAGATCTACGCTCAGAATCTCGAACGTTCGATCCGCTATTCCATACAACAAAAGCAACTTGCCGAGGAGCGCGTTCGTAACGCACGCGAGCAGGCTGCCCGCGAAGAAGCGGAAGCGGCGAACAAGGCGAAGGATGATTTTCTCGCAGTACTTTCGCATGAGCTTCGCACGCCGCTAAACGCAATGCTCGGGTGGGTCCGGCTTCTGAAGACCAACCGCGATAGTACCGAGATCTTCGAAAAGGCCGTTGATGCGATCGAAAGAAGTGCCGTTACCCAGACGAAATTTGTCGAGGACCTGCTCGATATCACGCGCATCGTGAATGGCACTATTCGGCTAACCATGCGGTCGTTCTCATTGAACCAATTGATCGCTCTCGTGGCCGACGGGATCCGCCCAACGGCGCAGGCAAAGTCGATCTCTGTCGAGTATCGGCCCGCCGAAGAGGAGATGTGGGTCTTCGGCGATTCGGAAAGGATCCAGCAGATCGTAAACAACCTTCTTTCAAACGCTGTGAAATTCACGCCGGAAGGTGGAACGATCGCTTTGGCCTTAGAAAAAGCTGACGGCGCTGCCCGAATCAGCGTTAGAGACACGGGACAAGGTATAAGCAAAGAGTTTCTACCTCGCGTGTTTGAGCGGTACAAACAAGCGAACAACTCCACTACAAATCGGAAAGGCGGCCTTGGACTTGGCCTTGCCATTGTGAAACACCTGGTTGAACTTCATGGAGGCGCGATCGGGGCGGAGAGCGATGGCGAAGGTAAGGGCAGTATTTTTGTGGTTGCGATCCCGCTTGCGACGGCGGTAATGGAAGAAGGAACGGAAACCGCTGCGGCCTAAGTTATGTGTAGGAATATAAAAACACTATATAATTTCGATCCTCCCGCGACGACTGATGAGGTAAACGCATCGGCCCTTCAGTTCGTTCGGAAGCTATCGGGCATGAACAAACCTTCGAAAGCGAATGAGGAAGCATTTCAATTGGCTTTTGAACGCGTCGCAGCCGCTGCCCAGGAGATGCTAAATTCGCTTTCTACGAATGCGCCGCCGCGAGACCGCGAGGTCGAGGCCGAGCGAGCAAAGGCGCGTTCGGTTGCGCGTTTCGGTCGTTAAACTTTCCGCTGGACCAAGCGTACTTATCCCAACTTCGCTTTGGGGTGCTTTCTATGATCCGGGTTGTTCTTGCCACGTTCTCGATCGCATTGATATGCGTTTCCGCGTACGCGCAGCAAATAACATCCAACAATATGTTCCCGCAGTGGTCGCATGACGGGAAGAAGATCGCATTCACGTCTGACCGGGACGGCGATCCGGAGGTCTACCTAATGAATGCGGACGGCTCCGGCCAGACGAGGCTTACGACCGCGAAAGGCCGCGACGCTCATCCCTACTTTTCCAGCGACGGCAAACGAATTCTCTTTCAATCACCCCGTGCAAACGGTATCGACACGAACATCTATGTAATGAACGCCGACGGATCGAATCAAAGTCAGCTTACGAACCTCGAAGGATTCGCTGGCGTTCCTGTTTTTTCGCCAGACGAGAAACAGATCGCATTCATGTGGCGAAAAAGCAGCAGCTTTCAGGATGGAAAGAAGTGGCTGATCGCTATAATGAACGCCGACGGCAGCGATGTGAGAGTCATTACCGACGGAACAGCGAACGATCAGGTGCCAAACTGGACCCGCGGTGGCAAGAGGCTCCTGTTCTTTTCCGACCGCACCGGAAAGAACCAGCTATACACGATGAAAGCGGACGGCACCGACGTTCGACTGCTCCACGCGAGTGTCGCAAACGACAACGCCGCGTTCTGGTCGCCCAACAACAAGCTGATTTCCTTCGTCTCCGACCGTGATGGTGAACCGGATCTTTACATAATGGACACACGCGGCAAGAATCTTCGACGACTGACGACGACAAAAGCTACTGAACGCGGTGGAATATGGTCACCGAACGGCAAACAGATAGCCTTTGCAGCGGACGGCGACGGAAAGAGCGCGATCTTTGTGATCGATGCTAAAGGGCAAAATCTACGGCGGCTGACGAATTGAACGATGTCGATTAAGATCACATACCTAACACCGTTGATCCAGGTATTCAATATGCCGCGATCGCTTGCTTTTTATCGCGACATTCTCGGGTTCGAGGTCGTGATGGACTCCGGCAGTGGCGACGACTCTAGCTGGGTCTGGATCAGAAAGGACGACTGTAGCTTGATGCTGAACGATCAATACGAGCCTGGTAGCGTGCCTGATGCACCGCCAACCGGGCGGGTTCGATGGCACGACGACACCGCACTTTTCATGGGCTGTGAGGACATCGATGGGGCTTACGTTTATCTTCTCGGAAAGGGGCTTTCACTTGAGCCGCCGCACGTGGCGTCGTACGGGATGAAGCAGCTAAACGTGAAGGATCCGGACGGCTACAACATCTGCTTTCAATGGCAATCGGAGGAAACTTGATGTCTGACGAAGAACTCTGGGAGCGAACCGCGAAAGCTCTTTATGGCGGTGATTTTACTCTCCTGGACGAACTGCTGACAGAGCACGATGCGTCGATCGTCGATCTGCTTGAGGTCAACGGATGGCCTCAGGATGAGATGAACGAAGCATTTGCGTGGGCTTGTTTCACCGGACGCACAGCGGATGCCGAGACGCTGCTCGACAAGGGCGTCGATCCGGCGAAGAGCGATAAGACCGGCCTCGCCGGTTTTCACTGGGCCGCCAACCGAGGAAATTTCGAGACCGTTCGAATGCTCATCCGCCGGAAGGCTCCGATGGAACAGCTCAATATGTACGGCGGCTCGGTGTTGGGTCAGACATTGTGGTCGGCAGTCAACGAACATAGGGATGCTCACGCCGACGTGATCGAAGATCTCGTCGGAGGTGGGGCGGCTCTCGAACCGGGTACCCTTGAGTGGTGGAATCAACAGGCTGTCCCGTCAACGGAAACAAAGGCGCGCGTTGCTGATATTTTGAGCCGATCGGGTGTAGAATGACCGGCAATGCCCGACAAGCCTCTGAAACAGCGAATCTACTCGATCGACCTTCTCCGCGGCATCGTGATGATGATCATGCTCCTTGATCACACGCGCGACTTTGTCCACGCCGGCGCACTTCAATCCGATCCGACAAATCCTGAGACAACGACCGCCGCGATTTTTTTCACGCGGTGGATCACGCACTTTTGCGCTCCGATATTCGTTTTTCTTTCGGGTACAAGTATTTACCTGCAACGGATGAACGGGAAAACGGATCGGGAATTGTCGTGGTTCCTGTTAACGCGCGGACTCTGGCTTGTCGTTCTCGAATTCACTGTCATCAGGTTCCTAGTAACGTTCAATCTCGACTATGCCTCGTTCTTTGGCTTCGCTCAGGTCATTTGGGCCATCGGCGTTTCGATGATCGTCATGGCAGCATTGGTGTTTCTGCCCGTCAAGATCGTAGGCATCGCGGGCGTGCTGATCATCGTTCTTCACAACCTTCTCGACGGGTTTACGCTGCCGCCACAAATCGCGTTTTCCGGACAAGCAAGCGTTTCGCAATCGCTGTGGATCATCCTCCATCAGATGGGGATCGTCACGGTCGGGACAACCGGTTTGACCGCTGCCTTCGTTTACCCGCTGATCCCCTGGATAGGAGTGATGATGGCGGGTTTTGCGCTTGGGTCGCTATTCGATTGGGAGAGTGACCGACGAAGGAAGACGCTGTTAATTGTGGGCGTCCTCGCGACCATGCTTTTCCTTGTTCTTCGGGGCATCAACGTTTATGGCGACCCGGTTCCGTGGCGATCGTTCGAGACGGGCGTCCAGACAGTCCTTTCGTTCTTCAACGTCAATAAGTATCCGCCATCGCTGCTGTTTCTATTGATGACGCTTGGGCCGGGGTTGATCGTCTTGGCATTGAGCGAGGGGATCGACGGAAAGTCGATCTGGCAGCGCATCTGCATTGCCTTCGGACGCGTTCCGCTGATCTTCTACTTCCTGCAATGGTTGTGGGCTCATTGCGCAGGGCTCGCTCTCGCATACGTGGCCGGGATCGACACGAGCTATCTTTTTCACGATCCGTTCCAGGCGGGACAGTTGGCCCCACCCGGTCACGGATTCTCGCTGCCGGTAGTTTATGCGATTTGGATTATAGGGCTGATCTCGATATATCCATTGTGCCTTTGGTGGGGTAATCTGAAAGCGAGCAATAAGCACTGGACTCTGAGCTATCTATGATCGCTTTCGGATGAAGACCCTTTTTAAGATCTATTCGGCGAGTTGCTTGATCGTTCTCGGCTTCTTCGTCGTACTTCAACTTCCCTGGGGCCTGCTTCCGTTTTCGGACGGAGTGAATATCGCTCTTGTCGGCTCCGTCCTCTTTGGCTTCGCTTTCTATTACACGTATTACTATTATCGTCGCGAGGGCTTTGAGTTTGGCTGGTTTCTCGCGAACCGCTGGGGCTTTTGGGTGATCGCAGTCGCGATCTTGGGCCTTGTGATGATCACGCTCGGCATCGCCGTCTACGTCGCCCCGGAATTCTACGTGCCGGCACTCGAACAAGGAGCCTTGCCGTTCGGGATCGCGATCGTCTCACTGTTTTGGCTCTCGCTTATCTATCTGTTCGGATACCTGACGATCGGGATGGTCGCCCGTGTGGTTGCGAGCCTGCGGGTTGTGAGCTTTTCCGACGCAGCTATTAACGGGTTGATCGCGTTGGTCTGCCTGGGCCTTGCAACGCTGTTCTTTTCTCTATTCCTTGAGGTCCTGAACGACATCCTGATGCGGATCGGCATTGCCAACCAATGGACCGCGATCTGGATCTTTGTCGGCGGAATCTCGCTTGCCGGTATTGGGTTCGGCGTGTGGAAAGAACCGTCGTATCATCTGGATGACGAAAAACCTTTGGAGGACGAAACCGAGTGACTGAAAGAAAAGTCGTTCATACGCATCACGTGCTCGCAGTTAAAGATCTCGCTGTCTCGGCGGCCTACTTCAAAGAGAAGTTGGGGTTTGAATTGAACTTCACGGCTCCGGGATGGGAGTTCCTCACGTTTGGTGACTTCAAAGTAATGCTCGGCGAATGTTCCGATACGCCGTGGGCACACGAAACCGGCGACCATTCATGGTTTGCTCACGCCTTGATCGAGAATGTCGATGATGTCTACGCCGAGGTCACCGGGAACGGAGCGGAAATATTGTCAAAGATCGAAGACAAACCTTGGGGCATCCGCGAGTTCTGCGTCAAAACACCCGACGGCCATCGGATCGTTTTTGGTCAGTTGATATCATGAACCGAATGACTCGTCGCACGATACAGCTCTTAGTTCTGGCATCCGCATTTGTCATAGCGGTTTCAGTGTCCGCGCAACAGGCTCCGCCGATCATCTCGCGAACCGATTGGAAGGCGAACAAGCCGGTTGGTGAAGGCAAGAAGCATAAGATCGAATACATCACTATTCACCACACCGCCACCAAGATGCGGCCTGATCTTCCGATCGAGATCAAGCTGAAGAATCTTCAAGCATTTTCTCAACGCGACGACAAACTGGCGTCGGGAAAGCTAAAACCGGCCTGGTTCGATATTCCGTATCACTATTACATTTCCGTTGATGGAAAGATCGGCGAGGGCCGTGAGATCGAATACGCTGGCGATACGAATACCGAATATGACCCGACAGGCCACGCACTGATCGTGCTCGAGGGCAGCTTTGGTTCAGACCAGCCTACCGAAGCGCAGATCGAATCGCTAGAGGCGATGGTCAAATGGCTGGCGACCAAGTACAAGGTCGACGCCCACAGGATCAAGGGGCACAGGGACTACGCCGAAACCGGGTGCCCCGGGGGTAACCTCGAAAAGCTGTTTCCTGAATTGAGAAAGATCGTGGGCTAACCCATCTCGCTCTCGTCGATGTCGAAGTTTGCCCAGACCTTTTGGACGTCGTCGTTATCGTCGAGCGAATCGTAGAGCTTCATCATCGTTTTGGCCTCGGCACCTTCAAGCTTTATGTAGTTCTGCGGGACCATTGAAACTTCGGCGGCCTGCGGTTCGATGCCGGCTTTTTTGAGGGCTTCACTGACGGCCTCGAAATTTTCCGGAGCGGTGAAGATCTCGAACACGTCACCGCCGTCCTGCATATCGTCGGCACCGGCCTCGATCGCGATCTCGAAGAGTTCGTCTTCGCTCTTCGCCGCCTTATCGACGACGATGTAACCCTTCTTGTCGAACATCCAGCCGACCGAACCCGATTCGCCCATGTTGCCGCCATTCTTCGAAAAAATGTGGCGGATCTCGGCCACGGTGCGATTGCGGTTGTCGGTCATCGCTTCGACCATCACCGCGACGCCGTTGGGGCCGTAGCCCTCGTACACAACCTCGTCATAGGTCGATCCGTCACCCTCGCCCATGCCGCGTTTGATCGCGCGGTCGATGGTGTCGTTCGGCATATTCTGAGCCTTGGCGTCGCTGATCGCTTTCCGAAGCCGTGCGTTGGCGTCCGGGTCACCGCTGCCGCCGGTCTTGGTAGCGACGGTGATCTCCTTGATCATCTTGGTGAAGATCTTGCCGCGCTTAGCGTCCAGAGCTCCTTTCTTATGTTTAATTGTGTGCCACTTCGAATGTCCTGACATTTTTTTCCAGCGTTTTCGTCGCCAAGTCCGTTAACGGCAGAGGGGCACACTCCCTACTGGTCGTGTTTCTGCCGTTTCGGTCGAATTGAAAAATATAGCACGAGCGATTTTTCGTGCAAAACCGTACGGCTTAATACAAAATTAAGTCGGCATTTACGGCAGTGTAATAGTTAGAACGCTCAATAGACGAAGGAGGATCTATGAACCGTACTCTTTCATGCGTGGCCGTGATGACACTTCTGCTCGCTGCCGTTGCGATCTGCATAAAACAAACTATAGAAAGTAGCGGACAGTTCGCGAATTTCGTGCTGGCAATGCTTTTAAGTTTCGAGGGCATAGTTGCCGGTGCGTTGATCGCTTCGACCGCAACCCTTCTTCGTAAACGCTTTGCCAGACAAAAGAAGCCGGTCACCCGCCGGCCAATCGCTGAAGCTGCTCGGGCGTAGCCCCATGGACGCACACGCGTTTCGCCTTCGATGTGTAACCTGACACGATCGAGACAGCGGACCGGCTGACGTTCAACGACTTCGCGAGTAACCTAACGATCTCTTCATTTGCCGCTCCGTCCACCGGCGGCGCAGATATCCTGACCTTCAAAACTCCATCCAACTCACCGACGATCTCGCTCTTCGATGCCCGCGGAACGACGCGGATCGTAAATGTTATCGAGCCTTCGTTTTCGGTGAGATCGATCAAAGCCGCTAGTAGACGAACATTCTCAGCACGAGGGTTTGCAGCAGGCCGATCAGCAGCAGAACGATCATCGCGGATATGTCGAACATCCCGATCGGCGGGATCAGTTTTTGCACCGGCAGCATTATCGGATCAGTGACCCGCATTACGAACCCAAGTAACGTCTTTCGCGTGAATACGAACCACTGAGCGACGAAGCGGATAAAGATGAACAGCACGAGAATGCCGAGGATCGCGAACAGCGCATAGCCGACGAATTTCTTCGGATCGCCGGCGACCACGCTGCCCGAAACGCCGTCGATGATGAAGAAGACATTCCAGACAATGCTGCTCGCAAAGAACGTTACGACCAGCCCGATCAGCAAGGTCACCAGTGGAGCAAGCCGCGTATCGACGCGAAAATTCGATAGAAATCGTGCCGACGGATATACCCATTTCTCGGTCAGCTTCCGGATCTTGAAACCGAAACGGCCGACAGATCCGAACGGATTCGGGTCCGCGTAGTTGAACATCAGCCGAAGCAACATGAACGCGAGGAACACGAAAAATATTCCCCACAAGATCATCCAAACTATCGGGTAAACGGTCGGTAAAAGCATCGCCTTATTCTATCATTCGCGTTCCCCAAAGATCGCCGTCCCAACGCGCACGATCGTCGCACCCTCTTCGATCGCGACCTCGAAGTCGTGACTCATTCCCATCGAGAGCTCACCGCCCGGAAGAAGCCGATCACGGATCTCACGCAGCCGTCTGAAGTACGGCCGAGTCGCTTCCGGATCGTCGAAGAACGGCGGCAGGATCATCAGGCCGATGAGATCTAGCCGATCGCACTTCTTGATGTATTCGATCAACGACCGCAGATCCGATTCCGCGACGCCCGACTTCGTTTCTTCTCTGGCAAGATCGACCTGGATCATGACCTCGAGACGTTCACGACCCTCTTCGTTGCAGATACGTTCTAGCCGCTGTGCGATGTCGATCGAATCGACGGAGTGAATAACATCGGATAGCTGAACGGCTTTGCGAGCCTTGTTCGATTGAAGGTGCCCGATCAAGTGCCATTCGATTCCGACGCGTCCGAGTTCTGCGATCTTGCCTTCGGCTTCCTGGACCTTGTTCTCACCGAAGACCGACAATCCCGCATCGATCGCCTCTCGGATGACCTCGGCTGGATGAGTCTTGCTGACCGCAATGAGTTTGACCTCAACCGGATCGCGGCCGGACCGCAAAGCGGCTGCGGCGATCCTGTCGCGGGTCGGTCTGAGGTTTTTGGCAA
>Ga0307505_10002461_pt1 | contig 12801 bp, 17 predicted proteins | sample 23_S_MG_FD_202183 | JGI IMG/M metagenome (GOLD analysis project Ga0307505, IMG submission 202183) | Soil microbial communities from Populus trichocarpa stands in riparian zone in the Pacific Northwest, United States - 23_S | ecosystem: Environmental > Terrestrial > Soil > Riparian zone > Trees...
AAGTCGACTTCCTGGAACGCCTCGCGGTCGCGGAAGTCCGAGCCCACGTCGCCGATGAAGAGGATCATCGGGCTGGAATCCTGGAACGCGGTGTGCACGCCCACCGAGGCCTGCGTCGCGCCGGGGCCCCGCGTCACGAAGCAAAGGCCCGGGCGGCCGGTGAGCTTGCCGTAGGCCTCGGCCATGTTCGCCGCCCCCGCCTCCTGGCGGCAGACCACGAGCTTCACCTTGTCCTGCACGTCGTAAAACCCGTCGAGCACGGGGAGGAAGCTCTCGCCGGGAACGGTGAAGGCGCAGTCGGCGCCGTGGACGACGAGCTGGTCGACGAGGATGCGCCCGCCGGCGCGCGCTCGAGGGGTCATTTCTGCCTCACCAGGTAGCCGCGCTCGCCCAGCATCTCCACCAGCCCCTGCTTGCCGGAAAGATGCAGGCTGCCGACGGCGATGAAATGCCGGTCCTTCGACTTGTTGAGGTAGCCCTCGATCTTCGCGAGCATGTCCTTGTGGCGCGACCAGATGAACTTCTCCTCCAGCTCGGCCGCGCCCACCACCTTCTCGTTGTAGCGGCGCGCGAGCTCGAGCATGAGGAAGGCGTCGCCGAGCTGCCAGGCCTTGACCATGCCCTCGACCTGGTCGCCGGTGAGGCCGCTCTCGAGCGCATCGAGCGTGCCCGCGAACACCCGGCGATGCTCGTCCCCGGTGAGCGAGTCCATGAGCTTCGCCTGCGCCTCCACCCCCTCGATCTCGACCACGCGCTTCTTCATCGCCTTGGCCTTCTGCAGCAGGTAGCCGTCGATGCCGTACTGGGGGAGATACCCCAGGCGCACCCATTCGCCGAACATCACGAGCGACACCGCCGCGAAGGGCTTGAGGTGCTTCACGCGCTCCTCGGGAACGCCCAGGCGATCGAGCTGGCGGCGGAAGCGCTCGTAGTCGCCCGGAAAGACGTGCTTCGAGAGCTCGTCGGGGGGCGTGTACGACATCGAGCCCGTGGTCTTCGACATCGCCTCCAGGTCGGTGACGTCGGCCTCCACGACGAGCACCTGCGAGTCGGCGAGCGCCTTCTCGACCGCGGGCGCGAGCGGGAACCACTCCTTCTTGCCGGCATGGATGGTGCCGAAAAGGTAGGCCCGGTTGGTCATCGACGTCACTTCCCAAAGGAAGTGGCGGGGCTCGGGGCTGGACTGCGCCGCGGCGGTCGAAGCGGCGAGCGCGGCGGCGGCGAGCGCGCGCGCGATCGAAACGGCAGGGAATCTCATCCCGCCATTCTACGTGGCGTTGGGCTTCCAGCCGCCCTTCGGCTTCTCGAATGGCGCCATCGGGATCGCCTCGTAGCGCACCTCGAGGATCTCGAGCTCCTCCACGCCGCGCGGGGCGTGCAGGCTCACGGTGTCGCCCTCGCGCGCCTTGATGAGCGCTCGCGCGATGGGCGAGATCCAGCTCACGTAGTGGCGCGACGGATCCATCTCGTCGATGCCGACGATGCGCACGACATGCTCCGCGCCCTTCGCATCGGCGTAGGTGACGGTGGCGCCGAAGAACACCTGGTCGGTCCCCTCGCGCGTGGCGGGATCGACGACCTCGGCGGCTTCGAGCCGCTTGGTGAGGTAGCGGATGCGCCGGTCGATCTCGCGCTGGCGCTTCTTGCCGTACTGGTAGTCGGCGTTCTCCGAGCGGTCGCCCAGCTTCGCCGCCCAAGAGACCACGCTGGTGACCTCGGGGCGCTCGTGGTTCACCAGCCACTGCAGCTCGTCGCGCATGCGCCGCCACCCGAGCGGCGTGAGGTAGTTCTTCGCGCCCACGGGGATCGGGTTCTGCTCGTCGTCGCCCTCGAAGTCGTCCTCGGGGGCGTCGTCTTCGCGCGTGAATGCCTTGCTCATTGCAGCTTCTCCACGAACTCCAGTTGGATATCATAGGCCCGCCAATGGACCGTGCCGCCTTCGCGTGCCTCCTCGCCGGCGGCTGCGCCATCGCCTTCGCGCCGATCTTCGTGCGCCTTTCCGACACCGGCCCGCTCGCGAGCGCATTCTGGCGCGTGGCGCTCGCGGTGCCGCTGCTGTGGCTGTGGGTGGCGTGGATGGCGAGGCGCGCCGCGCTCTCGTCACCCCGCCCGCCGCAATCGCGGCGCCGGGCCGGGGCCCGATTACCCCTCGTGCTCGCCGGCCTCTTCTTCGCCCTCGACCTCGGCGTCTGGCACTGGTCCATCGTCTGGACCTCGGTCGCCAACGCGACGCTCCTCGCCAACCTCGCCCCGATCGTGGTGACTCTCGCCGGCTGGCTCGTCTGGAAGCGCAAGGTGAGCCGCACCTTCCTCGTGGGCATGGTCGTCGCGATCGCCGGAATGTTCGTGCTCGTGGGCCCCAACTTCGCCATCGGCGGCACGCGCCTGCTCGGCGACGCGCTGGGCGCATTGACCGCGGTCTTCTACGCGAGCTACATGCTCGCCATCAAGCAGGCGCGCGACGCGGGGGCCCCGACCGCGAGCCTGATGGCGTGGAGCACGACCATCACGGCGCTCGCCCTGCTGCCGGTGGCGCTCATCGCCCCGCAGCCCTTCCTGCCCGCGGCCGCGGGTGGCTGGCTGGTGCTTGCGGGACTCGCGATCGTCTCGCAGGTGCTCGGCCAGGGGCTCATCGCGTACGCGTTCGCCCACCTTCCGGCATCGCTCTCCTCGGTGAGCCTGCTGATCCAGCCTGTCGTGGCCGCGCTCGCCGCGTGGGCGATCTTCGGCGAGGCGGTGGGTCCCGCGCAGTGGATCGGCGGGGCGATCGTGCTGGCGGGAATCTGGATCGCGAAGCGCGCCAGCTAGCGGCGCGACGATCAGCAGGCCATTGCGGATCGCCAGCGCCCCCACCTCACACGACGTCGATCTCGAGCGAGCATTCGGGTGCCTGCCTCACCGTGCACGTGACCGGGGAATGGCGGTCGGCCCACTCCACGATCTCGCGCAAGGTATCGGGCGATGCAGTGGGCGCGCCGATCTTCACCCGAATGCGCACGGGCCCGTGGCCGGATGAGACGCTCTCGTCGAGCCCGAGGATGCCGCGCAGGTCGGAATCGGTCTCGACGTCGACCTCGAGGCTGCTCAAGGCCACGCCCAGCTTCGCCGCGCGCATCGCAATGACGGTGGCGGTGCATGAGGCCAGGGCGCCGCGGAGCAGCCATCCGGGATTCGGGCCCGAAGCCGTTCCGCCCATAGCCGGCGCCATGTCTGTCACGAGCCGCTCGCCGTACGGTCCGGTCAGCTCGCACTGCAGGCCCTCGGTGAGGCGGGCGCTGGCCGGCACGTTCTTGGCTCGGGCTTTCAGCGGGTCTGCGGATATGGCGGCGCTCAGGCGTTCGATCGATTCGCAGATGTCTGCAGTGCTCAAGATGGGACTCCTCAGGCTGGTCTCTTGCTCTTGGGCAGCTTGGCCGCCACCAACGCGTGCGAGCGGGTCACGAGCTCCTTCAACTCCGCATCCGAGAGCTTCTTCATGTCCTGCACCAGCACCCACTTGTGCCTGGCCATGTAGGGCGCGGGGATGATGCCCTCGCGGTCGGTGAGCTCGAGGAAGCGGAAGTCGTCCACCTTGAAGCCGATCGAGGGCCCGTTCTTCTGGTACGGGCCGATGACGGCGAACATCTTGCCCCCGACCGAGTAGCACTCGTCCTTGCCCCACTTCACGTCGTAGGTGGCCCCGGGGAGCGCCTTGCAGGCGGCGTGGGCCTTCCTGACGCTCGCCATCAGCGCTTCCCCTGCACCACCTGGTAGAAGACTTCGTCCTTGCGGATCATCCCCAGCTCGAAGCGCGCGCGCTCCTCCAGCGCCTCGGAGCCTTCCTTGAGGTCGCGCACGTCGGCATCGAGCGCGTCGTTGCGCGCCTTGGAGCGCACGTTGGTCGCGCGCTGCTCGGCGAGCTGCCGGTCGAGCTCCCACACGCGCGTCCAGCTGCCCTTGCCGAGCCACAGCGGATACTGGAGCGCGAGGACGAGGCCGGCGAGGATGTAGGCGAGAGGTTTCAACGGGAATCGGGTCCCGGACCATTGCCGCAGGCAGCGGCGTCCGGGGTGACGCTATTTGAGCTGGTGAAAGGCTTCACGGCCCGCATATTTTGCACCTTCCCCCAGCTCCTCCTCGATGCGCAGCAGCTGGTTGTATTTGGCGGTGCGATCCGAGCGCGAGAGCGAGCCCGTCTTGATCTGCATCGCGTTGGTGCCCACGGCGATGTCGGCGATGGTGGAGTCCTCGGTCTCGCCCGAGCGGTGCGAGATGACCGAGGTATAGCCGCTGCGGCGCGCCATCTCGATCGCCTCGAAGGTCTCGGAGAGCGTGCCGATCTGGTTGATCTTCACCAGGATGGAGTTGGCCACGCCGCGGCGGATGCCCTCGGCGAGGATGCGCGTGTTGGTGACGAACACGTCGTCGCCCACGAGCTGGACGTTCTTGCCGAGGCGCTGGGTGATGAGCTCCCAGCCGTCCCAGTCCTGCTCGGCCATGCCGTCCTCGATCGAGACGATGGGGTACTTGTCGCACCAGGTCGACATCAGGTCGACGAACTGGGGCGCGGTATACGAGAGCTTTTCGGCCTCGAAGCGGTACTTGCCGTCCTTGTAGAACTCGCTCGCGGCGCAATCCAGGCCGATGAGCACGTCGGAGCCGGCGAGGTAGCCCGCCTCCTCGATGGCGCGCAGGATCCACTGGATCGCGGCCTCATTGGACGGCAGGTTGGGCGCGAAGCCGCCCTCGTCGCCCAGGGTCGTGGGCATGCCCGCCTTGTCGATCATCTTCTTGAGCGTGTGGAAGATCTCGGCGCCGCAGCGCAGCGCGTCGCGGAAAGACGCCATGCCGACGGGCAGGATCATGAACTCCTGCATGTCGAGCGAGTTGTTGGCGTGCGCGCCGCCGTTGATCACGTTCATCATCGGCACCGGCATGCGGCGCGGGCCGGAGCCGCCGAAGTAGCGGTAGAGCGAGAGTCCCGACTCCTCGGCCGCGGCCTTGGCGCACGCGACCGAAACCGCGAGGATCGCGTTCGCGCCCAGGCGCGACTTGTTCTCGGTGCCGTCGAGGTCGACCAGCACTTGGTCGATGTGCGCCTGCTCGGAGACGTCGAGCCCGAGGATGGCCTCGCAGATCTCGGTGTTCACGTGCTCGACCGCCTTCAGCACGCCCTTGCCGAAGAAGCGCTGCGCATCGCCGTCGCGCAGCTCGATCGCCTCGCGCGAGCCGGTGGAGGCGCCCGAGGGCACGGCTGCGCGGCCCATCGCGCCCGATTCGACCAGCACGTCCGCCTCCACCGTGGGATTGCCGCGCGAATCCAGGATCTCGCGGGCGAGGACTTCGACGATGGCGGTCATTCAGCGGGCTCCGACGGAGGGTTGCCCGCGATTTTACGTGGAGATTCGACCCCGGGCCATCTCCGCGACCGCGGCGACTCCGCCATCCGCCCGGCGCCGCGAGGTGCCCCGAACTAGAGCACGTCCCTGATGCCGCCGAAGAAGCCGGTGTAGGTGCAGACGTTGTCCGAACCGCTGATGCGTCCGTTGAAGCCGTTGCGCGTCACCTTGATCTCGGAGATCGAGAAGGTGCCCACCACGACGTTGGCCTGGTTGTTGATGGTGCAGTTGTAGGAGCCGCCGTTGATCTGGCCCATGCTGCCGACCTGGCTATAGGAGCCCGCGTAGTTGCAGGTACCCGGGTGGCCGTTGGCGTTGGTGAAGTCCGTCCTCATGGTGAGGCTGGCCCCGTGCTGCACCGTGAGCTCGCCGTGCACGATGACCCCGTTGACGCCGCAGTTGTTCCCCGTGCCGACGAGGCCGCCGATGTAGTTGCCCGTCAGGTTCTCGCCCGCCCAGGTCTGGCGGACGATGCTCTTGGTGACCTGGACGTTGTCGACCGAGTACACCATGGTGCCGGTCGTCGCGGTGCCGAAGGTGAATGTGATGCCGCCCACCTGCTGCACACCCGAGATGCCGGTCCAGGGCGCGCCGAACCAGGTGCCGGTGCCGACGCTGAAGAGCTGGCCGGAGAACGTGTTCGTGCCCGTGGACACCACGTTCGAGGCCACGTACCAGCGGGGAGTGTTGTCGGACCCGAAGACGAACAGCGTCACGAAAAGCGTGTTGTGCTGCTGGATCACGTTCACCCCCCAGCCCGACTGCGACTCGGCGGGGGCGTTGTACCAGAGGTCGGTGAAGTCGGTGGACTGGGTTGCCGCGGCGGCCGGAAAGGCAAGCGCGGTCGCGGCGGCGGCGAGGAAGCACTGGAGCAATTGTTTCATTGTCGTCCCGGGGCGGCGGAAGGGAGGGCCGCGCTCTCACGGCTAGAGACTGGCGCGGCGCCCAAGAGTTCACCACTCCGGCTATCATTGCCTCCATGACACGCCTCGCAATCCTCGCGCTTTGTTCGCTCGCCGCCACGGTTCCGCCCGCGGCCGCTCAATCCGGCTGGTATGGCGGCTTTTCCGCCGGGCAGTCGCGCACGAGTCGCGACCTGGTCGTGAACCGGGAGAGCACCGTCACGCTGGCGTTCGATTTCGACACCGCCTTCGACGACAAGGACGGAGGGTTCAAGGGCACTCTCGGCTACCGGTTCAATCGGTGGATCGCCCTGGAAGCGGGCTATGCCGACCTGGGCTCGCACCGCGTGTTCTCGAGCTTCCTCGGCGGCGATCCGCCCGCGCCCGCCGCGATCGACCTCACCCGCGAGATCACGGGCGCCGGAGCCGACGTCGTCGTGTTCGCGCCGCTCGGGCGCGAGGCCGTGGTGTTCGCCCGCATGGGCCTCGTGCGCACGCGCCTGGAGGCCCGCCAGGCGCTCGACGGCAACGTGGTCTTCACCGGCGGCGATCCAACCGAGCGCGTGCGCTCGACCGTGCGCAACGAGACCGTCGACCACTACGGCGTGGGAATCGAGTGGGCGATCGATGCGCAAGCATCGATGCGGCTCGAATGGGAGCGCTACGCCAAGGTCGGCAAGCCTTTCGAGATCGGCGGCAGCGGCACCACGGGAGAGGCCGACACCGACACGCTCATGGTGGGCGTGGTGTTCCGCTTCTGACACGGCGGGCGTTTCTCAGCCGAGCGCGGCCAGCACCGCCCGCAATGCCTGCGCCTCGCCCCCGAGCGGGCGCCCGGGACGGCTGGCGTCATTCCACGCGTAGACGTCGAAGTGGGCCCAGGGCATGTCCTCGGGCACGAAGTGGTCGAGGAAGAGCGCGCCCACGATGGAGCCCGCGAAGCCGCCGCGGCCGGAGTTGTTGATGTCGGCGACGTCGCTGTCGTACAGGCGCCGATAGTTGCGCCACAGCGGCAGCCGCCACATCGGATCGGCGGTCGCCTCGGAGGCCGCGAGCAGCCTCGCCGCGAGCTTCTCGTCGTTGGCGAAGAGCGCGGGGAGCTCGGGACCGAGTGCCACGCGTGCCGCGCCGGTGAGGGTGGCGAAGTCGATGATCGTCTTCGGCTTGCCCTCGACCGCATAGGCGAGCGCGTCGCAGAGCACCAGGCGTCCCTCGGCATCGGTGTTGCCGACCTCGACCGTGAGGCCCTTGCGCGTGCGCAGCACGTCCCCGGGCCGGAAGGCCGCGCCCGAGATCGCATTCTCGACCGCCGGGACCAGCATCTGCAGGCGCACGGGAAGCTTGCGCTGCATGACGAGGCGCGCGAGGGCGATGGCGTGAGCCGCGCCCCCCATGTCCTTCTTCATGAGACGCATGCCTTCGGCGGTCTTGATGTCGAGGCCGCCGGAATCGAAGCACACGCCCTTGCCGACGATCGCCACGCGCGGATGCTTCGGGTCGCCCCAGTTGATCTCGAGCAGCCGCGGCGGGCGCGCCGCCGCGCGGCCCACGGCGTGGATGGCGGGGAAGTTCTGCGCCAGCAGCTCGTCGCCGACCCACTCGTCGAACTCGCCGCCGAAGCGCTCGGCCTGCTCCTGCGCGATGTCCGCGAGGTCCTGCGGGCCCATGTCCTCCGCGGGCGTGTTCACCAGGTCGCGCACCAGGCGCACGGCGTGCGCGAGCTCGAGCGACTCGCGCACGCGCGCCGAGCCGTCGACCTGCAGGTCGGCGGGCTTGCGCTTGCCCCTCTTGTAGCGCGTGAACCGGTAGCTGCCGAGGTCCCACGCGAACACGGCGTCCTCGGGCGCGATCGCGGCCGGCCCCTTGCCCAGGGCGTAGCGCCCGCGCGGCAGCTTCTGCGGCAGCGCGGCGAGCGCCCATGGATCCCTGGCATCGCGCACGCCGGCCAGCACGCGCGCGACGTTGCCCTTCGCATCGGGAAGCACGCAGAAGCTGTCGGGGGCGCCGTCGAATCCCACGGCCTCGGCGAGCGTGCGCTCCGCGGACGTGAGCGACGCCATCAGCTTCGGCAGGCGCTTCGAGTCGGTGGCGAGAATGGGGACGGCCTTCTCGTGGGCCTTCTTGTCGGTGATGACGGTCATGCCGTCATTTTACCCGCCGGTACGCGATCTCCCATTGGGTGGTCCACGCCCTGTCGTCCGGCGAGGACTGCCACAGCCAGGTGAGGCTGCCGGGCTTCACGTCGCGGAACACCATGCGCTGATGAGTGACCTTGCCCGCGCGCGTGGCCGAGCGCACGAACGCCATGTCGCCGTCGACGGTGGCGCCCTCGAAGTCGAGGTAAGAGGCGGTGTTGTCGACCCAGGTCTGCCTCCAGCGCCTGGTTGCGCGGTCGTAAGTCGAGTAGCTGCGCCCGTCGAGCTTGGTGCCCGGCGCGCCGGTGAATTCCTCGAGGATCACGCAGCCGTCGAGCGTCTTCGTGATGCGGTTGCGGCTCTTCGCGGGCTTGCCGTCGGGCCCGGTGTAGGTGAGCTCCCAATCGCCCACCCAGAAGTCGAGCTGCTTCGACTCGGGCGAGTCGCAGCCATATGCGGGAGGTTGCTGCGCGCCGGCACCGAAGGCGGCGAGGAGGAGTGCCATGCCCGGTCGGGTCTTCATGGCGCCCATTCTCGTCGCCCGGCCACGCGGCTGCTGTTACGGTTCATGACGCCGGCGCGCGGCGCCGCTCAGCTTCGTGGCGACAGGCCGTCGGCGAGCGACAGGCGATAGGCGCGCAGGCCGGGAAGCAGGCTCGCCACCACGCCGGCGGCGATCACCGCGCCCAACAGGCGCAGCTCGCCGGTCTGCACCCATCTCGCGGCCACCGCGATGCCATAGTGCGCCTGCGCCAGCGGCGCGAGCAACGCCGTCGCGAGGTAGAGCAGCGCCAACCCGAGCAGCACGCCGGACAGCATCACCCACAGGCCCTCCAGCGTGAGGAGCACCAGCACATCGCTCGGGCTGGCACCCACGGAGCGCAGGATCGCGAGCTCGCGCCGCCGCTCGCCGAGACTCGCGAGGATCACCGCGACCAGCCCCAGCAGGCCCACGACCACGACCAACGCGGATACCGCCAGGAGCGCGCGCTGCGCCGTCTCGAGCGTCTCCCACAACTCGTCCAGCGCCACGCCGGGCAGGACCCCCACGAGCGCCTCGGACGGGTACTCGTTCACGAACCGCTGCACCGCGAAGACCGCCGCGCGGCTCTCGAGTCCCACCAGCATCGCGGTGATCGCCTTGGGCTGCAGGTCGAACTTGCGCACCTGGTCGGCGGGGATGCGCACTCCGGGCATCGGCGCACCGCCCTGCCAGTCCAGATGGATCGCCTCCAGGCCATCCAGCCCGATGTGCACGGTGCGATCGACGGGTGTGCCGGTGGGCGCCAGGACCCCGGTCACGGCGAAGGGCTTGTCGCCATGTTCCGCGAGGCCCGAATCGCCCATGCCGTGCGTGATCAGGATGGAAGATCCCGTCCGATAACCCAGCCGCGCGGCGACCTCGGAGCCCACCACCGCCTCGAACGTGGTTTCGAACGCGCGCCCCGGAGCGATCGCGAGCGGCCGCGACTCGCCGTAGCGAAAGCGCGAGAAATAGTCGCGCGTGGTCGCGAGCACGGGAAAGCCGTGGTGCGAATCGCCCAGCGAGAGCGGGACCGTCCACGCGACCGCAGGGTGCCGCGCAACGCCCTCGTAACTGGACCAGCGCATGCCCGCCATGGGATCCCCCATGCGGAACACCGCGTACAGGATCACCTGTGTCGGGCTCGTGCGCGGCCCCACGATGAGGTCGATCCCCGAGACCGACTGCGAGAACCCCTGGCGCGCCCCCTCGCGCACCCGCTCCACGCCCAACAGCAGCGCGACGCTCGCCGCCACCGCCGCGAGCGTCATGCCGAGCGCGAGGCGCCGGTTCCAGGCGCTCCTCGCGGCCATCGCGGCAAGGTGCCTCACGGCACTCCGCCCACGGTCACCACGCGATCGAAGCGATCCGCGAGCCGCAAGTCATGGCTCGCGAAGACGAGCGCCGTTCCCGCCGCCGCGCACTGCGCGCGCAGCAGACCGAGGAACGCGGCCTGCCGGTCGGCGTCGAGCGCGGAGGTGGGCTCGTCGGCCAGCACGACCTCGGGCGAGCCGATCAGCGCGCGCGCGGCGGCGACGCGTTGCTGCTGGCCCACCGAGAGGCTCACGGCCTCGCGGGCGGCCAGGCCGCCGCCGAGATCCAGCGCGTCGAGCAGGCGTAGCGCCTCGGCACGCGCGTCCCGCCCGCCCGCGCACGCCCGCTCGCGCCGATCGCGGGAGAAGCGGCATGGCAGCAACACGTTGTCCACGACGCTCAAGTAGGGCACGAGGTTGAACTGCTGGAAGACATAGCCGATGTGCCGGCCGCGGAAGCGGTCGCGCGCCGAGGCGCGCAGGCCGGCGAGGTCGGTGCCCAGCACGCGCACCGCGCCCCGCGGTCCCACCAGCACCCCGGCGAGCAGCCCCAGCAGCGTGCTCTTGCCGCTGCCGCTGGCCCCGCGCACGAAGACGCTCTCGCCGCGAGCGACGCTGAAGCCGGCAAACGCGATGCCGGGACCCTCGATGCCGCGCCAGGCGTACGAAAGCGCCGCGACCTCGATCGCGGCGCCGGCCGGCGCACTCACCAGGCGAGCTCGCGCTTCGAGGCCGTGAGGCGCCCCTTGGCCTGGCCCCGCGGGCCGGCGACCCGCGCGTCGATGCGCTTCACCCGCTTGAGGACGTCGAAGGCGTGAACCGCGATGCTGCGCAGGGCCGCGGCGTTGGCGCACGCGAGCTCGTGGCGCGCCACGACCTCGGTGTGTTTCCCGCCACCGCCCACTTTCTCCACCCTCGCTTCGGCGGCCGCGACGGTGCAGCGCGCCTCGCCGCCGGGCTCGTAGAGCCTCGCGCTCGCCGTTCCCAGCTTCGCGAGCACGTCGTCCACGCGTGCCTTTTCCGCGGCATCGCGCGGCGCGCGCTCGAACCCGACCGCGTCCTGCATCGGCACCGTGAGCACGAGAGTGGCCTTCGATCCGTCGATCGCGACCTCGAGCCTCGCCACCCCATGAACGTGTTGCGCGTGGGCGGGAAACCCGGTGATCGCCACCACGAGCAGAGCGGCCGCCCTCATTTGGCCGCCCATTTGTACGCTTCGGTCGAATGCACCTGCATCCGGTAGCCCGCGTAACCCATGATCGTATCCGACGCGTCCACGGTGATCACGCCGCTCGCCCAGATCGCGTTCATCGCCTGCAGGCCTCCGAGCGGCGTGCGCGCGCGTGCATGGATGATCTGGTTGGCCGGCGGCGGCGGCGTGTGGATGCAGGCGCCGAAGTAGGGCACGAGGAGGAACTCGGTCACCTTGTCGCCCGCGCGCTCGAGCGGCACCACGAATCCGGGAATGCGGATGCGGGCGCCCTCGAGCTTTGGATTCACCGGCGCGCGTTTCCACTCCGCGCGCAGGCGCTCGAGCATCTCCATCGCACGCGGGTCGGCGTCGCCCAGCATGCCGAGGTCGAGCCCGCGGAACTCCTTCGCCGGATCCCACCCGGGCGCCACGAGCTGCTCCCACTGCGTCGTGGCGTATTCGGGCTTCGTTTCCTGCCCGGTGCTGCCCGGATCCAGGCGATCGCCGAGCTTCAGCTTGGGCGAGTCCTGCGCGGAGACGATACCCACCGCGCACGCGATCGCGCCGATGGCGGCCATGAGGCCCAGCACCGCGATGCGAGGGTCAGATTTCACCGCGCACCCCCGCCACGATCGACCGCCCCATCTGCGGCGCCACGTCCTTCAGGTACTTGGTGAGCACGGTGGCGCTCGCGAATGACGATTTCTGCATGGTGTCCCTCGAATGAAATGACGGATGCCGCCGCGCACGGGCGCGCGGCCGGCCCCACGGATCTCAGGCGAGGGATGCGGGAGGGGCGTGCGAGAGGAAGGTGCGCCGGGGCGCCAGGTCCACGCCGGGCGCGTCGACGTCGCTCGCGGGCGGGACGACCGCGGCCATGCAGGACGCGGCCGGCGGGTCGGAGCCCACCGCGCTCGCGGCGGAAGCGAAGAGCGAGTGCTCGTCGCACTTCGCCGTCCCGGGCAGCGCGTCGCCGTGGGCGAAGTCCTCCACCGCGTGCTTGAGCGCGTGCTGCAGCACGACCTGCTGCCCGATCGCGAGTGCGAGGGCGAGGCCGAAGGCGAGGGAAACGAGACGAAGGCGCTGCATGGTCCCCATCTTACCCGGCCCAATCACCTTCTGACCCCCGGCACCGAGATCGCCAGCCCCTTCGCGCGCGCGCCGAGGTAGAGCTCGAGCGCGACGAGGTCGGGCGATCCGAAGGGTGGCATCTCCGCCCGGACGCCGTAGTAACAGGCCCGCAATCGGCGCTGCAGCGAGCCCAGCGATTGCCACTCGAGCCGATACGCCGGCCAGTCGGCCGGATGGCCCTGGCTCATGCGCTCGTTCAGCAGCGTCCGTCCCCAGCTCCCGTCGTG
>Ga0307505_10002462_pt1 | contig 12801 bp, 14 predicted proteins | sample 23_S_MG_FD_202183 | JGI IMG/M metagenome (GOLD analysis project Ga0307505, IMG submission 202183) | Soil microbial communities from Populus trichocarpa stands in riparian zone in the Pacific Northwest, United States - 23_S | ecosystem: Environmental > Terrestrial > Soil > Riparian zone > Trees...
GCGTTGGAGAGGACGCCCACCCCGAGCCGGGCGGCCAAGCGTCCCGCCACGTCGCGGTCGGTGTAGGCCTGTCCGAGGAGGATGAGGTCCGGCGCATCGGCGCCGACCCGGTCGGCGAGCGCCGCTGTCAACGGGCCGGAGGGGAGCCGGTCGCCGGCGTCAGCGTGGAGGATCTCGGTGGCACCATGTTCGCCGAGCGTGGCAAACGGCCCGTCGCCACCCGTGCCCAGGTAGACCACGGTGACCTCTCCGAGCTCACGAGCCTTGGAGAGCAACTCCAGGCCAAGAGTCGACGGAGCGCCGTCGCTCTCTTCGACGAATACCCATACCTTGGCCATTAGTGGCCCCTCCCATAAATACTTGTCGTGTTTGAGAAAGAGACCATCACAGGACCTTCCTCTCTTCGAGCAGGGCGATGATCTCGTTGAACGCCTCACCCTCGTCTTCGATCTTGCGACCTCCCGACCGCTCCGGCGCATCGGTTATGGAGGCGACGGTCTGGCCATCGGATGGCTCGACGCCGACGTCGGCCAAGGCCTTGGTCTCCATCGGCTTCTTCTTGGCGTCCATGATCCCCTTGAAGGTGGGGTAGCGGGGCTCGACGACACCCGCGGTGACGGTGACGACTGCGGGAAGAGAGGTCTCGACCACGTCGTATCCGGATGCGGTCTGGCGGTGGATGGTGACCTTCGACCCGTCGGTCTCCACCGAGGTGGCGTAGGTGAGCGCCGGTGCGCCCAGGAGCTCGGCCAACATCTGGGGGAGAACGCCCGAATACCCGTCGGTCGACTCAGTCCCCGCGATGACGAGGTCGTAGCCCTCGCTGGAGATGGTCTCGGCGAGGACTCGGGCTGTGCTCAGGGCGTCAGAGCCGCGAAGGCTGTCGTCTTCCACGATCACGGCCTTGTCCGCACCCATCGCCAGCGCCTGGCGGATGCCTTGGGCGTTGCCTGTGGGGCCCATGCTGACCAGGGTGACAGTCCCCTCATTGGCCTGGGCTAGTTGAAGACCCATCTCCACCCCGTACCTGTCGGTGTCGTCGAGGACCTGCTCGGCCGGACGTACCAGCCAATTGGTTCCTTCTTCGAGCTTGTAGGGGGTGGCGGGGTCAGGGATCTGCTTGACGCAGACGACGACCTTCATTCCGCATTACTCCTTGTGGTTATCGGGCGATGGTAACTGGAAAGTCGACTCTTGAACGTTCGCTCAAATTTGAGAGGTGTCGATCCTCTCCAGCACCAGGTCACGGGGCGGAGCCGCATCAGGTGAGACCGACCAGGCCGAGGCCAGTTTGTCTCGTTGGCCCGACCACTTCTCTTCGTCGTTGAATCGCACGACGGCCAGCGGATCGCCCTTAGCCACCTCGTCACCGATCTTGGCAGCGAGGGTGATCGCCACGCCGCGGTCGATGTCGTCTTCCTTTCGCTCCCGGCCGGCACCGAGCCGGGTCGCGGCGAGGCCGATGGTGAGGGCGTCACAGCGAGACACGATCCCATCCTCCGTCGCGCTGATGACCGCCTCGTGTTCGGCGACCTCCAGCAGGGAGGTGTCGTCGAGCACCGAAACGTCACCGCCGTGGGCGGCGGCCACGTCTTTGAGCTTTTGGAAGGCGGCGCCGGAGGCGATCGCATCCAAGAGCCGCTCCCGACCTCCGTCGATCCTGGCCAACTCGAGCATCACCTCGGCGAGAGCCAGCGTCAGCTCGGTGACGTCTTCGGGGCCCTCGCCTTTCAGGACGTCCACCGACTCCCTGATCTCGTTGGCGTTGCCCACCTCGTTGCCCAACGGCTGGTCCATGGATGTGATCAACGCCACCGTCTCGACACCACTCTTGGCCCCGATCCCGACCATTGTCCGGGCCAACTCCCTGGACTCCTCGAGCTCGTCCATGAAGGCGCCAGAACCCGTCTTCACGTCGAGGACGAGTCCGTCGAGACCTTCGGAGAGCTTCTTCGACATGATCGAGCTGGAGATCAGCGGTATCGAAGCGACGGTGCCGCTTGCGTCGCGGAGGGCATAGAGCTTGCGATCTGCCGGGACCATGGTGTCGGATTGGCCGGCAAGGACGAGATGGTGATCGCGGAGGATCTCGCCGAAGCGTGCGCGGTCGATGCGGGGCTCGAACCCGGGAATGGACTCCAGCTTGTCCAGCGTGCCCCCGGTGTGCCCGAGGCCGCGGCCCGACATCATGGGCACCGCCACACCACAGGCGGCCACCAAAGGAGCGAGCGGGATGGAGATCTTGTCTCCCACCCCTCCTGTGGAATGCTTGTCGATCTTTGGAGCCGGGATCTCGGAGAAGTCGAGAGTCTCTCCCGAGGCGATCATCGCCGCCGTCCAGGCGGCGAGCTCGTCGGGCTCGAGCCCGTTGAACACGATGGCCATCGCCATCGCGGCCATCTGATAGTCGGGGACGGTTCCTTTTGTGTAGGCGTCGATGAACCACTCGATTCCGTCGGCGGGAAGCGTTTTCCGATCCCGCTTCAGCTCTATCAGCTCAACGGCCGTGTAAGCCATGGCGACAAGCTAGCGATCGGCGTGTAGAAGTAGTCAACATGGACATACCGCTCATCTCCACACTCGACTTCAGCAAGGGCGAGGAGCCGGCGCCATCGACGGATATGCGCCTGTTGCTCATTTCCTGGCTCGACTATCAGAGACAGGAGTTCATGCGGAAGCTGAGGGACCTCGACGCCGAGGCGCTGGTGAAGTGGTCGGTGCCCCCGGTTGAGCTGTCCGTGCTCGGGCTGGTGCGCCACATGCAGCAAATGGAGCACGTATATCTCGCTTGGGGTCTCGGTGGTGGCGAGCGACTGGAGGCTTACGGCGACGACGACTACGCCGGCGGATCTCCCGCCACAGTCGAGGAGGATCTGAGGTTGTACCTCGACGAGGTCGGGAGGGCGGACGCTGCCATCTCAGCCTTGCCGACGCTGGACTCGCCCGGTCTCGGGCACGGAAGACCACTTGGGGCAACCCTCATCAAGATGATCGACGAATACGCCCTGCACAGTGGTCAGGCTCACATGCTCAGGTTCGCGGCTCTCGGCGAGATGCTGCGCTGAAGTTCAGGTGAGAGCGAACCGGACCTCGAGGCTCACAGTGATCGCTGTGGTCCCGGCCTCGATCGGGGTCGCATCCCCTGCGGCCAGGGCCATCCGAGGCACCGGCCCGGGGCCGGGGGGTCGGCCGGTGGTCTCCACGATCTCCACCACGTCTCCCAACGACCGGCCGGACAGGCGGGCAAGATGCTCCGCCCTGGCGAGGGCGTCGCTCCAAGCAGCCACTCGCGCCTGATCGCGGGCTGCGGTCTGATCCTCGATAGAGAAGGAGACGTTGTTGATCGTCACCTCGTCGCCACCGACCGCGGTGGCACCATCGAGGATCTCCCCGGCCGACGGGAGGTCGCGTAGCACCACTTGGAGGTCGTTGCTCACCCGGTATCCGCGCAACCTCTGCTGCCCTTCGAGGTGGTCGTACTCGGGATGGATGCTGTAGCGGGCCGTTTGGATGTCCTCGTCCGTGAGACCGCCGTCCTTCAGAATGACGACCAAACTCTGTGCCTTGGTCGTGGCGAGGGAGCGTGCCTCTGCGACGGTTGCGGCGAGCACCGAGATTCCCATATCAACTGTCATCACATCGGGCGCCGCAGAGGAATGTCCGACGCCGGTCACGGTGATCCCGGGCTCTGAGTGATGGGTCACAGGATGCCTTCCGTCTCAGGCAGCCCGAGTGCCAGGTTGAGGTTCTGCACGGCCTGCACGGCGGCTCCTTTGAGGAGGTTGTCTTCGGCGGCGACCACGATCAGGCCCAGGCCGTCCTCGCTGACGGTGACCCCGCCGATGAGCACTCCTATCAGCCCCGTGCCGTCCCGGAGGGTCGGGATCTCTTCCTGGACGTCGACGAGCGGCTCGCTCGCATAGGCGGCGGTGAGTCGGGCGGATGCCTCCTCGACGGTCACGGGCTCGCCGAGAGGCATGTGCGCCGTCACCAGCAGCCCGCGGAAGGCGGGGTGGACATGGGGCATGAACCGGACTGTTTGACCCAGGTGGTGGGTCCCCTCACGCTCGTGGTTGTGCCCGGTGAGCTTGTAGGGGATGAGATTGTCCTTCAGATTGCCCGGATCATTGCGTGGCGAGGGAGTGGTGCCGGCCCCGGAGTACCCGGAGACCCCGAACACGGTGGGTACACCGTGGAGATCTTCCACGAACGGTGCAATTGCAAGCTGGAGCGCCGTGGCGTAACAGCCGGGATTGGCGATTCGACGGGCACCGGCGAGCTTGTCACGGAACAACTCGGGCAACCCGTAGATCCAGGTGTCGTCGAAGCGGTGGTCTGCTGAGATGTCGACGATCACGGTGTCGTCGGATACCGCATCGCTCCACGGTTCTCCCACCCCGTCGGGCAGCGCGAGAAACAGGGCGTCGAGGTTTCGTCCCGATAGCTCTTCGGGGTCGAGCGACTCGAAAGTGAGCCCGGCGATCTCGGGCACCGGCTGTCCGGCCAGCTCACGGGACCCGGCCAACACCACTTCAACCTGGGGGTGACGGTCCAGGATGGTGAGCAGTTCGGAGCCGGCGTGACCGCGCGCACCGATGACCCCGACCCGATAGGTGTCAGGCATCGTGGCTCTCCGAGATGAAGGCGGCCGGCATGTCGGTGAGACGCTTGACGGCACGGCCGATGACGTCGAAGTCGGTGGTGCCTTTCCAGAACACCGTCCACTGGCCGGCCTTGACCTGACCGTCGCACTCTTTCTCGTAGAACGGGTTGAACTGGTTGTCCGACCTCGACCGCCAGACGATGTCGGGGAAATCGCGGACCATGTGGTCCCAGACGGTGCGGGCGAGCCCTTCGCCGCGTGCCGTCTCCTCTATGGCGAACTTGTCGAGGTATACGAACTCGTCGAGCTCGGTGATCACGGCGGCTGCCCGGTAGCTCTCCGAGAGGTACGCGGCCAGCAAATCGGTCTCTTCCCACCAGTCTGGATCCAGCTTTTGGGAGAAGGCCTCCTCGATGAGGTTGACGAGCCGCTCCGGGTCGACCTCGGCTTTGGCGGTTACCTTGTCGATCCTCTCACCCCTGCGTACCAGTGTGCCGTCACCGCTGTGAGTGAACAGCTCCCTGGCGAGGGCGGACGGGGTGGTGATCGAGACCGAGCTGGTCGCAGGCGTGTCGTCGAGAAGCCTCTTGATCTCGGCGAGCTTGAGCCTCATCCCGGAATGAACCCAGTCCTCGGCCATCAGGGTGTCGTAGTCGGTGGCGAGGTTGATCGAGTCGATCACGTTCCCGTCACCATCGAGGAGGCCGCCCGAGTCGACGAGGAAGATGATCTTCATCGGTTGCATCTCGTGGACGAGGATCCGGGTCGCCGAGTCGGCGTTGATGTTGACCAGTTGACCACCCGGAGCCACACCGAGACAGGTGAGGATGGGCATGGCCCCCGAGCGCACGATGGAACGAAGAAGGTCGACGTGGACCGAGGTCGGCTCGCCGACGAGGGCGTATTTGTCACGATCGACGAACTGGGCGTCGAACACGCCTTGGGTCAGGCCGTGAGCCTCGACGCCCTGGGCCCTGATCGCCTCCACCAGCCGGATGTTCTGTTCCGTGAACACCTCTCTGGCCACGTCGAGCACGTCGGGCGTGGTGACCCGGAGCCCGTCGATCTTGTCCGACGTGATGCCGGCATCACCGAGTCGCTCGTCGAGCTGTGGCCCGCCGCCGTGTATGACGATCGGAGTCAGGCCAACCGTGTGGAGCAGGGCCAGTGAGGCGGCGGTCTCCTCGAGCCTGTCTCGGAGGATCGCCCCGCCGATCTTGATCACGGCGAAGCGGGTCGTCCCCGATCCTGAGAAACGCTGCAGGTAGAAGTGCACCTCCTTGCCGTCGCTGACGTTGGAGAGGAGCTGGACGATTGTCTGGCGTGTGTCCCGTGTCGGGCTCATAGTCACGTTCCGGAGATGAGACGTTTCATTATCGCCTTCTGCACATGGAGACGATTCTCTGCCTCGTCGTAGGCGATGCAGGCGGCGCTGTCGAACACGCCGTCGGTCATGATCACGTTACGACGCATGGGGAGGCAATGGCTGACCAGTGCGCCGTCGGTCTTCGCCATCTTGTCCTCGTCGACGATGAAGTGCTTGTAACGGTCCCGGACGGGCTGTTCCTGGTCCCATCGGCCGAAGTAGGGGAGTGCACCCCAGCTCTTGGCGTAGACCACGTCGGCTCCCTGATAGGCCTCATCGATGTCGTGGGTGACATGCAGTTGTCGCCCATTGGCCGTCGTGTCGGACGCTGCGATGTCGAGATAGCGCTGGTCGAGCACGTACTCGTCCGTCGGGCAGAGCAGCGTTACGTTCATCCCGAACTTGGCCGCCACGACCAGTGCCGAGTTGGCCACGGCGGTGTTGAGAGGCTTGGGGTGATAGCTCCAGGTGAGCAGGAAGTTCTTCCCATCGAGCTCTCCCACCTGCTCCTCGAGGGCCATGGCGAGGGCCATCTCCTGGCAGGGATGGGTGATGGTCTCCATGTTGATCACCGGCACGTCGGAGTGCTCGGCGAGGGCGTTGAGGATGAGGTCCTTGCGATCCTCCTCCCAATTCTCGAACTTGGGGAAGGCGCGTACCCCGATGAGGTCGCAGTACCGGGAGAGAACCTTGGCTGCCTCCTGGACGTGCTCCTCGGCCTCTCCGAGCATGACGGTCCCCTTCTCGAACTCCAAAGGCCACATGCCGCCCGAAGGCGTGAGCACAACTGCGTGGCCCCCCATCTGATAGGCGCCGACGTCAAAGGAGGTTCGGGTGCGCAGGGAGTTGTTGAGGAAGAGAAGTGCGACCGTCTTCCCCGCCAGGTGGTCGCTCAGAGGCGACTCCTTGAAGGCCCTGGCATCGTCGAGCATCGCCTGCAGTTCGGGACGTGACCAGTCGAACGTGTTGAGGAAGTGTCTGATCGGTCGAAGTGTCGTGGCTACCAGGGGTTTCGGTCAAGTCTGCGGCAGCGGGCGAGGGGGTGTCTTACGATCTGGTGTCTGACGCCCTTTATCGGGTGTGAGCGGCGATCAAGTGAGAGTCGACCTCGGAGAGACCGATTTGTCGTCAGGACGGACAACAGTGGACGGGTTCTCCGAGTTCGTGGCTGGCCACGAGAGAGGACTGCGCCAGGCCCTGACTGCATGGCTGGGACCCGATCTGGGCCGGGAGGCAACCGCGGAAGCCCTCGCATATGGCTGGGAGCACTGGAGCCGGGTTGGGGGTATGGAAAACCCTTCCGGGTATCTGTATCGGGTCGGGCTCAACTGGGGGAGAAAGAGCTCGCGACGGCGCGATCCGGGATTTCCAGAGGCAACGCAGAATGACGTCGACTGGTTCGAGCCCGGCTTGCCAAGGGCTCTCGCCGGTCTCTCCGATCAGCAGCGGGTCGTCGTGTTTCTCGTCCACGGCCACGAGTGGTCTTTGTCCGAAGTCGCAGCTCTGTTGGAGATCTCGAAAGGCACCGTCCAGACCCACATGGAGCGTGGCATGGAGCGGCTACGCCGCGAACTGAAGGTGGAGAAATGAGCGTCGAATTGCAGAGCAGGATCCGGGAGTACGCCACTTGGGCGGAGAGAGGTCAGGAGCCGGTGACTCTCGAGGAGATCATGAGGCGGTCCGACGACACGATTCCGCTGGCCCGGCCTAACGAATTGTCTGGAAGGCCGTTGCGCGGACCCTGGCCTGCTCTGGTGGCCGCGGCCGTGGTACTCGTGATCTTCGGAGTGTTCATTTGGGTGTTTCCGTCCGATGGACCGGTGCCCCCGGCCGACTCGGCTCCGCCGCCTTGGGAGCAAGAGACTGTGTACTACACGACATCTGCGGTGCCTGACGGATTCGTGTTGCAAGATGTCTGGACCATCGGTGGCAGCAGCGTGTGGTACCTGGCGGAGTTCGATGACGAGTGGTTGCCCACTGACGGCGGGTTTGCCATCCACGGCATCGAGGGTCACCCGGTGGGTGTTCCCTCCGATCCGAATGGCTACCTCGACGCCACCATGGCCGCCGTCCCCGGGTCAACCGAGATCGAGGTCGACGGGCGGCGTGGGATTAGCTTTGAGACGGTCCTCGAACAAGGTGAGGTCAATGCTCCGGTCATTTGGATCCTCTCTATCGACGATGAGGGCGGGGTCTTCGAGGTGGCAACGACAGGTATGTCCCGGACCGCGGCACTGTCGGTCGCCGAGGGTGTCAGTCGCAAGTCCGCAGACGAGTTCCTCGCACTCAGCCTTGGGCTCTCCTGGGATGTCAAGGTCGGCACGGGCCACGTCGACTTCGTCTACTCCACGCCGCAGCGAATCACTCACCTGGCCGACGATGTAGAGGTCGCCTTGGGAATGGATCTCTTATACCCCCGTTTGTCTGGTGCCGGACAGGAGGGGACCGTGATCACGACACAGGATGGCGAAGTCGTGGAGACCTTCGGTCAGGCGATTCAGTCTTCATCTTCGACCCACTACCTCGACCTCGGGGAAAGAGACATCGACCAGGCTCTAGTCGCCTATCCAGCGGCGGAGGTTTCGCCGACTCGTCGGGAGGTTGAGTTCGATGGCTACATCGAAGCCGTAGCCGGGGAGGTGCTGTCCGAGGATCCGTATGTGGTCCAAGCCGTAGCGGCTCCAGAACCGGTCTTCGATGTCGGGTCACTTGGTCAGGAGCTGCCTCTCGAGCCAGTCGAGTCGTTTGAGGTCGTGCCGGATGTGGGCGAGATGGGGTTCCTCGGCCAGGTACCCGGGACTGAGCAACGCCCCGTGATCGTGATCGGTAGCGCGGATCGATCCCAACTCGATCTGTCTCCGATCATCCTGATGCGATGGTTCACAGACACCGGGAGCACTTGCGAAGGAGCCTCATCCGGCGAGGGTATGGGGACCGGTTGCGGCTTCACTCCGCCCCTTGCCCGACTCGGTGTGACCGGTCAGTCGAGCCTGGAGGGCGATGATGGGTTCGCCTTCGGAGAGGTCACCTTCAACGTCCCGCTCGAGACGTCCGTCGTCCAGGCAGTCGCAGGATCGGAGACCTTCTGGCAGCGTCCGATCGGGGGATCCGGGCTGTTCTTCTACGGCGGCTCGGTTCCCAAGGCGACCATGATCATCGCCTACGACGCCGAGGGCAATGAGATCGGCAGGTGGCCGGCCTAGGCCGACCGACGCAGCGACTGAATCAAATCGGTCCTGATGGCGTCGGGGGAGAGGCCGGCCCGCTCGAGCAGACGTATCGCCGGGTCTCTCGGCGGTCTCAGGGTAAGAGCGATCACGATGTGCTCGGGCTCGAGACGACGACTGCCCATGCCGATCGCCTCGCGGAGAGTGTCTTCCAGAACCTGCTTGGCCCCTCCGGTAAATGGCAGATGGCCGCGCCGGCGGGTGGGGACGGGGTCCATCGGCAGGTCGGTGCCGACGCCGGTCGCCGCCAGTGCCGCTTGGTCCATGGCTGCCCAGGATTCCCGAAGCGTGTCGACAGAGGCGCCGATCACGTCGGATCCTGGTGCTGCCGAGGAGACGACACCGACCAGTAGGTGCTCTGTCCCGACGGATGTGTCTCCACGCCTCTCGGCCTCTTCGACGGCTGCGGTCACCGCCCGGCGAGCCTCCCTGGTGAAACGTTCAAACATTGGTCCTCCTGTGCTTCTTGTGGACCGCCTGACGTGAAACACCGAGAGCGTCACCGATCTCTTGCCACGACCACCCGGCTACCCGCGCTGCGCTGACATGGCGGGCTTCGATCTGCTCTGCGAGTTTGCGGAGGAGTGAGGCGGCCCGCAGACCGTCGGCCGGGTCGGGGCTCTCGGCGGTGGCGATCACCTGATCGATCTCCTTCATCGTGTCATCCTACGTTGACAAAGTTCAGATTGTCAATCCGAGTTGACACATTCGGAGAAACCTCGACAAGGGGCTTGACAGCTCGAAAGTGCCTGCCTACAATCGAACATATGTTCGATCACGAAGCCTCTGTGATCGGGCTCTGGCCGGGGCAGAGGCCGGAAGACTTGGCGCCGGAAGATCTGGCGGCAGAAGAGGATGCCGTCTACGAGCACACCTGTCGTGAGATGGCCGACGGCTGGCTTCCTGAAGACCGTCACCTGCTACCAGACGATCTAGAAGGTCTGATGCCCGGTCCCTATTTGGCCGCCATCCTCCATGCCCTCGATCCTGGACGACTCAACGGATACGACGCCGTTCGTGTCATGCAAGCGAGGTCTCGTCTCACCTCACACAACGAGGCGGGCAAGCTTCGGGCCATGGCCGAAGTGGCGTTCTCGCCACCCGGCAATGCCAACTCACCGGTGGAAAGGGACTCCATCGAGGTCGAGTTCGTAGCCGCCGAGATCGCTGCAGGCCTGACCCTGACCCAGAGCAGCTCAAAGACCGAGCTTTCCCGAGCTCTCTCGCTCAATGGCCGCCTGCATCGCGTCTGGTCGGCACTGTCAGCGGGTTCGATTGACCTGGCGAGAGCCCGGGTGTTCGAGAAGGCCCTCGGTCATCTTCCCGGCGACACCATCGACCTCGTCCTCGACCAGATCCTCGTGGACGCCGGGAACCTCACCACCGGCCAGCTACGCGCTCGTCTCTCCCGGCTGATCCTTGCTGCAGATCCCGATGGCAGTGCCTCGGCATTCGAGGAGGGATTGGCCGATCGGGGCGTGGCCACCTACCCGAATCCCGACCAGACCGGCTCCTTTCTCGTGCACAACAGCAGTCCGGTCGACATCGCGGCTGCCCGTGCCTATGTCGAAGAACTCGCCCGCAGACTGAAGACCGCTGAAGAGCCGCGATCCCTCGATGAAATCAGGGCCGATGTCGCTCTCGACCTCCTCCAAGGCAAGTGTGTCCACATGCGCGAGCCCAGTCAGGGCGGAAGGACGAATCTCTTGGTGTCCGCAGACACCCTTCTCGGACTTTCGAACGAGCCTGGTGAGTTGGAGGGCTACGGACCGGTGATGGCCGAGATCGCCCGAAAGACCGCACGTGAGAATGTGAACGGTGACTGGGTGTTCACCGTCACCGACAACGGGCGGCCCGTGGCCACTGGAACGTTGAGCCGACGCCCGACAGCAGCGCAGAAACGTCATCTCGAGGCGGTGTACCCAACTTGTGTCTTCCCTGGTTGCCGTCAGCCGTCGTTCCAGTGCGACCTCGACCATCGCAAGCCACATTCACAGGGTGGACCTACCCACAATGACAACCTCGGTCCACTCTGTCGCCACCACCACGTGGTTCGTCACCACGCTCCGTGGCAGTTGCTGAGGCTTCCCGACGGCGATCACCAGTGGACCAGTCCATTGGGTCATGTCTACGTCCGAAAGCGTGGTCCGCCGGGGTGACCGGGGGATGACCCCGACGCGATAAGCGCAAACCCCTTGACCAACCAGATCGCTAATTTCCAGCCGTGAGCTTCTTTGACATTCCTTTACCGCCTGATTCCGATTGGGAGTCATACGTCACTCAGCCCGAGTGGGCCGGACCTCCCCGCGGCGTCCTACCCGCTTACTCACCACAGCGGGCTGAGATCTTCCACACCGAAGACGTCTTCTTGATGGTGGATCGACTGCTTGTCTATCCCAACGGGCTCGAATTCAGGTTGGTATTGCTGGTGCGCGACTCGAACCACGACCTCCATGACATCCCTTGGGGCCTTCCTAGAGGACGGCGGGGAAGTGAGTTGCCCGATGAATTCATCCGGTTCGGGTTGTTGCTTGCCGACGGGTCGAAGTGGACCAACCTCGATGGGCGGGAGCCGTGGGACGAGGACGAGGTCACTGGCCCGGTGGTCTCTGAGCTTGGTGGCGGAGGAGGAGGCGAATCCTGGGAGATGAGTTTTTGGCTTTGGCCGCTACCGCCCGCGGGTGAAGTCAACTTCGTGGCTTCGTGGCCCCTTCACGGCATCCGGGAGAGCACTACCACGGTCGATGCAACGGAGCTGCGAGAACGGGCAACCGAGGCAGAGGAGATCTGGTCTTCTTGAGTTTCCTCACCTCACCCTCCGTAGGTAGCCACCCGTCCATTAACGATCAAGACCCCCTCATCGGCCAGACGTCTGGCTTGGCCTGCCTCTACCGGAGTGCGAAGCCGCCCTCCTGATCCCACCACCCGCCACCAGGGAAGACCGTCCGAGTTGCTCAACAGCGTCCCCACCGCTCTCGCAGCTCCCGGAAAGCCGGCCTCGGCGGCAACCTCTCCATATGTGACGACGTCACCCGGTTCGAGCCCAGCGATGACGGCGGTCACCGCCTCTTCGAAATCGGTCACCGACGCACCTCAGAGAGTCCCGAAGAGACGATCTCCCATGTCGCCGAGACCCGGTGCGATGTAGAAGTTGGGGTTGAGCTCCCGGTCGAGGGCGGCGGCCACCACCCTGACGTCGGGATGGGTCTCCTCGATAACGGCCACACCTTCCGGTGCCGCCACGACACACACCGAGACGATGTCCTTGGCGCCGTTCTCTTTGACCTTGTCGATCGCCCAGGAGAGAGAGCCGCCGGTGGCCAGCATCGGCTCGAGGATCAGGACCCTGGCCGCCGAGAGCTCGGGGAACTTCGTGTAGTACTCCATGGGCTCGGCGGTTTCCTCGTTGCGCTGGACGCCGGCAAAGCCGATGGTGGCGTCGGGAACCAGGGTGAGCACGGAATGGAGTAGTCCGAGACCGGCCCTCAACACGGCCACGGCAACTACCGGGCGACGCAACTGGATGCCCTTGGTTGCCTCCAGAGGCGTCTCGATGTCGATTTCGGTGGTTGCCATGTCGGACAGAGCCTCGGCGACGAGGAGAT
>Ga0307505_10002463_pt1 | contig 12799 bp, 15 predicted proteins | sample 23_S_MG_FD_202183 | JGI IMG/M metagenome (GOLD analysis project Ga0307505, IMG submission 202183) | Soil microbial communities from Populus trichocarpa stands in riparian zone in the Pacific Northwest, United States - 23_S | ecosystem: Environmental > Terrestrial > Soil > Riparian zone > Trees...
ACTCGACGACTCGAAGACTTGACGACTCGACGACTCGAAGACTTGACGACTTGACGACTTGACGACTCGACGACTCGACGACTCGACGACTCGACGACTTGACGACTCGACGACTTGACGACTCGACGACTCGACGACTCGACGACTCGACGACTCGAAGACTCGACGACTCGACGACTCGACGACTCGACGACTCAACGGCTAGGGCACAGCAACACTCGCCAGGATCTGATCGATGATCCGGTCCGCGCTCATGTTCTCGGCGGCTGCCTCGTAGCTGAGCACGAGGCGGTGGCGAAGGACATCGTGCGCCACGGCCTTGACGTCCTCCGGCACGACGAACTCCCTTCCTTCCAGAAAAGCATGGCCCTTGGCCACGTGCGCGAGCGCGAGCGTGGCGCGCGGAGACGCTCCGAACGTCACGTGCGCGGCCAGCGAGGCCAATCGGAAATCCGCTGGTTTGCGCGTGGCGGTCACGAGTTGCACGATGTACCGGCCGATGCGCTCGTCCACGTGGATGCGCGCGGCGAGGTGAGCAATGGCCCGGATCTCCTCCAGAGTCAGCATCCGCTGCACGCTCACCGCTTCCTTCGTCGGATCCAGGTACAGCGCCAGCATTCGCAGCTCTTCCGCGCCACTCGGGTAGTCGACGCGCAGTTTCATCACGAACCGGTCCACCTGCGCCTCGGGCAACGCGTAGGTTCCTTCGTGCTCGATCGGATTCTGTGTGGCGATCACGACGAACGGATCCGGCAGCGCGTGTGTGCCGTCGCCGATCGTGACCTGCCGCTCCTGCATTGCCTCCAATAGCGCGCTCTGAACCTTCGCCGGCGCGCGATTGATCTCGTCCGCGAGGACGAAGTTCGCGAAGATCGGCCCGAGCCGGGCGTTGAACGTCCGGCCGGCAGGGTCGAAGATCTGCGTCCCCGTGATGTCCGCGGGAAGCAGGTCCGGCGTGAACTGCACGCGCTTGAACGTGCCGTCGATGGCCTGCGCGAGCGTCTTCACCAGAAGCGTCTTGGCCAGCCCGGGCAACCCTTCCACCAGCACGTGACCGCGCACCAGGAGCGCGATCAGCAGCCGGTTGACGATCGCATCCTGACCGATGACGACACGGGAGACTTCTTTGCGAAGGCGGGCAAGGGATTCGTGGGCTTCTTCGGAGGTGACCGTCATGTCGCAGAGGAGTGTAGTCGGCAGCGCTTCATGTCGTCGAGGCGGGGGCTTCGCTCGCGGTCAGCATTTTCGAGGCGAAAAGGACCAGCGCGCAGCCGACGGGGAACAGCACCTCGTTCGCGATGACGGGAATGGGACTGACCCTGCCACCACCCGCGGTCACAGTGGCGATCAGCCCCCCGAAGTAGAGGCCGGTCAGCGCGCCGACTGTGGCGTAATGCCATGCACGATCGAAGCGTTCGGTGGCCAGCCATCCCGTGACCAGGCCGAACGTGAAGTACTCCCCCGCCTTCATCCCCGCCAGCAGCAGCACGATGGCCATTCGCTCTCCGGCGGCATTGCCGGCGCCGAACGTGAAGGCCTTGTGCACGACCCTCGCGGCCGCGAACGCTGCCGGCGCGGCGATCAGCCCAGCCAGACCCATCAGCCGGACGCGATTCTTCGAGGCGGCCGCGGCACCCGCGGCCACGCCGAAACACACGATCGAGGACCAGGCCACTTTCGAGAGCGTGTCGCGGAGGATCGTCTTCGTGGAGCCTCCGGCCAGGAGCACGATGACCTGCATGGTCACGCCCAGAAGAATCGCCATCCAGGCGACACGGATCAATTTGCGAGGAACCGGCATCGCTTGAGTTTATCCTCGCGACTGAATGCGACCAAAGAAGAAATGGGGCCAGAACTTCCTGAGGAATAAGGGAGCCGTCGAGAAGATCGTCGCCGCGGTCGCCGCGGCGCCGGACGAGGTGATCGTCGAGATCGGCCCCGGCGAAGGCGTGCTCACGTCGAAGTTGGTGCTGCTGCCCAATCGCATCGTGGCCGTGGAGATCGACCCCGACCTCGCCGCCCGCCTCCGCGCGAAGTTCGGTGAGCGCATCGAGCTCCGCCACGAAGACGCGGTCGACGCACAGTACCCGGACGTGCCGTATCGGGCCGTCGGCAATCTCCCCTACAACGTCGGCACCCCGATCCTCCGCCGCGTCATCGCCGATCCGCAGTGCCGTCGCGCCGTGTTCATGCTGCAGAAGGAAGTCGCGGATCGCGTCGTGGCCAAACCCGGCAGCGAGGCCTACGGCTATCTGACGTTGTACGTGCGCGCCTATGCCGAGGCGGCTATCGTCATGACTCTCGACCCCCGCTCCTTCTACCCGCCCCCGAAAGTGCGCAGCGCCGTGGTCGTCCTCGACCCCCGCGACCCCGAGCTCGTCTCATCACGCGCCGATGTGCTCGACCTGGTCAGCACGTCTTTCCGGATGAGACGCAAAAAGTTGGTCAACAACTTGACGGGCTGGCGCGACCACACCCGCGAGCAGGTCCTGGAAGCCATGAGCCGCGCCGGCATCGACGTGGACGCAAGAGCGGAAACGCTGGCGCTGGAGGATTTCGACCGTCTCGTTGGCGCGCTGGAACGATGAGCCTCGGTCGAGTCTTCGGGCCTTCGGGTCGTCGAGTCGTCGGGTCGTCGAGTCGCCGAGTCGCCGAGAGACTGCGTTCACACCGCCTGCGTGCCATCGCGAAGTCTCACAGTCTCAGAGTCTCATAGGCCTCGTGGCCTCGTCCCACGCGACGATGACTATGTGACTATGCGACTGTGAGACTGCGAGCCTGACTCGACGACTCGAAGACTCGACGACTCGACGACCCGGAGACCCGACGACCTGACGACCCGAAGAGGCCCAGTCACCGCGCGACAGAATCGCCCGCCTCATACTCCCATTCCGTCTGCGACTTCGCTCCTTCCGCGAAGCGCGCGTCGACGTACTCCTCGAACGCGATGCTGCGATCGAGTACGCCCGTCTCGCGCATCAGACTGACGATCAGCTCGAAGTCCTTTCGGAGCGGCGTGAGGGGTTGGTACTGCACGCGGTCGAGCGGCTTGGTGAGCGCCCAGCGCAGCAGGCGTGGATCCTGGCGGAAGTAGAAGCGGCCGACGAAGTCCGCCGCATGCTCGCGGCGCTCTTTGCGCTTGGGTGGATTCTCCAGCCAGAGCCCCGAGCGGGCAATCCCATCCACCAGCACTTGCACGGCCTCCGGCTTCCGCTCGATGACGTCATCGCGCACTACCAGCACGCAAGAGATGTAATCCGGCCAGTACTCCTTCGCGTGAAAGAGCACGCGTCCGAAGCCCGCCATCTCCGCCTGCGACGGATACGGCTCCCCCATTGAGAATGCGTCGATGGCGTTCGCGTTCAACGCTCCTGGCACATCCGGCGGCGCCATCTCCACCATGCGAAGATCGCCGGCGGTCATGCCGTGAACCTTCATGGCCCGGAACAGGATCAGTCGCTCATCCGAGAAGCGGCTGGGAATGGCGATGGTCTTCCCCTTCAGATCGGTGAACGACTGCACCGGTCCGTCTTTGCGCACCACCACCGCGGACCCGTAACGGTGCCCGAGGTAGACGATCTTCACCGGAACGCCCTGAGCACGCAGGGCGATAGCCATCGGCGCGACCATGAATGCCGCCTGCATCTTGTTGGAGATCAGTGCTTCCTTGATCTCCGGAAATCCCTGAAACATTCGAGGGATGAACAGATGTCCGGACTTGGAGTAGGCGGAGATGTAGTCGGTGACCGGGCACGCCAGGTGTCACGTCACGGGAATGTAGGCGACATTGAGCTTTCGCTCGCTCTCCGGCAACCGCTCATTGAGCAGCACCTTCCAGTCGATGTTCGTCGCCAGATGAGCGCCCGTAATGACGGCCACCCAGGCAAACACGGCGATTGCGATCTTGCGCGTCGGGGTCATGGAGATCACCTCCTTTCGGTTTTGGTTTGTTGCGCGAACGGACCAATAGGACGTTATGGGACGGATAGGACTGATGGGACCGATGAGACCGAGATTCGGGCTTCCATCAGTCGCAAGTCCCATAAGTCCCATAGGTCCCATAGGTCCCATAGGTCCCATTGAAAATTCACTCACTGAACGCCCACTTCACGAACTTCAACTTCTCCGTACGACGAATCAGCCCATCGAGGACCAGGCCGATGACGCCGATCAGCAGCATGCCGCCGACGACCAGATCGTACCGCTTGCCCGCGTTGCGCGCGTCGATGATGAGATAGCCGAGGCCGGAGTCGACGGCGATCATCTCCGCGGCCACGAGCACGAGCCAGGCCACGCCAAAGGAGATTCGAAGACCGACCACGATCCGCGGGAGAACAGCCGGGAAGATCACCCGGCTCATCAGGGCCGTCGTCGACAGTCCGAAGTTGCGTCCGGCCTGCACGTACATCGGCGGCACATTGCGCACGCCGTTCATCGTGGCCACCACGATCGGGAAGAACGACGCCAGGAAGATCAGAAAGATCGGCGCCATGTTGCTCACCCCGAACCAGATCACCGCCAGCGGCATCCAGGCCAGCGGAGAGATGGGCCGCAGGAGCTGAATCAGCGGATTCGCCGCGCGGGCCAAACCGCTCCACCAGCCCACCAGCAACCCGGCCGGCACACCCAGGAGCACCGCCGCCCCATAGCCGCAGAACACGCGGAAGAGCGAGTCGCGGATGTACGCGCCCAGGTGCGGCAACTCCCGCAATCCGCGGGCGACATCCAGCGGCGAGGGGAAGATGGTCGTGCCGCTGACCTTCACCGCAACGTGCCAGAGCAAGAGCGCGAAGAGGGGCACGAGGAGGCGCTCGATTTTCGATTGGCTCAATCGTCTCATACCTGATGGGCCAGCCCGATCTCGCCGAAGATCTGGTCGCGAAGAGCGATGTAGCGCAGATCCGAGAGATCGCGCGGATGAGGGATGTTCACCTCGACGATGCGTTGCACGCGGCCGGGTCGCGCGGAGAGCACGACCACCCGATCGGCCAGTTGCACGGACTCCTCGATGTCGTGCGTGACGAAGAGGATCGTCTTCCGCTCCGCCATCCAGATGCGCAGGAGCTCGCGCCGCATCTGCAGCCGCGTGATCGAGTCCAGCGCGCCGAACGGCTCATCGAGATAGAGCACATCCGGATTCACCGCCAGCGCCCGCGCCACCTCGAGCCGCTGCTTCATCCCACCGGACAGCTCGCGCGGATACGATTGCTCGAATCCCTGCAAACCCACTAATCGAATGTAATGAGCGACGCGGCGCGCCTTCTCTTCCGGAGTCTCGCGGAACAACCCGAATCCGATGTTCCCTTCGACTGTCAGCCAGGGGAACACGCCCCGCTCCTGAAACACGAAGATCCGCCGTGGATCCGGCCCCGTCACCACTTCCCCGTCGATGGCCACCGACCCCTCGCTCTGCCGGATGAAACCCCCGACGATATTCAGCAAAGTGGACTTGCCGCAGCCCGACGGCCCGAGGATGCAGACCAGCTCGCCCGTGCGCACCTCGAGATTGATGTCCTCGAGCACACGCACGTTTCCAAACGACATCCCGATCTGGTGAAACGCGACCTTCATCCCGGCATCCATCGAAAGCGCCGGAGGGTAGCACGCTTGCCACGACCCGCCACGGCCACCGCGCCAGTCAACACAAAGGTCGATAGCAACTGTGGAGCGGTGGGCTTCAGCCCTCCGGGCTCTCGCGATGAGTACGCCGAAGCCGGGTGAGGCCCTCGGGACACTCGTGCCGAAAGCCGCGTACCTCGTCGTGGCCCAGACGGCAGAGGGGAAGTGTGTCGCGAGTGCCAGGAGGGCTGAAGCCCACCGCTCCACAGCAACCGTTCCTTCTGACAGGACTGAGAGCGGCCTCTGATCTGCCTGTCCCGTCCTAGCCTTCGACGGGGACATACCCCCAGCGGACGCCGGGGAGTTGCTCCAGCTTTCGCATCATCAGGTCCAGGATCACGCCGATGACGCCGATCAGGATCATTCCCGAGACGACCAGGTCGTAGCGGTTCCCCGCATTGCGGGCGTCGATGATCAGGAAGCCGAGGCCGGAGCTCACCGCGATCATCTCCGCCGCGACGACGACCAGCCAGGCGATGCCGAGGGTGATGCGCATGCCGACGATGAGCTGTGGGAGGATGCCCGGCAGGACGACACTGCGCACGAGCTCGCGCGACGTCAGCCCGAAGTTGCGACCGGCCGCGAGGTGCACTCCTTCGATGTTGTGGACCGCGTTGATGGTCGTCAGCGTCAGCGGCAGCAGCGACGCGAGGAAGATCAGAAACACCGCCGCCACATCGCCGACACCGAACCAGAGAATGGCGATGGGAATCCACGCCAGCGGCGAGATGGGCCGCAGCAGTTGCATGATGGGATTGAGCGCCCGTTCTCCTCTGGCCCACAATCCCAGCCACAAACCGAGAGGAACAGCGATGGCCAGCGCCGCGAGGTATCCCCACGTCACCCGGAACAGACTGGCCACGACATAGCGAAAGAGCAACCCCTTCTGCGCCAGTTCAAAGATCCCTCGCACGGCCTGCCATGGCGACGGCACGAGCGTCCCGGCATTCGCGAGCACGGCGAGATGCCAGACGACGACGAAGAGGGCGATTCCGGTCAGGGGAAGGAGACGTCGCATCGAGGAGAGACGTTAACACGCCGGACCATGACCAAGAATCAAGGTCGGCGGTGCGGAGAGATCACGGATGCTTCCGATAGGGCTCCGCCTCGTTTCTTTCCGACAGAGCTTGAGCCAGAAGACGCTCCTGCGTACGCCAGAGTTGCTGAACTTGCGGCGACTCCAACCTCGAAACTCGGTCTCTCGCCTCTTGTGCCCATTCCGAGTCCGAGTCGATCTGAAGATATGCACGCCACGCATTCAAGGCATCTTCGCGTTGTCCGAGATACTCCAATACCAGAGCGCGGTTCCACGCTGTCTCCTGAGTCTGGTCGAGCTTCCACGCTCGGTCCGCAGCAGCGAGCGCCATTGGGTAATCGGCATCGATCATGAGGTGACGAGCCCGGGCACCATAGGCCGCGGCAAGATCGGTCAGCAGGTCCGCATCCCGCGAGACCGCAATCGCCTCGCGCACATTCTGCTGTTTGGTCGCACGCGTCAGCACGCGTTCCAGCGTTTTTACCGCCTGATCCCAGTCCGCGCGCAGAAGCTGAGACGTCGCCAATGCGCGGAGAGTTCTGTCCGTCGGCCGGGTCAGCGACCGGCTTTCGAGCTCAGAGCCCAGGTTGGCGATCTGGTCTGCGGTGAAGGATCCCGAGTCCGCTGGGCCGCGATGGTTGCGCTTTGCACGCAGATATTCGAAGCCTCCACTGAATCGCGCTTCGGTGGTTCTATTGGGAAGGCGGTTCCCCAGATCCACGAGCTTTTCGAGGTCTGTTTCCCGTCCGGTGAGACTCCTGCCGATCGGGGTGAGAAACAGTCCGGCGGCCAAGGTCGCCGCAACGAGCACCAGGGTCGACACTGCCCGGCGCGGGATGAATCGTAGGGGACTCTCCCCTGCGCGATTCGAGCGCTCCGCCTCCACTCCCTCCTCCACCTCCCTGGCGGCCAATATGATCTCGCGGCAGTCCCCGCATTCCGCGACGTGCTCAATGACCCGGGTGCGTTCCTCGGCGTCCAGTTGGCCGTCGAGGAACGCAGCCAGAGTTTCTTCGCTTGGACAGTTGGTCATGGTTAAAGCGACGGCCATCCTGGGCTTTCCTCAGCCGCCGTTCGTCGAGTTGGAGGGACGGGATGGTGGATTTTCCTGACTCGGGAAGATCTCCAGGCGGATCTCCTGATCCCCGCGGCACAGCAGTCGGGCGGCCTCAGCCTGACTCACGCCCGCCTCTTCGAGCACTCGACGAAGCCGGGACAGGAGTCGATCCAGTCGTTTATAGAGCTTTTTCTGGTCGACGTTCAACATTCGGGCAATGTCCGCCACTTTGTAGCCCTCCCAGAACCGGAGCTGCAGCAGAAGCTGGTCGTCCTCATCGAGATCGGCCAGCGCTCCGTCGATGGCTCGGGCCGCGATCCGCGCCCACTGCTCACACTCGCGCGAGTCCACTCGGTCGAAGCCGTCCCCGTCGGAGGAGACTGCTTCCGGCAAGACGTCATCGGCCACTATGGTCACGCGCGGGCTCCGCAAAGGCAGGCGCACATAGAGGAGCTCCAATTGCGTCACCGTGAACTCCGCACCGGACCGGGTCGTGAGGATCTTCACAGCCTCATCGAACGTATACCCGTCGCGCGTCAGCAGCCGTTCCAGGAGCATGGCTTTGTCGCCGAGACGGGTCGCCTCCGCCGAAGGCCGCCAACGACCCCATTGAGCAATCCTCCACTGATGAAAGATGCGGAGGATGACCGTGGTCAGGTACGTGGAGAACGAAGACCGTCCTTCGAACTTGCCCAGGATCGCGTATTCGTCTTCGAAGAGTCGCACGCGCACCACTTGCACGAACTCCGTCGTCTCATCGGCGTTGAGATGGCGCCGGCGCGCGACAAAGGCCGCAATGCGCTCGATCGCATCGAGATGCTGAAGATAGAGAGACTCCAAATCCATCGCTCGGACCACCGACCGTTGAACGACCAGACACGACTATGAAGCGTGTCTTCAGTCTAACAGCTAGGGGGTCACTCGGTCGACGAGCCTCTCCTTGCGTGCGGGAACCTCCACCGTTGCCCATTTGGAGTCGCCATCCAGCGCCAGATACGTTTCCCACGCCTCCAACGCTTTCTTCGGCTCGAGACTCTCGAGAGTCACCGCGCGGTTCCAGGCGGTCAATGCGGACTGTTCGATGCTCCATGCCCGTTCCGCGACCACTCGGGCGGATTGATCACCCTGATCGGTGGCGGGAGCCAGGTACGCGTTGACCAGATCGGACAGGAGACCGACGTCGTCGCACGCGTTCACGGCGCGACCGATGTCGCTCTCGCCCGTGGTCTTCTTCACGGCCGCCTCGAGATGTGCGATCGCATCAGCCTTTTCGCCCTGCCACAACTCCGCCACCCCAAGAACGTGAAGCGAGCGCACCGAGAGAGAGCGGCCCTCGGCCTCACGTTTTTCCAGACGTCGCTTGACGATCTCCACGTCGGGCGATCTTTCATCGACGGGGGCCAACTCCCCACGCATGACGTTCGGCCGCGCCTGAAAAGAAAACGCCGAGTTGAGCCGCGCCTGCGTGGGCCGGATCTCATACGACGCCTGGGCCTTGTTGGCGAGAGAGCCCATCGATTCACCGAAGACACTCTCTCGAACGGCGGGAGTCAGAAACACCAGGGAGATCGCAGCAGCCATCGCGGCCGCAGCGATCATTCGATTGGGAAACCGCCCTCGGACGACTTCGCCTCCGCGCGGAACGACGCTCGCCATCGCGATCTCGTCGGCCATCACCAGGACGTCCCGGCAGGCGGCACACTGTGCCATGTGCTCCACCACGCGTCTGCGCGCGGGGTCATCCAGGCGGCCGTCGATGAACGCGGCCAGGTTCTCTTCACTCGGACAATTCGTCATCGGCAGCCCAGTCATTGCGGTGCCCCTTCCCCGCCCTGGGTTTCGTGTTCCGCCTGGCGATGGGCGGGAAGCTCGCGCTCCGCCGCAGGCAGAATTCCCAGCCGGATCTCCTGGTCGCCGCGACCCAGAAGGTTGTCGACTTCCATCTTGCTCACTCCTGAGGACTCCAGTGCGCGCCGCAGGATCGCGAACAGCTTGTCGAGCCTCTTGTAGATTTTCTTCTGATCGAGATTCAGGATGCGGGCGATTTCCGGGACCGTTTTGCCGTCCCAGAATCGCATCTGGAGAATCAGCCGGTCCTCGGCGTCGAATGTCGCCAGGGTCTGGTCGAGACTTGCAGCAGCTTGCCGAGCCGTGCGCACGCGGTCCCGGACCTCCAGACGTTCGTCCGCATCACCGTCGACTGCGAGAGCATCGGGTGAGACCTCGTCCGAAACCAGCACGGGTCGCGGTGCACGCACGGGGAGCCGCACATAGAGCATCTTCAGTTCCGGCACCGTGTACTGGTTTCCCGCGCGCATGGTCAGCGTCTTGACCGCCTCTTCGAAAGTAAACCCGTCGCGCGTGAGCAAGCGCTCGAGGAGCACGGCCTTGTCACCGAGCCGCTTGGCTTCCGCCGAGGGACGCCACTTCCCCCACTGCTCCACCCTCCACTGATGAAACATGCGCAGGATCACCGTCGTCAGATAGGTGGAGAAGGACGATCGCCCCTCAAACTTCCGGATGATCCCGTAATCGTCCTCAAACAGCCGGACGCGCACGATCTGCACGAATTCGGCAGCCTCGTCGGCATTGAGATGGCCACGCCGAGCCACAAACGCTGCAATGCGTTCGATGCTGTCCAGGTGTTGAAGATACGTCGACTCGGCGTTCATCGCTCGGACCGCTGACCGGTCTTTTCTACGCTCGATTAGGGAACCATCGCAGTCTAGCAGCAACGGCAGAAGCGGTTGTCCTTCGGACTCCTTACCGTCCCACGCGGGCTCGATCGCACTCGAAGATCGAACCTCCTCCACGTTGATCTCCCTCACCAATGTCGCCGCTGGAGACTCTCTCACCAACGCCGCGACTGGCTCGCTCGACTCCCCGCCAACTCCCTCGAAAGACTCGTCCTGTGAGGAATGCTGCATCGTCGTCGATTCCTGACCGCGCCGGTACGCAGAAATGAAGCCCTCGAGCGCTGCCGCAGAATCGCTGAAGACCGGCGAACGCGGGCGCGCGTTTGAATGAAAGAGTGACCGGATTTTGAATTTCCCCGCGCGGATCAAAAAAATATGCTTGACAGTGCTCAGTTTTAGACTTAGTCTAACTCTCGTGCAAGTCGAAGACACCCTCCGCAACCGCGGGATCCAGCCATCGGCGCAGCGTGTTGCCGTCGCGGACTACGTCTTGCGCACGGTGGAACACCCGTCGGCCGATGTCGTCTGGAAGCGGGTTCGGGAGCACTTCCCCTGGATCTCCCGTGCCACCGTTTACAACACCCTCAATCTTTTCGTCGAAAAAGGGCTTCTGCAACGTCTCACCTTCAGCGAAGACAGCATCGTCTTCGACCCCATCACCGAGACGCACCATCACTTCATCGACGAGGCGACCGGGACCATCCACGACGTTCCCTGGGAGCGCGTGCAAGTCTGTAATCTCGAATCGCTGCATGACTACGAGATCCACCACTACCAAGTGGTCATGCGCGGCAAGCTCAAATCAAAAGGAGAGTAGTGACCCATGTTGACTGTTGGCGACAAGTTTCCCGATTTCAAAGTGACCGCGAACGTGAGCCGTGAGAAGGGCAAGGAGTTCAAGACCCTTGCGAACAAGGACTTCGAGGGCAAGTGGCTTGTTTTCTACGCCTACCCGAAGGACTTCACGTTCATCTGCCCGACCGAGATCGTCGAGTTCGGCAAGCACACGCAGGACTTCGCCGATCGCGACGCCGTCGTTGTCGGTGGCTCCACGGACAACGAGTACTCGCATCTGGCGTGGCGGAACAACCACGCCGACCTGGCCGACCTTCAGACGCCGCTCGTGCACATCAACCCGACCCTCGCCGATGGCCTCGGCATCATCCACAAGGAAGGCGGCGTGGCCTTGCGCGTCACGTTCGTCGTCGATCCGGAGGGAACGATTCGCTCGGTGAGCGCGTACGACCTTTCGGTCGGACGCAACGTGTCCGAGGTTCTGCGCACGCTCGACGCGCTGCAGTCCGACGAGCTCTGCCCCTGCAACTGGCAGAAGGGTGAAGAGACCATCAAGGTCGCCTAGCCGATCCGGCCGGCAGACGCTGGTTGGCACATCCTGTCCATCCCAACGCTGCCGCGCGACTCCTGACAATCCGGGTTGCTGGTTGCTCGCGACCTCAGCGAACACCGCTGACAGTCTCTCAGCCAGCAACCCCCATCCGAGGGGGCACTGCGTCTCATCCCGCGAGGCCCTCCTGCATCTCCAAGGAGAAACGACTCATGAGCTCCATCGAAGCTCTTCGCGCCACGATTCCCGATGTGGCCAAGGACATCAAGTTGAACCTGCAGAGTGTCCTGCAACCGGGTCCGCTGACTCCGGCCCAGCGCTGGGGAGTCGCAGTCGCCTCGGCGGCCTCCACGCGCAACACAGCCCTTCGCGACGCCGTGATCGCGGACGCAGCCGCCGAAGTCGGGGCGGACGTACTCGACGACGCCCTCGCCGCAGCCGCACTCATGGCGATGAACAACGTCTATTACCGATTCCGGCACATGGTCGGAAAACCGTCCTACTCGCAGATGCCTGCCCGACTCCGCATGCAGCGCATCGCCAAACCCCTCACGAACAAGGCGGACTTCGAGCTCTTCTGCCTGGCGGTGAGCGCCATCAATGGCTGCGAAATGTGCATCCGCTCGCACGAAGAAGTGGTCGTCAAAGGCGGCATCACCGAAGACCAGGTCCACGACGCGATCCGCATCGCCGCCACCATCAGCGCGACGGCCCTGTCGATCGAGCTACCAGTCCTGGTACCCGTCCCCGCGTAAGCCCGACCCGCGCTCGAAGGGACCCCCCTTGCGGGGTCAGGCCTTCGCCTTCGCACCCTCGCCCCTCCTCAAGTCCCGAGCTCGCCCGAGTTCCGCTGCAAAGAACGAAGGCCTGACCCCACCTGGTCCGTGAGGGGCCAGGCCTTCGCTTTTGCACTCTCGCACCCTGCTCAGGTCCCGAGCTCGCCCGAGTTTCGCTGCGAAGAACGAAGGCCTGACCCCACCTGCTCGGTGAGGGGTCAGGCCTTCGCTTTTGCACTCTCGCACCCTGCTCAGGTCCCGAGCTCGCCC